>Ga0079224_100012500_pt1 | contig 11759 bp, 9 predicted proteins | sample Stecom2015_FD_80414 | JGI IMG/M metagenome (GOLD analysis project Ga0079224, IMG submission 80414) | Agricultural soil microbial communities from Utah to study Nitrogen management - Steer compost 2015 | ecosystem: Environmental > Terrestrial > Soil > Agricultural land | place: USA: Utah...
ATCGACGTGCTCAGCCGCTACGGCAGCGGCGAAGAGGGCGCCGTGCTCGATCGGCTCGGCGGCGAGGGATGGCAGAAGCGCAAGGCGCGCCTCAAGGAACGCATCCGCGAAATCGCCAACGAGCTGCTGCGGACCGCCGCGGCGCGCGCGCTGCGCAAGGCGCCGGTGCTCGAACCCGATGAAAGCAGCTTCAACCAGTTCGTCGAACGCTTCCCGTGGGAGGAGACCGACGACCAGGACCAGGCGATCGCGGACGTGCTGCAGGACCTCGCCGAGGGCAAGCCGATGGACCGCCTGGTCTGCGGCGACGTCGGGTTCGGCAAGACCGAAGTGGCGCTGCGCGCGGCGTTCGTGGCGGCAATGCAGGGGCAGCAGGTCGCACTCGTCGCGCCGACCACGCTGCTCGCCCGCCAGCACTATCAGAGCTTCGCCGAGCGTTTCGCCGGCTTCCCGCTCAAGATCGGTCGGCTCTCCCGGCTCGTCCCGGCCGCGGAGATGAAGGCGACCCGAGACGCGCTCGCCGATGGAACGATGGACGTCGTCGTCGGCACCCATGCGATTCTCTCGAAGACCACCAAGTTCAAGCGCCTCGGACTCGTGATCGTCGACGAGGAGCAGCGCTTCGGGGTGACGCACAAGGAAGCGCTCAAGCAGCTTCGCGCCGACGTCCACGTGCTGACGCTGACCGCCACGCCGATCCCGCGCACGCTGCAGATGGCGATGTCGGGCCTGCGCGAGCTGTCGACCATCCAGACGCCGCCGGTCGACCGTCTCGCGGTGCGCACCTACGTCATGGAATGGGACGACATGGTCATGCGCGAGGCACTGCTGCGCGAGCACCACCGCGGCGGTCAGAGCTTCATCGTCGTGCCGCGCATCGCCGACATGCCCCAGGTCGAGGAGTGGCTGCACAAGTACGTGCCCGAGATTCGCTTCGTCACCGCCCACGGGCAGATGACTCCGACCGAGGTCGAGGAGCGCATGAGCGCGTTCTACGAGAAGAAGTACGAAGTGCTGCTTTCGACAACGATCGTCGAATCGGGGCTCGACATCCCGAGCGCCAATACGATCGTGATCCACCGTGCCGACCGCTTCGGCCTCGCCCAGCTCTACCAGCTGCGCGGCCGCGTCGGCCGGTCGAAACTGCGCGCCTACGCCTACCTGACGACGCCGAGGGACACGGTGCTGAACGAGGTGGCCGAGAAGCGGCTCAAGGTGCTCGGCGACCTCGATTCGCTGGGTGCGGGCTTCCAGCTCGCCAGCCACGACCTCGACATACGCGGAGCGGGCAACCTGCTCGGCGACGAGCAGTCGGGGCACATCCGCGAGGTGGGCTTCGAACTCTACCAGTCGATGCTGGAGGACGCGATCCTCGCCGCCAAGGCCGGCGACATGGGGATCGAACGCGAGCGCGAAGGCCTGAGCCCCCAGATCACGGTCGATGCCCCGATCATGATTCCCGAGGACTACGTGCCCGACCTCGCCGTGCGCATGGCTCTCTACCGGCGGTTGAACGACGCGAGCGACAAGGCCGAGATCGAGAGCCTGGCCGCGGAGATGATCGACCGTTTCGGTCCGTTGCCGCAGGCCACGGCGAATCTCGTCAAGCTGATCGAGATCAAGCACCAGGCGATCGCCGCGTGCATATCGAAGATCGAGGTCGGTGCGCGCGGAACGCTGGTCAGCTTCCACGAAGACCGGTTCCCCGATCCTGTCGGCCTGATCGCCTACGTCGAGCGCCTGAAGGGTACGGCCAAGCTGCGTCCCGACATGAAGCTGGTGATCAACCGCGCCTGGGGCGACCCGCAGTCACGGCTCAACGGGCTGTTCCAGCTGACCAAGGGCCTGAGCGCGATCGTCAGGAAGGCCGAAAGGCGCGAGAGCGTGGCAGCCTGACGGTTCGTCTCCGGCCAGAACCTATGGCCGAAACGAAAAAGGGCCCCGACTGCCGGGGCCCTTCTTGAATAGCGTGGAGCGACGAAGCTCAGGGGCTCGCCGGCTTGTCGTCGTCGTCGGCCAGTTCGATGATGCCCCAGATCACAAGACCGAGGCCGATCGCGGCCAGGACCCAGGCGGTCGTGCCGACGAGCTGCTCCGATTCCTTGGTGGCGGCCGGCGCCCGCGGCGCGGGAGCGGCCTGGGCAGCGACGGAACCGACGGCCAAGGCCCCCGCAGCCATCGCGGCAATCGTTTTGCTGAGCATCGAATGTCCCCTCATGTTGCAATGCACAAGAACACTTTTCATAGGTTTAGTGCACTGTCAACCGTGATTTGGATCGGCCCACCGCTGGATTTTAACTCTTCGTCCTAACCACGGTGCTCGATCAGTTCATGGAACGCGCCTGCCGACATCGGCCGCGCCCCGAGGAACCCCTGCCAGGCGAAACATCCCTCGCGGACGACCACGCTGCGATGCGCTTCACGTTCGATCCCTTCGGCGACGACCCGCAGGCCGAGCGCGCGAGCCATCGAAACGATTCCGCGCAGGACCGCGAGGTCGCGCGAATCGCGATCGATTCCATCGATCATGCTTCGGTCGAGCTTGAGAAAATGTAGCGGCAAGCGCTTGAGGTAGCTGAAGTTGCAGAAGCCGGCCCCGAAATCGTCGAGCGCGACGCGGATCCCGACGCGGGTGAGCGCCTCGAGACGTTCGGCCGAGCGGCCGACATCGGCCACGAGGGCCTGCTCGGTGATCTCCAGGGTCAACCGGTCGGGCACGAACCGCGCGCGATCCACCTGGGACGCGATCCGTTCGACGAAATCGGGCTCGGCCAGGTCGATAGCGGTGACGTTCAGCGACAGGCGCAGGCTCCCCGGCCAGCCGGCCGCTTCGCCGAGTGCGAGGCGAGCGACATGGGACGAAAGCTCCCGCGATAGACCGGCGCGTTCGGCGATCTCGAACAGCATGTCCCCGCCCACGACGACCTGCTCGGGATGCCGCCAGCGAGCCAGGGCCTCGGCGCCGAGGAGGGCGCCGTCCGCTGCGGCGAACTGCGGCTGGAACAGGATCTCGATCTCGTCCCGTTCGAACGCCGCAATGAGTTGGGCGGCCTCGGGAGTGCGTGCGCCGGCGCGCCGGTCGCGGCTGCGTCGCCGGTCCCTTCCATGGTCGATCCGCTCCATGGCGGTGCATTGGCCGATCCTGCGCGCGTCGTCGCCCGCAAATGAAGGCCGCGTTGCAATTCGGGACGGGGCTTCATAGGACGGCGGTCGATGACCGCCCAGGGCAAGGATTTTCGCAAGCTCGCGCTGCTCGCCTCGCCGACGGAGCGGGCGCAGGAGGCAGCCGAAGCGCTGTCCGGCTGCACCGACTGGGTACCGCTCGAGCAGGCCGACGCAGCGGTCGTGCTCGGCGGCGACGGCTTCATGCTCGAGACGATGCACCGGATGATCGATCTCGGACTGCTTCGTCCGGTCTACGGGCTCAATCTCGGCACGGTCGGGTTCCTGATGAACCGCTACCAGAAGAACTGCCGGGTGCTCGAACGTGTCGCCAAGGCGCGCGGCATCGCGGTTTCGCCGCTTAAGATGGAGGCCGTCACGCAAACTGGAGAGAGCGAGAGCTTCTACGCCATCAACGAAGTCTCCCTGCTGCGCGAAACGCGCCAGACCGCCAAGATCGAAATCAGCGTCAACGAGCGCGTGCGCATTCCCGAGCTAGCCGGTGACGGCGTGCTGCTGGCGACCCCGGTGGGGTCGACCGCCTACAACTACTCCGCCAACGGCCCGATCCTGCCGCTCGATTCGCAGACGCTCGCGCTGACGCCGATCAGCCCGTTTCGCCCCCGGCGGTGGCGCGGCGCGATCCTGCCCGACCGCAGCCGGGTCACCTTCCGCGTGCTCGAACCCGCCAAGCGGCCGGTCGCCGCGGTGGCCGACCAGAAGGAACTGCGCGACGTCGCCGAAGTGCGCCTGCAGGTCGACCGCGAGCGCGCGCTGACGCTACTGTTCGACCCGGGCCACTCGCTCGACGACCGAATCGTCGCCGAGCAGTTCGCCTACTAAGCCGGCACCGCGATCAGAGGGTTGTCAAAACCCGAGGCCGCCCATATAGGCGCACCCCTGCCCTGTTGGGCTGCTCCCCGATAGCTCAGCGGTAGAGCATTCGACTGTTAATCGAATGGCCGTAGGTTCGAATCCTACTCGGGGAGCCACTCTTCCACTCTAGGCCGGTTTGCGGAACCGCAGGGCGAACTTGTCGCTCGTCGGCTGGACCTCGCGCGGACTCACGTCGTGCGGATCGTCCGGGTTGTGCAACAGGTCGCTCTCCGCATCGAGCGCGAAGCCCGCCGAGGTGACCTGCTGCTTGACCGCCTCGGGATCGATCCGGTGCAGCGTGCTGGTCGCGCTGGTGCCGGTGCCCGGCGCCGCATGATCCTCGACGAAATAGAGCCCGCCGGGCTTGAGCGCGGCGAAGGCCCAGGCGTTGACCGCGCCGATGTCGCCGTTGGCGAGGTCGTGGTAGTTTTCGGTGGTCCACACGAGGTCGACCGGCTCGGGCAGCTTGGTGGCGGCGTAGTCGATCACGACGACCTCGATGTTGCCATACTGCTCCGCCAACGCGTTGATTGCGTCGAGCCCGCCCGGACGGTTGGCGAAGAACCCGGGCATCAGCGCGTAGACCTTGCCCTCGGGACCGACGGTCTTTGCCAGCACGCGCGTGTAATAGCCGCCGCCAGGGGCGATCTCGGCGACCTTGTCGCCCGGCTTCACTCCGGCGAAGGCAACGATCTCTCCCGGCTTGCGCAGTGGATCGCGCGCCGTGTCGGCCGCGGGTCGATCGGCATCGGCGACCGCCGCTGCGATCGCCGCGGGGACCCCGGATTGCGCCAGACCTGCAGTGGCCGCCAGCGTCAGGCCCACCGCCACGGCGAGCTGGGTAAACTTGGGCATCGATCTCTCCTTGGTTCCTGAAGGCCTAGAGTGTCGCCGCCCGACGGAACTTCCTGGCCGCCTTGATTGCACCGGCCTTGTGCTCTTCCGTGCAATCGCCCGAGACGAGTTCCTCGATCTCGTCGGAGGCGCTTTGCAGCAGCTGTTGCAGCGCGCGCTTCTGCTGCTCGGTGTTGGCGAGCTGGTGCCTGAGTTCGCGCTCGGCTTTGCTTTCCGGCATCGCAAGACCTCCGCTTCCCGTCGCGCATAGTCTATTGCATTGCCCGCTGGCTGGCTAGGGTGTCCCCCGCTCGGCCAGACGCACGGTCTGCAGCGCCATCAGCATAACCAGCCCGATCAGGACCGCACCGACGTACCACGGCGCGTCGTGGCCGGCCCGATCATACAGCAGGCCGAATGCCGGTGGCACGACGATCCGCCCGACCGCGTTCGAGGCCATCAGCAACCCCATCGCGCTCCCCTGCCGCTCGGGCGGCGTGTTGCGCGACAGCAACGCCCCGGCGGAGGGAAAGGCCAGCGAATGGCCGACCATCAGCAGTCCCATCAACGCCACGCCCGAGACCGGCGTGCGGATCACCGGCTGGAGCACCATCGACAGCGCGAGACACGCGAGGCCGATGACGATTACCCGAGCCTCGCCGTAGCGCGCAGCCAGCGGACCGATCAGCACCAGTTGGGCGAAGAGCCCGCCTCCGCCGATCGCGAGAAAGGCGAACCCGAGGTCGTTCGCGCTCCAGCCGAAATTGGCCTCGCTCCACAGGCCGTAGATCGCTTCCATCGAGGCGAACATCGCAATTCCGCAGAACGAGATCGCGAACAGGCGCAGCAGCAACGGCTGGCCCCCGACGAAACGGAAGGCCTCGCTGTAGGCCGGCAGGCCGCCCTTGCCGCGTGGGGGGACCGCGTCGCGCAGGACCGCGAAACACCACAGCGAGGCGATCAGCGACAGGGCGCCGGCGATGTAGATCGGCAGGCGGAAGCTCTCCGCCACGGCTTCCTCGCCGGCGAACACGCCGCCGAGCACCGGTCCCATGACGAAGCCGAGGCTGAAAGCCGCGCCGAAGTAGCCCATCGTCTTCGCCCTGCGCTCGGGCGGCGAGACGTCGGCGATGAACCCCTGGGCCGTGCTCAGCGTGCCCGAGAAGAACCCGCTCACCACGCGGATCGCGATCGCCAGCTCGAGCGTGGGTGCCCAGGCGAAGGCGACGTAGCTCAGCGCCGCGCAGAACGTGGTAACGCCGAGAACCTTGCGCCGGCCCCAGGAATCCGACTGCCGCCCCCAGTGGATCTCGCCGAAGACGTTGCCGAAGCTGTAGGCTGCGAACAGCAGCGCCACCTCGAACGGCCCGGCGCCGAACACCTGCCCGTAGAACGGCAGCAGCGGCAGGATCAGGCTGAACCCGGCAATGTTGATGAATACCGCGACGAGCAGCGGCGGCAGCCGCCTATCCACGGTATCGCGGCTCCGGCAGACCCTGCACCCCAAGTCCGTCGACCGCGTAGCACCAGCCGTCCGCCTCCGCCGGCTCGCGGCCGAGAAACGAAGGATCGATGCTCGGCACGAACAGCCGGTCCAGCCCGGGACCGAAGAACATGCAGCTCGCGGGGAGCCGGGTCGGCATCTCGATGACCTGCCTCACCTCGCCCACGGGCGACAGGCGCAGGACCACCCCGCCCTCGCAGATCGCCAGCCACATCTCGCCGGCCGCGTCGACCGTCGCCCCGTCGGGAATCGGGCCGTAAGCGGTGCTGTCGAAAAACACCCGCCTGTTCGAAACGCCGCCCGTGGCAAGGTCGTAGTCGTAGGCGAACACGGTCTGGCGCATCGAATCCGCATGGTAGAGCGTGCGGTCGTCGGGCGAGAAGCACGGCCCGTTGCCGAGCGTGATCTCCCGATCGAGCTGGGCGATGCGCCCGTCGGTGCCGAGCGCATAGAGCCCGCCGGCCGGCTCCTTCACCTGACGGTGGCTGGTGCCGAACACGAACCGGCCGGCGCGGTCGACCTTTCCGTCGGCCAGTTGCACGGCTGGGTCTGGCGGATCGAGCAGCGCAAACGGAGTCACGGCTCCGCTGGCGAAATCGAGCGCATGGATCCCGTCGGGCAGCGCGACGATCGCCCCGCCCGCTTCGCGCAGGGCCATCGAGCCGATCATTGCCGGCACGTCCCAGCTCCGATGCTCGCCGCTCGCCGGATCCCAGCGGAACACGCGCTTCTCGAGGATGTCGATGTAGTACAGCGCCTGCTCGGCGACGTCCCACACCGGCCCTTCGCCGACGCTGCAGCGGGGCAGATCGAGCCGCGTGATCCTCATCGCCAGCCTTCCCTTCGGCCGGCGATCCTAACGAGTGTTACGATCGTAGCAAGCCTCCCGAGCACGGGAGGCGAGCGTCACGCAGCGCCGTGACAGTGCTTGTACTTCTTCCCGGATCCGCACGGGCACGGCGCGTTGCGGCTGATCTCGGCTCCGGCGAAGGGGTCGGCGGCCTCTGCGGCACCGGCCATCGCCGGCATGCCCTGGCCGAGCGCACCCATGACCGCTTCCGCACCCGCCATCGGGTTGCCGCCGCCAGGCCCGTCGGCGCCGAACACCGGTTCGACGTGGCCGGTCAGGAAGTCGGGCAGCTCGGGCAGGTCGAGCGGCGGCGGCGGCGGCGCCATGCGCAGCGGAGCGGTCATCAGCACGCGGGTCACGTCCTCGCGAATGCCTTCGAGCATGCGCTCGAACAGGCCGAACGCCTCGTGCTTGTACTCGTTGATCGGCTGCTTCTGCGCATAGGCGCGCAGGAACACCGCCTGACGCAGGGCGTCGAGCGTCGCGAGGTGCTCCTTCCAGTGGTGATCGAGCCGGTCGAGCAGGATTTCCTTCTCGATGCGCCGCCATTCGGCCTCGGGGATCGGCGCCGTACGCTCGCCCATCTGCTGGTCGGCGAGCGCTACCAGCCGCTCCTCGATCAGCTCGGGGTCGACCGCATCCTCCTCGAGCCATGCCTCGATCGGCGCGTCGATCCCGGTGATGTCGACAACGCGTTGCTTGAGCCCGGCGACGTCCCACTGCTCGGGGTACGAGTTCGGCGGGCAGAAGCTGCCGACGATGGCGTTGATCGTGTCGGTCCGCATGTCGATTACGACGTCGTCGACGGCCTCGGCGTCCATGATCTCGGCGCGCTGCTCGTAGACCACCTTGCGCTGGTCGTTCATCACGTTGTCGAATTCGACGACCTGCTTGCGCGCCTCGTAGTTGCGCGCCTCGACCTTCTTCTGCGCGGTCTCGATCGCTTTCGACAGCCACTTGCTGCCGATCGCCTCGCCGTCGGCGAGGTTCGAGTTCATCATCCGCGCGAACAGCGTGTCCGGGCCGAAGATGCGCAGCAGATCGTCCTCGAGGCACAGGTAGAACCGCGACAGGCCCGGGTCGCCCTGGCGGCCCGAGCGGCCGCGCAGCTGGTTGTCGATGCGCCGGCTCTCGTGGCGCTCGGTGCCGAGCACGAACAGACCCCCGGCGGCGAGCACCTTCTCGCGCTCGGCGGCGACCTCGGCCTTGATCCGGTCGATCTCCAGGTCCCGCTTCGGACCCGGCTCGAGGTCTTTCAGCTCGTCCTCGATGCGAAAATCGACGTTGCCGCCGAGCTGGATGTCGGTGCCGCGGCCCGCCATGTTGGTGGCGATCGTCACCGCACCGAGCCGTCCGGCCTGGGCAACGATGTGCGCCTCCTGCTCGTGGAAGCGGGCGTTGAGGACCGCGTGCGGCACGCCCTCCTTCTTGAGGTAGCTGCTCAGCAGCTCGGATTTCTCGATCGACACCGTGCCGACCAGCACCGGCTGGCCGAGCTGCTGCTTCTCCCTGATCGCCTTGGCGATCGCCTGGAACTTGTCGGCGGTGTTCTTGTAGAACTCGTCTTCTTCGTCGATGCGCGCGACAGGCTTGTTAGTGGGGATCTCGACGACGTTGAGCTTGTAGATGTCCCAGAACTCGGCCGCTTCGGTCGCCGCCGTGCCGGTCATGCCGGCGAGCTTGGGATACATGCGGAAGTAGTTCTGGAAGGTGATCGAGGCGAGCGTCTGGTTCTCGGGCTCGATCCGCACGCCCTCCTTGGCCTCGACCGCCTGGTGCAGGCCGTTAGACCAGCGGCGGCCCTCCATCATGCGGCCGGTGAACTCGTCGATGATGACGACCTTGCCGTCCTTGACGATGTAGTCGATGTCGCGCTTGTACATCACGTTGGCGCGCAGCGCCTGGTCGAGATGATGCACGACGAGCGTGTTTTCGACGTCGTAGAGGTTGTCGGACACCAGCGTGCCGTCGGCGATCAGCTTCTGCTCGACGTGCTCGATGCCTTCCTCGGTGAGGCTGACGTTCTTGGCCTTCTCGTCGGTCTCGTAGAGCTCCTTGGGGAGCGTCTTCACCAGCGCGTCGAGCGCGAGGTAGAGGTCCGACTTGTCCTCGGTCGGACCCGAGATGATCAGCGGGGTCCGCGCCTCGTCGATCAGGATCGAGTCGACCTCGTCGACGATCGCGAAGTTGAACGGCCGGTGCACCTGGTCGGAGCGGTTGCGCTTCATGTTGTCGCGCAGGTAGTCGAAGCCGAACTCGTTGTTGGTGCCGTAGGTCACGTCGCTGGCGTAGGCCTCGCGCCGGGCATGCTCTGGCAGGTTGGGCACGATCACGCCCACGGTGAGCCCGAGGAACTTGTGGATCCGCCCCATCCATTCGGCGTCGCGGCGGGCGAGGTAGTCGTTGACCGTGACGACGTGGACACCCTTGCCTTCGATCGCGTTGAGGTAGGTCGCCAGCGTGGCGACGAGGGTCTTGCCCTCGCCGGTGCGCATCTCGGCGATTTCGCCGCGGTGGAGCACGATGCCGCCGATCAGCTGCACGTCGAAGTGGCGCATGCCGAGCACCCGCTTCGAGGCCTCGCGCACGGTGGCGAAAGCTTCGGGCAGGATCTCGTCAAGCGTTTTCCCCTGGGCGAGCTGTTCGCGGAACTTGTCCGTCTGGGCTGTCAGCTCGGCGTCCGAGAAGGTCTCGAGCTGGGGTTCCAGCGCGTTGATCTGGGCGACGATCTTGTCGAGCGAGCGAACGTAACGGTCGTTGGCGGAGCCGAATACGGCCTTGGCGAGCGCACCGAACATGCAGCGGTGTCCTGTCTTGGTCTGGAAATGCAGGGAAGGCCGCGCGTGCGCGGCCGGAAAATCACGCGGAAACTATGGCTTGCGCGCGCTTACTCGCGCGCACGATCCGCGTGCAGCATCACCGTCGGCACCACCAGCACGATGCGCGGCGGCTTCGGGCACGGCTTGGGCTGCACGTCCTCGCGATCGCGGCGGATCGACGAGGGATTGCTCCGCTGGGCCGGTTGCGAGGTGCAGGCAAAACCCGCATCCACCGCCTGCACGTTGTCGACCTTGAGCACGACCGCATGGGCCGGCTGGCCGATCGCGGCGAGGCCGGTAACGAGGACAAGCAGGGCGAGCAGCTTGCGAAGCATGTGCGTTAGATAATTCATACAGTGCCCGTCGTCCAGTGGGACAAGCCGATTCCGCTTCCGACAGAACGGCGGCGGCTGGGGAGTGTTCTTGCGGCAACGGTTCGCAATCGATAGGCCCTCGTTCGCCCCCGGGCTTGCGTACCCCTGCGGCGCCGGATTGTCGCGCCGCGCCCCGCGGACTAGAGGGCCGCGATGGATATCGAACGCTCGCCGCTCGCCCTGCCCTTCCCCGAGATTCCGCCGGTCGCCGGCGTGACCTTGCGCGTCGCCCGCGCGCGCTACAAGGAATGGGACCGCTGCGACCTGACTTACGTCGAGCTGGCCGCGGATACCGCTGTCGCCGGCGTGTTCACGAAGAACGTCTGCTGTTCGAGCGAGGTCGAGCTCGGCCGCGAGCAGGCGCGGCTCGGCAGGGCGCGGGCGCTGGTGGTCAACGCCGGCAATTCGAACGCCTTCACCGGCTACCGCGGGCGCGAGGCGGTCGAACAGATCATGGCCCAGGTCGCTCAGTATCTCGGCTGCGCGCCGAGCGAGGTGTTCGTCTCCTCGACCGGCGTGATCGGCGTGCCCCTACCCAGGGACAAGGCCCAGGCCGGGATCGCGGCGGCGCTCGTCGCTCCTCCCTGCTCGTGGGAGGAAGCCGCCACAACCATCGGAACGACCGATACTTTTTCTAAAGGTGCGGTAGCCACAGCGGTGATCGGCGAGCGCACGGTGACGATCGCCGGGATCATCAAGGGCTCCGGGATGATCGCGCCCGACATGGCGACGATGCTTGGATACCTGTTCACCGACGCGGCGGTCGAGCCCGCGTTCCTGCAGTCCTGCCTCGACAGCGCCAACCGCAGCACCTTCTCGTGCATCACCGTCGACAGCGACACCTCGACCAGCGACACGGTGCTGGCGTTCGCCACGGGCAAGGCCGGCAATCCGCCGCTCTCCTCGTTCGACGACCCCGGGGCCGACGCGTTCGCCGCCGCGATTCACGACGTCTGCCGCCAGCTCGCGCTGCTCGTGGTGCGCGACGGCGAGGGTGCGCAGAAGCTGATCGAGGTGCGCGTCACCGGGGCCACGAGCGACGAGAGTGCCCGCAGGATCGGTCTCGCGATCGCCAACTCGCCGCTGGTCAAGACCGCGATCGCCGGGGAGGACGCCAACTGGGGCCGCGTGGTCATGGCCGTCGGCAAGGCCGGCGAGCCGGCCGACCGCGACAAGCTGTCGATCGGCTTCGGCGGCGTCTGGGCGGCCCGCGAGGGCCTGCCGCTCGCCGACTACGACGAAGCGCCGGTCGCGGAGCATCTCAAGGGCCGCGAGATCGCCATCGAAGTCGATCTCGGCCTCGGCGACGGCCGGGCGACCGTGTGGACCTGCGACCTCAC
>Ga0079224_100012503_pt1 | contig 11758 bp, 10 predicted proteins | sample Stecom2015_FD_80414 | JGI IMG/M metagenome (GOLD analysis project Ga0079224, IMG submission 80414) | Agricultural soil microbial communities from Utah to study Nitrogen management - Steer compost 2015 | ecosystem: Environmental > Terrestrial > Soil > Agricultural land | place: USA: Utah...
AGCCGGCCGCTTCCGAAGTCGAACTCCATCCTCCAAAGATAACGGCCATCCGGCACCTTGTTCCCCTCGTCGTCTTTGCCGTCCCAGGCGACGAATCCGACCGCGCCGCGGTTCTTCTCCTGGTCGGTGCGATGGAGGATTTCGAATCTGCTTGCAAAGAACCGCACAGTGTCGCCGGCGGGATTTTCCACATGCACGCGAGCAAGGTAGCAGGCCGTGGAAATGATCCGTACGGCCGCCACGGCATCCTCGGGGACGGTATCGGCCGCGTTGGCTGCGGATCCGGTTTGGGAGGCTTCCCGGCAGGCGGATTCACTGAAGGGGAAATCGTCTATGGTACGCTCGAAATCCAGAATCCACGCCCCTTCGTCCCCGGGATCAGGCGGCGATACCGGACTTCCGCCGTTGCAAGAGACGGCAAACAAAGGAATGATCAAGGCCAGGAAGGCGAGGAGGCGTTTCGGAAGCATGCCGGTATATTTTACCTGCACATTCTTCCCCGGGCCAGGGTGATCTCGCGAAATCGCCTAAACCCCGGGCGATTTGGCGTCAGGCCCGGGATTTGGCGACGCGCTTGGCCGCGGCCTTACGGGAGGAAGCCTTGCGCGCTGCGGCGGGCCGGGAAGCGGAGGCGCGGCCTCCCTTGGCCCCCCCTTTCCGGTAAGGGGATTTATCGACGGATTTTCCCCGTCCGGATCCGCTCTTCTTGCCGCCGCCGGTGGCCTTATTCACGGTCGCCCAGGCCCGCTTTTCGGCCTCTTCCCCGGAAACGCCGCGCTCCTTGTAGCCGTCTTCTATGTGTTCAGCCTGGCGCTTCTGCTTGTCCGTGTACGCGCTTTTATCGCCTCGGGGCATGACGCACCTCCTTGATTCGCGGACGTTTCTTCCGGAAACGCCCCACCTCCAGAAAATATGTTATGAAGCGCCGCCGCGCTTATTCCTCATGCCGAGGCCGGGAGTGCCCGGTTCTGAAATCCTCCGTGGCGCCGACCAACGCATCGATCAACCCGGGCTCTGAGGCGGAATGCCCCGCGTCGGGTACGATCCGGATTTCCGATCCCGGCAGGGCCCGATGCAGGTCCCAGGCCGAAACGGGCGGACAAGCCATGTCATAACGGCCCTGAGCGATGAAGGTGGGAATTCCGCGCAGGACGCCGGCATTCTCCAGGATATGATTGTCCGAGGGCAGGAACAGGCCGTTGAGGCAATAATGGCATTCGAGGCGGGCCAGGGAAAGCGCCATGGCATCGGCAATGGACTCCCCTATCAGGCCCGCGTCGGGAATCAGCTTGCAAACCGATGCTTCCCACCCGCTCCAGGCCTTGGCCGCCCGTAAACGCTCCGGTTTATCGGCGCCTATCAGCCTTTTATGGTATGCGGCCACCAAATCGCTCCTTTCCTCCGGAGGAATGGGATGGATGAAGCTTTCCCAGGAATCCGGGAAAACCATGGAGGCCCCTTCCTGGAACAACCACCGGACCTCGCTTTTGCGGCCGAGGAATACTCCCCGCAAAATCAGGCCTGCGACCCGCTCCCGATGCCGGATGGCGTAGACCAGGGCCAAGGTGCTGCCCCAACTGCCTCCGAAAACGATCCATGCATCCACTCCCGCGTGGATGCGCAATTTTTCGATGTCCTCGATCAGATGTTCCGTCGTGTTCCCGGCCAGCTCCGCATGGGGCGCGCTTCGGCCCGCGCCTCTCTGATCGAAAAGGATGATGCGGTAATGGGCCGGATCGAAGAATCGACGGTGCTTGGGATTGATGCCGGCCCCGGGCCCTCCGTGCAGGAAAAGCGCGGGAACGCCGTCGGGATTTCCCGCTTCCTCGAAATACAGCCTGTGGACGGGAGAAACCTGCAAGTAGCCCGTACGGTACGGTTCGATTTCGGGAAAAAGGATTTTCATTCCGGAGCCTCCTGCCGGTAAAAATAGCAATCGGGCCCGGTTCGACCCCGCGCGCGGAAATCGGCGCATGGATTCCTTTGGTATCGTCCATTCCCTTGATTTAATTCTGATTATGTGGGAGGGTCCGACCTATGATGATGCAGGAATGGTTTTCCGAAGGATTTCCGGTCCAGGTTCCGGCCGGTACTTCCATCCTGGATGCCGAAATGCAGGTTCCGACCGGAGCCTCGGGTCTGATAGTATTGGTGCATGCGGGAAGCCGGCCGCGCTATACCCAACGCGTCCAGAACCTGGCGGAATATTTCGCCAAGGACGGATTCGGCATTCTTATCATGGACTTGCTGACCGAAGAAGAATCGGAAATCGGCAAGCAGGCCGAAGACAGGAATTGCTTCGATCGCGAGATGCTGGCGGATCGCCTGGATTATTCCCTGGAATGGGTGCAGGATTTGCCCGAGGCTTCGGGACTTCCGATAGGCCTTTTCGGAACCGGCGACGGGGCATGGGCGGCGATTTCGGCCGCCGCCGGCAGACAGGAAGAGGTGTCCGCCCGGGTGGTGGTGGGTATGGAAAGTCCGGCGGAATTCGGCGCGCTGAAAAGCATTCAAGCTCGCAACTTGCTGATCTACGGGGATCGGGGCGGAGATACGACCTTGGCGCGGAATTGCATGTCGGCGTTGAGCGGAAGAAAGCGGTCCGAGATTATCCCCGGATACGCCCAGGGCCGGGAAGAATCGGGAGTTACGGAAAAAGTATCCCGGCTCGCATGTTTCTGGTTCGAGCAGTACTTGCAATGAAGCTCAGCCGCGGCGCGGTTAGCCGGGATTCTCCCAAAAGGCATCCTGGAAATTCGCGCCCGAATCCTGGAAAACGACCGCTTGCCTGTAGCCGGCGGCCTCGGCGATCTCCGCAGTCTCGCCGGGGACGTACTTGAATGAGTTTTCGGTGTGAATGGATTCCCAAGGCTCGAAGACGAAGGTAAGTCCCGTCCCGCCCAGGCGGACGGTTTGCCGGCGGACCGATACCAGATAACTGCGGGCGACCCTGGCTTCGGGATCATATACGGCATGATGGATGAATCCATCGGGACGGAAATCGCCGCCCAATTCCCGATTGATCCGCGCCAGCAGGTTCAGGTTGAATCGAGCCGTCACCCCGGAGGCATCGTCATAGGCCCTCAGGATCCTGGCCGGGTCTTTGCACAGATCAAAGCCCACCAGCAATCCGTCGCCCGGGGCCAGGGAGGCGCGCAGGCTCTTGAGAAAGGATACCGCCTCGCGCCGGGAGAAATTCCCGATCGTCGAACCCAGGAACAGGACCAGCTTAGGTCCCAAGGCGGCGGTTTCAAGTCTGGCCAAGGCCGGAGAGTATTCGTCGGCAAGCGGTTGCACGGATAGGCCCGGTAGCGAGGCCCGCAGCGAGGCAGCGAGACGGTCCAGGGCGTCGCCCGAAATATCCACGGGAACATAGGAAAGCAAGGCCCGGGAACGTTGGAAATGTTCCACCAGGATCCGGGACTTGGATCCGTTGCCCGCGCCCAAATCGACCAGATGGAAAGGCTTGTCCCGCATCGCCTCCAGAATCGACTTCTTATTCGCGCGTAGGATTTCCTCTTCGCATCCGGTCGGATAATATGCGGCCAGCTCCATGATCTCCTCGAAGATGCGGCTTCCCTCGGCGTCGTACAGATGGCTGCTGGGCAGCGACTTCGGCTTCCGGGAAAGCCCCTCCGCCACGTCCCGGAGAAAGTCGATTCCGGCCGCGGCCGCCCGGCCGGCGTCTTGATGGGCGTCATCGACGATCAAACGGGCATTGGGTGGATTCCGGTTCATGCATCCTCCGCCAGCCGGATGCCGCCGAATTGCCAGCGGGCCGCAGCCGGATAAAAGTTCCTGTATGTATGTCTTATATGTCCCGGGGGCGTAGCGCAGCATCCCCCGCGCAGCACCATCTGATCCGACATGAACTTGCCGTTATACTCCCCCACCGCCCCGGGCAGCGGCCTGAATCCGGGATAAGGGAGATAGGCCGAGGCGGTCCATTGCCAGAGGTCTCCGGGCGTCGGCGCCGCATCCGATCCTTCGTTCCCGAATGCGGTTTCCCATTCCGCCTCGGTGGGCAGGCGGGCGCCGCACCAGCGCGCGAAGGCGTCGGCTTCGTAATAACTGATATGGCATACGGGCGAATCCATTTCGAGAGGAACCAGGCCCCGTAAGGTGAATTCGCATTGCCGGCCATCGATCATTTCCCAGTACATCGGAGCCCGCCAGCCTTTTTCCTTCACTGCGCGCCAGCCGTCGGACAGCCATAACTCAGGCCGGGAATAGCCGCCGTCGCGGATGAAATCCAGGAAACGCCCATTGCCGGCCAATCGATCCTGAATGCGGAAATCCCGGAGATAGACCTTATGCCTGGGCCTCTCGTTATCGTAGGAGAAGCCTTCCCCCATCCAGCCGATTTCGCGCAGCCCGCCGGAAACCTCGATCCACCGGGGGTTTCCTCCGGCGGCGGCGGACGGATGGAAGGCATGGAATTCCCGGGCGCCGGGCCGGGAAGGATTGAAATGGTAAATGCCTTTGATGTCCATGACCAGCAGTTCCTGATGCTGCCTTTCATGGTGCAGGCCGAGTTCGATCAGGTCATCCGCTTCCCTTCGGGATCCTTCCGGGGAGGCCAGCAAATCGATCAGGGCCTCGTCGATGTCCCTGCGGTAGGCGAAGACCTCTGCAACGGTGGGCCGGGAATAGCCCCCCCGCCGGGTCTTGTCCGCGCGCGGCCCGGCCGCCTCGTAATAGGAGTTGAAGAGAAAATCGAAATCGGGCCGCCGCGGACGCAGGCCCGGACGGAAGCGGCGCAGTACGAAGGCTTCGAAAAACCAGGCGGTATGGGCCAGATGCCATTTTGGGGGGCTGATGCACTCCTCGGGCTGGACCACATAGTCTTCAACCGCCAAAGGGCGGCAAATCGCCTCGGTGGATCGGCGGACCTCCAGGAATTCATCGCGCCGGTTTCCGCCCGGTGTCATTCTACCGTCCATTCCGAACAACGCATGTGGACAAAATAAAAGCGCGGGACGGGGGGTGGTTAAAATCGCGCGCCGCCAGGATTGAAAACCTTGTGCCGCGCCCGCCAGAAGGGGTTTTTCAGTGCATGCAGCAAAAACTCCGGCACAATAAGCCTACCGGGCGGCATCGCCTGCGGAAAATCGCGATTTGGATTTCGGCTTTTCTCTTTGTCCTGATTGCTATCCGCGCCGCCCTGCCCTCCGTGATCCGCCATTTGGTGAACAACAAACTGGACAGCATTCCGGAATACCGGGGAAGCATCGGGGACGTGGATCTGAGCCTGTACCGAGGAGCCTACCGGATCGAAGACATCGCCCTGGAGAAATCGGACGGGGATTCCTCGGTTCCTTTTTTTTCCGCCGATAGGGTGGAGTTTTCCGTGGAATGGAAGGCGCTGATGCGGCGTTCGCTCGTCGGCGAAGCGGAACTCATCAATCCCCGTCTCAATTTCGTGGTCGCGCACACCGAAAAGGAATCGCAAACCGGGATTGATTCATCCTGGGAAGAACGCTCGAAGGAGCTTTTCCCCCTGGACATCAACCGCTTTTCGATTCGCGGCGGAGTAATCCGCTTCCGCGATCTGTCCCGTTCCCCCAAAGTCGATATACGCCTGGACGGGATTGAAGCCCTGGCGCAGGGGCTTACCACCCGTCCCAGCGGGGACAAGGACTTGCCCGCCACCCTGCATGCCACCGGCAAGGCCATGGGCCGGGCGGAGGTGCGGCTGGATCTGAATCTGGATCCGCTGGCGCGTCAGCCGACTTTCGATATGGACGGCGAACTCAAGAACCTTGACATTTCACTTCTCAACGACTTCCTGAAAGCCTATGCCGGCCTGGACGCGGAAGGAGGAACCTTTTCCCTCTTCACCGAAATCGCCGCCAGCGAGGGAAGATTCAAAGGATATGCAAAGCCGATGGTCAAGGACCTGAAGGTTTTTTCGCCCGGAGACAAGGACGAAGGAGGACTGCTGGAATCCGCCTGGGAGGCCCTGGTGGCCGGGGTGGGCGCCGTGCTGGAGAATCCGGAGGAAAAGCGGGTGGCGACCCAAATCCCCCTTTCGGGAAGCCTTGAGAATCCCGAGGCCGGAATCTGGCCCACCGTTGGACAATTGCTGCGGAACGCGTTCATAGCCGCATTGCAACCGAGCCTGACCCACGCCATCCGCTTCAAGGACGTGGCGGGCGAGGGGGATTAAGGACGTTTGAAGAGAATTCCCACCTTTTCCAAAAGCTCTTTCGGCGCAAAGGGCTTGTGGATAAAGGACGCTCCTGACGTTTCCACCCCATGCCGTACGATTTCATCTTCGGTATACCCGGACATGTAAAGGACTTTTATCGCCGGGCGCCTCTTCGACAGGGCCTTGTAAACTTCGCGGCCGTTCATTCCTTCCAGGACGAAATCCGTAAGCAGCAAGTCGATGGGACCGGAGTGGCCGGCTTCGGCGGACAAGGCCCCTTCGCCGCCTTTGACCGCAATCACGGAGTAACCGCGGGAGCGAAGAATCTCCAGGGCCAGATTGCGGACACTTTCTTCGTCTTCCACCAGCAGGATGGTTTCCCCGGAAGCTCCGGAGCGTCCGTTCCCGGCCGCGGACTCAGAAGACGGCTGGTCGGTTTCCCGGGCCACAGGGAGGTAAAGAGAGAATGTGGTCCGCTTGCCCGGCTCGCTGGCTACGGAAATGGATCCGCCGCTCTGCTTGACGATGCCGTAAACCATGGACAACCCCAGGCCCGTGCCTTTGCCTTTTTCCTTGGTCGTGAAAAAAGGCTCGAACAGCCTGGACATGACGGTGTCCGGGATCCCCCAGCCGGTATCCGTCACGGAAAGGAGCACATAATCTCCCGGAACCAGATCGAAATACGCTCCCGAAGGCCGCTCTCGTATGGCCGCATTCGAGGTTTCCAGGATGAGGCCGCCCCCGTCGGGCATCGCATCGCGGGAATTCACCGCCATATTCATGATGACCTGCTCCAACTGGCCCGGATCCATTCTGACGGGATCCAGGTCCGGCGCAAGGCGCATTTCGAGACGGATGTCCTCTCCCAGCACGCGCCTGAGCAGGGATCCGAATTCGGACATGATGGTATTCAGATTCAAAACCTTCGGGGCCATGACCTGCTTGCGGCTGTATGCGAGAAGCTGATGGGTAAGGGCCGCGGCCCGCTTGCCGGCCTTTCGGATTTCCTCCAGGTCGCCGCGATAAGGGCTGTCCGGCTGCATCTTGTCCATGAGAAGATCGCCGTACCCGTTGATCGCCGTGAGCAGATTGTTGAAGTCGTGGGCTATGCCCCCGGCCAGGCGGCCGATGGCTTCCATTTTCTGCGATTGCCGCAATTGTTCCTGGCTTTCCCATAACGCCGCTTCGGCCAGCAGGCGGTTTTCGAATTGTCCTATTTGCCTGGCCACGGCGAAAGCCGCGCCCATATGGGCCTCGTCCTGGGGCTTGGAAAGGGAGGAAAAGAACTCCAGGACGCCGTACACCTCTTCTCCGGCCATAACCGGGCATGCCAGACCCGCGGTCAGGCCCGCATGCGATGCATGGATTATCCGGGAAAATCCGTTGCCGCCCGGGAGCCGCGTCGGATCCTCGGCCGGGAGCCGCTCCGGAACCTTGCGCCAAACCGGATTTTTCGTGGTCAAGGCCTCGCCCACTTCGTCTCCGGGATCGGAAAGTTCCTCAAGAATGCCTCCCAATCCGCCACTCCGGGCCCAGGGCCCTTCGGCGCTCCAATAATGGAACGGAAAAAGCGCCTTGCCCTCCGGGCGCAGGCGCCGGTAAACCACCACATCCCATTCCAGGGACTGCCCCAGGATGGGAAGGATTTCCCGGAGGGCAATCTGAAGATCCGTGGAACGGGCCAGGATGCTGGTGACCTGCAAGTGCATTTCCTGCCTTCGTTCGGCGGCTTTCTGGGATGTCACCTCGACCAGCACCGCTCTCAATTTCACGACCCCGGAAGGCTGCTCCACGGCGCTGACATAGTCCCTGAACCATCTTTTACGGCCTTGCCCATCCACCAGGCGGAAGTCAAGGGTGTATCCCTTTTTCTCCCTGAATGCCATTTCCCAATGGGCCCGGACCCTTTCCCGATCCTCTTCATAGACCACGCTTTCCCAGTATTCGCGGAGCCACGTTTCCTGGGTATGCCCCAGAATGGATTCGGACTTTTTGTTCACGAAGGTATGCTGTTTGGTGAGGCCCTCGGCCTCCCAGACAATGCCCTCTATGCTGTCCACCAAGGCGGCGAAATACTCGCGGGATTGGCGCAGGGCGTCCAGCGCCAGCATCTGATCGGTGATGTCGCGCAGGATTTTGCAGAATCCGATGAGGCGGCCGTCCTTGTCCCTGATGCCGGTCATGACTCCGGAAGCGAAGAAACGGCTCCCGTCCCGGCGAAGATGCCAGCGCTCGTCCTCGGCCCTCCCGCAAACATCGGCCTTGCGCATTTCCTCCTCCGGCGCGCCGGCGTCCCTTTCTTCCGGCAAAAAGAAAAAATCGCCGGATCGCCCGAGAATTTCCGTATCCGCGTACCCGAGTATTTTTTGCGCCCCCTGGCTCCACATGGTGATTTTCCCGCGGGCGTCGAACAGGATGATCGCATAATCCCGGGCGGCATCCATGATGAGGAGGGTTTTCGCGTCGTCCTGCAAATCGGACATACCCTGCTTTTCCGGATCCTGGAATTGGGTTTCCTGCATGGTCGTGCCCCGGGTTGGAAGGACGAATGTGTGTTTATTAAACAAAAAAATCCCCCGGGGTCGGGGAATCAGAAATGCAATTGGACAACGGGCATGGGGGTGTCCGCTCCCGACGGGAAGGCCATGCCCAGGTCCCAGGAAACCTTCTTGGGTTCGGGAGCGGAATCCGGACGGTCGGACCGGGCGCGGATGGAATTCCGGCTCCGCCGCAGATGCAGGCGCGGTACGACATAGCCGCAAAACGCCCCGACAGCGGCGCCGGCGATTACGTCGGTGGGGAAATGCTTGCCCGCGAGTATGCGCATGGTTCCGGTGCCGGCCGCCAAGGCCAGGCTTCCTCCCCAAGCCCACGGGACGAGTGGCGATCCCGGATGCCGAAGCTGGAAAGTGTAAGCGGAATAGACGGCGGTAGTGAAAGCCGAAGTGGTGTGGTTGGAAAAAAAGCTGCTGGCATTGTGCGGTTTCATTTTTTCGCTTACCGGTACGTCGTCGTCGTAAACCAGCGGAGTGGCGTGCATGGGAACGCTTTTAGCGTAACCGCTAAGAGCCGAGGTAAGCATGAGCGCCTGTTGCAGGAGGAAAACGTCCACCAATATTTCCTGCCAGGCCTGGTGGCCATGGTAGGTGCCCCAGGCGTTGGCGGCCACGGGCAGGAGCAGGCCCGCGCCGGCGACGACGCTGCTCAGGGCCGAGATTTTAGGCGAGTAGAAACCGATCGCCCATCGATCGAACGGGGGAATGTCGTCCCGCTCGATGCCCTCCAGACTCCGGTGGTCGGAGCGCGTCTCCGCGAGCAAGGCGGCCGAATGCTTCTTCATGGCGAAAAAACCGGCCGTCATGGGCAGATCCAATTCCGCGCGGAGTCCATAGGGCAAATCCGCCGAGGGCCGGCCAAGGAAGAAAAGGAACAGGAACAGGGGAAGCGATTTTCGAATCATAGGGGTCTCGCGACGAAGTGCCAGTCGAATCCGGAGGTCCCTATTAATTACAAATTTGGGCTCCCGGACTCTATCGAAGCGATTATAGATATAGGCGGACGGAAACCGCCAGGCTCAGAATATCCCCCAAACCCACGGATTCGCTGGAATTATAGGCCCTCAAATATTGGTTAATTGTTCCCGCCTCCAAGGTGGCCGACAAGGCCCGGACGGAAGCGCCCTCGAATTCGTACGTCCATTTCGTCGCCGCGAAAAACCAGAAATGAAGCCCGTCCGGCCAGTAATAATCCCGTTGATGCGGAGGGAGGATGACTTCATACCGGCGTCCCTGGGTGAAATTGGCGGCTATCCCGGCCATGATGGGGTCCAGGAATAGGGGACCGGCCACCTTAAGCCGCCCAGGAGAAAAGGTGTTTTTCTGGGAAAGGATATGGAGATCGATTCCCGCCAACGCTTCAGGTGCGAATCCGTATGCGGCCTCGGCCTCGATTCGCCTGTTCCACCAGGAATACCCCGCTCCCAGCGAGAGAAAGCCCGATTCTCCCGCGAACTGGATCCGGAGATAATCGGGTACAAGGTCGGACGCGCTCGCGGCCCAGGGCCCGGCCGGAAGCCCCAGCCAGAGCGCGGCGGCAATCGCCAGGCATGGCCGCAGGGATGGCCGGCTCCTCATCAGAAGAACACTCTTTCCACCGACCATGATCCATCCGCAACCGTGACGATGACGTAATTCCGATCCGCGATATTGTCGGCGGCCAGGTACATCACACCGTCGCCGAAGGACTCCAGGTATAGGTAACTGTGCTGATGCCCATGAATCGAAAGATCCACGCCGCTGGCCGCGAGCGCGCCGGCCAAACGCACGCCGGTGGCGGAATCCAATTGATCGCCGGCCGGGGGGGAATGGGAAACGGCGAACACCAATTGGGAATCGGCGGCCGCGGCTGTTTCGGCTTCGAGCCATTCGAAATCCGGCACGCAGCAGGCGTATTCGCGGGCATTATCGTCGAAGAAAACGAACTTGACGCCCTTGTGCTCGAAAGAAAAATCCCTGGCGCCGAACATGCGCCTGAAAACCGCGGCGCCGTTCGCCTGAAGGTCATGATTGCCGACCGACACCAAATAAGGCGAGGCGAACCCGCGGAGGGTTTCCGCGAACCATTCGAATTCCTTCTTATAACCGAAATAGGTGACGTCTCCGGCGATCACGGTGAATTCGATGGACGGATCAGAATTGACATCATCGATGGCGGCCTTCAATTCGTCAAAGGCCAGATGCGTATCCGCCATCACGGCGAAACGGAATCCGCCTTCGGCGGACTTTGGAATCTCCCTGATACGATCGATTTGCTCGAAGTTGATACCGGATCCCGATTTCCGGCGAGGCACTTCATGCGGGCTGTAATTGAAGGGAAGGCAGGAGTTGAGCGCAGCGACGCCTAGAAAGGCTGCGATCCGCAAATCGAGGGAGCGTTTTCCCTGATAACCCAAATAGCCCTCCGATGCCTGCGCGCAAGAGAATGCGAGGAGCATTCCCCATCCCGGAAAATGTAAAAGCCTCGGCGCACGGAACGTTCCACTGATTATTCATGGAACCCCGAAGCGGAAACGACCATTCGGGAATATGGAGCCACTAACCGGATTTGAACCGATGACCTACTCATTACGAATGAGCCGCTCTACCAGCTGAGCTATAGTGGCGTGGAGGGGAAAAATAGCCTATTCGCCCTCAAAAACAAGCTCCCAGCCGCCTGCCGGGGAATTTATTTGCTCCTTTCGCAGTCCGATCGGGGCGGGAAACCCACATAGAGAGGACCTGATCGCTTACATGCCCGCTCCCGGATAAAGTTTTATTTTTCGGCCCCCGGACGATCATCCGGGAGCAAAAAGGGCGTAAAATGGCGGATATACAGGGATTGCAAGGGTTGAGGGCTTCCAGGGAAAAGGCGGCGTCATTGGCCACCCCTCCCTATGATGTTATCAAGGAAGGTTCGCCCCTGGAAAGCCTTCTGAGCGCCAACCCCGACTCTTTTTTCCACGTCACCTTGGGTCCCGATGCCCCCGGCGCCCTGGACGCCTTGGTTGCCAGGGGAGTGCTGATCCCGGATACCGACCCCTGCTTTTACGTATATGCGCAGAAGTGGAAA
>Ga0079224_100012504_pt1 | contig 11758 bp, 8 predicted proteins | sample Stecom2015_FD_80414 | JGI IMG/M metagenome (GOLD analysis project Ga0079224, IMG submission 80414) | Agricultural soil microbial communities from Utah to study Nitrogen management - Steer compost 2015 | ecosystem: Environmental > Terrestrial > Soil > Agricultural land | place: USA: Utah...
CACGGCCACGGCCACGGCCACGGTGCGGTGGGCGCGGTGAGCGCATCCGGGCGATACCGGCACAGGTTGATCGCCGCCTTCGCGATCCTGCTGGCTTTCTTCCTGCTCGAAGCGGTCGTCGGGATCGCCACCTCGTCCCTCGCGCTGCTCTCCGACGCCGGCCACATGCTCACCGACGTGCTCGGCGTGGGAATGGCGCTGGCCGCGATCACCGCCGCCCGGCGTCCCGCCGGCAGCAGCCGCACCTTCGGCCTGTACCGGATGGAAGTGCTGGCCGCGCTGGCCAACGCCGCGCTGCTCTTCGGCGTCGCCGGCTACATCTTCGTGGAAGCGGTCCAGCGGTTCCAGCACCCCGCGGAAGTGCCCGGGCTGCCGATGATGGCCACCGCCGCGGCCGGGCTGGTCGCCAACCTCGCGGTGTTCGCGCTCCTGCGCGAAGGATCACGGGAAAGCCTCAACGTCCGCGGGGCCTACCTGGAAGTGCTGGCGGACACCATCGGCTCCGCCGGCGTGCTGGTGGGGGGTGCGCTGACCCTGGCGTTCGGCTGGGCCTGGGTGGATCCGCTGGTGGCCGTGGGAGTCGCGCTGTTCGTGCTGCCGCGCACCTGGAAACTCGCCCGGCAAGCACTGCGCATCCTCGTGCAACAAGCCCCCGAGCAGATCGACGTCCGCCAACTGCGGGCCGAACTGGCCGCCCTGCCGTCGGTCACCGACGTGCACGACCTGCACGTGTGGACGCTCACCTCCGGCATGGAAGTGGCCTCGGCGCACCTGACCACCGGTCCGGACGCCGACAGCGGCGGAGTGCTGATCGCCGCCCAACGACTCCTCGCCGAGAGGTACCGGATCGAACACGCGACCCTGCAGGTCGAACCCGCCGAATGCGCCCGCAAGTGCCGCGAACTCACCTGGTGAAACGAAGAAGGGAACTTTTCCGCCCGGTTCGGCGGAAAAGTTCCCTTCCTTCGTGAAGCGGACGTGCGGTGCGGCTCAGCTGGGCAGCGGCTGAGCGTTGCGGTTGGCCAACATGGCGCGCATGAGTTCGCTCTCGGTGCCCTGCGACTTGAGCATGTTGTCGGCGAGCTGCCGCACCGCGGGCAGGGAAGCGTGCTGCGCGGCGTACTCGGCCATGCCCGCGCCGCCCTCGTGGTGCCGCAGCATCAGCTGCAGGAAGTAGACGTCGAACTCCGGCCCGCGCAGCGACTCCAGCTTCTCCAGCTCCTCGGTGGTGGCCATCCCCGGCATCAGGGCCCCCGATCCGTGCCCGTGCCCCATCCCACCGTGGTGGCCGTCGTGGTGCTGGGCGCCCTGCATCCACTGCATCGAGTTGTCGGGGGCCTGCGCCGGTTCGTTCCACAGGCTCAACCAACCCTGCATCCGGCCGATCTGGTCGCGCTGGTTGGTCTCGATGTCGAACGCCAGCTGGCGGATCTCCTTGGCGGAGGCGTGCTCCCGCGCCAAGGTCGCCATCGTCACCGCCTGGTGGTGGTGCGTCGACATGTCCTGGGCGAACCCCACGTCCACCGCGCTCGGCCGAGGCTCGCCGCCCTCCTGCCCAGAGGGCATGGCGAGGAACATGCCGCCGGCCGCACCGATCAGCAGCAGCGCCACCCCGAGCGCCACGGCCGCGACGACCCGAACCGGTTTCGCGCGCAGCTGGCTCACGGCCGCCCCATCTCGCCGGTCGCCGGGGAGCTGCCCTCACCGCTCATCGGCACCGCGTCCGGTCCCGGCGGGGTGGGGTCGAACTTCGGCGGGTCGTTCTTGTCGAACATGTTCGGGACGGTCTGGCAGGCGCCACCGATCTCCGGGTAGACGCCGTGGTTGTTCAACCGCAGCGCGGTGATGAACTGGTCGATGCGCTCGTCGTTCGGGTCGTCGACCTTCAGCTGGTGGCCCCACGACTGCAGCGAGATCGGGCTGTCCAGCCCCGGGTAGGGCGACATCATGGTGTACGGCTTGCCCTCGACCCGAGCCTTGAGCCGCTCCAGGCCGGCTTCGTCGACCTCGTCCGGGTTGTAGGCGATCCACACCGCGCCGTGCTCCAGCGAGTGCACCATGTTCTCGTTGCGCACCGGCTCGTCGTAGACCACGCCCATGCAGTCGGCCCAGATGCCGTCGTGCGGCCCGCCGAACGGCGGCGCCTGGTCGTAGGCGACCCGCTGGTCGGGACGGACGTGCAGCTGCCCCGGGTAGTCGACGATCTTGACCCCGGGGATGGTCTTCGACGGGTCGGGGTTCTCCGGCGACGGTTTGAAAGCAGCGGTGGCCTTCTCCGCGGCTGCCTGCGCTTCCCGGACTGCTCGCTGGTCGGACCACAAGCTGTACGCGTAACCGAAAACGCTGACAGCGAACACCAGCACAACGGTGACGGCGCCGATCAGCAACCAGGGGATGGAGCGCTGCTCGACCACAGCGCCGCGGGCTGCTTTCTTCTTCTTGCTGGCCATGGGTAATTCCGGACCTCGTCTCGCCTACGACTTCGATCCGCCAGTCTAGAGACGGCGGAGGGCAGGTGGGCAAACATCGAAAACCGGGCCGCCGCGGGGCGCTCCCGCTGCCCGACGTGTTCGCCCGGGTGCGCACTGTAGTCACTGCTCCGGCTGCTCGGCGAACCCGTTGGCTGAACAGCCAAGACGCACCCCTAAACTGCATAGGGTGACTCCCGCCGCGCTTGCAGAATTGGTTCGCAACACAGCCGTTGAAACCCTTGCCGCGAAAGGCCTGGACACTTCGGTCCTGCCGGAGACGGTGAAGGTGGAGCGTCCCCGCAATCCCGAGCACGGGGACTATGCGACCAACCTCGCCATGCAGGTCGCCAAGAAGGTCGGGGTCGCGCCGCGCGATCTCGCCGGCTGGTTGGCCGAGGCGCTGGTGGCCAGCGATGCGATCGCCTCGGCCGAGGTGGCCGGGCCGGGCTTCCTGAACCTGCGACTGGCCGCGGACGCCCAGGGGCAGATCGTGCGCGAGGTGCTCACCCGCGGCTCCGAGTACGGGCGTGGAGACCTGTACCAGGGGGTCCGGATCAACCTGGAGTTCGTCTCGGCGAACCCGACCGGCCCCATCCACCTCGGCGGCACCCGCTGGGCCGCCGTGGGCGACGCGCTGGGCCGGTTGCTGAGCGCCCAGGGCGCGGAGGTGACCCGCGAGTACTACTTCAACGACGCCGGCGCTCAGATCGACCGGTTCGTGCGCTCGATGATCGCCGCCGCCAAGGGCGAGCCGATCCCGGAGGACGGCTACGGGGGCGCCTACGTCAAGGAGATCGCCGACAAGGTGGTGCAGGCGAACCCGGACGTGCTGAGCCGGCCGGAGCAGGAGCAGCACGAGACGTTCCGCCGGGACGGCGTGGGCTTGATGTTCGAGGAGATCAAGCAGAGCCTGCACGAGTTCGGCACCGATTTCGACGTGTTCTTCCACGAGGACTCGCTGCACACCTCCGGTGCGGTGACCGAGGTGGTGGAGCAGCTGAAGAAGTCCGGGTACGTCTACTTCGCCGACGGCGCCTGGTGGCTGCGGTCCACCGAGTTCGACGACGACAAGGACCGGGTGGTGCTCAAGAGCGATGGCCGGCCCGCCTACATCGCCGGTGACATCGCTTACCTGCGGGACAAGCTGCGCCGCGGTTTCCAGCTGTGCATCTACATGCTGGGCGCCGACCACCACGGCTACATCTCCCGGTTGAAGGCCGCTGCCGCGGCGCTGGGCAACGACCCGGACGTGGTCGAGGTCCTGATCGGACAGATGGTTAACCTGGTCCGCGACGGCAAGCCGGTGCGGATGAGCAAACGCGCGGGCACCGTGGTGACCATCGAGGACCTGGTCGAGGCGGTCGGGGTGGACGCCGCCCGCTACTCGCTGCTCCGCTCCTCTGTGGATTCGGCAGTGGACATCGACCTGGACCTGATCAGCAAGCGGACGAACGAGAACCCGGTGTTCTACGTTCAGTACGCGCACGCCAGGCTGTCGTCGCTGCAGCGCAACGCCGCTTCCCTGGGGATCGACCGGGGATCGGTGGAAGACGCCGACCTGTCGCTGCTCACCCACGAACGGGAGGGCGACCTGATCCGCACCCTCGGCGAGTACCCGCGAGTGGTGCGTTCGGCGGCCCAGTTGCGGGAACCGCACCGGGTCGCGCGCTACCTGGAGGACCTGGCCAGCGCCTACCACAAGTTCTACGACGCCTGCCGGGTGCTGCAGCCCGGTGACGACCAGGCGAGCCCGCTGACGATCGCCCGGCTGCACCTGTGCGAGGCGACGCGGCAGGTGCTCGCCAACGGTCTCGGGCTGCTGGGTGTAAGCGCACCGGAACAGATGTGAAGACGAGAGTCCGCTCCTGGCGGGCTGGTTTGAAGGAGCCGTAGCCATGCGCGCCCATCCCGCCGGACCCCGGCATGCCGATGTTGTGCCGCCCGGCAACACCGCAGGCCCCGTCCCGGACGGTCCCGAGGAGCTGGACCGGCTGCACCCGGCGGTGTGGCCGCGGAACTGCGCCCGCGGGCAGGACGGGGTCGTCCGCGTCGCCGGGCTGGACGTCCGCGATCTCGCCGAGGAGTTCGGCACCCCGCTGTTCGTGCTGGACGAGGCCGATTTCCGCTCCCGCTGCCGGGAGTACGCCGAGGCGTTCGGCGACCCGGCCGCGGTGCACTACGCGGCGAAGGCGTTCTTGAGCGTCAAATTGGCGCAGTGGGTGGCCGAAGAGGGGCTGAGCCTGGACGTGTGCAGCGGCGGTGAGCTGTCCGTCGCGCTGCGGGCCGGGTTCCCGCCGGAGCGGATCGCCTTCCACGGCAACAACAAGTCGCTGGCCGAGCTGACCGCCGCGGTGCGGGCCGGGGTCGGCCTGATCGTGGTCGACTCGTTCTACGAGATCGCCCGCCTGGAAGACGTCGCCAAGGAGTTGGGGGCGCGGCAGAAGGTCCTGGTGCGGGTCACCGTCGGGGTGGAGGCGCACACGCACGAGTTCATCGCCACCGCCCACGAGGACCAGAAGTTCGGGTTCTCGCTGGCCAGCGGGGACGCCGCGGAGGCGGTGCGCCGCGTGGTGAAGGCCCCGTCGCTGGTGCTGGCCGGCCTGCACAGCCACATCGGTTCGCAGATCTTCCAGGTGGACGGGTTCGAGCTGGCCGCGCACCGGGTCGTCCAGCTGTTGGCGCAGCTGCGGCAGGAGCACGGGGCGGAAGCCCTCGCCGAGGCCTCCATTGTGGATTTGGGCGGTGGGCTCGGCATCGCCTACACCGCCCAGGACGACCCGCTGCCGCCGGCGGAGCTGGCCCGCCGGTTGCGGGAGATCGTGCAGCGCGAGGCCGAGGAGGCCGGGATCCCCCAGCCGCGGATCTCGGTGGAACCGGGCCGGGCCATCGTGGGGCCGGGGATGGTGACGCTCTACGAGGTCGGCACCATCAAGGACGTTTCGCTGGACGGGGGCGCCCAGCGCCGCTACATCAGCGTGGACGGCGGGATGAGCGACAACATCCGCACCCCGCTGTACGACGCGGTCTACGACAGTCGGCTGGTGTCCCGTCGCGCGGAAGGCGGCCCGGTCCTGTCCCGCATCGTGGGCAAACACTGTGAATCCGGTGACGTAGTGGTGCGAGACTGCTGGCTGCCGGAGGACATTGCTCCGGGAGACCTGCTCGCGGTGGCCGCCACCGGTGCGTACTGCTACTCGATGGCCAGCAACTACAACCGGTTGTTGCGCCCGGCGGTGGTGGCGGTCCGGGACGGTCAAGCGCGGTTGCTGCTGCGCAGGGAGACCGAGGACGACCTGCTCCGGCTGGAGGTGTGAGTGATCGAGGCTCGTGAACCGATCAGGGTCGCGTTATTGGGCTGCGGCACCGTCGGCAGTGAGGTGCTGCGGTTGTTGCAGAACCAGCCGGAGGACTTCGCGGCTCGAACCGGGGCCCCGGTGCAGGTGACCGGGGTGGCGGTGCGCCGGCCGGACAAGCACCCGGAGGTGCCCGAGCACCTGTTGACCACGGACGCGTCCGCGCTGGTGGACGGGGACGTCGACGTGGTGGTGGAGCTGATCGGCGGGATTGAGCCGGCCCGGTCGCTGCTGCTGCGCGCGCTCAAGTCCGGCAAGTCGGTGGTGACCGCGAACAAGGCGCTGTTGGCCGAGTACGGCTCGGAGCTGTACGCGGCGGCTGACGAGCACGGCGCGGACATCTACTTCGAGGCCGCGGTGGCGGGGGCGATCCCGCTGCTGCGCCCGCTGCGCGAGTCGCTGGCCGGGGACCGGATCAACCGGGTGATGGGCATCGTCAACGGGACGACGAACTACATCCTGTCGGCGATGGACAGCAGCGGCGCCGGTTACGCCGAGACGCTGGAGGAGGCCGGCCGGCTGGGGTACGCGGAAGCGGACCCGACCGCTGACGTCGACGGGTTCGACGCGGCGGCGAAGGCGGCGATCCTGGCTTCGCTGGCGTTCCACACCAGGGTGACGGCCAGCGACGTGTACCGGGAGGGGATCTCGGGGATCACGCCGGGGGTGTTCGCGGCGGCCCGGTCGCTGGACCGGACGGTGAAGCTGCTGGCCATCTGCGAACGGGTGGTCGACGAGGACGGTTCGGAGTCGGTGTCGGCCCGGGTGTACCCGGCGATGATCCCGCGCAGCCACCCGCTGGCCGGGGTGGGTGACGCGTTCAACGCGGTCTTCGTGGAGGCCGAGGCCGCCGGGCAGTTGATGTTCTACGGGCAGGGCGCCGGTGGTGCGCCGACCGCCAGCGCGGTGCTGGGGGACCTCGTCGCGGTCGCCCGCAACATCGTGGTCGCCGGCCGGGGCCCGCGGGAGTCGGCGTACGCCCAGCTGCCGGTGCGCCCGATCGGGGAGACCCCGACCCGCTACCACATCAGCATCGACGTCGAGGACAAACCCGGTGTGCTGTCGCAGGTCGCGGCCACGTTCAACGAGCACGGCGTGAGCATTTCGGTGGTGCGGCAGCAGGGGCGCGGTGCGGACGCCAACTTGGTGGTGGTCACCCACAGCGCCCCGGAGGCCGCATTGAGGTCCACCGTGGACAAGATCGCGCAGCTTCCGGTGGTGCGCGAAGTGGTCAGTGTGATGCGTGTGGAAGGTGAACCGTCGTGACGTTGAACCCCCAGGGCGCTCCGGTGCGCGCCGGGTGGCCCGGCCTGATCGCCGCTTACCAGGACCGGATCGAGGTCCCCGAGGGGGCGCGCGTGGTGACCTTGCACGAGGGCAACACGCCGCTGGTGGCCGCCCCGCACCTGTCGGAGCTGACCGGCAGCGAGGTGTACCTGAAGGTGGAGGGGGCCAACCCCACGGGCTCGTTCAAGGACCGCGGCATGACCGTGGCGATCACCCACGCCCTGGCCGCGGGGAGCCAAGCGGTGATCTGCGCGTCCACGGGCAACACGTCGGCGTCGGCGGCGGCGTACGCCACGCGGGCCGGGCTGATCTCTGCGGTGCTGGTCCCGGAGGGCAAGATCGCGCTGGGCAAGCTGGCCCAGGCGGTCGCGCACGGCGCGAAGATCCTGCAGGTGCAGGGCAACTTCGACGATTGCTTGGAGCTGGCCCGCAAGACCGCTGCCGAGCACCCGGTGACCCTGGTCAACTCGGTCAACCCGGTGCGGTTGGAGGGGCAGAAGACCGCGGCGTTCGAGATCTGCGACGTGCTCGGTCGCGCCCCGGACGTGCACTGCCTGCCGGTGGGCAACGCCGGGAACATCACGGCCTACTGGATGGGCTACCAGGAGTACGCCCGGGACGGCCTGATCGACCGGGCGCCGCGCATGTTCGGTTTCCAGGCGGCGGGGGCTGCGCCGCTGGTGCACGGCCACCCGGTGGAGAAGCCGGAGACCGTGGCCACCGCCATCCGGGTGGGCAGCCCGGCGTCCTGGCAGAAGGCGGTGACCGCCAAGGAGGAGTCGAACGGCCTGTTTGCCGCGGTCACCGACGAGGAAATCCTGGCGGCGTACCGGCTGCTGGCTTCCCGCGAGGGCGTGTTCGTCGAGCCGGCTTCCGCGGCCAGCGTGGCCGGCCTGCTGGCCACGGCCGAGGACGGTCGCTTGCCGTCCGGTTCGGTGGTGGTGTGCACGGTGACCGGGCACGGGTTGAAGGACCCGGACACGGCGCTGTCCAGCATGACCGAGGTGGAGCCGCTGCCGGTGGACCCGCAAGCGGTGGCGAACGCGCTGGAGCTGGTGTGAGCGATCTTCCTCTTTCCGCGGTGCGGATCACCGTGCCGGCTTCCACGGCCAACCTCGGCTCGGGGTTCGACACCTTGGGCATGGCGTTGTCCTGCTACGACCGGGTCGAGGTCGCGGTCGCCGACGGTGAGCCGGGGACCGCTTCGGTGTCGGTTTCCGGAGAGGGGGCCGGTCGGGTGCCGGAGGACGAGCGGCACCTGGTGGTGCGGGTCCTCCACAAGGCGTTGGCCGAGTTGGGGTTGCCCGCCCCGGCGTTGCGGTTGCGCTGCGAGAACACCATTCCGCACTCGCGGGGGATGGGGTCTTCGGCGGCTGCGATCGTCACCGGTGCGGCCGCGGCCTACGCGTTGGCCGGGCGGGACCTGCGGGACCCCGGGAACCTGGAGCAGCTGCTGCAGTTGACCGCGGACTGGGAAGGGCACGCGGACAACGTCGCGGCCAGCTTGTTCGGCGGGTTCGTCATCGCCTGGAACGAGGGCGGGCGGTTCAGCGCGGCCCGCATGCCGGTGCACCCGGACGTGCAGCCGGTGGTGCTGGTGCCGGAGACGGAGTCCGCCACGCACACCACGCGGGGGCTGCTGCCCGCCCAGGTGCCGCACGCCGATGCGGCGTTCGCCGCCAGCCGGGCGGCGTTGGCGGTGCACGCGTTCACCCGGGATCCGAGGCTGCTGCTGGCGGCCACCGAGGACCGGCTGCACCAGGACTACCGGGAGCCGGCTTGGCCGGAGACCCTCGCGCTGGTGCGCAAGCTGCGGGCGCAGGGGGTTCCGGCGGCGGTGTCCGGGGCCGGGCCCACCGTGCTCGCCTTGCCGGAGGGCGGTGCGCTGCCGGACGGGTTGGTGCCGGAAGGCGTCCGGGTGTTGCCCGCTCCTGTCGATCAGGACGGGGTGCGGGTGGAGCAGCCGTGATTGCTCCGGTTGGGCTGTTCGGCGGAACCCGCGGACGCTTGCGCCGGTGTTGAGTGGTACAAATGGAGATGTCGGGGCTGCAGCGAAGCCGCCGGCGAAATGATCTATGTGGGCGTACTAGCCCGGGGGTTGTTGCACCTGGATGACAGGGCGTCTACCCTCAAGGTCAATCAGTCACCGCGCACAGGTCGTCGGTGTCATGTCCGGGACGTGTTTCCCGGGACACATTCCCGCTGCAATTGACTCCGCTCGGTACGAGTGAAGATCAAACTGCGGGATTCCCTGGTCGCGGTGGCCGAGGCAGAAGTTGTCAACTCAATGCAGCTGCTCCGGAACCTCGGCTTCAGCGTCGCTGATATCGAACGGGGACCTCAGGTCCAGGGGAGGCCCCTCGACGTACTGCGGCGTCGGCCGATGAACCCGGGGCTTTCCGAGCGGATGTCCTGTTCGCGAACAGGGCGGGTCCGTTCGGGGCTCATTTGAGTGGGGGATTTCTGGAACGAGGCGGCAGCAGGGCGTGCATCGGCAAGTGTGGATCGGAGTAAATGCGTCGCACGTGAACCACGCGAGCCGGGTGTCTCCCACTGCCCGGTGCTGCTGGTTCCCCGAGCCATTACCGAAGTCGGTCGTCTCGCGTGCGCGTGTGGAATCCGACCGGCACAAGGGCTGGTAGCACACACCGGACGTCCGTTTTCAGCAAGACAAGCGGACGGGCAATCCGCTGGGCCACGTTGGAGACGTGGTCCGGTCAGGAAGGACATTCGTGAGCAACACCGAACTGTTGAGCAGCGAGGCAGCCAACGGCACCCCTTCGACTAGCCAGCAGGAACCCGAAAAGTCGACCGCTGGGGCAGCTGAGGCCAACGGCACCCCGCGTCGACGCGGTGGACTCTCTGGCATGGTTCTTGCCGAGCTGCGCCAACTCGCGGGGGAACTGGGGATCGATCCGACTGGCCTGCGCAAGGGTGACCTGATCGCGGCTATCAAGGAAAAACAAGGGGGCAGCACGTCTACGCGCTCTCGCTCCGCGAAGAAAACCCAGGCCAGCGCGGACAAGGCCGCCAGTGCCCAGCAGCCTGCCCTTGACGAGGCCGACTCCGAGACCAAGGATTCCGCGGCCAAGAGCGATGGCACCTCGGCGGAGTCGAACAACAACGGGACGGCCTCCGCCCGCAGTCGCAGCAGCCGCCGCCAGCAGGCCAGTGATTCCAGCGGCGAGGAGGACAACCGGCGCAGCAGCCGCCGCCGGCGGTCGTCCCGGGGCGGCAGCGGTCAGCAGGGTGGCTCCTCCGCCCAGCAGTCGGCTGACTCCAGCGGACAGGACGAACAGCAGCAACAGCAACAGCAGCAGCGTTCGCAGCGGGCTGAGGAGTCCTCCAACGGCGAGGAGGAAGGTGGCCGCCGTCGGGGTCGCCGGTTCCGCGACCGCCGGCGCAACCGGGGGCGCGGCGATGGCGGTGAGCCCGAGGTCCGCGAGGACGACGTGCTGCTGCCGGTGGCCGGCATCCTCGACGTGCTGGAGAACTACGCGTTCGTGCGGACTTCCGGTTATCTCGCCGGGCCGAACGACGTGTACGTGTCGCTGTCGCTGGTTCGCAAGTACGGGCTGCGCCGCGGTGACGCCATCAAGGGCATGATCCGCCAGCCGCGGGAAGGTGAGCAGCCGCGGCAGAAGTTCAACCCGCTGGTTCGGGTCGACTCGATCAACGGTTTGGACCCGGAGACGGCGAAGAACCGCCCGGAGTTCCACAAGCTGACGCCGCTGTACCCGAACGAGCGGTTGCGGCTGGAGACCGAGCCGAACCAGCTGACCGGTCGCATCATCGACCTGGTCATGCCGGTGGGCAAGGGCCAGCGCGCCCTGATCGTCTCCCCGCCGAAGGCCGGTAAGACGATGGTCCTGCAGGCGATCGCGAACGCGATCACCACCAACAACCCGGAGTGCCACCTGATGGTGGTGCTGGCCGACGAGCGCCCGGAAGAGGTCACCGACATGCAGCGGTCGGTGAAGGGCGAGGTGATCGCCTCCACCTTCGACCGTCCGCCGTCGGACCACACCACGGTCGCCGAGCTGTCCATCGAGCGGGCCAAGCGACTGGTGGAGATGGGCCACGACGTGGTCGTGCTGCTGGACTCGATCACCAGGCTCGGCCGCGCCTACAACTTGGCGGCGCCGGCGTCCGGGCGGATCCTGTCCGGTGGTGTCGACTCCACCGCGCTGTACCCGCCGAAGCGGTTCCTCGGCGCGGCCCGCAACATCGAGAACGGCGGCTCGCTGACGATCTTCGCCACCGCTCTGGTGGAAACCGGTTCCACCATGGACACCGTCATCTTCGAGGAGTTCAAGGGAACCGGTAACGCGGAGCTGAAGCTGGACCGCAAGCTGGCCGACAAGCGGCTGTTCCCCGCGGTCGATGTGGACGCCTCCAGCACGCGTCGCGAGGAGATCCTGCTGTCCCCGGACGAGCTGGCGGTCACCCACAAGCTGCGTCGGGTGCTGGCCGCGCTGGACAGCCAGCAGGCGCTCGAACTGCTGCAGGACCGGTTGCGCAAGACTTCGACCAACATCGAGTTCTTGATGCAGGTCGCCAAGGGCGCACCGGGCAAGGACGAGGACTGAGTTCCCGATGTGGGGCCGGGCTCGGGCGGTTCGTCCGGGCCCGGCCCTTTTCGTGCGG
>Ga0079224_100012505_pt1 | contig 11757 bp, 11 predicted proteins | sample Stecom2015_FD_80414 | JGI IMG/M metagenome (GOLD analysis project Ga0079224, IMG submission 80414) | Agricultural soil microbial communities from Utah to study Nitrogen management - Steer compost 2015 | ecosystem: Environmental > Terrestrial > Soil > Agricultural land | place: USA: Utah...
ACGCGATCCCGCCCGCGTCCCCCCTTCGGCGGTGCCGCCCCCGCCCGCGCCGGTGGCGGAAGCGGGGCCGCCGGCGCCGGGGCCGGCCCCCCCCCCACAGGACCCGCCGCCGCCCCCGGCGACGCGACCCGCCGAGCCGGCGCCGTTGGCGCGGGCCGAGCCCACGCCGAGGGAGGAGCCGCCGGAGCCTGCGGCCGAGGAGAATCCGACCGAAACGCCGCCCGCCGAGCCGCGCGAGATTCACCTCCGCTGGGTGCCGCAGGGGGCCGTCCTCTACGTGGACGGCGCGCGCGTGGACACGGTGGCGCCGAACTGGAGCGGGACGCTCGCGCCCGGCGAGCACCGCATCGCCCTCGTCCACTCCGCCTGCTGCCACCCCTACGAAGAGGTGCTGGTGGTGGAGCCGGGCGACGAACCCATCCGCCGCAGCATCGTGCTGGACCCGAAGGAAAGCGGCTGGTTCGAGGTGGATTGCGCGGAACCGAACGCGGAGGTCTGGCTCGACGGCACGTTCAGGGGTACGGTGTCGGAGTTGCGAAAGAAGGGTGGTGTGGCCGTGGCCTTTTCGCGCAACGACACCGGGCGCGCGCGGTACGTGAAGATGGTGCGTTTCGACCTCTTGCCCCCGGCCGGCGCCGACTGGGAACCCGTGCACGGCGAGGTGATGGTCCGCGCCGGGCAACGCACCCGCACCGAACCCCTTCCCTGCGGGGGGCTGGCGAAGCGGTGAGGCCCCTCGCGTTCGCTCTGTTGGCCATCCCCCTCCTCGCGGGGCCGCTCGTCGCCGAGGCCTCCCCCCAGGTCGAGTTGCAGCGGGCGCGCGACCTCTTCGAGTACGGCGAGTACGAGCAGGCGCGCCGCGTGGCCGAGCGCCTTTTGGCGCGCAACGTCCTGGCCACCGACGAGGACTTGATCGACGCCAATCGGATCGTGGCGCTCGCCTACCTGTACGGCGATGCGCCGGACCGGCTGGAAAGGGCGCGGGAGTACTTCCTCCAGCTCCTCTCGGTGGAGCCGGATTACCGCCTCGATCCCTTCTTCACGCCGCCCGCTGCCCTCGAATTCTTCGAACAGGTGCGCCGCGACAACGAGGAGCGGCTGGCGCCGATCCGCGAGCAACGGCGCCTGGCCAAGCAGGCGCGGGCCGCCGAGGAGGCCGCGCGGCGCCGCTTCCTCGAGGAGCGCAGCCGGGAGCGCGAGGCGACCAAGCCGCCGGTGGTCCGCACCGTGCAGCGCAACCACGTGGCGCTGGTCTTCCTCCCCTTCGGCGCGGGCCAGTTCCAGAACGGGGATCGCGCCACCGGCTGGGCCATCGCCTCCATCCAACTCGCGGCCGGCGCGACCAGCGTCGCGTCCTACTTCGCGATCGAGAGCCTGCGCAACGACAACGGTCGCTTCGCCCCGAACGACGTGCGCACGGCCCGTACTCTGAACACCGCGAAGTGGGTCTCGGCGGGCGTATTCTATGCCGCTTGGCTGTACGGGATCCTCGACGCCTGGCGTGGATTCGAACCGGAGGTCCTCCTCGAGACGACGGAGGTCGCGCCGGTCGTGGCGCCGCTGGAGGATGGCGCCAGCCTCGGCATTTCGCTACGGTTCTGACATGAGCGACCGCGCCGCACTTCTCGTTCGAACGGGGGATGGACGCGAGAAGACCTATCCCCTGCTCAAGCGACTCATCTCGGTGGGCCGTTCGCCCGACAACGACGTGATCCTCGACGAGGAAGGCGTCCCCGACACCGCCTTGCACCTGCAGCGCGAGGGCGAAGCGATCGAGGTGGTCAGCCTCGATGGGCCCTTCCTCCACAACGGGAAGAAGAAGACGCGGGCCCGCCTCGGGCCCGAGGACGAGCTGCGCGTGGGGAGCGCGACCCTCCGCCTCGGCAAACCATCGGCGCCGCGGAAGGCGGAGGATCGCGGCCCACTCGTCGCCCTCGAACGGCTGCACGAGTTCTCCAAGAAGGTCCTGGGCAACCACCCCACCGAAGAGGTGCTGGCCCACCTGATGGACACGGCGATCGAGCTCACCGGCGCCGACAAGGGCTTTCTGGTCCTGCTCGAGGGAGACGCCTTTAGGGTGGAGGTCGCGCGCAACGGCGACGGCACCTCGATCGTCGACGCCGAGGGCCGCATCTCCGACACCATCGTGCAGAAGGTGGTGGAGAACCGACAGCCGCTCATCATTTCGGACGCGCTGCGCGACGAGATTTGGCGCAACTCCGCGAGCGTGGTGAACCTCAAGCTCTGCAGCGTGATGTGCGCGCCGCTGATGGAGAAGGGCGATCTGTTCGGCCTGCTCTACCTCGGCAACGATCGGGTGGCCAACCTCTTCGAGGAACGCGACCTGGAGGTGCTGAACATCCTCGCTTCCCAGGCCTCGCTGCTCTTGCAGAACGCCCGCATCCTCGCCGCGCTGCGCATCGACAACGAGGAGCTGCGCAAGCAGCTCAACGGCAACCGCTTCGGCGGCCTGCTGGGCTCCTGCCCGGCGATGATGGACATCTACCGGAAGATCGAGAAGGTGGCGCGGACGGACGTCTCCGTGCTCTTGCAGGGGGAGACCGGCACGGGCAAGGAGATGCTCGCCCGCGAGATCCACCGGCGCAGCCACCGCGCGGACGGCCCCTTCGTGGCGATCAACTGCGGTGCGATCCCGGAGAGCCTTCTGGAGAGCGAGCTCTTCGGCCACGCGCGCGGCGCCTTCACGGGCGCGTCGCACACGCGCATCGGCAAGTTCCAGGCGGCGCACGGCGGCACGCTCTTTCTCGACGAGATCGGCGAGATGCCGCCGCTTTTGCAGGTGAAGATCCTCCGCGCCATCCAGGAGCGGATGGTGACCAAGGTGGGCGAGACCCGCCCCGAGCCGGTGGACATCCGCATCATCGCCGCCACGAACAAGGATTTGAAAAAGGAGATCGCCGAGGGGCGCTTCCGCGAGGATCTCTTCTACCGCCTCAACGTGGTGGCCCTGGAGATCCCCCCGCTGCGCGAGCGGGGCAACGACGTCCTCGTCCTCGCCCGCTACTTCCTCGACACCTTCGCCAAGGAATTCGGCGTGCCGGTGAAGGGCTTCGATCCGCGCGCGGAGCAGGCGCTGCGCCGCCACGATTGGCCGGGCAACGTCCGCGAGCTCGAAAACCGGATCAAGCGCGCCGTGGTCCTCGCCGACCAGGCGCTCATCACGCCGAAGGATCTCGAACTCGAGTTCGACGTCCTCGACCCGACCGCCGACGAACTCGAGGTCGTCCTGCCGCTCGCGAAGGCGAAGGAGGAGTTCCAGAGGCGCTACATCAACGAAGTGCTCAAGCGCAACGGCGGCAACCGCACCAAGACCGCGCGCGACCTCGGGGTGGATCCGCGCACCATCTTCCGGCACCTGGAGGCGGAACGCGCCGCCGGGAGGCTCCCACCGGAATGAGGTCCGCACGCTGGATCGTCGTCGCGCTCGCAGCCCTCTGCGGCTGCCTCCTCGAACAGCCGATCGAGGAGGACACGGACGAGCTCGGTGGTCGGAACCATCCTCCCGCGATCCTCTCGCGCTCCCCCTCGGCCTCCGTGCTCCACCTGCAGCGGGCCTGCAAGCCCAAGTTCACCCTCTCGCAGGTGGAAGACCGCGACCTGGGCGACGACATCGAGGTCAAGTGGTTCGTCAATTACGACGACGGGAACGTCAACCCGGTCGATCGCTGGTTCGTCCCCGCATCCGAAGCCGACGGGCCGGTGCGCTTCCTGGACGGCGAGTACATGGTCGACCTCGAGCTGTACGACGCCAACTCCGTCGTCGTGGTCGAGGCGGTGGTTTCCGACGGCTTCGCCGACCCGAACCAACCGCCGCGCAATCGCGCCATCGCCAAGGGTCGAGGCGTGGCCGTCGCCACGTGGACCATCGTGATCAGCGAGGGAAGCTGGTGCAACCGGCCCTGAGGTCGATCGCCGCGCTTTTGGTGGCCTGCCTCGGCTGTGCGGGAGGGCAGCCCGAGGACTTCTGCACCGACAACGCCGACTGCGAGACGCGGTTGACGTGCTTTCTCAACCGCTGCCACCGGCTCGAGCCCCTTCCCCCGAATCTCGTCTGGGAGATCGCGCCGGGCGAACCCGCCCGCACGATGACGGTGACGGCGGTGCCGAGGACCCAGCCCATCGTCCTCGAGCATTGCGAGACGACCGTCGAGGGCGACGTCAGCGAACTCGGTCGCGTGCGCGTGGACGTGGAAGGCTCGATGCGGGGCTTGTCCGGCGTCTGCGTCCGCGAGCAACACGTCGTGGAGGGCGAGTTTTCCCTCCCCCTCGTTCCGGGCAAGTGGCGGCTGACCTTCCATCCGACGAACGCGCCCCCGCTGGTGCGGACGATCGAGTTCTCCCAATGCGTCCCCGTTCCTCTGGGCGCCATCCGGCCGCGGGAGCTGGCGCGGCTCCGCTTCTTGCCCGTCTTCGGTCCGGACAACCCCGAGCCGCGCTGCGGCATCCGCGTGCAGGCCTTCGATGCGATGCTGGGCGAGCCTCTCTCCCTCCCCCTCTCCGTCCGCCTGGGCAGCGACCATCGCTGCCGACCTCCCTCGCCCCAAGGCTGGGAGCTCGACGTGCAGCGGCCGCAGGAAGGCGAGCGGTTCGCCCTCGTCGTCGAAACGGAGGACGCCGCGGCGCCGGTGATGCGGCGGCAGGTGATCGAACTCGATTGGGCCGAGGCGATGGAGCCGGTGATCCTCGACACCCGTTCCCGCCCCGCCGAGCGCGTCTTCATCGATCTGCGTGACCCGGACGGACAGCCGGTGGACGGCGTGCGCCTCCAGGCGATTTGGCCCGAGGAGGCGGACGACGGCTGCCTCGCGTCCCGCATCGTCGGCGAGGGCGGCGAGGACGGCGCCTTCCGATCCGCCTACGCGCAGCCGGCGAACTCGCCCGGCGGGTACGAACTCTGGCTCCCGCCCGGCCCCCATCTCTTTCGGGCGATCCCCCCCGCAGCGCTCGACCTCGCCTCCCGGATCTGGTCCGAGCCGGTCACCGTGCGGGAAGGTGGGGGAAACGTCTTGCTCTTGCGCCTCGAGCGCAAGCCCGTGCTCGAAGGCACCGTCTACGCCGAGCCGGGCCGGGAGCCCTCGGCCGAGGCGCGCATCCACGCCCTTCCCCTGCGCGCACCGGCGCGGGGGCTCTTGGTCCGCACCGACGCCCAGGGCGGCTACCGCATGCGCCTGGACCCGGGACCGTACCTGATCCTCGCGGATCCCCGAGGGAACCGCCTGCCGCGCACCTGGACCTTCGTGGAGGTGGGCGATGCGGGCAGCCAGCGCGTGGACATCGGCATCGACCTCGGGCGCACCGTCGCCGGCCAGGCCCGCAGTGCGACCGGCCCCCTGCCCTACGCCATCGTTCGCGTCTGGGACGTGGGCGGCAGCGTTCCGGTGGTCGCCGGAGAGACCGTCACCGACGCCGAGGGGCGGTTCGTCTTGCGCATCCGTCGCTAGTCAGCGCAGCAGGCGCCGGGCCGTTTCGATCGCCTCCGCCGAGGCGTCGAGCTCCGGCCCGAGGTGGCGCGACCAGTGCGTCGCCTGGATTTCGGAGAGATCGAGGGCGCGGCGCAGGTGCCGCAGCGCCTCGCGGACCGCATCGGCTTGCGCGCGCGTCGCATCCGCGGGAGGACTGCAACGAGCCCGGGTCTGCTCGAAACGGCCCCGATGCTCCACCGCCCAGGGGCCGAAGGCGTCGGCCTCCTCCGCGGCCGAAGGGGAGCGCGCGAAGGCCGCGATGCGGTCGAGGAGCTCCTCGCGCAGCTTCTCGACGCGCTGCAGGCATTCCGCTGCGTCGAGGGGAGGCGCGGGCCGCGGGCCCCGGATCTCGGTCAGCCCCCGCACCACACCGAGGGTGACGAGCGCGCAGAAGGTCAGGGCGACGAGCCCGTAGACGACGGTGAAGATGCGGCGAAGCAGCCGGCCGCTCCGCTCGCTGGCGCGTTCTGGATTCGACACGCCGCGCAGGCTAAGACGCCGCGCGGGCCACGGTCAACCGCTGCGACGATGGACCCGTAGGTGCCCGCGCGGCCTTCACCCCCGGCATGCCGGGGGCGGGCGTCACGAGCTGCGACTCAGGCCTGCTTGCCGTGGTCGCAGCCGCAGTCCTTCTTCTCGCCCTCGGCCTTCTTCGCGCAGGCCTCGCAGGACTTTGCGCACTCGCAGGCCTCGCCCTCCGCCTTCTTCGCGCAGCAGGGCTTCTCCGCGCCCTCCTTCTTGCAGGCGCAGGCGTGCTCGCCGTCGCCGTGCGCGTGGCCGGGGCAAGCGAGAGCGTAGGCCGGACCGAGCAGGGCCAGGGAAAGGACGAACGAGAACAGCGTCTTCTTCACGGTTTCCTCCACAATGCAGGCGCTCCGCGCGCCGCGGCGTGCCCGGGAGCATAACGCCTCCTCACCCCCGGGGAAAGGCGAACGGCCCCCTCACTCCGCCTGGGCGGCGGTGGCTTCGGTGGCGGCGCGGGCGGCTTCGCTCCGGAAGTAGGAGATGCGGCGGCGGAGCTGGCCGGCGAACTGGCTGTTCGGATAGCGATCGAGGCCGCGGCGTGCGGTCGCTTCCGCCTCCGCGTGCTTGCCGAGCGCCGCCTGCGCATTGGCGAGCAGGAGGTAGGCGTAGTCCTTGTTGGTGCCGGAGCGGTTCTCCTCGATGTAGCGGGTGAGGTAGGTCTCGACCAGGTCGTACTGCCGCGTCTCCATGGCGGCGGTGCCGAGGAAGAAGGCGTGCTCGGGCGCCTGCGGATGGTCGGGCCAGAGGTTCATCCCCTTGGAGAGGTCGGCCACCGCGGTACGCCATTCCTTGCGCCGATAGGCGGCGCGGCCCGATTCGAACTTCTCGTTGGCGAGCTGCTGGATCATCGAGCGCGCGCGATCCTCGATGGCGCGCGCTTCGAGCCGCGACAGGCGGCTCTTGTCGATGGCCTGCACCTCGGCCACGACCTTTTCACGATCGGCGGGCGCGGCATCCACCAGCTTCTGGTAGGCGACGAGCGCGGCCTGGGAGGCCTCGCGCGCCTTGGCGAGCTCCTCTTGGGCCTCCTGCGCCGCGCGCGTGGCCTCCTCCGCCTTCCGCGTCAGCGCCTCGATCTCGCGCTCGGCCCCCGCGAGGTAACCCTGCGCCGCGAGGTAGGCGGCGCCCGACGCGAGGACCACGAAGAGGAGGTAGGCGACCGCGGAGGAGATCCACTGCTTCCGCTCGAAGTTCTCCTGCTTGCGACCGATCGTCTTGAGGTCGGCGCCGAAGGTCTTGAGGAGGTTGTCGTTGCGGATCACGAGATTGCGGGTCTCGATGATCTCCCTGCGCAGCTCGGAAATCGCCTTGTCCTGTCCTTCCATCTTCCTCGCTTCCTCGGATCATGCGCGCCGGAGGTTGGCCGGCATCCACGCGACCACCGGCCCCCCGGCCCGCGCCTCCGGATCGACCTCGATCGGCGCGGCCGGTTCCGCCTCGGCGTGCGGGGGCGGCACCCTGTCCTGCGGCGCAGGCGCGGGCGACGCTGCCGAGGCAGGCTCGGCCGCCTCCGCGTCGCGACGCGCCAGCTCGGATTCGAGCAGCCGCACGTAGGCGCGCAGCTCGGCCAGCTCCTGTTCCCGGTCCATGAGCCTGCGGTAGAGGTCGATCCGCCTCTCCTTCTCCTCCACCAGCTCCTCGTGGAGTCGCAGGAGGGTGCTCATCGTCTTTTCCGCGTAGGCGACGGGGACCATGGCCTCGGCCGCGCGCGGCAGCTCCGGGCGTTCGGTCGCCGCGAGGCTGCGTTCCTCTCGATCGCGGATCATGGAGCGCAGACTCCCCCAATCCTCCATGTCGGTCAAGCGCCAGCCGGCCGGGCGCGCGGTGGTTTCCCGCGTCGAAGAAGAGGCCCGAAGCGCCCGTTTGGGTTATGTAGGCGCGAGATGACGAAGCACCCGTCGGTCGAGAAGTCTCCCCTGGCCAAGCTCCCCTTCGCCCTCACCCTTTGCATGGTCCTGGGCAGTATCGGGAGCTGCCGCGGCCTGGCCGAGGTCGCCACCTGGAACGAGCCGCGCTCGATTCCCCTGCCGGCCCTCGCTCTTCCCGCGGACGCCGACGAGACGTGGAAGCAACTGGCCGGGGCCTGGACCGAGCTCCAGGAGGCGCAGACCGAGACCTACCGCGAGCGACGTCCCGCGATGAGCGCGCTCGCGGTGGTGAACCTCGCCTCCTCGCTCGTCCTCTTGGCGGGTGCGCTCGCCACCGCGGCGCGGCTGCGGCGCGGCCTCTCCACCCTGCAGTCGGGCATCGCCCTCTCCCAGGCCTACGTCCTCATCGCGATCGTCGTGGCCACCTGGGTCCAGCTCGGCCTGGTGGACAACGCCCGGAGGATCCTCGGCCCGCTGCGGCAGATCGACCACGCCGTCGCCATGAAGGCGACCGAGCTGCTGGGTGCCTTCTGGTTCTCCATCCCGCTCACGGTGCTGGGGATGGTCCTGCAGTTCTTCTTCTATCTGTGGGTGAGCGGCCTGCTGAAACATCCCGAGATCCGCTCCGCCCTCACCCGGTCGTAGGTGCCCGCCGCGGCGACCGCCGAAGATCGTCAGAAGCTCCTAGGAGCGGGATTCGCCCCTTCGTTCGCGCCTCCTCGGCCGCCGACCTCATTTTTCGCCCTCGGCCGGAAGGGCGACGCAGCGCTTTTCGTTGGACCTTCCCATGATGGGAACCCTTAGGCTCCCTCCGGCATCCAAGGGAACAGGACCGCGATCCATGGCACCGTCGTTCACCGCCCCCACCAGCGTCCAGATCGAGATCGAAGGCATGCATTGCGCCTCGTGCGTTGGGCGCGTGGAAAAGGCCTTGCGCGCCGTGCCCGGGGTCGAGAACGCGAGTGTCAACCTCGCCTCCTCGCGCGCGACCGTGGTCTTGGCGGAACCGGTCGAGCCCGCCGCGCTGGTGAAGGCCATCGAGGACGCCGGCTACGAGGTGCCGCGGCGACCGCCGGTGGAGCTCTCCGTGGAGGGCATGCACTGCGCCTCCTGCGTCGGTCGGGTGGAAAAGGCCCTTCGCGCCGTTCCCGGCGTGACGAGCGCGAGCGTGAATCTCGCCACCGGCCGCGCCGCGGTGGAGGTCACCGCCGGCGTGGACGCCGCACGCCTGCTGGAGGCCGTTCGCGCCGCCGGCTACGAAGCGGCGGTGGTGGCCGACGTCGACGCAAAAGCGACCGAGGCGCGGCGCGCGAAGGAGGCGGGGGCGCTCCGCCGCGACCTGCTCGTCTCGGCCCTGCTCAGCCTGCCGGTCGTCCTGCTCGAGATGGGCGGGCACCTCGTTCCCGCCCTCGCGCAGTACGTGGAATCCACCATCGGCGCGCGAGCGAGCTGGCTCGTGCAGTTCGCGTTGTCGACCGTCGTCCTCGCCGGGCCGGGACGGCGCTTCTTCCGCGCGGGCATCCCGAGCCTTCTGCGCGGCGCGCCGGACATGAACTCGCTCGTGGCGGTCGGCACCGCGGCCGCCTACGCCTTTTCGGTGGTGGCCACCTTCGCGCCGCGCCTGCTGCCCGCCGGCACGGTCCACGTCTACTACGAAGCGGCCGCGGTCATCGTCACCCTCGTCCTCCTCGGCCGCTCGCTCGAGGCCCGCGCCCGCGGCCGCACCTCCCAGGCCATCCGCCGCCTCATGGGCTTGCAGGCGAAGACCGCCCGCGTCCGCCGCGGCGAAGGTGCGGTCGAGCTTCCCGTGACCGAGGTCCGCCCCGGCGACGTGGTGGAGGTGCGACCGGGCGAGCGCATTCCGGTCGACGGCGAAGTGGTCGAGGGAACGAGCTACGTCGACGAATCCATGCTCACCGGCGAGCCCGTCCCGGTGGAAAAGGCGGTGGGCGCGACCGTGGTCGGCGGGACCGTCAACCAGACCGGAGCCCTCGCCCTCCGCGCCACCGCGGTAGGCAGCCGCACCGTCCTCGCCCAGATCGTCCGCATGGTGGAGCAGGCGCAGGCCGCCAAGCTTCCCATCCAGGCGCTCGTCGATCGCATCGCGCTCTGGTTCGTGCCCGCGGTGATGGGGGCGGCGGCCCTCACCTTCCTCGCCTGGATCGCCTTCGGTCCGAAGCCCGCCCTCACGTTCGCCCTCGTCAACGCCGTCGCGGTGCTCATCGTCGCCTGCCCCTGCGCCATGGGCCTGGCCACGCCCACCTCGATCCTCGTGGGGACGGGGCGCGGTGCCGAGATCGGCGTGCTCTTCCGCAAGGGCGATGCGCTGCAGCGCCTGCGGGAGGTGCGGGTCGTGGCCGTCGACAAGACCGGCACGCTCACCGTGGGACGCCCCGCGCTCACCGACCTCGAGGTGGCCGAGGGCTTCTCGCGCACCGAGGTGTTGGCGCAAATGGCCGCGGTGGAAGATCGCTCCGAGCACCCCATCGCGCGGGCCGTGGTGGAGGCGGCGCGCGCCGAGGGACTCCCCCTGGCCGAGGTGACGGCCTTCGAGACCGTGCCGGGCTACGGCGTGCGCGCCGTGGTCGGCGGGGCGCGGATCGAAATCGGCGCCGACCGCTTCATGCGGCGCCTCGGCCTCGATCCCACCTCCTTCGCGGAGGCGCCCGCGCGGCTCGCCGCCCACGGCAAGACCCCCATCTACGTGGCCGTCGACGGCCGCCTCGCCGCCATCGCCGCGGTCGCCGATCCCATCAAGGAGAGCGCGCCTGGCGCCATCGCTGCGCTGCACGCGCTCGGCCTCGAGGTGGCCATGGTCACGGGCGACGACCGCCGCACCGCGGAAGCCATCGCGCGCCAGCTCGGCATCGACCGCGTGGTCGCCGAGGTCCTGCCCGACGGCAAGGTGGACGCGGTCCGCGCGCTGCAGGCGGAGCACGGGCGCCTCGCCTTCGTCGGCGACGGCATCAACGACGCACCCGCGCTGGCGGAGGCGGACGTGGGCGTCGCCATCGGTACCGGCACCGACGTGGCCATCGAGGCCGCGGACGTGGTCCTCATGTCCGGCCATCTCGAAGGTGTGCCGAACGCGATCGCGCTCTCCCGGGCGACGATGCGAAACATCCGCCAAAACCTCTTTTGGGCCTTCGCCTACAACACGGCGCTGATCCCGGTCGCGGCCGGCGTGCTCTACCCCATCGGAGGCCCGTTGCTCTCGCCGGCCTTCGCCGCCGGCGCCATGGCCCTCTCCAGCGTCTTCGTAGTGGGCAACGCCCTGCGCCTGCGCCGCTTCCGTCCACCCTTCCCCGGGCACCGCGGCGAGGACGGAGCGGCGCTTCGGCCGGGAGGTCTCGCATGACCATCGGGGAAGCGTCTCGCGCCTCCGGCGTCTCCGCCAAGATGATCCGCTACTACGAGTCGATCGGCCTCATCCCCGCCGCCGACCGCACGGATGGGGGCTATCGGCTCTACACGGAACGCGACGTCCACACCCTGCGGTTCATCCGCCGCGCCCGCGATCTCGGCTTCCCCCTCGAAACCATCTCCGAGCTCCTCGCCCTCTGGCAGGACCGCAGCCGCCACAGCGCCGACGTCAAGCGCCTCGCGCTCGAGCACGTCGCCGCGCTGGAAAAGAAAATCGACGAGCTGCGGGCGATGGCCGACACCCTTCGCCATCTCGCCGCCCGCTGCGCCGGCGACCACCGGCCCGACTGCCCCATCCTCGCCGACCTCGGCGGCTGCGAAGGAGACAAAGCCGCGGCGGTGGAGTCGCCCCGGCGGCGCATGGGAGCGGTCAGCGGCGGCCGACCTTCTTCTCCAGCTCGGCGAGGGTGATCTGGGCGACGACGGGGCGGCCGTGCGGGCAGCGCGACTTGAAGTCG
>Ga0079224_100012506_pt1 | contig 11757 bp, 7 predicted proteins | sample Stecom2015_FD_80414 | JGI IMG/M metagenome (GOLD analysis project Ga0079224, IMG submission 80414) | Agricultural soil microbial communities from Utah to study Nitrogen management - Steer compost 2015 | ecosystem: Environmental > Terrestrial > Soil > Agricultural land | place: USA: Utah...
CGGATGACCGACCACCCCGTCGCGCACGGCGGACTCGCGCATTCCTCCGGCGGCACGTAGTTGCCGCCGACGGTGTAGAGCATGCCGTCGTCCCCCCAGCGCAGGTTGTCCGGGCGCACGTCGATCGTCACCGATTCCTGCATCGTCGACCAGTCCGCCTCGTACCGCACGATCTCTCGCGATCCGATCGCAGCGACGAAGAGGTGACGCTCGTCGGGCGATAGCGCGATACCGTTCGCGCCGGACAGCTCCGTGTTCGGCACGGCCTCGACGGCGGTGCCGGGATACCACTCGTAGAGCTGACCGGTGATCTCGCCGGCCAGGATCGCCCCGAAACCGCCCGGGTCCGTCGGGTCCATCATCTTCGTCGTGACGAATCCGCCTTCGGAAGTGATCGCGACACTGTTCACGAAGGCGTCCTCCGGCAGCACGACGCACCCGATCCACGCGATCGTCGGCGCGTCGCCCGACGCGTCGATCTCGAACATCTCGATCGCCTCGCGCTCGCCGTGGCTCGTGATGTAGAGGTCGAAGCGATTCGGGCCGCGCTCGGCGAGCGCGAGCCCGTGCGCGGAGAAATTCTCGACGTCGAGCGGGGACGGGCAATCCGGGAAGCGGCTCGTATCGTGTCTCCATACGGGCGCCGTGCCGGGAAACCATTCCACGTACGTCTTGCGCCGATGATCGACGAGATAGAGGCGCCCCGGCACGTAGCGCTCGTCGGATTCGACGCTCATGCCCGAGACGATGAGCCAATCCGTATCGCCGAGCTGCACGATGTCCTCGGCGTTCACGAGCCCGCAGACGTAGCGGAGATCGCCGTCCGGCTCGCAACCGCCTTCGGCGGTCTCCGCGGGTGGGGCGGCCGCTTCCGGCTGCGCCGCCGCGGAAGTCGCGGTTCGGGCCTCGTCCGCGCTTTGCGCGGATACCGTGCGATCGGCGCCGGATTCGCCGCAGCCCGCGGCAGCGACGATCAATCCCGCAAGCGCAGCGGTTTGAAGCGGCGGAAACTTTGTCGTCATGGTGCGAGCCTCGCAGGTAACGATCGATGAGCGCCGCGCCGGGTGCCGTACGGATGGTAAGGGATCGGATGATGGTGTGTCGATTCACGGGACGTTCCCCAGATCGAGAGCGGGCCGCAACGAATGCTTGCCGCCCCGAGGCGGCGTTGCTACGATCGAGTCGCGCAATCCCAACACAGGTCAGCAGCCATGAACAGATGGGCTCTTCGGTTGATCGCACTGGGTGGATTCTTCGTGGTCGGCGCCGAGCTGCAGGCGCATCATGCCGTGGCGAGCATTTACGACCTGAACAAGGAAGTGGTTCTAGAGGGCCAGCTCACGAAGCTGAACTTCCGCAATCCGCACTCGAACCTCGAGCTCGCGGTACCGAACGGGGACGGCACGACGACCGAGTGGGTCCTGACCACCGCGTCGACCAACGTGCTGAGCCGGGCCGGGGTCAACAGGGATTCGATCAAACCTGGCGAGTTCCTCAAGGTCACGATCCTCCCCGCCAGGAACGGCAACCCCGCGGGATTCATCAGACGCCTCGAGCTCGCTGACCGCGAGTTCGATCTCGGTATCGACTAAACAATCAACAAAACCAGCGGCGGCGCGGGGAGTTGTGATGTCCTTTCCACGATTTGTCGCGACGTCGGCCCTCGCCGTCGTCGCCGCGACGACGATGAACGTGCCGCCGACCGGCGCGCAGGGGTTCGGCAGCGGCCCGGCGCTGTACACGCCGGAGCCCGGCGCGCGCGATCTGAAGGCGGTGCTGTTCAATTGGGCGTGGCACATGGGGATGCTGCGCGGGCAGGCGGAGCCCGAGCTCGTCGGCACCCTCGAGTACCAGGCCGAGGGCACGATCCAGGTCGACGGCGAGCCGTGCACGCTGACGAAATATCGGATCAGCGCGAACTATCAGACGCCGGGATACCGAACGCAGATCGAGTGCACGCGCCCGAACGGCGAGACCTACGCGAACATCGAGACGATGAGCGGCGACTACGCGTGGGACGAGGATATTCCTGGAGCCGAGATCGTCCCTGGAGAAGGCAAAGCCACCCCTCGCCCTTCGGCCCTCGAGGAGCGGAGAATCCGGCTATGGGCGAGCCCTCATGGAGCGCCGAAGGCAGCCATTGCGGCCGCAGCGGGGGTGCCGCTCTCGGAGTCCTTCGCGCAGAACCCGGCCGTCCTGCTCGACCGCCAGGCGGCGGCCGGAGTGAAGGGGGCGACGACGCTGTCGTGGGAAGGGAATCGGGCCGTCGTCACGTTCCCGATCCCGGACGTGCCGGGAGCCACGGCAACAGCCACCCTTGACGAGGGCTTCCTTCCGGAGCGCGTCGTCGTGACCCACGGGGCTAAAACGACGGAGTTCGTCTACGGCGATTTCCAGGACTTCAACAACCCGCTCCACCGAATCGAAGCGCTGTATGCCGGCACGATCGTCGAGCGGCAAGACGGGGTCGTCGTCCGCGACCTCGAGACGGTGCAGACCGAGATCGGTCAGGTATACGTCGTCGTGCCCGTGCCGGAGAGCGTGCGGGCGGCACGGACCGCATCGAACTGACGACAGTTCCGGCCGGGCCTCGAGGTCGGCGGCCCGGATCGAGTGAGGAGCTCGGCTCATGAGAAAACAGCAGTTCATCAAGACGGGGCTCGCGGCGGCTGTCGGGATGCTCCTCTCCTTCGCGCTCCCGTCGTCGCAGGCGCAATTCGGCGGCGGACCGGACCCCGCGGCATCGCAGGCGGAGACGCCGCGCCTCCCGAACGGCAAGCCGGATTTGACGGGCTCGTGGCGCACGGTCTCCGGCGGGCCGAGAAGCGTCCCGGGCGGAATGTTCCGGCGCTGCACTCCGTTTCAGGACAACTGCATGGAGTGGACGAATCAGAGCGCGGACTGGGTGTTCATGGCTCCGCCGCGGCTCGACAACAACAAGCCGCTGTACAAGCCCGAGCACTGGGACCGGGTCCAGGAGCTCGACATGTGGACGAACAAGTACGACCCGGTCATGACCTGCCTTCCGCTCGGCATTCCGCGGCACGGGCCGCCGTCGCGGATCTTCCATACCGAGGGAGACATCACGATGTTCTACCGCGGCGGCGTCGACGGCGGCGGCGGATACCCGGATTTCCGCATGATTCTTCTGGACGGCGCACCGCACGACGAGGACGACAAGTACGCGTACTCGTATATGGGGCGCACGGTCGCGACCTGGGAAGGCGATACGCTGGTCCTCGACTCGATCGGGTTCACCGACGAGACCTGGCTCGGCCGCGGCGGCTTCTTCCATTCGACCGAGATGCGGGTCATCGAGAAGTTCACGAGAACCGGCAACGAGATGCTCTACGAGGTGACGGTCGAGGACCCGGAGGTGCTCGTCGAGCCGTGGGTCATGCATCCGCGAGTGCTGCAGCTATCCGAGCGCCCGACGATCATCGCGGAGCGGGGCGCGTGCACGGACACCGAGCTGGGCGAGGTCAGCACGCAGATCCGCCACTAGCAAGCTAGCGACCGCGGCCTCCTGTTCTGCCGGATCGGCGCCGGCGATCCGTCGACGGATCCGTCGACGATGGGGCGCTTCGCGCTGCCAGGTCGTGACGACTCTAAACGCTTAGTTGTACTCGACCGGGTTGTACTCCGCGGAGCACACCTCGACGATGCAGATCGACTCGAGCGTCCTTCCCGCAGGCGGCGTCTCGAGGCCCGCTTCCTCCATCAGCTGGCGAAGCACCTCGGCCGTTTCAGGATGCGGAATCGCGGACTGCACGCCGACCCGGACGAGACCATCGGCGTAGTCGATCGGCAGCCAAGTGCGAGCCGCGAGCTCGGGGCTGCCGCGGTTGTCGGTATTGCCGAAGTCGCGGATGTCCATCCGCGCGCCCGCGGCGACCAGAATCCGCACGACCTCGGTAGCGCCTTTGTGGGCGGCGCCGTGCAAAGCCACCCGGCCCGTATCGGCCTGGAAGTTCGGATCGATCCCGAGCTCCAGCAGCAGCTTCACGGCCTCGACCGTCTGCTCCGGCGACCATTCGCTGGTAATACCCTCGACCCAGCCGATGCCGGCCGCCACGGCGAGCGGCGTGACGCCGAGCGTCGTGTTGATATGCGGATCCGCGCCGTACTCGAGCAGAAGCTTCATCAGCTCTAGGTCGCCGGACTGCGAAGCACGCAGAAAGGCCGTCGCGCCCTCCTCGTCCAGCCACTGGTTCGTGAAGACCGTGCGGGTCTCGGTGCTCTCGATCATCCGCGCGTTCGGATCCGCCCCCGAGTCGAGAAGCAGCTTGATGAACTGGAGATGGTCCATGTCGGGCGCGCGCGTCGGGTAGTCGCCGCCCTCGAGATTGCGGTTGTCCGTCGCGAGGTACAGCGGCGTCCAGCCGCCCTTGTTCGCGAGGTTGACGTCCGCGCCATTCTCGATCAGGAATTTGCCCATCTGGTAGTTGCGGTTCTGCGTGGCCGCAAGCAGCGGGCTCCACCCGTAGCGGGTCACCTGATTGACGTCCGCGCCCGCCGCGAGCAGTGCGCGAGCCGCGTCGATCGCGCCGGTGCGGGCCGCATACACGAGCGCCGTCAGCTCGCCTCCGTCGGGCTCTCGTTGCGGTCGGCGAAAGCCTCCGCCGCCCTCGCCCTCACCCGCGCCGCCGGCGGCAGCCCCGGCTCCTGCGCCGGTGCCGGAAGCGGCCTCGGTCACGGTCGCGAAGCCGAGCGCGCCCCGCTGCACTCTGCCGCAGATGTCGACGGCCGTCAGCGTATCGATGTGGTCGCGCAAATTCACCCAGACCTGATCGGTGCTTTCGCGAGCCAGCTTCCGGAGCGCGCCGAGGTCCGGATCCTCCTCCTCGCAGAGGATCGAGATGACCTGCCGGCGCACGGCATTCCTCGGATCCTCCGAGTTGCCGAGCGCGGCGGTGCGCCCGTCCCGCGCGACCGGCGCCGATCGCGCCGCGATGTCGGCCCCGTGCTCGACGAGCACATTGATGACATCGGCGTGCCCCTGGTCGGCGGCCTGCATCAAGGCCGTCGTTCCGCGTGCGTCCTCTCGCGCGTTCGGATCCGCGCCGTGCTCGAGCAGCACGCGAACCGCATCGACGCTCCCGGAGCGCGCGGCCAGCATCAGCGGCCTGCGGCCGAGGGGAAGCTGCTCGTTGGCGTCTGCGCCGTGCTCGAGCAGCGCCGCGAGCACATCGGCGTCTCCGCGGCTGGCCGCGAGCCACATCGGCGTCGAGCCGTTGCGGTTCCGGGTCGAAGGATCGGCGCCGGCGGCGAGCAGCAGGCGCGTCAGCTCCGCATCGCCGTGATAGGCGGCCCAGTGCAGCGCCGTCGCGCCGTCCGCCTGTGCGGCATTCACGTCGAGCCCGCTCTCGATCAGGCGCTGCACGGCGGGCGCGTCGTGCTGCATCGCGGCATCAGCCACGTCGGACTCGGCCACCGCGAGCTGGGCGGACACGAGCAGTGCGAGCGCGAGGGTTGCGGTTCGCAACGTGCGACGACTACGACCGATACTTCGTCGATTCATTCCGTTTCCTGCATGAGCCGGAGGCTCCTCGGGCGCTAAATGTTCTCCAGCCGTCCGGTGCTGTCGCCGAAGCTCTCCCGGTGAATGTCGAACTGGTCGAGAAGACTCAACAGCAGGTTGCCCGTCGACACGGTCTTCGACGGATACGCGAGGTGGCGATTGCCCTTCAACCTCCCGCCGTTCCCGCCGATGATCACGTGCGGCACGTCGTAGTGCAGGTGCTGGTTCGGGTTACCCATGTTGCTGCCGTAGAGGAGCAGCGAATGGTCGAGCAGCGTGCCGTCCCCTTCCTCGGTCTTTGCGAGCTTGTCCGCGAAGTACGCGAGCATCTTGACGTGGTACTGGTTGATCTTCGCGAACTCGGCGATCGTCGCCGGGTCCTCGCCGTGATGCGATCCGCCGTGGAAGCCCATCCTCGGAGCCTCGCTTTCCGGATATCGCCGCCCGGTCAGATCGCGCGCGAAGAGCAGCGTGCCCACGCGAGTGATGTCCGCCTGATATGCCAGGGCTAGCAGATCGAACATCAGCTTGATGTGCTCGTCGAAGGACTGCGGGATGCCCGGCGGCACGTCGAAATCCTCGGGCGCCGTCGTCGTCGCATTCGCGGCGATCGCGAGCCGACGCTCGATCTCCCGCACGTTCTCGGTGAAGCTGTCGAGCCGCGAGCGGTCCGGAACGCTGATCTCGTTGCGCAGCTTCGAGATCTTGCCGTTGATCGAATCCAGAATGCTCTGATTGCGCTCGCGCCGCGCGATGCGCTGCTCGGGCGTGCTGCCGCTTCCGAACATGCGCTCGAACACGACCTGCGGATTCAGCTCCATCGGCAGCGGCGTGGTCGGCGATGCCCACGAGATCGTATTCGTGTACACGCAGCTGTAGCCTTCGCCGCAGTTACTCGAGCCGGAGCCCGGATCCTCGACCGACATCTCGACGGAAGGCAGAAGCGTCTCGCGGCCGATCCTCTCGGCGATGACCTGGTCGATCGTGTGGCCGGCCCGGACGTCCGCGCCCGCGGTCTTCTTCGGCTTCTCGGCGCATAGAAAGGCCGCGGCGACCCAGTGGTCCGCGCCGGTCTCGCCCGGAGGCGGCTCGGACGACGTCGCATGCAGGCCGGACAGAATGGTCAAACGCTCGCGGAACGGCTCCAGAGGCCTCCAGACGAACGGCAGCTCCTCCGGCAGCCGGCCCTCCTTCTCCGGAACCCAGTGGCCCGGCGCGGCGCCATGCGGAACGAAGCCCGCGAAAAACCGTCGCGGCGGAACCGCGGCCGTCTGCGCAAGCGCCGTCGCGGCCGGAATCATCGCGTCCAGCAGGGGGAGTCCGAGCGCTACGCCCGCGCCTCGCAGCAGCGTACGTCGTGACATGTGTTTCTTCGTAATAAACATGGCTTACTCCCCACTCTCAGCAGACTTCATGTTCATCGTGAAGGCCGGGCTCTCGATGACACCCATGAGCAGCGACGAGAAACGGTAGCCGTCCTCTGCCGCATCTCGCGTGATGGACCGAACGAGCGGCATGTCCCGGTACTCGACTCCGCGGCCCAATGCATAGGTCAAAAGCTTCTCGGTGACGGCCTGGGCAAAAAGATCGCCGTTGCGGGTCACGAGATCGCGCAGGCTCGGAATGCCATCTAGCGGCGTGCCGTCGTTCGTGACGCCTGTCGCATCGATCGGGCTGCCCGCGTCCTCGGTCCGCCACTTTCCGACCGCGTCGAAATTCTCCATGGCGAGACCCATCGGCTCGAATATCACGTGGCAAGCCGCGCAATTCGGGTTGGCGCGATGCGCTTCGAGCCGCGCCCGGAGCGTCTTCGGCGCCTCGCCTTCGGCCGGGGTCAGATCCGTCTCGACGCCGGGCGGCGGATCGGGCGGACTGACGTTCAGGAACGTCTCGAGGAACCACTTGCCTCGCTTGACCGGCGACGTGCGGGCCGCTTCGGACGTCGTCGTCAACAGCGCGCCCTTGCCGAGCAAACCGCGGCGCATTTGCAGCTCCGGTCCGAGCGTCACGCGCCGAAACTGCGAGCCGTAGACGTCGGGGATTCCGTAATGTCTTGCAAGCCGCTCGTTGACGAACGTGTAATCGGCCGTCAGCAGCTCGAGAATGCTGCGGTCCTCGCGGATGACGCTGCCGAAGAAGAGCTCGATCTCGCGCCGGAAGGCCTCCCGCAGCGTGCTGTCGAAGTTCGGGAACAGCTCGACGACGGGCTCGCTCGCCGCGATGCCGCGCACGTTGAGCCACTGCCCGGTGAAGTTCTGAATGAACGCTTGCGAGCGGGGATCCGCGATCATCCGCTTCACCTGCTGCTCGAGCACGGCCGCATCGCGGAGGCCGCCTTCGGCCGCCACCGAGATCAGCTCCTCATCCGGAATGCTGCTCCAGAGAAAGAAGGAGAGACGCGACGCCAGCTCGAGGTCGCCGATGCGATACGGCGCGCCCGGCCGAAGATCGACCGGCTCGATCTCGGACCGATAGATAAACTCCGGATCGGCGAGGACGCGCTGAACGACGGCCTCGATGCCGTAATCGAAGTGTCCGCCCTCCTCGCGCCCTGCCGAGAAGAACTCCATCATCAGGTCGACGTCGTCTTCCGTCGCGGGCCGCCGGAACGCCTTGGTCGTCAGCGTCGAGATGATCGTCCGCGCGCATTCCGACTCTTCGTGGAAGCTTTCCGGGTAGCACTCGAAGATTTTCTCGCGGCTCGGCGTGCTCGTCGCGGGAGCGCCGTTGAACGGCCCTTCGATGAAGACCTGACCGACATGCGGATAAAACGTATACCCCGAGATCGAGCCCGGCGAGTTCATCGTGCGCACGAACGATTTGTTCAGGCCCGTGTCCGGCAGGTCGCTCGTCGCGAGGAACGTAACGCCTACCTTATGGAAACCGCCCTTGATCGGGATCGGCGGAGTCCGTCCGCCGTTGCCTTCCTGGTTGCCGATCTCGCTATCCCAGTCGTAGAGATAGACGCGCTCGCCGTCGACCGTGACCTCGAGCTGCTCACCCCGAACGTTGCCCAGCACGGCGGTGAAATAGCCCGTCATTCCCTTGACCGTGAAGACATACTCGCCGTCCGCCGGGAACTCGTGCTCGATCAGCATGCCGCCGCGCGTCCCGAACGGCAGCCCTTCGACGTGCTCGTTCTGCGACGTGTCGTGCGGAACGTCGAACACGGCGAGCGTCGGAGCCGTCTCGGTGCCGACCGCCAGGCGGCTGATCCTTCCGGCGGCGGACAGATACGCCTCCATCAGCGCCGGCGACATCGTCAACGTCCCGGCCATGTTGTCGAAACCATGGCTCGAGTCGTCCGGGGGCAGGAACGTCGTCGCGTCGACGTTCAAACCGAGGAGATCCCGGATCGCGTTCGTGTATTCGGTGCGATTGAGCCGATGGAGACCGGGAGCGGGCAGATGGAGCTCGGAGTGGGAATCGATCTCATTCTCGATGAAAGCGACGAGCGCGGCGCGCGTCTCGCTGTCGAGATCCGGACCGTCGGCCGGAGGCATGAGGCCCGCGCGGAGCTTGCGGATCACGTACTCCCACGTTTCCGCATCGGGCGCGACATCCTCGAGGCTGAGCGGCTCGAGATTCAGGTCGCCGACGCGCTCCGCTGCGTTGTGGCAGTCGAGACACTTGGCGTCGATGACGGCAGCGTAGTGCTCGGCATCATGGCCTCCCACGCCGCAGCCGGCCGCAAAAGCGCCGGCCAGCGCGGCGGCCGCTCCGAGTAGTCTGGGATGCACGCGCTTCTCCCTCGGTTGTCGAATCGCCTCGTCGAGCCGATAGCGGCGACGACGTGGGCACAGCCGGCTCACGTTCTCCATGCCTGGAAGAGCAGCAAGAATCGTGCTCCCCAACGAAGCATAGTACTTTCGGTGGCCTTTTTACCACCACGTGATCGGCTGCACGGCAGTTCGTCCGCGCCGGTCCGATCGCGATCCGCTTCCAGGCAATAGGTGATTGTAACCATTCCTGTTTTGCGATTATCGGAGCTTTCTCCATTTAATGGTGCTCGCGCAAGCGAGTTAACCATTCTTAACAGTCAACGACAGCCGTGGCGCGCGCGCTTCCGAAGCTCATGGCGGCGCGCCGAAGGACGAAGGGCTACCCTTCGTTACTCCGCGCGCAGCGTTTGCACCGGATCGACGCGGCTCGCGGAGCGGGCAGGAAGATATGCAGCAGCGGCTATCGCGCCGAGCAGCAGCGCGAGCACGGAGAGGTAGGTCAACGGGTCGAGCGGCCGCACGTCGAACAGGAGCGACGCCGCGACACGGCTCGCCCCGCCGGCGGCAATGAGCCCCGCGCCGAGCCCGAAGCTCGCGACGGCCAGCGTGCGGAGCACGATCCTGCGTTTGACGGCCGCCGGCTGCGCGCCGAGCGCGAGCCGGATGCCGATTTCCCGCGACCGCTGCGAGACGACGTACGAGACGACGGCATAGATTCCGACGACGCTGAGAAACAGAGCCATCGCACCGGCAATCCCGACGAGGACGAGCATGAACGAAGTCCGCGCGAGCGAGACAGCGTAGACATCCTCGAGCGTCCGCACCTCGAGGACGGGCAAATCGGGATGGCTCGCCCGCACGACCTCCCGCAGCTCGTTCACGAAGCCTTCCGTGCCCGCGCGGCGGCTTCGAATCGCGTACGCGGCCGCCCTCAAGTCACTGACAGCCACCGGGCGGTACACGGTCGGCGGCGCCGGCTCGTAAAGCTCCTGATGAACGTCCTGCACGATGCCGACGATCTCGTGCCAGGCGTTCGACGCATCGGGCGACTCCCACGGCGACTGCCAGCGAATCCGCTTGCCGATCGCTGCTCGAGGATCGCCCCACAAATCGCTTGCGAGATTCTCTGAAACCAGCACGACGCGGCGCGCCTCGTCCGTGTCGGCCCACGAGAGGCCTCGACCCGCGACGAGGCGCGTGCCGAGCGCCTCGAGATGGCCGGGCGACGCGAAATCGAAGCGAACCGCCGGACCGGAGCCCGCGACATCCGGCCGGTCCTCGACGTCGACCGACCCGCCCAGGGCGCCGCCGCTTCCGCCGAGGGGCAGTCCGCCGAACCCCGCGGCGGTCACGCCAAGAAGGGCATTTATCCGTTCGAGAATGTCGCGCTGGATCCGCGTCGAGCGCGCGTGGTCCTGAACGGCGCCAGGCGGAATGAAGATCCGCATCAGCTGAACCTCTTCGGGCCTCGAGAACCCGGGATCGACTGCGCCGAGCGCATGGAACGTGCGGATCATCAAGCCGGCGCCGACGAGCAGCACGAGCGAAAGCGCCACCTGCACGGCCATCAGCGCATGTCGCGTGCGGTGCCGCTCGCGGCTCGAGCTGCGAGTGAAGGTGCCTGCGGCCGGAATCGGGCCCGGTCCGAACGAATGCTTGAGCGCGGGGATCGACCCGAACGCGGCGCTCGACGCGAGCGCAGCGACGACGGCGAATACGAGCACCGGAGCATCGAGAGAAATGTCTTCGGCTCGCGGCAGATTCGGCGGCGTCAGCGCCGCAAGCAGCTCGATCCCGCCATGGGCGAGAGCGAGACCCGCCGCGCCTCCGAGGAGACCGAGCACGAGACATTCGCGCAACAGCTCCGCAGCGATCGTCTTTCGACCCGCGCCGAGCGCAGCGCGAACCGCGAGCTCCTGCCTTCGCGCATCGGCCCTCGCAAGCAGCAGGTTCGCGACGTTCGCGCACGCGATGAGCAGCACGGCGCCGACTGTGGCCATGAGCAGCCACAGCATTCGGGTAACGCCCCCGACCACGTCATCCTTCAACGGCACAAGCGCGGGCGCGACCCGCCATTCGGCCGCGGCCTCGCGCGTCGTGCCGCCCGCCGGCCATGCGTCGAGCCAGATCGGCAGCATGCGTGCGAGGTCGGCATTCGCGTCCGCAACGCTCACGCCGTGCTCGAGGCGCGCGATTCCGCCGTAGTTCAGGTTACCGAGCGTCGCTCGACTCTCTTGGACTCTGAACGGACTGATGACGTCCGGCTGCGGATCGAGATCGAGGAAGCGGAAGCCGGCGGGCATGACCCCCACCACTTCGACAGGCCGGAAGTCGAGCGACAACGAGCGGCCGATGATCTCGCGCTCGCCGCCGAAGCTCTTCTCTAACCCAACGCTTTTCGAGCCGAGGCTTGCTGCTCCGTGAAGATCAGAAAATCAGGTCCTGACGCGACACGTGGCGCCGGAAAAAGATCTGCATCTCTCTGCCCCGCTCTCCGACGAACGCCGCCGCGTC
>Ga0079224_100012507_pt1 | contig 11757 bp, 11 predicted proteins | sample Stecom2015_FD_80414 | JGI IMG/M metagenome (GOLD analysis project Ga0079224, IMG submission 80414) | Agricultural soil microbial communities from Utah to study Nitrogen management - Steer compost 2015 | ecosystem: Environmental > Terrestrial > Soil > Agricultural land | place: USA: Utah...
GCGCGCTCGGTCAGGTCCAGCGTGTATTTCTTGAGCGCCTCGCGCTGTCCTTCGGCATCGACGCTGTCGACCTTCTGGTTGCCGCGCACAGCTTGCACGGCCGCCTCCAGGCTCTTGCGGCTCAAGCCGAAATCGCGTGCCAGCGAGCCGGCATCACCCTTGTGGTCTGCCAGGGCCAGCAGGAACATTTCGCTGGCAATGTAGGGGTCGCCACGTTTGTGCGCCTCTTTCTCTGCGCTTTGCAGCAATCCGACGATCTCCCGGCTGGCCTGCACCTGCTCGCCCCCCTGCACCTGAGGCAGTTTGGAGAGCTGCTTCTCCAAGGCGGAAATCAGGGGGTCGACCTGGACACCCGAGCGCTCCAGCAAAGAGCGGGGGCCGTCGTTTTGCTCGCACATGGCCAACAGGAGATGGCCTGCTTCAATATAGGGGTTGTCGCGCGTGACCGCCAGACTCTGGGCGTCGTTGAGCGCCTCCTGAAACTTGGTGGTGAGCTTGTCCAGTCTCATGAGCAATCCTTCCAGGCCACTGCCTGCATTGGTTGAGTGATTACTCCTTGAAATGAGGCCGCCTCCACTCTCTTTCAAGGGCAGGAAGCGCGCTGGACTTGATCTTACTCAAACCCCCTTCAACTTGCCTTCGAGGGGGGTTCCTCGTTCGACATGAGGCCGGGTACCGGCCCCAGAGCCACGCGGTTGCGGCCCTCCTGCTTGGCCTCGAAGAGGCGTTCGTCGGCCAGCGTCAAGGCGGCCTCCAGCGGACCTTGCCCGTCGTAGAAGGTCAGGCCCACACTGACCGTGATGCGAATGGAGCCGTTGCGGGTGTCGCATGGCGTGTCCTCGATGGCCTGACGCAGGCGCTCGGCCACCTGATGTGCTTCCTGGATGGTGATCACCGGCAACAGGACGGTGAACTCTTCGCCGCCGTAACGGGCCAGCAAGGCGTCCTCGCGCAGGTGGTAGTTGAGCACGTGGGTGACGTGGCGCAGCACCTCGTCACCGATGGCGTGGCCGTAGCGGTCATTGACCGCCTTGAAATAGTCCACGTCCAGCATGATGATCGCCAGCTGGCGGTTGAGCTTGCGCTGCAAGGCCGCCAGGCGCCCACCCAGCTCACGCAAGCCACGTCGGGACAGCGAACCGGTCAATTCGTCGGACAGGGCCCGCGCCCGCAACTGCTGGTTCAGGCGGTCATTGATGACGGCCAGCACCACCGCGGCCACCGCCAGCGGCAGGATGGCGAAGCCTATGCCACTGAAGGGCAGGAGCCAGGTGGGGCTGTGGATCCAGTGTGCAGGGTAAGGACCGGGAACGGTCAGGACATGCTCCAGGTAGATCAGCCAGTGCAGGGCAAAGATGCACCCTGCCACCAGGAGGCTGACCTCACTGTAGACGATGCGCGCGCTGCGCAGCACCAACCAGCCCTGGTCGATGGCCACGGCCAGGCTGATGCCCACGAAAATGAGGGCCAGGGCGAGCTGGTAGTGCGCGTCCTCGGTCAGGGCGAAGCCCCACAACAGCACACCGGCAGTCCAGGTCACCATGGTGCCTGCCCACGGCGGCGTGCGTCGCCCGTTCAACTGGCGAAAGGCCCAGCCCAGCAGCACCACCCCCATGCCCGCAAAGCCGATGGCCACTTTCATGAGCTCGGGACGGTTTCCCTCGGGTGTGAACAGCACCAGGCCCAGCGCCGCCAGACAAAGAAAAGCCCATCGATACAAGGCCACGGCGTAGGCCACGCGGGGCTGCTCGGTGTGCACCAGCGACATCAAGCCCCACCCCACCAGCGATCCAACGCCGGCGATGGCAAAGCAGGTGAACATATCAATGGTGAACATCTTGGAGAGGCACCCCGCTGCGAAAACCATTCAAACACCCGGCAGTGTCACACCTGGGAGCGGTCGGACGTGCCGAGAAAACCCCTTATTTCCCGTCCCTAACCCTTTTTGTCCGATCCGCTGCGCGGGTCTGCGGCCGTGAAGGTCAGCCCAGCCAGGCCCGCATCAGGCGCATACCCAGCACCGCACAGCCCAAGGCACCCATGACGTGCGCCCCTGTGTGCAGCAAGGCCATGGCCCAGCGCCCTGCTTCAAGCAAGCCCAGAGATTCGCCCGAAAAGGCCGAGAAGGTGGTCAGGCCACCCAGAAAACCGGTGACCAGCAGCAGACGCCAGGCTTCGTCCGGGTGGCGGCTCAACCAGGCGAGGGCCATGCCCACCAGCAAGCCACCCACCAGGTTCACCGCCAGGGTTCCCAGGGGAAAGCCGGCCCAGCGGGGGTTGAGCCAGACGCCAGTGGCCCAGCGCAGCACCGCCCCAGCACTGGCACCCAGGGCCACCAGAGCGCCCATCCACAGCGGACCCAGGGTGGCACTCATTGTGCGGCACCGATGCGGACGCCCCAACGGGCCAAGGCCTGGGTGTCGCGGTCGTTGGCCATCACCCAGCGTTCGCCATCGCGGTCAAATTCCTTCTTCCACAAGGGCGCCTCGCCCTTGAGCCAGTCCATCAGGCACTCACAAGCCATGAAGGCCTCACGCCGATGGGAAGCGGCAACCAGCACCAACACGATCTGCTCGCCCTGCATCAGGCGCCCGACCCGGTGCACCACCGTGACCCCTTTGAGCTGATGGCGCGCCACGAGGGTCTGGGCCATGGCCTCGATGCTGCGTTCCGTCATGCCGGGGTAATGTTCGAGGACCAGGCCGCTGGCCGGGTCATCCGCCCCAGGGTGAAGTTCGCGCACCGTGCCGACGAAACTGACCACCGCACCCACGCCGGGGTGAGCATGGCGCAACTGGGCGATTTCCTGGCCGACGTCAAAGTCAGCCGCATCCACCCTCACCGTGAGCACCGGCACGTCCATGTCAGCCCCCGGTCACCGGTGGGAAGAACGCCACTTCGGCGCCGTCCACCAAGGCATCATCCGCCGAACACAGGCATTGGTTGAGCGCCGCGCGCATGGGCACGGTGTCGTGCAGGGCCTGGGCATGGGCGGGCGATCGCCCCTGCAACCACTGGCGCAGGGCCCCGACGGTGGCCGGCTGGCCTTTGGCCTCAGGGGCGGCTGACGCCGGCCAGGCCCACGTTTCCGATTCTCCCAATTGCTCACGCAGCTGGGCAAAGTACTTCACGGTCAATTTCACGGCGTCCCCTGGCACAGGCTTGAACTGGGTTGCAGACACTCTGACAGAGGCAAGAAGCGCACCAGCTCGCCTTTCGCAATGGGCTGTCCCGGGCGCACGTCCACCAGCCCATCGGACCAAGCTGCCGAGCTGAGCACGCCAGAGCCCTGGTGGGGATACAAGGCCACGCCGCCCTGAGGCAGCCGACGGGCGCGCAGAAACTCACGTCGGCGATCGGGGTGCGGCCAATCAAAGTCGGCGGGCAGCAGCATGGCCTGAGCCTCGCGCCAGGGCTCGCCGCTGAGCACGCCCAGCACGGGACGCACCAGCATGAGGAAGGTCACCCAACTGGCCACCGGGTTGCCGGGCAGGCCCATGTAAAGCGCCTGCCCTGCAGCGCCGCTGCGGTTCAGGCGCCCGAGCACGAAGGGCTTGCCTGGCTTGATCGCCAATTGCCACAGGTCGAGCTCGCCTTCGGCCTGCACCGCGGCACGCAAGTGGTCGGCATCGCCCACCGACACGCCGCCACTGCTGATGACCAGATCACAGCCGGAGGCCTCGCGCAACACCCGGCGCGTGGCATCGAGTTCGTCGGGCACGGTGCCCAGGTCGACACACTCGGCCCCGCAGGCCTGAATGAGGCCGCGCAGGGTGTGGCGGTTGGCGTTATAGATGGCGCCCACCGGCAAGGGTTCACCGGGCATGAACAGTTCATCACCTGAACTGAGCAGGGCCACCCTGGGGCGTGGGTGCACCCACAAGTGAGCCGCCCCCACCGAAGCCGCGACACCCAGGGCGGCCGGACTCAGCCTCAGTCCCTGGGCCAGCACCGTGTCGCCCTGGCGGACGTCTTCGCCCTGGCGGCGGATGTTCTGCCCCAACACAGGCTGCACATCGAAACGCACCTGGGGCAGCCCGGCCGGATCGGGGCCGGGCGTGGCCGGCACGCTGGTCTGCTCCTGCATGACGACGGCATCGGCCCCCGGCGGCACCGCGGCGCCAGTGAAGATGCGCGCGCAAGTGCCAGGCGCCAAGGCCCGGCCTGGGCGACCGGCCATGATGCGCTGGCTCTGGGGCAAGCTGTGCCCGGCGCCCGGCAGGTCGGCCACGCGCAAGGCGTAGCCGTCCATGGCGCTGTTGTCCAGCGGGGGCACATGCAGGGGCGAGACCAGGTCTTGTGCCAGCACACGACCCAGCGCCTCGAAGCCATCGATCCGCTCGGACCCCACCTCGAACTTTTCCTCGGGCGTGCCACCCCTGCGGTGCAGCAGCGCCTGGGCCTGCTGACGCAAGGCCACTTCGCGCAGGCGTTCGAGGGCCTCGTCCAGCGCCATCAAAGGGCGTTTGGCGTCGGCCGGGGGGGTCACCGCGCCACCCTCAGTCGTGGCAGTGGCGCACGACGTAGTCCTTGACCATGTCCACGTCGGCCGGCAAGACGGTGAAGCGCTTGGGTTGATCCTCCAGGCCCTCCAGGCCGGCAATCCAGCTTGGCCGTTCCGGTTCGCGACCGGTGGCCTCACGGATGGTCTCGGCGAACTTGGCTGGCAAGGCGGTCTCGAGCACCAGCATGGGCACGCCCGGGGTGAGGTGCTCACGTGCCACCTTCAGGCCGTCGGCCGTGTGGGTGTCGATCATGGTGCCAAAGCGCTCCCAGGTGTCCTTGATGGTGGCCAGGCGGTTGGCGTGCGTGCTCTTGCCCGAGGCAAAGCCGTAGCGCGCCATGCCCTTGAAGCGCGCTTCATCGAGCTGGAACTGGCCGCGCTGGTCGAGGTCGTCCTTGAACAGGCCGCGCACCTGAGCGCCATCACGCTCCAGCAGGTCGAACATGAAACGCTCGAAATTCGAGGCCTTGGAGATGTCCATGGAAGGGCTGGACGTTTCGTGGGTCTCGGCCCCCTTGCGCACGCGGTAAACGCCGGTGCGGAAGAACTCGTCGAGCACGTCGTTCTCGTTGGTGGCGGCCACCAGCTTCTCGATGGGCAGGCCCATCATGCGGGCCACATGGCCGGCGCAGATGTTGCCGAAATTGCCCGAGGGCACGGTGAAGCTGACCTTCTCGGCGTTGGCCTTCGTGGCCTGGAAGTAACCGGCAAAGTAGTACACCACCTGGGCCAGCAAACGCGCCCAGTTGATGGAGTTGACCGTGCCGATCTTGTACTTGCGCTTGAATTCGAGGTCGTTGGACACCGCCTTGACGATGTCCTGGCAGTCGTCGAACACGCCTTCCACCGCCAGGTTGTGGATGTTAGGGTCCTGCAGGCTGAACATCTGGGCCTGCTGGAAGGGGCTCATGCGGCCGTGCGGGCTGAGCATGAAGACGCGCACGCCCCGCTTGCCGCGCATGGCGTATTCGGCTGCGCTGCCGGTGTCGCCGGAGGTGGCACCCAGGATGTTGAGGTCTTCGCCACGGCGTGTCAGTTCGTACTCGAACAGATTGCCCAGCAACTGCATGGCCATGTCCTTGAAGGCCAGCGTGGGCCCATTGGACAGGGCCTCCAGATAGACGCCATCTTCCAGCGGCTTCAAAGGCGTGATGGCATCAAAGCCGTAGGTGGCTTTGGTATAGGTGCGCGCCGTGATCTCGCGCAGATCGGCGGCGGGGATGTCGTCGATGTAGAGCGAGAGGATCTCGAAGGCCAGCTCGTGGTAGGGCAAGGTGCGCCACTGGGTGAGCGTGGCATCGTCGATCTGCGGGTAGTGCACGGGCAGAAAGAGGCCGCCATCGGTGGCCAGGCCTTCAAGCAGGATCTCGGAAAAGCCGCGTTCGGTCTGGTCGCCTCGGGTGCTGATGTACTTCACGCCAGCTCCTCCTTGCGCAGGCTGACGATGGGCGCCAGCACCGAGCCAAGGGCCTGCACCTTGCGCAGCGCTTCGCGCATGCGGCCTTCCTGGGTGTCGTGGGTGAGGATGATGAGGTCGGTCTGGTTGCCGCCCTCGCCGCTCACCTCATCGGATTCGCGCTGGATGACGGCGTCGATGGAGATGTCCTGCTCGGCCAGGATGCCGGTGATCTCGGCCAGCACGCCGGTCTGATCCGCCACGCGCAAGCGCAGGTAGAAAGACGTGATCACGGCATCGATCGGCAAGATGGGCAAGCCCGACAACTGATCGGCCTTGAAGCCCAGGGCCGACACGCGCGCGGCGGGGGGGGAGTCGAGCTGACGGGCGATGTCCACCAGGTCGGCAATCACGGCCGAAGCGGTTGGCTCGGAGCCCGCGCCCTTGCCGTAGTACATGGTGGTGCCCACGGCATCGCCCTGCACCATCACGGCGTTCATGGCGCCCTCCACATTGGCGATCAGGCGGCGTGTCGGCACCAGGGTCGGGTGGGTGCGCAACTCGATGCCCGCCACCTTGCCGGCCCCCTCCTGGCGGCGCGCGATGCCCAGAAGCTTGATGCGGTAGCCCAGTTGCTCGGCGTACTGGATGTCGACCGCCGAGAGCTGGGTGATGCCTTCCACGTGGGCCTTGTCGAACTGCACTGGCACGCCAAAGGCGATGGCGCTCAGGAGCGTGGCCTTGTGGGCGGCATCCACGCCTTCGATGTCGAAGGTGGGATCGGCTTCGGCATAGCCCAGACGCTGTGCTTCCTTGAGCACCACGTCGAAGTCCAGGCCCTTGTCGCGCATCTCCGAGAGGATGAAATTGGTCGTCCCGTTGATGATGCCAGCCACCCACTCGATGCGGTTGGCGCTGAGGCCCTCGCGCAGCGCCTTGATGATGGGAATGCCACCGGCCACGGCGGCCTCGAAGGCCACCATCACGCCCTTCTCGTGGGCAGCAGCGAAGATCTCGGTGCCATGCACGGCGAGCAGCGCCTTGTTGGCCGTGACCACGTGCTTGCCTGCGGCGATGGCCTCAAGCACCAGGGTGCGGGCAATGCCGTAACCGCCGATGAGTTCGATGACGACATCGATGTCCGGATTGGCGATGATCTGGCGCGCGTCACCCACCACCTCGGCGGCGTCGCCCACCACCTGGCGAGCACGCTCGACATCGAGGTCGGCCACCATGGTGACCTGCACGCCGCAGCCCACGCGCCGGCGGATTTCTTCCTGATTTCGCCGCAGCACTTCAAAGGTGCCCCCCCCGACGGTGCCGATGCCCAGCAGGCCGACCCGGACGGTTTTCTGATTTGCTTGACTCATGTAACTCTCAGCTTTGGAATCGATTCAGGAATGACGTTTGCGGTAGGCCTCAAGGAAGCGCGCGATGCGCCCGATGGCCTCGGCGAGGTCGTCTGTATTGGGAAGGAAGACGAGGCGGAAGTGGTCGGGGTGGGGCCAGTTGAAGCCGGTGCCCTGCACGATCAGCACCTTCTCTTCGGCCAGCAATTCGTAGGCGAACTGCTGGTCGTCGGTGATGGGGTAGATGGCCGGGTCCAGCCGCGGGAACATGTACAGCGCCCCCTTGGGCTTGACGACGCTCACGCCCGGGATGGCATTGAGCATGTCGTAGGCCAGATCGCGCTGGCGCGTCAGGCGCCCCACCGGACTGACCAGCTCCTTGATGCTCTGGTGCCCACCCAAGGCGGTCTGGATGGCCAGTTGCCCCGGGGTGTTGGCGCACAAGCGCATGGAGGCCAGCATGTTCAGGCCTTCAATGAAGTCGGCCGCATGGCGCTTCTCGCCAGACACCACCATCCAGCCCGCGCGGTAGCCGCAGGAGCGGTAGTTCTTGCTCAGGCCGTTGAAGGTCAGGAACAGGACATCGTCGGCCAGCGAGGCGATGCTGGTGTGCGTGTGCCCGTCGAACAAGGTCTTGTCGTAGATCTCGTCCGCTAGCACGACCAGTTCGTGCTCACGCGCGATATCGACGATGCCCTGCAGAATGTGGTCGGGGTAAAGCGCGCCCGTGGGGTTGTTCGGGTTGATGACCACGATGCCCCGGGTGCGCGGCGTGATCTTGGCGCGAATGTCGTCCAGGTCGGGCCACCACTCGTTCTGCTCGTCGCACAGGTAATGCACGGGGCGCCCACCCGACAGAGAGGCCGCGGCGGTGTAGAGGGGGTAATCCGGCGAGGGCAGCAGCACCTCGTCGCCATCGTTGAGCAGCGCATTGAGGGCCATGACGATGAGCTCGGAGGCGCCATTGCCCAGGTAGACATCGTCGACCGTCACGCCGGCCACCTGCTTCTCCTGGCAGTAATGGACCACTGCCTTGCGGGGCGCGAACAGGCCCTTGGAGTCGGTGTAACCCGCCGCATTGGGCAGGTTGCGGATCATGTCCTGCACGATCTCGTCGGGCGGCTCCAGGCCGAACACCGCCAGGTTGCCGATGTTGAGCTTGATGATCTTGTGACCGTCCTCTTCCATCTGGCGGGCCTTTTCCAGCACGGGCCCACGGATGTCGTAGCAGACGTTGGCGAGCTTGCTGGATTTGAGGATCGGCTTCAAAGTGGTCTCCGGAGAGGGGAAAACAGGTGCGCTAAGCAAAGAAATAGAATTTAACCACACCCCCACCTCCCCCGCTCCCTATGAAACTGCAAGCCGACCGCGCCGAAGGCGTCAATGTGATCCATGCCCACACGGTCAATACCGTGTCGGTCTCCGGCCACATCTATGCGCACAGCGTGCTGGTACCCCCGACCGGGGAACCCGCGCCATGGCCGCCCGCCACCCTGGATGAGCTGAGCGCCGAGCATTTCGAACAGATCGCCCGCCTGCAGCCGGAACTGGTGCTTCTGGGGACAGGCCCGCGCCTGCGCTTTGCCTCGCCCGCCCTGATGCGCTCGCTGATCGAGATGGGAGTGGGCGTTGAAACCATGGACACCGCAGCGGCTTGCCGGACCTTCAACTTCCTCGTGGGAGAAGGTCGGCGGGTGGTGTGCGCCTTGCTGGTGCATGACTGAAAGCCGGCTTGAGCCCATCAGAAATGCATCTCATTTGCCACTTGAAGGCCACTTAGGGGCATTTGTCCTAGGGAGATCTGCCCCGGTTTGGGGGCTTGTCCGTTTAGCACTTTATAATGGTGGGCTCTTCACGCAGGCAGACCTTAAGTAGACATGACACCCGCCCTCAACAAACCTTTGCCGGAATTTGAAGCAGTCGCCACGGGTGGCATCAAGTTCACCCCTCAAGCGTACGTTGGACAAACTGTGGTGTTGTACTTCTACCCGAAGGACCACACCCCTGGTTGCACCACCGAAGCTCTGCAATTCAGAGACAAGCACAAAGAATTCATCAAGGCCGGCGCGACCGTGTTCGGCGTTTCCCGAGACAACCTGGCCTCACATGACAAGTTCAAGGCCAACCTTGAGTTGCCCTACGAATTGATCGCCGACACAGAGGAAAAGCTGTGCCACATGTTCGGCGTGGTGAAGAACAAGATCATGTACGGCAAGAAGGTCAAGGGAATCGAGCGTAGCACTTTCCTGATCGACGCTGGTGGCGTGCTCCGTGAAGAATGGCGCGGGATCAAGGTCGCCGATCACGTCGACGAGGTGCTCCAGGCCGTCAACGCCTTGAACCAGGAAGCCGCCTGACCCCCACACTGTTGCGGGTCGCCGACAGGACATGGCCCGGGCTGCGGAGTGTGCATAATCAAGTGCATGCAGCGGAGCTTTCAACGACTCAGCCCAACCCTTGACCCCCTTCAGGCAAATGCTTGCCTGTCCGATCAGCGCGAGGCCGCACAGACCAGTCTGTGCGGCTTTTTTGTTTGAGCCCCCACAGGAACGGACCCGACCATGCCCCTACCCAAGCCGCCTGCCAAACGTGCTGACATGCTCAGCGCTGTCGATTTCAGCGAGCAGCCCAAACCTGCCCGCAAAAAGGCCAGCGCCAGTGCGCGCCCGGTCGCGACACGTCCGGCTGCGCCCGCCCTGGAGCTGGTGAGCTCGGCGCCCGCCAAGCCACCGGCCACGCCCGCCGCCCCGCCCCGCCCCCGCAGCCAGCATCCTCAAGTCCAGCCCGGCCTGGCCAGCACCGCCCCGGCCACTGCGGACAAGGAACGCCGCGCGCCCCAGGTCAACATCCCGGTCGACGTCCCGGTCGCCAGCCGCGGCGCAGGCAGCAAGGTGTCTGCTCCGGCAAGCGCCGGACGTGGAACACGCCGCAGCCGCACCGGCACCGGTCCGGCCAAGCTGTTCGTGCTGGACACCAATGTCCTGCTTCACGATCCCATGTCCTTGTTCCGTTTCCAGGAGCATGACGTCTACCTCCCCATGATCACGCTGGAGGAACTGGATGGCCACAAGAAGGGCTTGACCGAAGTGGCCCGCAACGCACGCCAGGTCAGCCGGGAGCTCGACGCCCTGGCCAGCGACATGGGCCGCCGCGAACAGTCCGAACCCGACAAGGGCATCGAGCTGTCCAAGACCGGACACAAGGATGCGCGCGGCAAGCTCTACTTCCAGACCATGGACATGGAGGTGCGCCTGCCCACCGGCCTGCCCCAGGGCAAGGCCGACAACCAGATCCTGGGCGTGGTGCAGGCCCTGCGCGATCGGCATCCGCCGCGCGAGGTCTGCCTGGTGTCCAAGGACATCAACATGCGCATCAAGGCGCGCGCCTTGGGCCTGCCCGCGGAAGACTATTACAACGACAAGACGCTGGAAGACGGCGACCTGCTCTACACCGGCGTTCAAGCCCTGCCGTCCGACTTCTGGGAACGCCACGCCAAGGGCATGGAGAGCTGGCAGCAAGGCGGCATCACCTTCTACCGCGTCACGGGCCCCTTGATTTCCAGCCTGCTCATCAACCAGTTCGTCTACCTCGAGTCGCCCGGCGTGACACCCTGGTACGGCAAGGTGACCGAGATCACGGGCAAGGCCGCCGTGCTCAAGACCCTCAAGGATTTCAGCCACCAGAAGCACTCCGTCTGGGGCGTTGCTGCGCGCAACCGCGAGCAGAATTTCGCCCTGAACCTGCTGATGGACCCGGACTGCGATTTCGTCACCCTCACCGGCTCGGCCGGGACCGGCAAGACCTTGATGACGCTCGCAGCAGCCCTCAGCCAGGTGCTCGATGAGCGGCGTTACACCGAGATCATCGTCACCCGCGTGACGGTGCCGGTGGGCGAAGACATCGGCTTCCTGCCCGGCACGGAAGAGGAAAAGATGTCGCCCTGGATGGGGGCGCTGGACGACAACCTGGAAGTGCTGTCCCGTGGAGACAGCAGTGCGGGCGAATGGGGCCGCGCGGCCGCCAACGACTTGGTGCGCAGCAAGATCAAGATCAAGAGCCTGAACTTCATGCGCGGGCGCACCTTCCTGAACAAGATCGTCATCATCGACGAGGCGCAGAACCTCACGCCCAAGCAGATGAAGACCTTGATCACCCGCGCCGGCCCCGGCACCAAGATCATCTGCCTGGGCAACCTGGCCCAGATCGACACCCCCTACCTGACCGAAGGCAGCTCGGGTCTGACCTATGCCGTCGACAAGTTCAAGGGCTGGCCGCACAGCGGACATGTGACGCTGGCGCGGGGCGAACGATCCCGCCTGGCGGATTTCGCCTCCGAGGTCCTCTGAGCCAGGGGCCTCGGCCCCACCGCTTGCTGTCAGGCCGGCCCCGTGGGGTCGGCCTCTGTCGTGGCCGCGCCAAAGGGCTTGACGCCCGCCGCGCTCCGGACCAGGATCCTGGGCCCCCCCCCAGCCACCCTGCCGGAGCCAGCCAGCAGCACGCACCCTACC
>Ga0079224_100012508_pt1 | contig 11756 bp, 9 predicted proteins | sample Stecom2015_FD_80414 | JGI IMG/M metagenome (GOLD analysis project Ga0079224, IMG submission 80414) | Agricultural soil microbial communities from Utah to study Nitrogen management - Steer compost 2015 | ecosystem: Environmental > Terrestrial > Soil > Agricultural land | place: USA: Utah...
CGAGGAACGCGGCAGCGAGATGCCGACCTGGGCGAAGACGTACTGGGTGAAGCCCGAGCAGTCGAAGCCGGCCGGGGTCGAGCCACCGTAGACGTACGGCGTGCCGATGTACTGCCGGGCGATGTCGACGATCTGCTGACCGATGCCCGTCGCCGGGGCGGACTGCGTCTCGGCCGGTGTCGCGGGCTCGGAGGTCTCTGGTGCTGTCTCCGGGGCGGTGGAGACCTCCTCCCGGGCGGTGTCGCGGGAGACCGGTGCGGTCCGCTCGGTGGTCTCGGCGTCGACCTCGGCCAGGGTGGCCGCCGGCTCCGGCTCGGGCGGCGGCGTCGCTTCGGCGGAGGCCTCTCCCACCGACCAGGAGGCCTCCCCGGAGGTCTCCACGGACGGGCCGGTCACCAGGCCGGCGCGAACCTGCTGGCTGATCTGCCCCAGGACGGCCTCGGGCCGGGCGCCGCCGGACTCCCCCGGCGCCGCGGCTGCGGAGGAGGCCGCCATCGTGATCGCCAACGACGACGATGCGACCGTCAGGACGCCGCGGCGTGCCTGGAGCTTGGTCAGGGTCAGCCCGGTGAGCGGGGTGGCGGGCCGGACGGGTGCGCGGTGCCGGCCGCGTGCCTGTGTCGTGAGTTCGGACAACGAACCTCTACCTCTCCTGACCGCCTGCGGAGGTGAACTCTCGGGTGCGGGCCGGAGCAGCCCGACGCGCGACCGTGCCGCGCACTCACCCGTGTTCCCAGCTGGGAACCGTGGTTCCCCGTCCCTGCCGACCGATCTGTCGCACCGGCTCCGACGACGACGGCAGGGTGCGGCTTCCGCCGTCGGAGACTCCACGGCGAGGGTCACGGTGGAGCGGTCCAGACGCTAGCCGAACATGCGACGAATGTCACGTTTAGATCACGGGTCTGTGGAGGAACGGTCACGACGTCGGCTTGTGTCGCCGCCGAGTCTGCACCGTGCCGCCCGAGACACCTTCCCGAACGGGGGCAGGTGGCACGCACCGCTCGCACCGGAACGCCCTGCCTCAACCGGGCTCGGGGTGGGGCGCTCCGGTGCGTCCGCCAAGGGTGCCGTCTCGATCAGCCCTACCGATGAGACGAGCCCGGACCGAGGCCTCGGTCCGGGCTCGCACGCGATGCCCGCCGGGCATCACATCGGCGGAGGATGGGGGATTCGAACCCCCGAGGGCGTGAACCCAACACGCTTTCCAAGCGTGCGCCATAGGCCGCTAGGCGAATCCTCCCGGGCATGGGTGCGCCGTGGCACCGAGCGTCGAGAATACCCGACGGCGCAGTGCCGATCGACCGGCTGGAGCGCCCGTGCCGGGTGGGGTTCCTCACCCGGGACCGGTGGTGCGCTTCGTCGGATCGTGCGTCCGTCAGGGTGCGCGCTCGTCCGCAGTGGCCCGGCAGCTGCCGGGCGACGCCGGGTGACGACCTACCGGTGGTGCCGGTCGTCACCTCCCCGCCGTTGGACGCGGTCACAGGGGGATCCGTAGACTGACAGCAGACCCCTCGTGCGGCGTCATCTTGCCGAACTCCCCCAGGGCCGGAAGGCAGCAAGGGTAGGTGAGCTCTGACGGGTGCACGGGGGGTCCTTCGCATGGAGGGCCGGGGTATGCACCGTCACGTCGGCGTGGGTGCCTCGTGTCGCCTCGCACGGCTAACCTCGACTGCGTGAGCACCGCCCTCTACCGCCGCTATCGGCCCGAGACCTTCCAGGAGGTCATCGGGCAGGGCCACGTGACCGAGCCCTTGACCGCGGCGCTGCGGGCCGACCGCACCAATCACGCGTACCTCTTCTCCGGCCCGCGCGGGTGCGGCAAGACGACGTCGGCGCGCATCCTGGCCCGCTGCCTGAACTGTGCCCAGGGGCCCACCGACACACCGTGCGGCGAGTGCCCCTCGTGCCGTGAGCTCGCCCGCGAGGGGAGCGGTTCACTGGACGTCGTCGAGATCGACGCCGCCTCCCACGGCGGCGTCGACGACGCCCGTGACCTCCGCGAGCGAGCCACGTTCGCCCCGGCGCGGGACCGCTACAAGATCTTCATCATCGACGAGGCCCACATGGTCTCGCAGGCGGGCTTCAACGCGCTGCTGAAGATCGTCGAGGAACCCCCGGAGCACCTGCGGTTCGTCTTCGCGACGACGGAACCGGACAAGGTCATCGGCACCATCCGTTCGCGGACGCACCATTACCCCTTCCGGCTCGTCCCGCCGGAAGAGCTGCTCGGCTACCTCGAGCAGCTGTGCGAGACGGAAGGCGTGCGGGTCGGTGGCGGCGTGCTGCCCATGGTGGTGCGAGCCGGCGGTGGTTCCGTCCGGGACACCCTCTCCGTCCTGGACCAGTTGCTGGCCGGCGCGGACGAGTCCGGCCTCGACTACGACCGTGCGCTCGCCCTTCTCGGCTACACCGACGCCGCACTGCTCGACGACGCGGTCGATGCGCTCGCCGCGCGTGACGGCGCGAGCCTGTTCCGCGTGGTGGACCGCGTCATCGAGTCCGGGCACGATCCGCGCCGCTTCGTCGAAGACCTGCTCGAGCGGCTGCGGGACCTGGTGCTCATCGCGATGGCCGGTGATCACGCCGCCGCCGCGCTCCGGGGCCAGCCGGAGGACCAGCTCGCTCGGATGCAGGTCCAGGCCCGTAACCTCGGCCCCGCTCAGCTCTCCCGGGGTGCCGACCTCGTGAACGAGGCGCTCACCGAGATGACCGGGGCCACGTCACCACGGCTGCAGCTCGAGCTGCTCTGCGCCCGGCTGCTGCTCCCCGGCGCCGACGACGCGGACGCCGGGTACGGCGCTCGGCTCGACCGGCTCGAACGGAACGTCGCGGCTCCGCCGGCCGCCGCGGGTCCCGGGCCGTCCGCCGGAACGGAGCCGGCGCGGTCCGCGGAACCCGCGCGGTCCGCGGAACCGGCTGCGGCCGCTGAGCCGGTCGGGCCCGGGGCGCCGGCTGCACCCGACGCGCCCGGGACACCGGCCGAGCCGGCGCCGCCCGAGCCGCCCGAGCCGGGCGTGCCGGACGAGCCGCACGTGCCTGCCCGGCCCGCCGCGGCCACGGCGCAGGACCCGCCCGCCGATCAGCCCGCGCCCGCCGGCCAGGGGCCCGCCGCCTCCACGCCCACACCGGCACCCGCGCCGGAGATGACGCCGCCCGCCACGACCGACGATCCCGGCGCCCCGAGTGACAACGTCGGAGATGCGGAGATGATCCGCCGCAGGTGGTCCGAGGTCGTGGCCACCCTCGCCCGGCTCCGGCGTGCCACCTGGGCCTTGGTGTCGCAGAACGCGCAGGTGGGCAGCGTGCGAAACGGGACGCTGCAATTGCTCTTCAGCACGTCCGGGCTGGCCGCGACCTTCCGTACCGGCGCGCACGCCCAGCACGTCGAGCGCGCACTCGTGGAGACGCTCGGGACACCGCTGCGGGTCGAGGGCATCGTCGACGACGGCGGCGCCGGCGGGAACGGCGGCGAACCGGCACCGCCGGGACCTGCCCCGGCCGACAGTCGCTCAGCCCCATCCTCGGCCGTCGCCGACGCCATGACGAGCTGGGCGACACCGGCCACGGCACCTCGTGCGCCGTCGCCTGCTCCGCAGGACGACGCCTCCGGAGCCGCGGGCACGGAACTGCGACCCGCGGCTGTCCCCGAACCGGACGGGGCCTCGAACGGCCATGAGATGCCCCCGGAGCCGGCGCCGGACGGTCCTGCCGACACCGACACCGACACCGAGGCCGCCGCGCCGGCACCGGTCGTGCCCGCTGAGAACCCCGCGGCCACCGCCGGGACGGTCGAGCATGCCGATCGGGCACGTCCTGAACGCCCCGGCGTTCCCCGGAGCGCCACACTGGCGGACCGGGTCTCAGCCGCCTCGCCCGGAAGCGCCACGACCCCTGCGCCGCCCCGCGTCGCACCGGCCGATGACGTCCCCTCCGCCGACGACCCCGACGCGGAGGGTTCGGGCATGGTCGGCGCGCCGCTCGTGGCGCAGATTCTCGGCGGCACCGTCATCGAGGAGATCACCACCCCCGACGGCGCCGGCACGTAGGCTGCCGCTGTGTACGAAGGTGCGGTCCAGGACCTGATCGACGAGCTCGGCAGGCTCCCCGGCGTGGGCCCCAAGAGCGCGCAGCGCATCGCGTTCCACATCCTCGCCGCCGATGCCGACGAGGTCGCCGCGCTCGCGCGTGCGTTGACCGAGGTCAAGGCGAAGGTCCGGTTCTGCGAGATCTGCGGCAACGTCTCCGAGCAGACGCAGTGCCGCATCTGTGCCGACCCCCGGCGGACCTCCGCCGTGCTGTGCGTGGTCGAGGAACCCAAGGACGTCGTCGTCATCGAACGCACCCGGGAGTTCCGCGGCCGCTACCACGTGCTGGGCGGCGCCATCAATCCGATCGACGGCGTCGGTCCGGACGATCTACGCATCCGCGAGCTGATGACCCGGCTGGCCGACGGCGAGGTCGAGGAGGTCATCCTCGCCACGGACCCGAACATCGAAGGGGAGGCGACCGCGACCTACCTCGCGCGGATGCTGCGCGGCATGGGGATCGCCGTCTCCCGCCTCGCCTCCGGCCTGCCGGTCGGCGGAGACCTCGAGTACGCCGACGAGGTCACGCTCGGCCGTGCCTTCGAGGGACGGCGGCGGGTGGAGGCCTGAGCCTTCCTGAGCGCACCCCGGACAGTGGGGCGTGGACAGTGCAGTCCACGATATGGACGCCGTCGGTGGGGTAGGTAGGTGCGCCGGATTCTCGGTGACAGCATGCCGATGGGCGTCCGGTGGCGCGGGTGGGCTCCGGCCGTCGCGTGCGGGGTGTGTGACGCGGCTCGTGTCGCGGACAGGGCGCCGTCCGTACTATGGATCGCGGTTCACACGGCCTCGTCACCCTTGGCCGGTCTGCCCCTATCCATCCCAGGAGTTGTCCTTTCCGTGGCCCTCATCGTGCAGAAATTCGGAGGTTCGTCCGTCGCGGACGCGCCGAGCATCCAGCGTGTCGCCCGCCGGGTCGTCGAGACGAAGAAGGCCGGCCACGACGTCATCGTGGTCGTCTCGGCGATGGGTGACACGACGGACGACCTGCTCGACCTCGCCGGCCAGATCACGTCCGACGCTCCCGCACGCGAGATGGACATCCTGCTGACCGCCGGCGAGCGGATCTCCATGTCCCTGCTCGCCATGGCGGTGGGCGAGCTCGGCGTCCCCGCCCGCTCCTACACCGGCCAGCAGGCCGGTCTCCGCACGGACACCCGGTACGGCAAGGCCTCGATCGTCGCGATCGGCCCGGAGCGGATCACCAGCGCCATCTCCGAAGGCAAGGTCGCGATCGTCGCGGGCTTCCAGGGCGTCAACGAGCTGAACGACGTCACCACGCTCGGCCGGGGCGGATCCGACACCACCGCCGTCGCGCTCGCGGCGGCGCTTGAGGCCGATGTCTGCGAGATCTACACCGACGTCGACGGACTCTTCACGGCGGACCCACGCGTGGTCCCCAGCGCCCGCAAGGTCCCGGCGATCACGTACGAGGAGACCCTCGAGCTCGCCGCCAACGGAGCGAAGGTGCTGCACCTGCGGTCGGTGGAATTCGCTCGCCGCCACAACGTTCCCCTACACGTCCGGTCGTCGTTCTCGCACAAGGAAGGCACCTGGGTCACCGACGCCAGCGTCACCGCCCCGGGGCAGGAGGAAAACATGGAACAGCCGATCATCTCCGGTGTCGCGCACGACCGCAGCCAGGGCAAGATCACGGTCGTCGACCTGCCGGACGTGCCCGGCATCGCCGCCCGTCTCTTCGAGGTCGTCGCCGGGGTCGACGCCAACATCGACATGATCGTCCAGAACGTCTCCACCCACGGCAGCGGCCGCACCGACATCTCCTTCACGCTGCCGGAGTCCGACGGCCGCGCCGTGCGCACCGCCCTGGCCGAGGCCGCGGACCAGCTGCAGTACAGCGAGGTCCGGTGGGACGATCAGATCGGCAAGCTCTCCCTCGTCGGTGCCGGGATGCGGTCGCACCCGGGTGTCTCGGCGAAGCTGTTCAGCGCGCTGTTCGGGGCCGGGGTGAACATCGAGATGATCTCCACTTCGGAGATCCGGATCTCCGTCGTCACGCGCATCGAGGACCTCGACACCGCCGTGCGCGCCGTGCACTCCGCCTTCGAGCTCGACGCCGAGGAGACCGAGGCCGTCGTCTACGGGGGGACCGGACGATGAGCGAGAACAACGCCACCGTCGCGACCGAGGCACCTCGCGCCGGCTCCGGGCGCGGCCTCACGATCGCCGTCGTCGGTGCCACCGGGCAGGTCGGCCGTGTGATGCGGACCCTCCTCGAGGAGCGGGACTTCCCGGCGACGCGCGTGCGGTTCTTCGCCTCCGCGCGGTCCGCCGGGACAACCCTGCCGTTCCGCGGTGAGGACATCGTCGTGGAGGACATCACCACCGAGGACCTCGGCGGCATCGACATCGCCGTGTTCTCGGCCGGCGGGTCCGCCTCGCGCCAGCACGCGCCGCGATTCGCCGCGGCTGGTGCCGTCGTGGTGGACAACTCCTCGGCGTGGCGCAACGACCCGGAGGTGCCGCTGGTCGTCTCCGAGGTCAACCCGCATGCGCTGGCCGACCGCCCCAAGGGCATCGTGGCCAACCCGAACTGCACCACGATGGCGGCCATGCCCGTCCTCAAGGTGCTGGACGCCGAGGCGGGCCTGAGCCGTCTCGTCGCCTCGACCTACCAGGCCGTCTCCGGGTCGGGCCTGAAAGGCGTGCGGGAACTGGAGAGCCAGGCGCGCGCCGCCGTCGACCAGGACCTCGCCGGATTGACGCTCGACGGCTCCGCCGTCGACTTCCCCGAACCGGAGGCGTACGTCGCGCCCATCGCCTTCGACGTCGTCGCCCTCGCCGGGGACCTCGTCGACGACGGCTCTGGGGAGACCAACGAGGAGCAGAAACTGCGGAACGAGTCCCGCAAGATCCTCGAGCTGCCGGACCTGCCGGTCTCCGGGACGTGTGTTCGGGTCCCGGTCTTCACCGGCCACGCCCTGTCCATCAACGCCGAGTTCGCCCGGCCCATCAGCCCGGAACGGGCGCGGCAGCTGCTCGCCGACGCGCCCGGCGTCGAACTCGCGGACGTCCCGACTCCGTTGCAGGCAGCCGGCAAGGACCCGAGCTTCGTCGGCAGGATCCGTCAGGACTCCTCCGTGCCGGACGGACGGGGGCTGGCCCTCTTCGTCACGGGGGACAACCTGCGCAAGGGAGCAGCGCTGAACACCGTCCAGATCGCCGAGATTCTCGCCCAGCAGCTCACGCCGGCCTGACCGCACCAGGCCGCGACCGCACGCCGGTCGGGTGTGGGCGCCGACCGGAGGCTCGGTGCCTCGCCCGGCCGGCGTGTTTGCGTTGACGCGGAGGTTCGCACAGGTGGGGCAGCACAGGATCGACGAGTCGGCACAGGATCGACGAGTCGGCACAGGATTGACGAGTCGGCACACCTGGGGCGGCGTCGGTGCACGTCAGGTCCATCGGTGCAGGTCACCGCACTGTCACCGGGGTCACACCCCTCGGATTCGTCTCACCATATGGACTAGATTTCGGGTGTGTTTCCGAGCGGTCATCGGCCCGCGGTTTCCCGCAGGAGAATGCGGGGTTCAGCGGATGCACAGCCTCGTGCGGCGCCCTCGGGCCAGGCTCGATCCGGTACCGGACGGGCGCAGAACTGCTTACGGTAGTCAGCGGTATGCCGACGAGAACGCAGCACGAGACTGACGATCCGCCGACCGACACGACCCCGGAGTCCGCTCCGCTGACGATCCGTCCGACCACGGCGGCCGACGGCGCCGAGATGTGGCACCTGGCCCGCGGAGGCGGTCTCGACCTGAACTCGTCGTACGCCTACCTGCTCTACGCACGCGACTTCGCCGACACGTGCCGGGTCGCGACTGTCGACGGCAACGTCGTCGGGTTCGTCATGGCGCACCGGCCGCCCGGGCGGCCGCGCAGCGTCTTTGTGTGGCAGGTGGGCGTCTCGTCCGCAGCCCGTGGCCGCGGCGTCGCCGGGAGAATGATCGAGGACCTCCTCGACACGCTCGACGTCGACACCCTCGAGGCGACGGTGACCGAGTCCAACGGCGCCTCCCGCGCGCTGTTCGGCTCGATCGCCCGCAACCACGGCAGCGAGGTGGTGTGGCACGACTTCATCCGCACGGAGGACTTCCCGGACGGCCACGAGGCCGAACCCCTCCTGCAGATCGACCTCACGGGGCGGAGCTGAGAACGCTCCCGTGAATCCCCACGAGCCCGGACCGCCGGGCGCCAAGGAGGCCACTCAGCAGGCCATGACACAAAGGAACCGCATGTCCATCACGCCCGCGACAGATGCCACCGAGCTCGAGTCCGGAGTCCGCAGCTACTCACGCAACTGGCCGGTCGTCTTCGACCGCGCCGTCGGAGCCACCCTGTACACGGAGGACGGTGCCGAGTACCTCGACTTCTTCGCCGGCGCCGGCACGCTCAACTACGGCCACAACAACCCGCAGCTGAAGAAGGCGCTGCTTGAGTACCTCACGGACGACAAGATCGTCCACTCGCTCGACATGCTCACCACTGCGCGCCGTGATTTCCTGACCACGTTCGCCGAGAAGATCCTCCGGCCCCGCGGCCTCGACCACAAGGTGATGTTCCCCGGGCCCGGGGGTGCCAACGCCGTCGAGGCGGCGCTCAAGCTGGCCCGGAAGGTCACCGGCCGCGAGGCGGTCGTCTCCTTCACCAACGCCTTCCACGGCATGACCCTTGGCGCGCTGTCGGTGACCGGCAACTCGATGAAGCGCGGCGGCGCCGGCATCCCCCTCGTGCACGCCACCCCGATGCCGTACGACGACTACTTCGACGGTGACGTGCCGGACTTCATGTACTTCGAGCGCCTGCTCGAGGACGCCGGCTCCGGACTCAACGAGCCTGCCGCAGTCGTCGTCGAGACGGTGCAGGGCGAAGGCGGGATGAACACCGCCCGGATCGAGTGGTTGCAGCAGCTCCAGGAGCTGTGCCGCAGCCACGAGATGCTCCTCATCGTCGACGACATCCAGATGGGCTGCGGCCGCACCGGCGGCTTCTTCAGCTTCGAGGAGGCCGGGATCGTCCCGGACATCATCACGCTGTCGAAGTCCATCTCGGGCTACGGCATGCCGTTGGCGCTGACCCTGGTGCGTCCCGAGCTCGACGTCTTCGAGCCGGGCGAGCACAACGGCACCTTCCGGGGTTTCGCCCCGGCGTTCGTCACCGGCACCGAGGCGATCAACACCTACTGGTCGGACGAGACGCTGCAGCGCTCCACGGCCGACAAGGGTGCCGTCATCGAGTCCACGCTCAACGCCCTGGTGGCCAAGTACCCGGACGCCGGGCTGGTGGCCAAGGGCCGCGGCCTGGCACGGGGGCTGCAGTTCGAGGAGGCCGAGAAGGCTTCCGAGGTCTGCCGCGCCTGCTTCGAGCGGGGGATGATCCTGGAGACCTCCGGTCCGCTCGACGAGGTGGCGAAGTTCCTGCCACCGCTGACCATCACCGAGGACGAGCTCGGGCGCGGCCTGAGCATCTTCACCGACGCCGTCGACGCCGTCCTCGCCCAGTCCTGACCCTTCCCGCATCACAGAAAGGTTCCGAGGAACCAGCATGATCGTTCGCACCATCGACGAGATCACCGACACCGAGCAGGACATCAAGACGGAGAACTGGCGCAGCAAGCGCATCGTCCTCGCTCGTGAGGGTGTCGGTTTCTCCGTGCATGAGACCACCCTCTATGCGGGAACGGTCAACGAGTTCTGGTACGCCAACCACATCGAGGCCGTGTTCGTCGTCGAGGGCGAGGGCGAGGTCACCGACCTCGCCACGGGCGAGACCCACCAGCTTGCGCCGGGTTCGCTCTACCTCCTCGACAACCACGACAAGCACCGCGTGGTCCCGCGTACCCAGATGCGCACCGTGTGCGTGTTCAACCCGCCCATCACCGGACGAGAGGTGCATGACGAGAACGGTGTCTACCCGCTGGTGACCGAGGCGAGCTGAGCCGCTCGCGTGCGTGACGTCACGATCCCGGGCCGGCCCGGGAGAAGGGAATGTTCATGACCGCGACGATCGATCCGACCACCGACCTGTACCCCACCCGGCTGTCGCAGCCGGGTGCGGTCATCGACCGCGAGCACCCGACGGTGTGGGGCTCGCCCGAGGACGGCCCGTTCGATGCCGCCGCCCTGAAGGCCCACGAGGAGCGCGGCTTCACGATCCTCGAGGACTTCATCACCCCGGACGAGGTCGAGGGCTACACGGCCGAACTGAACCGGCTCGCGGCCGACCCCGCGGTCCGGGACGACCACCGCACGGTGACCGAGAAGGTCTCTGCCGAGGTGCGCTCGGTGTTCGAGGTGCAGAAGATCAGCGAGAAGCTGGACGCGCTGAGCCGTGACCCGCGGCTGCTGGACCGTGCGCGCCAGTTGCTCGGCTCCGACGTCTACCTGCACCAGACCCGGATCAACTTCATGCCCGGGTTCAAGGGCACCGGGTTCTACTGGCACTCGGACTTCGAGACCTGGCACGCCGAGGACGGGATGCCGATCCCGCGCGCGGTGAGCTGCTCCATCGCGCTGACCCGGAACTACCCGTTCAACGGGGGGCTCATGGTCATGCCGGGCTCGCACCGCAGCTTCATCCAGTGCGTGGGTGAGACGCCGGAGAACAACCACGCCTCCTCGCTCAAGGAGCAGAAGATCGGCGTGCCCACCGAGGACGACATCACGCGGATGGCCGGCCAGTTCGGCGTCGACCAGTTCACCGGTCCGGCGGGCTCCGCGTTGTGGTTCGACTCGAACATCATGCACGGGTCTGGCAACAACATCACGCCGTTCCCGCGGTCGAACATCTTCATGGTGTTCAACAGCGTGGAGAACACGCTGACCGAGCCGTACGGTGCCCCGGCGCCGCGGCCCGAGCACATCGCGAACCGCGACTTCACGCCGCTGCGCTAGTCCGGGAGCGGGGCTGGTCCGGGCGCGTCATCGCCCGGGCCAGTCCGGCCGCCGGCCGAGCCGGTCATCTCAGCCGAGGTGGCTCTCACGCCACGAACGACGCTCCCGCCGCGGGGTTGCGCCGGTAGCTCAGGGACGCTCCCAGACGCTCTTCGGACGACGGCGTGAGGTCCACGGGAAGGTCGTCCAGTTCGAACCAGCCGACCGCTGTTGACTCCTCGTCGGCCACCCGTGCGGTTCCGCTGCGGTAGCGGCACAGGAACGTCAGGTCCAGGTACTGCGAGACGTCGCCGTTCGGGTAGCGCACCCGATCACCGGCGCTGACCGCGGTGAGTGCGACCGCCTGGGCGATCACCGCCGTCTCCTCCTGGATCTCGCGCACCAGGCCGACCGCCGGCTCCTCGCCGGGCTCGAGGATGCCCGAGGGGAGCGCCCAGCGGCCGTTGTCGGCTCGCCGGCCCAGCAGGAGCCGGTCGTCGTCGTCGAGGACCACGCCTGTCACCCCCGGCAGCCATAGCAGGTCGTGACCGACATGTGCACGCAGGGCGGCGACGAACTCCGGGAGCGGCATGGCACGAGCCGACGGCGGCATTCTGCCTGGAGCGGATAGGTGCGGATAGGGTGACGGGCGTGAGTCCCGGACCGGTCCCCGACGTCACCGCCGGACCGGGTTCGGTACTGACCACCGCCGCGGTGACCGGCTTGTGGGCCGTGTGGCTGTGGTGGTCCGTCCGGCGCGACGCCCGCCGGCTGCGTAACG
>Ga0079224_100012509_pt1 | contig 11756 bp, 9 predicted proteins | sample Stecom2015_FD_80414 | JGI IMG/M metagenome (GOLD analysis project Ga0079224, IMG submission 80414) | Agricultural soil microbial communities from Utah to study Nitrogen management - Steer compost 2015 | ecosystem: Environmental > Terrestrial > Soil > Agricultural land | place: USA: Utah...
CCGGACTTTTGACTCAAAGGATACGATCCCGTTTGGAACTTATATACTTCGTCAGGAATTAACCCAAATTTTTCCGGAGGCAAAAGTGAAAAATATTTCCCTGCCTACTTATGATCATTTCGAGGATATCCAATACGAATACAGATCTGACCATTATATTTTCATTCATGACGACCTGCTTTGGGATGATGCCACCTGGGAAAAAATTCTAGAATACGTAAACAACGGTGGTTCTGCTTTCATTTCGCTTACTGATCCCAATCCGGTATTGGAAAAAAGTTTGGGAACCAAAACTTCCGAACTGCTGTATGCCTCAAAACTTCCGGCCGTATCACTTTCCGTAAAATTACCCGAAAAAGAACAAAAATACGTCTTTCAAAAGGGAGCAAACAGGGTTTATTTTTCTCAATTGAAAGAAGAAACAACCGAAATTCTGGGCTATCTGGAATACAATGGCGAAAAGAAACCCAATTTCATAAAGGTTTATCATGGCGACGGCTATTTTTTATTGCACTGCGAACCGATTGTCTTTACCAATTATCATATGCTGAAGAAAAATCACGCTCAGTATGTGACAGATGTCTTTTCATATTTAAGTCCGGAGGACATCATGTGGGACAATCACCGTTTGTTCAGACGGCAATCAGGCGAAAGAAATGATGGCGGATTTTTTAATGGTTTGAGTTTTCTGATGAAACACGAAGCACTTCGCTGGGCATTCTTTTTATTGGTCATCATGGGATTATTGTATTTATTTTTCAATTTCAAACGCAGACAGCGAGCGGTCCCCATCGTACTTCCTTATCCCAATTATACGTTGGATTTTGCCAAAACCCTTTCCGAATTGTACCGTTACAATGCAAACCATACTGCCATGGTGCGCTATAAAATCAATTATTTTTTGGAACAATTGCGTTTGCATTATTATATTACGGCCAAAGACACGGAAAAAGATTTCTCCGAAATTTTAAGTGCCAAATCGGGAGTAGATTTGGAAACTTGTCGGAAATTGGTTTTAAAAATAGACATATTCAAAAGCAAAAATTATCTGGACAAAGAAGATTTTTTTGTCCTACATACTTTAATCGAATCATTTAAACTGAAATCAAAAAATTATGGAAGAGATACCACAAGAAAATAATTCCTCATACGAACCGAAATTCAATGAAACGCAACAGAAAACCGAATCCCAACATAGTTCAGGATTGGATTTCACCAACCGTATTGATTTGTCAAAAATCCAAAAAGGAGTGGCGGAAATCCGCAACCAATTAGGGAAAGTGATCATAGGCCAGGAAGAATTCATCGAATTGCTCATGGTCAGCATTTTTGCAAACGGTCATGCGCTGATAGAAGGTGTTCCGGGCGTTGCCAAAACCATCACCGCCAAATTGCTGGCCAGAACCATGGATGTCGGATTCAGCCGGATTCAGTTTACGCCGGATTTGATGCCTTCCGATATTTTGGGAACTTCGGTTTTTGACATCAAGAAAAATGAATTCGAATTTAAAAAAGGACCCGTTTTTTCCAATATCATCCTCATCGATGAGATCAACCGCGCACCCGCCAAAACACAGGCAGCGCTTTTTGAGGTGATGGCCGAACGGCAAATCACCATGGACGGAACGCGTTATGATATGGAACCACCCTTTTTGGTTTTTGCTACGCAAAATCCGGTGGAGCAAGAAGGAACTTATCGGCTTCCGGAAGCACAATTGGATCGGTTTTTATTTAAAATTGAAGTGGGATATCCTACTTTGGAAGAGGAAATCAGCATCATCGAAGGAAATAATTCCCGTAAAAATGCAGATCCGACCAATTTGGTTACGTCCATATTTAAATCACATGAAATTTCGGAATTTCAGCAAATCATACAGGATGTTTTGGTAGAGCCGAAATTGATTCGTTATATCGCCGGTATCGTAAATGCTACGCGAAATAATCCTTTTTTGTTTTTGGGTGCTTCTCCACGGGCTTCGATTTCAATTCTGAATGCAGCCAAAGCATTTGCCGCAATCAGAGGACGTGATTTTGTGATTCCGGAAGACATCAAATTCGTAGCTGTTCCGGCATTGAAACACAGGATAGTCGTTTCGCCTGAAAAAGAAATGGAAGGAATTTCATCCACCCAAATTATCAACCAAATCATCGAAAGCATAGAAATTCCGCGTTGATGAATCCTTTCAAGCAAATATTTTTATACAAATCCTTTTTCTATTCCTTCCTTTTGGTCATAGTCGGATTTTGTTTCGGGTTTTATTTTCCCGTGATGATCCAGATTTCTCAATTGCTTTTATTTGCAGTGGTTTTGATGACCTTGATCGATTTTGTCTTATTGTATTTAAATAAAACAGGGGTTTCCGGCAGGAGAATGGTAAAGGATAAATTGTCCAATTTTGATAAAAATCCGGTTAAAATACAATTGGAAAATCATTTTCCCTTCCGGATTAAATACACCATTTTAGATGAAATTCCCGAACAATTTCAAATCTTTGATTTTAAACTAAAAGGTTTTCTTTCTTCCAAAAAAGAAATCGAATTGAATTATGATTTAATCCCTTCGGAAAGAGGCGTTTACAAATTTGGCGATGTCAATGTTTTTGTGTCAACGCCTCTCGGATTTCTCCAAAGAAAAATTGTCCTGAATTCCGCCAACCAGATCAAAGTATATCCTTCTTTTTTACGATTGAATCAATTTGATTTACAAAATTTCAAAGCGCATGTGAACGAAATAGGTCAGAAGAAAATTCGCCGAATCGGCCACAGTATGGAATTTGAACAGATTAAAAACTATGTAAAAGGAGACGATTTCCGTACGATCAACTGGAAATCTACAGCCAAACAGCAACGATTGATGGTGAATCAATATGTGGATGAAAAGTCGCAACAAGTTTATTGTGCCATAGATAAAGGTCGGGTTATGAAAATGCCGTTTGAGGGCAGGACTTTGTTGGATTATGCAATCAACTCTAGTTTAATTTTCAGCAATGTGGTTTTACAGAATCATGACAGAGCCGGGGTTTTTACGTTTTCCAATCAATTGGAGAATTTGGTAAAAGCGGAAAGGAGAACCAATCAACTGCATAAAATTTCGGAGACGCTTTACGGAATTCAAAGTAATTTTATGGAAAGCGATTTCGGGAAATTGTACAATTATATCAAATACAAAATTACCCAAAGGGGTTTGATTTTATTGTTTACCAATTTTGAAAGCATGGATTCTTTGCATCGGCAACTCCCCTATTTGTTGGGAATTCATAAAAATCATCTGCTTGTCGTCGTCTTTTTCAGAAATACGGAATTGGAGAATTTTCTACAAAATCCTACAGAAGAAAATGATTTATACGAAAAAACATTGGTAGAAAAATTCATTTATGAAAAACAACAAATCGTGTTGGAATTAAACAAACACGGTATTCAAACCGTTTTAACACGGCCGGAAGACCTTACGGTTAACACCATAAACAAATACCTCGAGATAAAATCCCGAGGCATGTTATAAGTTCAATAGCAAGAATTATAATTCTACCAGTTCTGAAATATGGCTGGCTTTTTTAATCAATTTATTGTCTTTATCGACCAACAATAAAGTCGGTGTAGACGAAATCCCGTAATCCAATACTGATTTACTATCCCATTGTAAAAAGTCGGAATAACTGAACCATTCAAAATCTTTGGTTGCCTCATTATAAGCCGATTCGTCAAAATCCAAAGAAATACTTACAATCTCTCCTCCGGAAAGTTTAAAGTTTCGGTAATATTCTTTTACGAAAGGCATTTCTTCGTTACATGCAGGACACCAGGAAGCCCAGAAAATGATGATTTTCTTATCGGCCTTTACATCATAAAGAGATTTGGCACCCTTGACCGGTTTATCAAATTGGATGTTGGGAACTACATTTCCAACTGTCGTGCTGTTATGCGCTGCCAAATTTGATTTCAATTCATCCGTGATTTCACAAGTGAGTGCATTGGCTTTGGCATAGTATTTTTCCAGAAGCGACTCAAATTGTTCAGCCGGTAATGTCAGGAAAACGGTGGAAAGGACTTTCTGACCTCTCGGTGTTTCCAAATCCGTTATGACCAAAAGTTCATCAATCTCTTTTTCAAGTGTCGTATTGATTTGCTCTTGTGAAGTTGCCCCCAGAATAGAGGCTCTCAAATAATCCAAAACGAGTTTGAACATAAATCCTGATCCTTCCAAATAATCATTGTCCTTTACCAAATGCGTCAGGATTTTTTCTTTATGAAAATCGGCTGCCATTTTACTGTCAAAAGTCGTATTGGCCAAATCACTAATGGTCACATAATAATTTAAAAGTGGCAAATCGGTAGAAGCATTTAGTTTACCGATTCTGGTTTCTTCTTTTAAAATGGCCTGATAAAATTCGTCCTTTTCACTGTACAATGGTTTGATTATGGGAAAAACATTGGTTTTCAAATCAATCAAACCTTGTAAAGAAGTATAATTTTGAAATCCTGCTGCGGTTTTTCCTTGTTTAAATTCTACTTCGACAAAAGCAGTATTTTCCAGTTTGGCTGAAAAATCAACATTTTCATTGTCACTCAAAATATCAAGTGCAGCATGTCTGGTAACATCTGTAATGCGAACGATTCCACTGAATTTACGTGGAATCTGGACGGAGAATTTTCCGTTCTTATCAGTTTTTACTTTGTTGATTAAAATATCTGTCGGTCCATCAAAAATTCTGACCATTATATCTTTTTCCGGATAATTTTTGATTTCTCCGTTTATTTTAAATTGAGCATTTAAGTTAGAAGTAAAAATAAATACCAATATGGCGATAAGGTTCTTCATTCTATAATTTTTTTCAAATGTAAAAAAACCCTTTCTGATAGGAAAGGGTTTGAATTATATAAAAACAGTTAAATTATGATCTAACAAGTTTCCTTTGATTCCATACAAAATAGATCGCAAAAACTACAACTATCATCAATAAAACAAATAGATATTGATCAATCGGAGTACTTGGAGCTCCCGGACCACCGGCATCTTCACCTTGATCTGGTGGAGGCGGAACTTGAGCAAATATTTTGACGACAGGTAACAGGAAAATTAAAAAGATTAATATAAAATTTTTCATCAATTTGGGTTTTTGGTTTGAGTTGATTGCTTTTATTTTATAATTTTTTGAGTATATACTTCTCCGGTATTGGATTCAGCTTTTACGACATAAACTCCGGCAGCAGGCAATTTTAATTCAAAATCTGCTTGAGTATCTACATTTTCAAAAGACATGATGTTTCTTCCGCTCATATCATATACTTTAACATTTGCAGAATCCCATTGGTCATTAAATCGGATTTTATGTGTTTGCTGATCTTTATAAATGATAGTGGAGCCGGCAATCAGGGTCTCATCCATTTCACCTTTGTTTAATACCGGTCCGCCGTTCCAATAAACGGTATATCTATTTTCCAATGCTTTTTCAGAAACATCTACATAATAGTTGAAATCAGTTGTAATCGGCATCAAAACATCTTCTCTTTTATCATAGAAAAAGAAAGAGTTACCGTCGATGTAATTATTTTCTTCTTCCGTTAATTGCGTAAAAATATTTCTGTAGAATAAATCTGCTTTTATGTAATATCCTTCCAAGTCGCCTGATTTTCTGTTGAAAAACATAGGAATCGGTTTATTTACATACGCCATATTTACCGCATTGATATGCATTTTTCTTGTGGAATTAAACACAGGAGATCCGTCTTGATTTTCTTGTGCCAAATAAAATCCGGTTCTGGATCCAAAGTCTGAATATTCCGATTCCAAAGCGTTAGCTGTTCCATTTATCACACCTGAATTCGTAACGATTACATAGGCTTTATTTCCAGTCGGAGCACCATTGCTATGATGTAAACTCAATCCCACTTGATAAAATCTAGGCTTAGCAGATGTAGGTAAAGTAAATGACATTCTGTCCTCAGCAACATCAATGTTTCCTCCATCAAATTCACCATTTTTCGGGGTAACAACACCTCCTCCTAGTGAGTTTGGAGTCATGCTGAAGGTTTTCAGTTTATCGCTGAAATTAATCACGCGATTACCTGTATTGGTTGCATCAGTATCTAGTACGACGATAAATGGTTCAAAAGGTTTTACCAATAATGCACTGGCGTCACCTCCCCAAACATTGGTCACTTCATCATAAGTAGCCACGATCATACCGGAAGATGCAGAACCACCTTGTGCCGTATAATCCAAATCCGCAACTCTGGCAACCGCCAAAAGTCCGTCGATATCATTTCCGTCATCATATCCAGGAGAAGCAGGAGAACCGATATAAGCTAAATCGATGTTGGAAGTATAGGGATTTCCAAACTGAAAATAGTTTCTACCATATCCCGCATCATCAGTCGTCATTCTAACTTTATCGTCGATATAAGTTTGATATTTTTCAAGGTATGTATTCTTTTTTCCTTTCCAATTGTTCCATCCCACTCCACCGAAATAGTACATATTGGTATTCATCGGGATGTTTAAAAAGGCCTCATTGGAAGGAACGCCTCTATAAGCCAATTTCGCATTGGTTTGCATCACCGGTTTGATATTTCCGGAATTATATTCCAAATTTAGGATATAGTAAGCAGTAGGGCTATTGGCTCCCAGTGCATCACCGGCATTGAAATGATCGAATTCGGGTTTTTGCACGTTATCCCAAACCATCATTGATTTTTGATAACGGTTATTTGAAGTAGAATAAACGGTTCCAAAAAGGAAATCCATCGCTTCGTCTACATTTGCAAAATGAAATGGCATGGCAAATTGGCCCCAGTTAAAAACGGCAGGATCAATGGTTCCTTTTTCCATCGTAAGTCTTCCGGCAGAACTGTTTTCATTGATGATTACCTGACCATAACTGGTATTATCACTTGGGACATCCCAGGTACTTAAAAAGTTGGCACCGGTGGCGCTTGCATTTACATAGTCACCCTCAACGAGAATGTTTCCGGCGTTTTCTAACACCGCATTTGTCGTGGAAGTTACATTCAGATTATCACCAAAGTAAACTAAAGTGTTGGGTTGTACTTTTACTTTGGCTGTTCCGGTTACATAGGTCTCTTGTGCATTGGATAACCCAAAGGCTAGTCCAAAACACATGGCAGATAAGTAGTAGTTGATACTTTTCATATGATTAATTTAGGGTTGGTTTTACACATTTTTAAAAATTTTACTTTCGTAAAATTTGCTACAAATATAGGCAAATTTTCTTTTTATAAAATCTATTTAACCTATTTTTCGCACTTTATTACCCTCATTATTTATTTTCACCTGGTTTTCAATTTCTTTCCTTGTCAATCTAAATTTTTCGGGAAGTTCATCGATTCCATACATCAAATCCGTAAAAATTTCTTCCGTTACAGATCGTAAACCTCTGGCACCCAATCCCAATTCGTCAGCCTTCTCTACGATATAATCCAAAGCATCTTCCTCTACAGTGAGTTCGATTCCATCCAATGCGAACAGCTTTTCATATTGTTTGATCAATGCATTTTTGGGTTCAGTCAAAATTTGTTTCATCGCTTCGGAATCCAGCGGGGTAAGATTGGCGATAATGGGCAAACGACCGATTAATTCCGGAATCAATCCAAATGATTTTAAATCCATTGCATTAACTTCATTCAGTAAATCCTGCGAATATTTCGCATCTTCTTCATTTTTAAAACCAATTACATGCGTATTGAGTCGGTTGGCGATGTGTCGTTCAATCCCTGAAAATGCGCCACCGGCTATGAACAATATATCTTTGGTGTTCACCTCCACAAATTTCTGATCGGGATGTTTTCTTCCTCCTTTTGGTGGAACATTTACAACGGTTCCTTCCAGAATTTTCAGCATCGCTTGTTGAACGCCTTCTCCCGAAACATCTCTTGTGATGGACGGATTATCGCTTTTGCGTGCTATTTTGTCGATTTCGTCAATAAATACAATCCCTTGCTCTGCCAAATCCACATTGTAATTGGCATCCTGTAAAAGCCGTGTCAAAATACTTTCCACGTCTTCGCCCACATATCCGGCCTCGGTTAAAACCGTAGCGTCCACTATGGCAAAAGGAACATTTAACATTCGGGCAATTGATTTGGCTAATAAAGTCTTTCCGCTCCCAGTTTCCCCTACCAAAATCACATTGGATTTATCGATTTCCACTTCATTTTCATCACGTGTCGGATTTAAAATCCGTTTGTAATGATTAAATACAGCCACCGACAAAATCTTCTTTGCTTGATCCTGACCTATGATATAATCATCCAGAAATTTCTTGATTTCCTTTGGAGATTTAAGTGGTAAAGGATTTACCAGCTTGCTCTTATTTTTAAACGAAACCTCCTCAATTACTATTCCATGCGCTTGTTCTATGCACTGATCACAAATATGTCCGTCAATTCCAGCTACCAGCAAATTAACTTCGCTCTTTCCTCTCCCACAAAATGAACATTTATTTTCTTCCAATTTGAAATAAATTTAAGTAGACAAAGGTACGAATAAAAATATTTTTATCTATGTTCTATTTGATATAAGCCTTTGTTGAATCCACTCAGGTATTAAATTTCTGATTTCTTTGTCATTCAATAAAAACCCATATAACAGCACCACAATGAGTTCAAATTTCCATAATTCAAATTGGAATAACATCAAAAAGTGGATGAAAACCGAAAGCAAAATAGCAATGCCTCTCGTTTTTTTCCAAATCACCATGGGCACAAAGGTCAATTGTTGAAGGATGATGAAATAATTGATCGATTTGGCGAAAAATTCATTTGAAAGTACTGAGAACCAATTGGATTCCTGAAATCCCTGATATTGTGAAAAACTATAAAAAACCGCAATTCCCTGCTGCCAGTCTTTGTCCAGAATTTTAAAATAGGCATTGTTTAAATAGATTAAAAAAACATGCAAAATGATCGACCAAACAGCCAATTGGGAAATAAATGAAAATGATTTTTTTGATCGGTTGAGAGCCAAATATTGAAAACTATCCACAAAAATAAAATACAATAAACTGAATTTCAATATGGTATCTCCCCATGTCATCAAGGGAAGCGTCAATTGCATCATCAAAACATGAAAAACAAAAACCAGAAAACTGCTGATGTTTTTCCCGATTCCCAAAATAAACAAAATCAAAACCAATGCGTAAACCGATAAAAATAAAGTGGAATGTTCCGCCAATGGAGCAATGAAACCGGTTTGTGGCAAAAAAGCATTGAATTCGGGATCGAATAATAAATCAGTTGCCGGAATAAAAGAAATAAGGTCTGTCAACAAAACCAATCCGATTAAAACCCTGAAAACGGAAGGATAAATCATGCGCTCTGCTGTCCAAAATTCTTTCATGGCTTTAGATTTAAGGAAGTTTGAAAGAATGTTTTTTCGCCTATTTTATAAGTGAAATCATCTTTGTAATCCGGTGCAAACGGAAGTATCATGGGTTTACGCAGAACGGAAATCGAAATGCTGTCGGCTTCGATTTCAGGGTTTTCGAGAAGATAAAGTTGAGGGAATTGTTTGAGATTTTCAACAATCGGAATCAATTCCCGGTTTATCAATACCTGTTTTTCGAAATCGTTTTCTTTCTGTTTGTACAATTCATCGTACAATGATTTCTGGTAATGATAATCCAAGGTTTTAATCAAACCTCCATACAATCGTTCTTTTACAAAATTTGATTTTTTAAATACGACAGACTTTTCATTTTGCCTTTTCAAATAATCAGAAATGAAGAACTTTTCCTTCAATTCACCTCCCGAATAAAATTCGTAGTAAACATCGTAATTGGTATTGGTAACCGGCGCAAACATACGGTAACCCGTAGGAATCGTATCTCTGAATTTTGATTTGAAAGAATTTCCAGCAAAAAAGGTTACTCCATACACGCCTGCCCAATAAAGAACAAAAAGTGTAAAAAGTAACCTTTGCGGTTTCATTATGATATTTTTACGATCGAGGCAACAAAACTTCGTCCACCATTCCGTATTCTTTGGCTTCCGGAGAAGTCATCCAATAATCCCGTTCACCATCTTTCTGAATTCTTTCAAATGGTTGACCGGAATGATGCGCGATGATGTTGTACAACTCATCTTTCAACATCAAAATCTGTTTCAACGTGATTTCCATATCGGTCGCTTGTCCTTGCGCACCACCGAGTGGCTGATGAATCATCACACGCGAATGTTTCAGCGCTGATCGTTTTCCTTTGGCTCCGGCACAAAGAAGAACCGCTCCCATGGAAGCCGCCATTCCCGTACAAATCGTTGCCACATCGGGTTTTACGATTTGCATCGTATCATAAATCCCCAATCCGGCATGAACACCTCCTCCCGGAGAATTGATGTAAATCTGAATGTCTTTCGAACCATCTACACTTTCCAAAAACAACAACTGCGCTTGGATAATGTTAGCGATTTCATCGTTAATCGGTGTACCAAGAAAGATGATTCTGTCCATCATCAATCGGGAAAAAACGTCCATCTGAGCTACGTTTAATTTGCGTTCCTCCACGATGTAAGGTGTCATGCTTTCCACATAACTATCCACATGCAGACTGCTGATGTTCTGATGTCCCGTTGCGTATTTTTTAAATTCTTTTCCTAAATCCATAATTCGTATTTGTTACAATGATAGTAAACAATTCAAAAATAATACAAATCTTATTTTTACTGACGAATTGTCTAAATTCAATTAGTGTGCATGATCATGTGCGTGATCGTGGTCGTGATCATGATGGTGTTGATTTTTTTCTTCCATCAATTTCACAAACGCATCAAATGTAACTTTTTTCTCTTTCAATTTGGCATTATCTTTAAATGTCTGCATCATTTTGTCTGCAAACACCTGATCCGCCATGCGTTGGAATTCCTGTTGGTTTTGTAGCGAACTCTGAACGATTCTCTCTAAATCCTCTTCCGGCATATGGCTCTGACCGTACATCGCCAATTGTTCTTTGATGATATTGCGCATCGCCGTTTCTACATCTGAAAATTCCACTTTCAAATCATAGGCCTCCGCCAATTTGGATTCTATCAGTTGATACCGCAAACCGTTTTCCTCTTTTTTCAATTGTTCGGCAGCCTGTTCAACAGAACTGATTTTATCATTTGAAAAAACCAACCAACGCGACAAAAAGTCAGTCGGAAGATCAAATTTTGTTTCTTTTATCAATTCTTCCACCACTTCATTCATCATTTGTTTGTCGGTTTCACGGGTGTACATTTTTTCCGCTTCGTCTTTTATTTTTTGACGAAATTCTTCCTCCGAACTCACTGCACCTTCCCCATACACTTTATCAAATAATGATTGATCCACGGCTGATGGTTCCATAGCTGTGATTTCTAAAATTTCAAATTGCAATTGCCCTTCAAATTCTGCTGCTTTTTCTGCAGTCCAATTCAGGATTTGTTCTAAACTCACCGAATCTTCCGAGATTTCTTTCGATTCTACAACGACTACGTCCCCTACTTTTTTACCGATGAATTTTTTGGGCTTCGCTAATTCATCCACAAACAAATAGGATTCTTTTTCGCTTCCTTCTACTACATTTTTCTCCTCATTCAATTCCTTCATCAACACTTTCACGTTGGCACCTTCTTCCACTTTTTCCAAAGTTTTCATCGTCCCGAAACGCTTTGCAAAATTGTCGATGTATTTCTGGACTTCATCCTCACCCACTTCAATTTTGTAAGTCTCGGCTTTGATTTTGCTCAAATCCACTTTAAAGTCCGGCGCCAATCCCAATTCA
>Ga0079224_100012510_pt1 | contig 11755 bp, 15 predicted proteins | sample Stecom2015_FD_80414 | JGI IMG/M metagenome (GOLD analysis project Ga0079224, IMG submission 80414) | Agricultural soil microbial communities from Utah to study Nitrogen management - Steer compost 2015 | ecosystem: Environmental > Terrestrial > Soil > Agricultural land | place: USA: Utah...
ATATTTCATACAATACAATTAGTTGGTTTAGCTAGTAGCGGCGGCAATATCCAAAAAAAAAATAAGCCCATCAAATTTTAAGTTATTTTAACGTTGGTGTCCCGAAAATAATTTAAATGCGGCCCAAGGAGCCCTGGACAGGCTCCCTGGGCTGGGCCAATCTTCCCTTTAAATAGGTCTCAAAGATCGAAAACGGAAGTCCTCTTGGTGTAGACCAGGTCCTTGATACGGAGCCAAAAGGCGATGAAGAGGTAGAGGGCAAATCCAAAGCCCAGGGTCACAAAGGTGAGGTAGATGAAACTGGTACGGACCACCCGGGTTCGTATGCCCAGGCGTTCGGCGATCCGCCTGCAGACCTCAAAGCCCCGCTTCTGGAAATAGTATAGGATGTTATAGAAAAAGGACATGGCGAAATTTGGTGCTATTAAGGGAAAGGGTTCCCAAGGGGAATGGAACGGCCCCCTATTGGGCCACCTCCCCTTCCCATTCGTTGAAGCCCCCTTCCAGGTTATAGGCATTTTCGATCCCCAGGCTGTTCAAAATGGCACAGGCCTGCCCACTTCGGTTGCCGGAGCGACAGTACACATAGAAATTCTTGTTCGGGTCCAGCTTTTCGACCTCATCCAAAAATTCCTGTCCCCTATAGATGTCGATATGGATGGATCCGGGTATATAGCCCTCCTCCACTTCCTCCGGGGTCCGCACATCCAATATAAGGGCGTTGTCGTCCCCTTCGAGCTGTTCGGCCCATTCTTCCTGTGATAGGTCTGCCATGGTATTCTTTATTGGTTTGCACAAAATTAAAGATCCGCGACGGAAGTACAGATCTTTGGGCGTTTTATTTTTGGATTTTCACCTATTTGATGCTGCAGCCAATGGCCTTGGTGGTCTCCAATTCGATGGGCCTTCCCCCCAACAGGGCATCCACGGCCTTCTCCACGAATTTCTCCTCCACCTGGGAGGCATCCCGATAGTTGTCGTCAATGGCCCCGATATAGCGGACCATGTTCCCCGATCCGGTCTTTTCCAAAAGAAAGACATGGGGGGTACGGCTGGCCCCGTATTGCGGATAGATCTTTTGCCCCTCATCGAGAAGATAGGGAAAGGGAAAGTTCTTTTCAGCGGCACGCTCCCGCATCTTTTCCATGCTTTCCCCGGGCTTGGCCTCGGGACTGTTGGGCTGAATGGCGATGACGGGCACCCCAAAAGGCCGGTATTTTTTATCCAGGGCGATGATCCGGTCCTCATAGGCAATGGCATAGGGACAGGTGTTGCAGGTAAAGATGACCAAAAAGCCCTTGGCGTCCCTGTAATCCGACAGGGAGACCATGGCTCCGTCCACGTTCCGAAGGGAGAAATCCGTGGCCCGGTCCCCGATTTGATATCCCTGCATAGCGGGATCGTCCCCAAGGACATTGATGGCCAACAGCCCTCCCAGGGCCAACATGGTGGCCGAAAGGCAGATGATGATATAGGTTTTCATGGGCATTGTATTAATTGATGAAAGCTTCGAGCTCGGTTTTTAACTGCTCATAGGTAAAGCCCCGCTCGTGGAAGCTTCGCCTATCCGTGTTGTAGATCAAGGTGGCGGGGATCCCCCCGCCCCAGTCTTCCGATACCTTCGGGATCCATTGGTTTTGTTTGGGGTCGTCCAGGATGACCACCTTGGATTGGATCCCCTTGTTCTCCACATAGGGTTCCAAACGGCTCTTCCACATATTGGGCAGGTCCAGGCTCACCAAGATCACCTCAACCCCGTTTTCCCGTTCCTCGGCATTGATCCGTTCAAAATGCGGCATTTCCTCCAGACAGGGCTTGCACCATGTGGCCCAGAAGTTGATGATATAGGTCTTCCCGTCATCTTGGTGCAAGAGCGGTTCAAAGGATTCAAAATCAAGGACCGGAAAGGCCACATCCGCGGCATCCGCAAGCGGGTCCCCGACCTGGGAACCCGGAACTTCCCCCGAAACTTCTTGCTGGTCCGATTTTTTTTCGCCACAGCCGACCAAGAGGAACAACAATCCAAAAAAGGAAAATAATCTACTCATTAAGTGGAATTTAGCTTTTCAAAAATAAGCCATGGACGGAGCGTTCCATTAGTTTTAACAAAATTTTATCGAGTCTAAATTTGGAAGAAACAAAGCCGTTGACATACATTTGTCTATACAAATATTGTTAATACATGAATGTAGAGGAAATCATCAAAACGTCACGCCCGCTCCCCTTGGCCCCCAGGACGATCATCCATATGGCCCTGGTGCAGAACAAGATCGAGGACAGTATGGGCAATGCCCTCAAACCTTTTGAGGTTTCAACCCAACAGTTCAATGTATTGAGGATCTTAAGGGGACAAAAGGGCCAACCCGCCAATCTGTTCACCCTTAATGAGCGAATGGTCACCAAAATGAGCAACACCACCCGTTTGGTGGACAAGCTGATGGCCAAGGGCCTGGTCAACAGGACCCAATGTCCCTCGAACCGCAGGAAGGTGGAAATCACCATCACCGAGGCAGGAGAGGCCGCCCTGGAACAGATGGACCGGGCAGTGACCGGGGCCCAGGATAAACTCCTGGAAAAATTTGTGGAAAAGGATTTGGAACAACTCAATGAACTATTGGATAAGTTTTAAATATGAACACCGTACTGGAACACAGAACATGGCGCTATGCCACCAAAAAATACAATGCCGAAAAAAAGATTTCGGCACGGGACCTGGATACCCTGATCGAGGCCACCCGCCTGAGCGCGGCCTCCTACGGCATACAGCCCTACCACATCTTTGTGATCACCGACCCCAAGATCCGACAGCGGCTCAGGGAGGTCTCCTGGGGGCAGTCCCAGATCACGGACGCCTCCCACCTGATCGTCTTTGCCCATGCCCACGACTTTGGGGACGAACTGGTGGATGATTTTGTGGGCAATCTGAGCCGGACCCGGAACATCCCCATGGAGGGACTGAAGGACTATTCGGATTTCATGAAGTCCAAATTGGTGACCCTGCCCAGGGAGAGCAAAGGGGATTGGGCGGCACGACAGACCTATATCGCCCTGTCCAATATGATGCAGGCCGCTGCGGAACTCAAGATCGACAGCAGCCCCATGGAAGGTTTTGAGCCGGAGTCCTACGATGAAATTTTGGGACTCTCCGACAAAAAGCTTACCGCTTCGGTGGTCCTGGCAGTCGGATATCGTTCCGAGGAGGACCAAACCCAATTTCTGCCCAAGGTCAGAAAATCAAAAGAGGAATTATTCACCCTTATATAAATATTAATCCAAAACAATAAACAAGTACAGATCATGAAAAGAACAATTTTGAGTATTGCCCTTATCGCATTTGTCGGGACCCTTTCCGCTGCCGACCCGGCCGAAAAACTAACAAAGGCCGTTAAGGCATCCGAGAGCAAGGTCACCTGGAAGGCCTATAAAGTGGCCGGATCCCATGTGGGGACCGTGACCCTGAAGTCGGGATCCCTGGAGTTCGAAGGGGAGCAATTGACCGGAGGTTCCTTCGTGGTGGATATGACCACCATCAACACCACCGATCTCGAAGGGGAATATAAAGACCAATTGGACGGACATTTGAGTTCAGGGGATTTCTTCTCCACAGACCGGCATCCAACCGCAAAATTGGTGTTCACCAAGGTAAAGGCCAGCAGCAAGAACGCCTTTGATGTCAGTGGCGACCTGACCATCAAGGGCATCACCAAGCCCGTGGACTTTGAAGTTTCCATATATGGGGACAAGGCCACCGCCACCCTGAAAGTGGATAGGACCGAATTCGATGTAAAATACGGTTCCGGGATCATCAATACCGCCAAGGATCAATTGATCTATGACGAATTTGACCTGGTGGTTGACCTACAGATGTAATGGATTTTCATTAAATGTTTACAATACCTTTTCCGCTTTGGGAAAAGGATCGGCAGAGGCGCAAGAAATTGCGCCTCTGTTGTTTTTCCCCTCAATCCTTCAGGGAGGACATATCGATGACAAAACGATACTTCACATCCCCCTTGAGCAACCGCTCATAGGCCGTATTGATGTCCTGCATCCGGATCAGTTCGATATCCGATACGATATTGTGCTCCCCACAGAAATCCAACATTTCTTGGGTTTCGGCAATGCTTCCGATCATGGAACCGGCAAAGCTCTTTCGCCCTGAAATCAGGCTGAATGCGGCAACGGGCAGGGGATGCTCGGGGGCCCCTACCAAGGCCAGGGTCCCACCCACCCCCAAAAGCTTCATATAGACGTTGATGTCGTGTTGGGCGGAGACGCAGTCCAGTACAAAATCCAGACTTGCTCCATGGGCCTTCATCATATCCCGGTCCGTCGATAGGATGACCCGGTCCGCCCCCAACCGCTTTGCGTCCCCGACCTTGGAAGGGGAGGTGGTGATCACCGTCACTTCGGCGCCCATGGCCTTGGCCAATTTCACCCCCATATGTCCCAGGCCCCCTATGCCCACGATCCCCACCTTGGTCCCGGGGCCCACCTTCCAATGCCTTAGGGGGGACCAGGTCGTCACCCCGGCACAGAGCAAGGGTGCCACTGCCGCGGGATCCAAATTTTCAGGTACCTTGAGCACAAAGTCGCTGTCTACCACGATCCGTTGGGAATAGCCGCCAAAGGTATGCCCCCCCAAATGCCGGTCCTTTCCGTTATAGGTCTGGATGTTGCCTTGCTCACAATACTGCTCGTGGCCCTCTTTGCATTGTTCGCATTCCCGACAACTGTCCACCATGCAGCCCACCGCGGCCAGCTCCCCGACCACAAAGCGGTCCACTTCACTGCCCACTTCCGTGATCCGTCCCACAATCTCATGGCCGGGCACATTGGGATACCGGGTCCCGCCCCACTCATTGCGGGCGGTGTGAAGGTCGGAATGGCAGACCCCGCAATAAAGGATCTCCAGGGCCACATCCCTGGGGGTCGTCCCCCGACGTTGTATGGTCATTCCCTCCAAAGGGTTCTCCGCGGCCGTTGTGCCAAAGGCCCTGGTCGGTATTGTTCTCATGTTTATCTGATTTTGGATTCCATGAAGGTACGGTATAATCGCCGATCGCACAATCCTTTTTGTGCAGTGCTTGTGTCCCATGAACGGACCTATGGTCCCAAATCCATATGGGGATTTGTCTTTTCAAAAAAAAATGGGGCCCTCACAAATTTTTAAACAAAAGGGTGTTTGTCCGTTAAAAAGTTCTCCCTATATTTGGACCCATGTTCAACAACGATCAAAATATCCAGTGGTGGAATAACTTGCGTCCCAGGTCGTGAGCTAAGCCCCCATTATAACCATACAAGAGGCCTGTCATCACGACAGGCCTTTTTAATTTTCAACAAATGACGATGAACTATACCCTAAAGACCCATTACAAAAAGATCCTGGCGGACACCATCACCCCGGTGAGCGTCTACCTCAAGATCAGGGACCGTTTTCCCAACAGCCTTCTTTTGGAGAGCAGCGACTACCATGCCAATGACAACAGTTTTTCCTATATCTGCTGCAATCCCATTGCCTATATCAAGGTTCAGGACAACCACCTGCTGCAAAAGTTCCCTGATGGGAAAAAGGAAGACATCGAACTTTCGGGGGGCAGGGAGGTCCCCGAACTGATCGACAGCTTTGCAAAGCGGTTCTCGGTGAGCCAGAACGGCTTTAAGTTTATATACAACGGCCTGTTCGGCTATATGTCCTACGATGCGGTCCGCTATTTCGAGGACATCGAAGTGGCCCAAAAGGAGGGTTCCGTGAAGATTCCCGACATCCATTATGCGGTCTACCAAAACATCATCGCCATCGACCATTTTAAGAACGAGGCCTACCTCTTCGCCCACTGCTACGATCGGGAAAACAATGTGGAGGAATTGGAACAATTGCTCAAGGTCCGCAATTTTTCCTCCTACAACTTCCACAGGGAGGGCGATCCCGTTTCCAATTTGAGCGATGGGGAATATATGGAGCAAGTGGAACTTGCCAAAGAACATTGTCAAAGGGGGGATGTGTTCCAACTGGTGCTCTCCAGGAGGTTCACCCAAAACTTCAAGGGGGATGAATTCAACGTGTACAGGGCCCTGAGATCGATCAACCCCTCCCCTTACCTCTTCTATTTTGACTACGGCAATTTCAAGATCTTTGGAAGTTCCCCCGAGGCCCAATTGGTGGTCAAGGACGGCAAGGCGGAGATCCACCCCATAGCCGGGACCTACAAACGCACCGGAAACGACGAGAAGGATGCCCAATTGGCCAAGGAACTGGCCCGGGACGACAAGGAAAACAGCGAACACGTCATGTTGGTGGACCTGGCCCGAAACGACCTGAGCCGCAACGGGAACACGGTACAGGTGGAAACCTATAGGGAAGTGCAGTATTTCTCCCATGTGATTCATCTGGTCTCCAAGGTGACCGGACGGTTGAAAAAAGGGGTGGGCACCATGAAGATCGTGGCCGACACCTTTCCGGCCGGGACCCTGAGCGGGGCGCCAAAACACAGGGCCATGCAACTCATTGAACAATACGAAAAGAACAGCAGGGGCTTTTATGGGGGTGCCATTGGGTTCATGGACTTCAAGGGCAACTTCAACCACGCCATAATGATCCGCACCTTTTTGAGCAAGGACCACCAATTGCACTACCAGGCAGGGGCCGGGCTGGTGGCCGCCTCCAAGGCAGCGGACGAATTGCAGGAAACCTATAACAAACTGGGCGCCTTGAACAAGGCCCTTGAAATCTCCGAAACGATCTGAAGCATGGGAACAAAGATTTTGATGATCGACAATTACGACAGTTTCACATACAACCTGGTCCACTATCTGGAGGACCTGGATTGCGAGGTCACCGTCAAACGAAACGACCGGATCGGCTTGGAAGAAGTGGAGGCCTTTCCCAATATCGTCCTGTCCCCGGGCCCCGGCATACCCGATGAGGCCGGTCTGCTCAAGGAAATCATCCGCAACTTTGCGCCCAGCAAACGCATTTTGGGCGTTTGTCTGGGCCAACAGGCCATAGGCGAGGTCTTTGGGGGCCGGTTGTTCAATCTGGATGAGGTCCACCACGGGGTGGCCACCAGGATTACCGTACTGCGGGAGGATCCCCTTTTCAAGGGCCTTCCCAAGGAATTGGAGGTGGGAAGATACCATTCCTGGGTGGTGGACCCCCAGCTTCCCGAAGCCTTGGAGGCCACCTCGGTGGACGGGCAGGGACAGATCATGTCCCTCAGGCACAAAAGCTATGATGTGCAGGGGGTGCAATTTCACCCGGAATCCGTGCTGACCCCCCATGGAAAACAGATCCTAAAAAACTGGTTGGAAGCCCATAACGGCCCCCAAACCCATAAAGAACAATAAAATATCAGTCATGAAAGAGACCTTGAACAAATTGATAAACCATGAAATCCTGCCCAAGGAGGAGGCAAAGCAGGTGGTGGTGAACATCGCCAAGGGAGCTTACAACACCTCCCAGATCGCTGCCTTCCTGACCGTATATATGATGCGCTCGGTGACCGTGGAGGAACTGGAGGGCTTTAGGGACGCCCTTTTGGAACTCTGCCTGGCCGTGGACCTTGGGGACTACGACCCCATTGACCTCTGCGGTACGGGCGGGGATGGCAAGGACACCTTCAACATTTCCACCCTGGCCTCCTTTGTGGTCGCCGGAGCGGGCATCCATGTCACCAAGCACGGGAACTATGGGGTATCCTCCAAATGTGGCAGCAGCAATGTCATGGAATATCTGGGGCTGCGCTTCAGCAACGATCGTGATTTTCTGGAACGCTCCATTGAAGAGGCCGGCATATGTGTTTTGCACGCCCCGCTTTTCCACCCTGCCATGAAAAATGTGGGGCCCATCCGAAAGGAACTGGCCGTAAAGACCTTTTTCAATATGTTGGGGCCCATGGTGAACCCGGCCTTCCCCAAAAACCAATTGGTGGGGGTGTACAACCTGGAGCTGGCCCGAATGTATGGCTACCTCTATCAGAACACCGATAAGCGGTTCACCATCCTCAATGCCCTGGACGGCTATGACGAGATTTCCCTGACCGGGGACACCAAGACCATCACCAACCACAGCGAATCCCTGTTGTCACCTGCCGATTTTGGGGTGGAACGGGTAAAACGGGAGGAGATCTCGGGAGGGGTGGACGTGGCCGAATCCGCACAGATATTCCTCAATGTGCTCCACGGTAGGGGGAGCCGGGCCCAGAATGACGTGGTCTGCGCCAATGCAGGCCTGGCCATTGCCACGGTACGGGGCATCAGCCCCCGGGAAGGCTTTGAAAAGGCCCGGGAATCCCTGATGGGGGGCAAAGGCTTGGAGGCCTTGAAAAAACTACAAAAATTGAGCGCCCAATGAATATCCTGGACAAAATAGCGGCCGATACCCGACGGGAGGTCGAATTGAGAAAATCCCTGATCCCCATTTCCCATTTGGAGGCTTCCCCCCTGATGGACCGCAAACCCAATTCCCTTGCAAAGGCCTTAAAAGAAAGCAGCTCAGGCATCATTGCGGAACACAAAAGACGCTCCCCCTCCAAAGCGGTGATCAATCAGCGGCTCGGGCTGGAACAGGTGGCCAAGGGCTATGAAGCCGCGGGGGCCTGCGGGATGTCCGTGCTCACCGACGGCAAATACTTTGGGGGCTCCCTGGACGATTTGATCCTGGCCCGGGCATCGACAGCCCTGCCCTTGTTGCGCAAGGAATTCATTGTGGATCCCTACCAGATCGTCGAGGCCAAGGCCTTTGGGGCCGACCTGATCCTTTTGATCGCGGCCCTGCTGTCAAGGGAAGAGATCAAGGCCTATTCCCAACTGGCCCAAGAATTCGGGCTGGAGGTACTCTTGGAGGTCCACGACCTCGAAGAGCTTCAAAAATCCCTCATGCCCAGCCTGGACCTCCTCGGGGTGAACAACCGCAACCTCAAGACCTTTGAGGTGGACCTGGGCACCAGCAAAAAACTGTCCCCCCACATCCCCTCGGATTTCGTAAAGGTCTCCGAAAGCGGGATCTCCTCCACAGAGGCGATCGTGGAACTGAGGGAATACGGGTACAGGGGGTTCCTCATCGGGGAACACTTTATGAAAACCGAAGATCCCGGAAAAAGTGCCTCTGAATTCATCAAAAAGCTGGAACCATGAAGCTGAAGGTCTGCGGCATGAAACACAATCCCCTGGAGCTGCTCCCTCTGGAACCCGACTATTTGGGCTTTATCTTTTGGGAACCCTCCTCCCGATATTTTGGGGGAAGGATCCCCCAAATCCCCGAAACTGTCAAAAAGGTCGGGGTCTTTGTGGATACCCCCCTTGGAGAGGTCCTCGAAAAAACGGGGAAACACCGATTGCAGGCCCTGCAACTGCACGGCAAGGAATCCCCAGGGTATTGTCGGGAGCTCAGGACCGCGGTCAAGGCGCTCCCCGACCGGACCCCGGAGATCATCAAGGCCTTTTCCATTGGGGAGGACTTCGACTTTTCCATCTTGGAGGGCTATATGGAACCCTGCGATCTGTTCCTTTTTGACAGCAAGGGAAAACTGCCGGGGGGAAACGGCCATGGCTTTGACTGGTCCCTTCTAATGGACTACCCCTTTGACAAACCCTTTTTGCTCAGTGGGGGAATCGGCCCGGAATCCGTAGCTCCCCTCAGGGACTTTTTGAAAAGTCCGGCATCAAAATATTGCATCGGCCTGGACGTGAACTCCCGATTTGAACGGGAACCCGGACTCAAGGATGTGGAACTATTAAAAAAATTCAAGGCCCTGTTGTACCACGGGCCTTCAACGCAAAATCAAAGAAAATGAAGAGCTATCATGTAGATTCCCAAGGATATTACGGGGAATTCGGGGGGGCATACATCCCTGAAATGCTCCAACCCAATTGTGAGGAACTCCGTAGGAACTACCTGCAGATCATGGAGCAGCCCTCCTTCAAGGAGGAATTCGACCAATTGCTCCGGGACTATGTGGGCCGACCCACGCCCCTTTACCCTGCCAAGCGACTTTCCGAGCGGTACGGTTGCAAGATCTACCTCAAAAGGGAGGACCTCTGCCATACCGGGGCCCATAAGGTGAACAACACCATAGGACAGATCCTGGTCGCCAAACGCCTGGGAAAAAAACGGATCATCGCCGAGACCGGTGCAGGACAGCACGGGGTGGCCACCGCCACGGTCTGTGCCCTGATGGGCATGGAATGCGTGGTCCATATGGGGGAGGTGGACATCGCCCGGCAGGCACCTAACGTCGCCCGCATGAACATGCTTGGGGCCGAAGTACGCCCCGCAAGATCGGGAAGCAGGACCCTGAAGGATGCCACCAATGAGGCCATAAGGGATTGGATCAACAATCCGGTGGACACCCATTACATCATAGGTTCGGTGGTGGGGCCCCACCCCTATCCGGACATGGTGGCCCGCTTTCAATCGGTCATTTCAGAGGAAGTCAAGGCCCAACTCCAAGAAAAGGAAGGACGTGATTGCCCGGATTACGTGGTCGCCTGCGTAGGGGGCGGCAGCAATGCCGCCGGGGCCTTTTACCATTACCTGGACCGGCCCGAGGTGGGCATCATTGCCGTGGAGGCCGCCGGGAAGGGAATACATTCCGGGGAAAGTGCCGCCACCTCCGTATTGGGACGGGTGGGCATCATCCACGGCAGCAAAACCCTATTGATGCAGACCGGGGACGGACAGATCACCGAACCCTATTCCATTTCCGCGGGTCTGGACTATCCCGGGGTGGGGCCCATGCACGCCCACCTGTACACCTCCGGTCGGGGGGAGTTCCACTCCATCACCGACGAGGGGGCCATGCGGGCCGGCCTCGAACTCTGCCAATTGGAGGGCATCATCCCGGCCATCGAATCCTCCCATGCCCTGGCTTTGTTCGGGGAGCGAAATTTCAAACCTACGGATGTGGTGGTGGTGAACCTATCGGGAAGGGGGGACAAGGACCTACAGAACTATATTGACTATTTCAAATTATGAGCAACAGGATACAACAAAAACTGAGGGAGGACAAAAAACTCCTTTCCATCTATTTCACGGCCGGCTATCCGGCCCTGGACGATACCGCAAAGATCATAGGGGAGCTCGAGAAAAACGGGGTGGACCTGATCGAGATCGGCCTGCCCTTTTCCGATCCCCTGGCCGATGGCCCCACCATACAGGAGAGTTCCACAAGGGCCCTTCAAAACGGGATGAACACCGCCCTGCTCTTCGATCAATTGAAGGACATCCGAAAATCGGTCTCCATCCCCTTGATCATCATGGGCTATTTCAATCCGGTACTCCAATATGGGGTGGAGGCCTTTTGTCAAAAATGTGCCGAGATCGGAATCGACGGCCTCATCCTCCCCGACCTGCCCCCCGAGGTCTACCAAAGGGAATACCGGACCCTTTTCGAATCCCATGGGCTGGTCAATGTGTTCCTGATAAGCCCGCAGACCCCAGAGGAGCGCATCAGGGCCATCGACGATCTGTCCGAGGGCTTCATCTATATGGTCAGCTCCGCCAGTACCACCGGAGCCCGGGACGGATTTGGCGGGGAGCAGATGGAATACTTTCGTAAGATTGCCGATATGGGGCTCAAAAACCCCCAGATCGTGGGCTTTGGGATCGGCAACGCCCAAAGTTATGCACAGGCCACCAAATATGCCAAAGGGGCCATCATCGGTTCGGCCTTCATCAAGCAATTGACCGAAAAGGGGTTGGGGGGAATCCCGGCCTTTTTGCAACAAATTCGTTAATTTTCATGGCTCAAAACCA
>Ga0079224_100012513_pt1 | contig 11753 bp, 10 predicted proteins | sample Stecom2015_FD_80414 | JGI IMG/M metagenome (GOLD analysis project Ga0079224, IMG submission 80414) | Agricultural soil microbial communities from Utah to study Nitrogen management - Steer compost 2015 | ecosystem: Environmental > Terrestrial > Soil > Agricultural land | place: USA: Utah...
CCCGAACGTGTGCTTCCAGGAAATGTGATGTACGAGTTGGTGCATAATGATCGTGTGATAGGAGGTATTGATGAAACATCAACGGATAAGGCCGTTGCGTTTTACAAGCAGTTTATAAAAGGGGACTTACATAAAACCAATGCGCGTACTGCTGAAATGTGCAAATTGGTAGAAAATTCTTCTAGAGATGTGCAGATAGCTTTTGCCAATGAGTTGTCGCTAATATGTGATAAGGCGAATATCAATGTCTGGGAACTAATAGATTTAGCTAATAAGCATCCACGGGTAAATATTTTGCAACCAGGGTGTGGGGTTGGGGGCCATTGTATTGCTGTAGATCCTTATTTTATTGTATCAGATTATCCCATGGAGTCTAAAATCATAGGGACTGCTCGCGAGATTAATAATTATAAATCGTTTTGGTGTGCCGAAAAAGTACAAACTGCTAAATTGGAGTTTGAACTCAAACACGGACGAAAACCAAGCATTGCCTTAATGGGCTTAGCTTTTAAACCCAATATTGACGATTTAAGGGAATCGCCTGCAAAATATATTGCTCAAAAAGTGTTGCAAAATGCTAATAACGAAGAGTACTATGTTGTAGAACCTAATATTAAAGAACATAAAGTATTTAAGCTAACGGACTATAAAGAGGCCATTGAAAAAGCCGATATTATTGTTTTTTTAGTAGCGCATAAAGAGTTTAAAATATTAGAGACACCAATTGATAAAGTTGTGTTGGATTTTTGTGGGGTTTTTAAGTGAAATTTCTGTATGGCAAAAATATTAATTGTTCAAAGAGTACTTACGTCATATAGATTAGATTTATTAAAAGAGCTTTGTATACATTTTGATGAAGTAGGTATTGTAACTTCTCAAGGTGAAGATCAAGGTACTTTAAAAAAGGCTAATACAGCAAAATCAATTAAAGAACATAGGAACTTAAGGATTTATCAATTTAATGCTTTAAAAATAAAGTATACAGGAGAGTCAAGAGGTACTACTTTGTTTCTATACCCTAAAGTACTTGGAGTAATTAAGAAATATGATGTTTTATTGCTAGAGGGGACTACAAATATTGTGAATAACAGCTATATAATTCCATGGGCCAGGGTACTAGGTAAAAAAGTTATTTGGTGGGATTCTGGATATTCGGAAGAGACAAGGACTGTTAAAAGAAAATTTATAGACTTTTGCATTAAGCCATTTGTTAAATTAACTCATTTGCAAATGGCTTATTCCTCTAAAGGAAGGATGTATTTAGAAAAGTATATGGGAGGCAAAAATACTTTTTTAAACTTAAATACAATCAATACAAACTATTTTGAAGATATAAAAGAAGGTGTATCTTCTACAATAAGCAACTATGAATTTAATAACAGTCATATAAAGCTTTTATATGTTGGTGTTATTGAAAAAAGAAAGAAAGTAGAGGAATTAATACAATTGGTTCAAAAGCTAAATATTAAAAACCCTTCAAAGAAATACAGTTTAAATATTATTGGAGGAGGTAATCAATTGAATCAGTTGAAAATGAGTTATCAAGATGATAATATCGTTTTTCATGGGCCAATTTATGATAAAGACATTTTAAAATCTTTTTATTTTAAAAGTGATTTGTTTGTTTTACCAGGAGACGGAGGATTAGCTATATTACAATCATTGCTTTATGGTTTACCTGTATTATGTATTAAGGGGGCCGATGGGACAGAACGTGATTATATTTTGGACAGTAATTTTCTTTTAGATTCATTTGAGGAAGTATATCCATTTTTGGCTGGAATTAATCATATAGATAGGAAGATATATTATAATTATGTAGATAAAGTTGGCTCAAAAAGGTGGATTAATATCTTAAAAGAAAAATTATTTAAATGAAATTCTTAATAAGAAGCATAATAATACTTTTAGCTTTTGTTTCTTGTACACAATTATTAGGAAATTATTATCCGCAGTATTTTTTGTTGGATGAATTATTGTTATTTGCATTATTGATTCTTTTGCTTTTACAAAAAGACGTTTATGTAAATAAAGTTAGGCTAGTTATAGCTTTATTTACATTGCTTTGTTTTTTTGCAAACATTGTTATAAATTTTTACAGTTTTAGTGCTTCTTTTATAAAGATTTCATATTACATTAAATCAATATTACCATTTTTGTTGCTTCCCTATTTTAGTATTAAATATTTAAATAAAAGGCAATTAAGGGCTATTTACAACATGATGTTCTTGTTTGCTTTGTTTTCAATAATAGAGTTTTACATATTGCAGTATAAAAGTATATGGACATTTGGACACGATTGGCCTTTTAAATTGAGAAATGGATTATATCGAGCTATGGCTTTTACAGGACACCCTATTTCTTTGGGCATTCTAGATTTTATGGGAGTTATAATTGGAAATGAAATTTTTAAAGTAAAAAAAAGATATTTATTGGTTTTTGTTGTGTCCTTGTTTTTAACTGGATCTAGAATTCCTTTATTATTTCTTATGATTTATATTTTGTATTGTATGAGGAATTTAAAAATCAAATTAATATTTTATAGGTATTTTTATTTTAAGAGACTTTATGTTTTATCTATACCTCTTTCATTTTTATTAATAATTTTTGTTCCCATTTATTTTAAAAGTGTTAATGAAGGAACAACTACTAGATTGATTGCAATGGAGAAGGGAATTAGTATTTTTAAAAATCCTGTTAACCTTTTTTTTGGTACCGGAATCGGTTCCTTTGGCACATATGAATCTATAATATACGAATCTAAAGTATATGAAAAAATTGATTTCCCTGAGGATTATAGAAAGATTATAGTTGCTAATAAGGCTACGGGAGTTGAAACTTTTTTATTTATGAGCTTAATTGAAATGGGCATAATAGGTTTTATTTTGTATTACTTTTTAATTTTAAATTTATTTCAAAACAAAATATCTGAATTTAAATTATTTATCATTATAGTGGTAATGCTCTATACCTTAGTATACCCTCTTTATACTTTTCCTTTTCCCTTTATATTGAACATGTTTTTTCCAAATCTTAAGCAGAAAGAAATGGGATGAAAAAAATATTAACACTTGATGGTCTGAGGGGATATGCGGCATTATTTGTTTTGTTTGCACATATTCCAAAGGTAACAAATACAAGTTTAGGTGAATTTATTCATAAAATACCTTCCACTTTTCACTTAGCGTATGTTGGTGTCGATATTTTTTTTGTAATGAGTGGATTTTTGATTACTAGGATTTTATTGAAGGAAAAGATTTCTAATAATTTTTCGTTCATCAGGTTTTATACTAAGAGAGCACTCAGGTTATTTCCAATATATTATTTGCTGGCAATAATTATAGGGGTGTTGTATTCTTGGGAAGGTATTTGGGCTGTTTTAATGTATGTTTCTAATTATTATTTTGCTTATAATTTGTCTCCTAATCCATTAAGGCATACATGGTCATTAGCTGTTGAAGAGCAATTTTATTTAATTTGGCCTGTAATTCTTTATTTTTTTAACATAAAAAAATCTAGGATAATAATTGGTTTTTTATTTCCTCTAATAGCAATTTTTGCCGCTTTTTATGCTTTTTACCAATTGGAATATAAATTATTTGAAAACTTATTATACAGAGGAACAATTTACAGAGTATTTTCTCTTTCGTTAGGTTCATTTTTAGCATTTAATGAGGTTAAAAATTTAAAAAGGAGTAAAAAAATTATATCGTTTATTGTTCTAATTGTTTTGCTTCTTCTTTTCTTATTTAAAGCGGGAATGATACCAATGTTAATATTAAAAATGATTTTGGCTGCGTTATTGTCATTAATTATTTTAATTATAGTTTTAAAACTTGAAAATAAAAATAATTTTATAAATTTTTTATTTTCAGGAAAATTGATTCGGTTTATAGGGATGATAAGTTATGGATTATATCTTTATCACTTTCCTGTAATTTTCTTTATTGAAAAGTATGATAAAAAAGGATATTTGAGTATTATGGAGTTTGGTTTATTGCTTTTAATTTGTTTTGCTCTTCCGGTTATTTCATATTATTCTATAGAGAAACCAATTTTGAATTATAAACAAAAACTAAATGAAAGTACTTCAAATAAATAAGTTTTTATATAATGTAGGAGGTTCAGAGACATATATGTTTAAACTATCCGAAGCGTTAATGGAGTTGGGTCATGAAGTTAAATTTTGGGGGATGGAGCATGAAAAAAACCTAGTTGTAGATGAGTTTAATTGTTTTGCCAATAATGTTGATTTTAAAAATTTGAGTAATACTCAAAAAATAAGCAATATATATAGGACTATTTATTCGATTGATAATGTAAAAAAAATAAAGAAATTAATAAAACATTGGAAACCAGATATTGTACATATTCATAATTATAATTTTCAGCTAACACCTTCAATTCTTAAAGAATTTTACAAAAAGAATATTAAAGTCGTACAGACCATTCATGATAGCCAAATGGTCTGTCCGTATCATCGCTTATATAATTTTCAAAGAGAATCTACATGTGTTAAGTGTGTTGAAGGTGGTTTTTATAATTGTATTAAAGATAAATGTTTTGATAACTCGCTATTTAAAAGTACTGTTGGAGCAATAGAATCATACCTTTACCATGGGTTAGATTATTATAACAAATATATTGACTACTACATCAGTCCAAGTCAGTTTTTAAAAAACCTAGTAAGTAAAAGAGTATATCAACCAATTGAAGTAATCCCTAATTTTGTTGACGCTTTACTTGATCAAAAAAACTTCAGCAATAATAAAGATTCGTATTATTTATACTATGGAAGAGTTTCAAAAGAAAAAGGAATAATTGACATTATTCCAATTTTTGAAAAATTAAAGTTAAAATTAGTTGTTGTTGGTACTGGAGAACAAGTTTCAAAAATTCAGCAATCAGAAAACATTATTTACCTTGGTCCTAAATATGAAGAAGAATTATTTTCTGCAATAGCTAATGCCAAATATGTGATACAGCCTTCAAAATGGTTTGAAAACTGTCCAATGACAATTGTCGAGTCATTTTCGCTTGGTGTTCCAGTGATTGGTGCAAATCATAGTGGTTTTAAAGAATTAATTCAAGACGGTAAAACAGGTTTTATACTTGATTTTACAAACAAAGAGACATTAGAAAACGAACTATTGAGAGTTGATTCAATGTATACAGAAGATTTAAGACAACAAGCATTTGGTTTTTATGTTGATACGTTATCAAAGCAACAACATTTGAGTAAAGTTGTCAAAATTTATGAATCGTTACTAACTTAAGTATGAGCAAAGGCTTACTCACAAAAATTATTTCAAAAATTAAAGGGGAAAAATACGATGTAAATCAAAGTTTTTCTACTTGTGACACTATTTTAATTCTCTCTAAAAAATCTTTTGCATTAGTGAAAGGTATGATTTTTATAAAGCCCTTTTTAAAATCTTCAGGCGGATTTATTTTTAAAGAAAAAGGAGCAAAAATATCATTTAAAAATAAAATAACCTGTGGTAAAAATTTACTTTTAAAACGGTATAGCCATATTTATGCATTATCAAATAAAGGAATAATTATAGGCGATAATTTTTCTTTAGGAGAATTTGCTATAATAGAATGTACAGGTGTTTTGAAATCAATTGGTGAATCATTACAAATTGGAAATAATGTGGGGATTAATCATTATTGCTTCATTGGCGTACGAGGTAATGTTATAATTGGTAACAATGTAATATTTGGCCCCAGAGTAAGTTTGTTCTCTGAAAACCATAATTTTAATCGATTAGATATACCAATAAAGTACCAAGGGGAAACAAGAAAAGATACTATAATAGGGAATAACGTTTGGATAGGAGCTAATTCTGTTATTTTAGCAGGAGTTAATATTGGGGATGGAGCGATTATTGCTGCAGGTGCAGTTGTTAGTAAAGATGTTCCAAATAATTCAATTGTTGGTGGTGTTCCTGCCAAAGTTTTAAAATTTAGGGAGGATAAATGAAGTTTTTAAAAAGTTATACTAAAACAGACTTTAGTTATGTTTTGTTGTTTTTAGTATTGTCCTTAGGGTATTTTTCATTAGCACTGCAAAATATATTGTTGCCTGTTTTTATTCTATCTGTATTATTTAATTATAAAGAAGCTAATTTTAAAGATAACTCAAAGATTATATTATTTGTAATTTCTGTACCTTTTATACTTACAATAATTTCATGTTTTTATTCAGAGAATATAGATGTCGCTTTAAAATTAACTACAAGAAGGGCATTGCTTATTATTATAGGCTTCTTTGTTTTGGCTATGCCCCATAAGGCATTGAGTTTTATAAAAGGAGTTAATCTGTTTATATTTTTCTCAATAATTGCAAGCCTTATTACTATAACTAGGGGCATTTTACTTTTTAATCATAATGGCGTTTTCTTTCATCCTAATTTCACGCCCTATTTCACAGTAATACACCATCCATATTTTGCTGCTTATTTATTAATAGCTTTAATTTTAATGATGGAATATTTCAATGAAATTAAGTTTGGTAAATGGGTAAAGGTTTTTAGTTTAACATTATTGGCGATTACTATTATATTGTCGACGGCAAGATTGGGGCAGGTGTCATTATTTTTATACTTTTCATACAAGTGTTTTGGGTATTTAAAAGGTGGAATAAAGACTAAAAAAGTGGTTTCACTTTCTGTTTTAATAGTTTTTCTTTTCTCTTTGCTTTTTATTACTCGTACAGATATAATAGCATTTAAGTACAATCAAGATATAAATCTTGAAAAATCACCTCGTTTAATTATTTGGAACAACACAATCAAGGTTATTAAAAACCAAACAGGCATTTTTAAGGGTATTGGAATAGGTGATTATCAAAAAATTTTAGACGAGCAATATAGTGTTTCAATGCATAAAGATTATTCTAAAATGATATTGATAGATTATAATCCTCATAACCAATATTTAGAATTTTTACTCACAAACGGTGGATTAGGGGTTGTTTTTAGCTTATACGTGCTGTATTTTTTACTCAAAGCTTTTAATTTAAAAAATAAAGTTTTTTTTATTTACATGATTTTTATTTCATTTTTTTTCTTAACAGAATGTGTGTTAAACAGACAAATTGGAATTTATTTTGTTGCTGTTTTGTTGCCTGTTCTTTATAAAATATCTTTTTTAAATAAGGTTTATGAGTAATTTAAATAAATTAATTCCATTTATTGAATTATTATCAAAGGGATTAAGTTTTATTAGTGTAATAATTATTACTAGGTTGCTATCAGTTGAGGATTTTGGATCGTATTATTTTATTACATCATTCGTAGCGTGGGCTTCTGTTTTTATGGATGGAGGAATAAGTTATTTCATCATTAATAAAAGTGTTAAAAATGAACTAAATAACCTTGGATTCTATTTGACAAGTAGGGTCGCCTTTTCAATAACCACAATACTCGTTCTTTGTAGTATTATAGGGGTTTTTAAGCAAGGTAACATTATTTATGTTTTACTCTATTCTTTTTCTTTTTTATTTATTTTATTGACAGCATTCTTCAAAATTGTTGCAAGAACACAAGGAAGAATTAAACTTGACATTGTAACAATTATTTTAGAACCATCAATAAGAGTATTAATACTGCTGGTGTTATTTTTTTTTATATCTAATGTTGATTTAATCAATATTTTCATCGTGTTGCTTATCACTGCATTTGTAGCTTTTTTTCTTTCATTTATTTATTTCAAAAAGCAAATACCTTTAAAAATAAAAAGCTCAATTACTTTCAAGGAGATGTTTGGCACCTTAAAAGAAACTAAGAACTATTTATTCATGTATTTGTTTCTGGTTGGTTTGAAAAGAGTTGAAATTATTATTGTAGATCTCAGGTTTAGTGAATTCGATTCTGGGCTTTATTCTTCTGCTGACAATTTTTATAATTCCGCCTATTTATTTTTTACATCCTTAATATTAGTTGGAATAAAAAGCTACTACGCTTCAGATATTAAAGTAAAACAAAAAAATGTATTAATAGTTGTTATGCTATGTCTTGCAAGTGTTGTTTTTTTATATCTGTTCTCAGATTTCATTTATTCAATTTTTTATAAAGATATTTATGCCAATGGCTCAGAAATCTTAAGTATAATTTCAATGTCTCTTTTGTTTACGCCTTTTATATATTTTTTCATTTTGAATAATAATTACCATCATAGAGAAAAATCGAATACTATAGTTTTAGGTTCTTTATTTATTTTAAAGGTTATACTATTGATGTTTTCTCAAGACATTTATATGTTTAGCTACTTGGTTGTTTTAGTAGATTTTATAATACTTGTAGTTTATGCTTTACTGTTTAATTTAAAAAAGGAAGTAAAAATAACAATGTAAATCGCAATTACAGCGTTAGTAAAAAAATTACCTCCTAAGAATGCAGTAACCATTAAACTTATAATAGCATATCTTAAAAAAGAATGATGCATATAGTATCTAATGATTAGTTTGAAGTATAGGAATAAGTATAAGATTGTTCCAAGTACCCCCCAAAATAAAAACAAATCTATAAAAGCCATTTCGGTTCTTAATTCGGAAAAAAAGCCACCACCTATAACATAATTTAATGGCGTCCAATACTCATTAAAAGCCAAAGAGAGGGTTTCAACAAGTAATAAATTTCTAGTAGATGTAATCGCTGTAAAAAAACCATACTCATGATAGAGCCCAAAAAGGGCTCTAAAATGAGTGTTTAAAAAAGCAATTACATTTTCATTAAAAATAATGATAAAGCTTATCAGTCCAAAACTAGAAATATAAAAAACCAGTTTTTTATAGAGTTTAAAATAAAAAAATGCATAACACCCAATTAATGCATAAAAGAGATATAGTGTTTTGGTTCCAATCATTAGACTACTTAATATAACAACCCAAAAATCTAATGTGGTTTTTTTGGTTTTAATGAAATTATAAACTACATAAATTGTTGCAAAACAATAAATATAAGAAGCATGACTGTTAATTTGAATTAGTCCGTCATATCCAAACCTGTTATAACCATAAGTGAGAAATAAATCTATTTTAAAAATGACCCCTAACAAGATAGCAACAAAGTTTATTTTTAAAAAAACAAGAATCAAAGTAATTGCCCTGTGTATTGTTTGTTTGTGATCCTTTAATCCTGCCACAAAAATAGCCATCAGAAATATAAAAACATACTTGGCGAAGTATAAACTGTTATCCAGTAACTTATATTTTAAGGGAATATTTGTATCTATAAAAAATTGAGATAAAACAAATAAGCCTCCTAAAACAAACAAGTCTTTTAATAAAGAAAAAGGAATCATTTTTTTTATAAATACAAAAGAAATAAAACATACTTTAAAAATGACCCCAACTCTATAATTTTCCACTTCGTAAAAGTCCAGTAATTTTGTTAGAAATTCTGAAACAGAAAATAAAACAAGAATATATAGTAAAAAATTTGTTTTTTTTATGCACCAAAAAGACTTAGTAAATAAGGGAGAAACCATAAATTTATAAGAAAAAATTACTGAAAGATATTTTTTAAATTATATTTGTCGCTAAATCTACAATAATTAAATAGACTATGAAATTAGATAAGACCTCGAAGGTATATATTGCTGGTTGTGGCGGAATGTTAGGTAGAGCGGTTTATGCTTATTTTTCTGAGAGAACTCATGTTAAAGCTACTGATATTGACCTTAATATTGAATGGTTAGAGTATGCAGATGTTAGAGATTATAAAAACATGGAGGAGTCTATAAATGAATTTCAACCAGATGTTATAATCAATTTGGCGGCCCTTACTGATTTAGAATTCTGTGAAAACAACGCTGAAAATTCTTGGTTAACTAATGCTTTAGGAGCAGAAAATATTGCTTTAATATCAAAAAAACTTAATGTTCCCATGGTATATATTAGTACCGCAGGAATTGTAGATGGTGAACAAAATTTTTACAATGATTTCGATACACCTAATCCATTAGGGATTTATGCAAAATCCAAGTATCATGGAGAGATGTTTGTGAAAAGTTATTTAGATAAGTTTTTTGTATTTAGAGCAGGTTGGATGATGGGGGGAGGACCTAACAAGGATAAGAAATTTATTAATAAAATATATCAACAGATAAAGTCAGGACAAAAAGAACTATTTATTGTTGATGACAAGTTAGGAACACCAACCTATACTCATAGCTTTGCTGAAGGAATTTTTAAAGTCGTCGAAACAGAACTTTATGGTGTTTACAATCAAGTATGCGAAGGTAATTGCAGTAGATATGAAGTTGCTGTTGAACTTGTGGATCTTCTTGGGCTAAAAGATGAGCTGAAAATAACAAAAGTAAGTTCAGACTACTTTAAAACGGAATATTTTGCTCCTAGACCGGCTTCAGAAAAACTCGTAAACATGAAACTTAATGCAAGAAGGATTAATTTTATGCCACACTGGAAAGAAGCATTAAAAGATTATGCACAGGTGTTTATTGAGGATTTTAAAAACTCATAATCAGATTAAATGAGAATAGCCGTTATAGGTATTAGAGGGCTTCCTGCTAATTATGGAGGGTTTGAAACCTGTGCAGAACACACAACCAAGTATTGGGCTGAAGACGGGCATGACATTCTTGTATATTGCCGAAAATCTCATTATAAGATTCATCTTGATCAAGTAGGTGGTGTTAAATTAAAATATATTAACTCCATTAATATCAAAGGAGTTGATACATTATCACATACCCTTTTTTCAATTTTAAACCTGATCTTTTTTGAGTCTAATTATAAATACATTCATTTGTATAATTCTGGTAACGGAATTTTTATACCATTAATTAAGCTATTTAACATAAAAGTAATTACATCTGTTGATGGTATAGAATGGAAAAGAGAAAAATGGGGTTTTATTGCAAAAATATTTCATAAAATAGGTGCTTATCTAGCTGTTAAATATTCTGATAAAATTATTGCTGACAACCAAGAAGTTTATCGTTTTTACAAAGAAAAGTTTGGCGTAGAATCAGAAATAATTGAATATGGAGCAAAGGTTATATATAAAAATGAGTTTTCAGAAGAGTTTTTAAAAAAATATAATCTTAAACATAAGCAATACTATATTTTTATAGGACGTTTAGTTCCTGAAAAAGGTGTCCATCATTTAATAGATGCATACTTAAAGCTTAAAACAAATAAGCCACTTGTTATAATTGGCGACGATACTACGGAAACAGTTTACAGAAATGATTTGTTTAAAAGAGGGGAAGAACATGATAATATTATTATGACAGGTTTTCTGTACAATGATGAGTACGAAGAATTATTGTCTAATGCTTATTTATATATTTCTGCAAGTGAATTGGAGGGCACTTCTCCATCACTCTTAGCAGCTATGGGAGCCAAAGTGTGTGTTCTTGTAAATGGCATTGATGAAAATTTGCAGACAATAAAATCATTTGGTGTAGCATTTGATAAATTTAATTTTCAAGATTTATTGATTAAATGGCAAAAATGTGAAGATAACCCAGCTTTTGTTGAAGAGATGGCTATAAAGGGATTTAACCATGTCAAAGAAAATTACCAATGGGAAGGTATTGCTAAAAAGTATGTACATCTATTTCAAAGAGTTTAACAGTAGTATCGCCCTATCCCCTTCCCCATTCAACAGACTGTCTCTCCTGCTATCTGCCAACCGGTCAGGCTCGCAGAGACGGTAATTTTGTTGTATGTTTATAAGATGATATGGTGTTGTACCACACATACTGAATAAAATTCGTGA
>Ga0079224_100012515_pt1 | contig 11753 bp, 13 predicted proteins | sample Stecom2015_FD_80414 | JGI IMG/M metagenome (GOLD analysis project Ga0079224, IMG submission 80414) | Agricultural soil microbial communities from Utah to study Nitrogen management - Steer compost 2015 | ecosystem: Environmental > Terrestrial > Soil > Agricultural land | place: USA: Utah...
GGTTTCAGCCGCCGTTTTTACCGCACGCTGATCGCGTGGCGTAAAAGCGCGCAGCGCATGCTGCACCCGATTACCCAGTTGTCCGAGCACCGTATCGGGAATGTCCAGCGGATTCTGAGTGACAAAAAACACGCCAACGCCCTTGGAGCGCACCAGACGCACAATCTGCTCGATTTTCTGCAATAACGCCTCAGGCGCATCGGTAAACAGCAAATGGGCTTCGTCAAAGAAAAACACCAGACGAGGCTTGTCGGGGTCGCCGATCTCCGGCAAAGCCTCGTAGATTTCTGCCAGCAACCACAACAAAAATACCGCATACAGCTTGGGCGACTGCATCAGCTTGTCCGCCGCCAGGATATTGACAATACCCTGCCCGCTGGCGTCGGTGCGAAGCAGATCATGAATATCGAGCATGGGCTCGCCGAAAAAATGATCGGCGCCCTGCGACTCCAGCTGCAGCAATGCGCGCTGAATGGCGCCTACCGAAGCAGCTGACACGTTGCCATAGTTCTGTCGCAGTTCGCTGGCACGATCCGCCACGTTTTGCAGCATGGCTCGCAGGTCTTTAAGGTCGAGCAACAATTGCCCTTCATCATCGGCCACCTTGAACACCAGATTCAGCACACCAGCCTGCGTATCGTTCAGATCGAGCATACGGGAGAGCAACAGCGGTCCCATGTCAGAAATGGTAGCGCGTACAGGATGCCCCTGCTGGCCGAACACATCCCACAAAACGGTGGGCGCAGCCCCCCATTGCGGTGACGGCAGACCGTATTTCTGCAAGCGTTCCTGCAGCTTGGGACTATCGGCGCCGGCTTGGGAAATACCGGTAAGGTCGCCCTTGACATCGGCCATGAATACCGGCGTTCCCATGCGGGAAAAAGATTGGGCCAGCACCTGAAGCGTGACCGTTTTACCGGTGCCGGTCGCCCCCGTGATACAACCGTGGCGATTGGCCATCTGTGGCAGGATGACGACATCCGCCTGCCCGCTTTTTGCAATAAGTACCGGATCTGCCATGAATTTCCCTTTCGTATCGATTAACGTACCACGACGCTTTCCGACGCCGGTCAAACGTGCCATGCGCGACTTCCCGAACCTGCGGCGACGCTTGCGCGATGACGCCAGGATGAACCGCGAGACAGTCCTGGGGCAGCCATCCTGACCCGAATGTCGGTAAAACGACGTAAACAAGCCGTATTCTATAAAAGTTTATGACTGTTCAGGGTAAAATTCCTTATTTTGCTACTTCAAGAGTTAATCAAACCATGGCAGGTCACAGTAAATGGGCAAATATCCAGCACCGCAAAGGTCGCCAGGATGCCAAGCGTGGAAAAATCTGGACAAAAATCATCCGTGAGATTACGGTCGCTGCACGTGCCGGCGGCCCCGATCCGGATGCCAATCCGGCCTTGCGCCTGGCCTGGGACAAAGCCACTGCTGCCAATATGCCGAAAGACAACATCCAGCGCGCCATTACGCGCGGCGCTGGCGGAGCCGATGGCGAAAACTATGAATCCATACGCTATGAAGGCTATGGCATCAGCGGTGCGGCAGTCATCATCGACTGTATGACGGATAACCGGACCCGTACCGTGTCCGATGTACGCCACGCGCTCACCAAACATGGCGGCAATCTGGGCCAGGACGGGTCGGTGGCCTTCATGTTCAAGCACTGTGGCCAGTTTATTTTCAGCCCCGACCACTCCGAGGACCAAATCATTGAGGTCGCGCTGGAGGCCGGCGCAGAAGATGTGGTAACCGATGACGAGGGGCTGATCGAAGTGCTGTGCGAACCACCGCTCTTTTCCGACGTGCGCGCCGCTTTTGAAAAGGCCGGCCTGAAACCGGAAATGGAAGGCGTGATCATGAAGCCGCTGAACGAAACGGAACTGACGGGCGACGAAGCAAAAAAAATGCAAAAAATTCTTGATCAGCTCGAAAGCCTGGATGACGTGCAGGAGGTGTACACCACCGCTGTCTTCAATGAAACGGAAGAAGGATAAGATACCCCATGAAGGCACTTGTGATTGGTAACGGTGGCCGCGAACACGCCATCGCATGGCGGCTTGCGCAGTCGCCACGTATTTCAACTGTATTTGTCGCCCCTGGCAATGGCGGCACCGCCACTGACCCGGCGCTCACCAGCCTGCCCATTTCCGATTTGCAGGAACTGGCGCAATTTGCGCTGGACGAACAGATCGCCCTCACCGTGGTCGGCCCCGAAGCGCCACTGGCCGCCGGCGCTGTCGATCTGTTCCGCAGCAAGGGCCTGGCTGTTTTCGGCCCGACCCAGGCTGCCGCGCAACTGGAAAGCTCCAAGGATTTCGCCAAAGCCTTCATGCTGCGACATCACATTCCCACGGCCGCCTATGCGACCTTTACCGATCCGCAAGCCGCGCACCAGTATGTGCGTGAACAGGGCGCGCCTATTGTGGTCAAGGCAGACGGGCTGGCCGCCGGCAAAGGCGTTGTTGTCGCGCAAACTGAAGAGCAGGCGCACGCCGCTATCGACAGCATGTTGGGTGACGGCTCTCTGGGCAGCGCCGGCGCTCGTGTTGTGATCGAAGCCTGCCTGGAAGGCGAGGAAGCCAGTTTTATTGTCATGTGCGACGGCACGCATGTGCTGCCCATGGCCAGCAGTCAGGATCACAAGCGCCAGCTTGATGGCGACAAAGGTCCGAACACCGGCGGCATGGGCGCCTATTCGCCCGCCCCGGTGGTCAGCGAGGTACTGCATCAGCGCATCATGAACGAAGTGATCTGGCCGACTATCAAAGGCATGGCCAGCGACGGAATCGAATATACCGGTTTTCTGTACGCAGGCGTGATGATTGGCGACGGCCCGGACGCGACCCGCCCGATCAAGGTGCTTGAGTTTAATTGTCGCATGGGCGATCCCGAAACCCAGCCAATCATGATGCGCATCCGCAACGACTTTTCCGAGGTCATGGAACATGCCATTGCCGGCACGCTGGATCAGGCACGGATTGACTGGGATCCGCGTACTGCCCTGGGCGTCGTCATGGCGTCGCACAATTATCCGGGCACCCCCCGGACGGGCGACGCCATCACCAACATTCCCGATGCCAGCGCCGATTGCGTGACCTTTCATGCCGGCACTCGCCTGCAAGACAATGTACTGCAAACCTCGGGCGGTCGGGTGTTATGCGTGACGGCGCTGGGCGACACGCCTGCGGTCGCCCGCGAGATCGCCTATGCGGCCCTGGAGCAGATCCGCTTTGACGGGAGCCAGTATCGCAAGGATATCGGCTGGCGCGCCCTGAAACCGGCATGAAAAAAATCGGACTGCTGGGGGGCAGCTTCAATCCGGTGCATCTGGCCCATCTGGCCATGGCCAGAACAGCGTTGCACGCGCTGAATCTGGATCAGGTGCAGCTGATCCCGGCCGGCAACCCCTGGCAGAAGCAGCCGCTGCAGATCAGCGGCGCCCAGCGCCTGGAAATGCTGGCGCTGGCGATTGCCGAAGAACCCGGCATTGCGATCAACGATATCGAAATCAACCGGGAAGGGGCCACCTATACCATCGATACGCTGCGCAGTCTGCCGCGCGATGCCAAATACTACTGGCTGTTGGGCACCGATCAGCTCAACAATTTCTGCACCTGGCAAAACTGGCAGGAAATCACAGACTACGTTACGCTGACCGTCGCCTGGCGCAACGGCCACCCCTTGCATATCCCGCAGGAACTGGACGCCCTGCTGCGACGCGATGGCAAGGGCCTGATTACCCTGCCCTTCAAGGCCATGGATGTGTCCTCCACCGAAATCCGCTCTCGGATCCGGCAAGGACTGGATACGTCGGCGTTTGTTCCCGCGCCCGTTCTGGATTACATTAATACACACGGACTTTATCGATAGCAGATTGTCTCGCTGCCACTTACCCCGAAAACCGGAAAACCTTATTACCTATGAATATACAAAAACTGCAACGTCTGGTCATCAATGCGCTGGAGGACGTCAAAGCCCAGGATATCCGGGTGTTCAACACCAGCCATCTGACCAGCCTGTTTGACCGGGTCGTTATCGCCAGCGGTACTTCCAACCGCCAGACACGAGCCCTGGCAAGCAGCGTCGTCAATGCAGCCCGAGCGCACAAAATTCCCATCATCGCGCTAGAAGGTCAGGACTCCGGTGAATGGGTACTGGTCGATATCGGCGATATTGTCATCCATTGCATGCAACCGGCCATTCGCCAATACTACAATCTGGAAGCGGTGTGGGGCGACAAGCCGGTTCGCGTCCGGTTACTGGAGCAATCCAAGGGTCCTGCCGTGCAGGGTTATGCCGAAGGTGAAGACGACAACCTGGAAGAATAAAACGGTTTATGAAGCTCATTGTCATCGCTGTCGGCAACAAAATGCCTGATTGGGTCACTGCCGCATGGAAAGATTATGCCAAACGGATGCCTGCCGATTGCACGATAGAGCTGCGTGAAATCAAGCCTGAACCCAGAACATCCGGAAAAACGCCATCTCAAATGATGCAAGCAGAAGGTCGCCGCATTGAGGCGGCCCTTGCTGCAAATAGCCTGGTTATTGCGCTGGACGAGCATGGTCGCGATCTGACCACCATGGACCTGTCACGGCAACTTGAAGGCTGGCGTGGCAACAGCCAGGATGTGACCTTTCCGATTGGCGGCCCGGACGGGCTGGATACGGCTCTTAAAAAGCGGTGCGCCAGCCTTATCCGCCTGTCGTCGCTGACGCTCCCGCATCCGATGGTACGCATCGTGCTGGCCGAGCAGCTGCATCGCGCCTGGGCCATTCTGACCAATCACCCCTATCATCGTGCCTGAACGCATTATTGCGTTACCACGCCTTCGATCATGAACGCATTGAAACACACCGTATCAGACATTCCCGCTGCACCGGCTGTATCTGCGCCGCTGACGCAGGTGCAAACGCAGCCCATTTTTCTGGCATCGGCCAGTCCGCGCCGCCACCAACTGCTCACGCAAATGGGCATCGTACACGACGTGTTGCACGTGCCGGCGCCGCCAGGCGAGGACGAACCATTGTTGCCCGGCGAACATCCCGCCAGCTATGTGAAACGCACCGCCCGGGAGAAGGCCGAGCGCGCCGTGACGCATCTGCATGCCAGCAGTCTGCCGCCCCGCCCGATTCTCACGGCCGACACGACCGTGATGATGGGCTCACAGCTTCTGGGAAAAGCGCTTACCGACAATCATGTGCGCGATGCGCTGTCGGCCCTGTCCGGGCAAACGCATCAGGTACACACCGCCATCGTACTGGCCTGGCGCGATCGCCTGTATGAAGACGTCTCAATTACAAATGTGATAATGAAGACTCTCACCGCAGACGAGATCGACTGGTATGTGCGCTCTGGCGAGGGCATCGGCAAGGCTGGCGCCTATGGCATACAGGGCCTGGCCTCCGCGTTTGTGGAATCGATCAGCGGCAGCTACAGCGGCGTCATGGGACTGCCGCTATTTGAAACCTGCCGGTTGCTGGGACGCGCCTATTCAGCGTCAGACTGATTAGCCGGCGCCGCATTAATGAATGCCTCTTCTTTATTGCAGGCGGCATCAATACGGACAATCGTAGGATACGGATTCATGTCCAGGTTGAAACGACGAGCATTGGCCACTTGCGGCACCAGGCAGAAATCGGCCATGGTCGGCGTATCGCCATGACAGTAAACCCCGGTATCGGTTGACGACGCCAGCATTTTTTCGAGCGAATCAAAGCCCTCACGGATCCAGTGCAGATACCACTCGTTTTTGACTTCTTCGGTAACGCCCAGCTCGCGCTTAAGGTACTTGAGCACCCGCAGGTTATTCAGCGGATGAATGTCGCACGCAATAAACTGCGCCAGCGAACGCACACGTGCCCGGCCTGCCTGTGTTGCAGGAAGAATGGGCACCTGCGGATAGGCCTCTTCCAGATACTCCATAATGGCAATGGATTGTCCAATGCTCACATTCTGATCGATAAAGGTGGGCACCAGGGCTGTTGGATTGAGTTCGCGGTAAGTCTGCGCCAGTTGCTGGCCACCATCACGGATAAGGTGCACAGGCACCGACTCGTATCCTAACTGCTTGACGTTCAGCGCAATTCTGACCCGATAGGCCGCCGAACTTCTGAAATACCCATATAGCTTCATCTGCATTATCTCCCTGCCTGTTGTTTACGGGACAGTTCCTTTGGCAAGGGGAACGTCACGTTCTCTTTTGTTCCATCCATTCTGCGAACCGATATGGCGCCCAGTTCCTTCAACCGTTCGACAACCTCTTGCACCAGCACTTCGGGGGCCGATGCGCCGGCGGTAATGCCGATTTTTTGGGCATCCTGAACCCACTCAGGACGAATGGCCTGGGCGTTGTCGATCAGATACGCCTGGCAATCGAGCCGCTCTGCCACTTCACGCAAGCGATTGGAGTTAGAACTGTTCACACTGCCCACGACGAAAAACACATCGCAATCCGGCGCCAGCACTTTGACCGCATCCTGGCGGTTCTGGGTCGCGTAGCAGATATCGCTTTTCTTGGGCTCGACAATGCCCGGAAATTTTGCCCGAAGCGCGTCGGCCACCCGTTTTGCGTCATCGATCGACAGCGTGGTCTGGGTAACAAACGCAGTGTTCTCAGGATTATCAACCTGCAGCGCAGCAACATCTTCCGGCGTTTCCACCAGATGCATGCGCCCGACCGCCTGCCCGAGCGTGCCCTCTACTTCGGGGTGTCCCTTGTGGCCAATCATCACAATCTCCAGGCCTGCGGCGTGCATTTTTGCCACTTCGATATGCACCTTGGTCACCAGGGGACAGGTGGCATCGAAAATGCGCAAGTCGCGCAATTGCGCTTCTGCGCGTACTGCGCGTGACACGCCATGGGCAGAAAACACCACGATCGCGCCTGCCGGCGCCTGGTCCAGCTCATCAATAAAAATCGCGCCCTTGTTACGCAGACTGTCAACCACAAACTTGTTATGGACAATTTCGTGACGCACATAGATAGGGGCCCCGTGCAGCTCCAGCGCCCGCTCCACAATATCGATCGCGCGATCAACCCCTGCGCAAAAACCACGCGGTTCGGCCAGAATCACTTCGCTGTTTTGAGCCATTACAGAACTCCGAGCAATTTGACGTCAATCCGCAAGTCGACGCCTGCCAGTGGGTGATTGAAGTCGAAGCGCGCCGTGTCGTTATCCCACTCGCGGAAAATGCCGGAATATCGCCCGCCGTTTGGCGCCGTAAACTCGACCATATCGCCCGGTTCAAATTGCGCATCCGGGCCGGCATCGCGGTCCAGCATCTGGCGGGTAACCCGCTGCAACAATTGCGGATTGCGCTGGCCGTATGCCTGCTGCGCAGGCAACTCGTAACTGAACGTTTCGCCTTCGGCATGGCCGATCAGCGGCGCCTCCATGGAGGGAGACCATAGCCCGGCGCTCAATTGCAGCGTGCCCGGCTTACCGGTAAAGGTATCGATAAAAACCGAACCGGCCCCCGGCCCGGACATCAGCGTAATGCGATAGTGCAGGGTCAAGTAGGATTCAGCATGGACAATTGGATTCATGGGCTGGGAATTCGCGGTCAAAATCTGTCACCGTAGTGCGTTTTTTGTAAAACCCCATTTTAACTGAAATGAACACATACACCGACATTTACCCTGATTCTGCCAAGGACAGCGCTGTCTCTGCCTCCTCAATCCCGCTTGATGCGCTGCGACCAAGGGAAAAACTGCTGGCCCGCGGCGCCACCGCGCTGACCAACGCCGAGTTGCTGGCCATTTTGCTGCGCACCGGCTCGGCCCAATTCAATATCATGCAATTTTCCCAATATGTACTGGATCAGGCTGGCGGTCCACGCAATCTGCTGCTGAGCAACTACCACTCGCTGAGAAAAATAAAAGGGCTGGGAGATGCCAAAATCTGCTCGTTTCTGGCTGCCGTCGAGTTTGCCCGACGTCATATGCAGGACACCATGCAGTTTCATACCGTGCTGGACCGGCCGGCAGTGGTGCGCGATTTCTGCATCAGCCTGCTGTCGCATGAAGTGGTGGAAAAATGCCTGCTGCTGCTGGTCAATACGCGCCACCAGCTGATTCATCACGAAGAAGCCTCGCGCGGAACACTGAATCAGACCGCAGTCTATCCCCGCGAAATTGCGGCTACCGCGCTGCGTCACAATGCCTGGGGCGTGATTCTGGCGCATAATCATCCGTCGGGACTGGCCGAGCCCAGCCTGGCCGATATCCAGCTCACCCGGCAATTGCGACGTGGTTTGGCGCTCCTGGAAATCCGCCTGGTGGACCATATTATTGTCGCCGGCGGCGCCGCCATATCGCTGGCTGAACTGGGCAGGCTGTAAGCAATGACAACTGCTATACTGCCTATCAGGCCAGCACGTTCTGGTTATTGCAACACATTGTCTTCTTCGTTGATCCTGCAGGCTTCACATCATGAGCAACACACGAATATGGGATATTTCCGCGCCCGTGGATGCACAATCGCCCGTATTTCCGGGAGATTCACCCTACACCCAGAAATGGAACTGGACTCTCTGCGCCGAATGTCCTGTCAATGTCAGTGAAATAACACTGAGCCCGCACGTAGGCACCCACGCCGATGCCCCCTTGCACTACGACAGCCAGGGCAGTGCCGCAGGGCATTTGCCGCTCGCGCCCTTTATCGGCCCTTGCCGTGTCCTGCATATTCTGCGCGACGATGGCCTGATCTACCCCGGCGATATCGCCGATCACTTGGCCGGGATTCCGCCGCGGCTGCTGGTGCGCAGTTGCCAACAAGCGCGCACCAGCGACTGGTCGGCCGCCTTCGCCAGCTTTGCGCCCGAAACGCTGGATTTGCTGCATCAGCATGGCGTTGTTCTGGTCGGCATTGACACGCCCAGCATTGATCCGGCCGCCAGCAAATCGCTCGACAGCCATCAACGCATACGCCGGTACGACATGCGCGTACTGGAAAATCTGGTGCTGGACCATGTGCCGGCAGGGGACTATGAATTGATCGCCCTGCCGCTCAAATGGACCAGCGCGGATGCCAGCCCGGTAAGAGCGGTATTGCGCTCGTTATAATTGCAAGCGTAATAACCTGCAAACGAAATCAACCCTCTGATCAACTAACGCAACGCCTTGACCGGTTATAGAGGCTGTAGCGCCGCAGAGGCAGTCAGGCCATGACCCAAACCGTGACACCGTTGCCTCAGGCACAGCCATCTGCACAATTGCAGACACCGTAACGACATTTGTGATTGCCATCTATCTGGAAACAACAATGACTGATCGCGCTTTCTACGAAAACCTTGATGCTATTGATCCGCTGAGCCCTTTGCGCGATGAATTTCATCTGCCGCCAGGCACGATTTATCTGGACGGCAACTCATTGGGAATCATGCCCCTGGCCGCGCCGGTCAGAGCCAAGCAGGTGATGCTGCAGGAATGGGGCGAGGACCTGATTGCCAGTTGGAATAAGGCGGACTGGATCAGCCTGCCTATGAGACTGGGCAACAAAATTGCGCCGCTGATCGGCGCAGGTCAGGATGAAATCGTTGTATGCGATTCTACTTCCCTGAATATATACAAGGTGCTGTATAGCGCGATTCAGATCGCCCGCCGGCGTCACCCCGCCAGACGCAAAATTGTCAGCGAAAAGACCAACTTCCCCACCGATCTTTATATTGCGCAAAGCCTGTGCGCGCAATTTGATATGTCCCTGGAACTGGTAGAGAGCCAGGAGATCGACGCCATCATCAATGATGATCTGGCTGTGCTGCTGCTTACGCACGTCAACTATCGCAGCGGCGCCATTCTCGACATGGCGCAGATAACCAGCCTGGCGCACGCCCACGATGCGCTGGTGATATGGGATCTATGCCACTCCGCAGGTTCTGTTCCGGTCGACCTGACCACTGCACAGGCCGATTTCGCAGTGGGATGCACATATAAATTTCTCAATGGCGGGCCCGGCTCACCTGCCTTTGTCTGGGTCCATCCACAGCATGTCGACGACATCGCTCAACCGCTGACCGGCTGGATGGGACACGCAGCGCCCTTTGCGTTCGAGACGGATTATCAGCCGGCCACCGGCATCCGCAGCTATCTTTGCGGCACGCCCTCAATACTGGCTATGTCCGTGCTCGAGAGCAGCCTGGATATCTTTCTGAAAGCGCAGGGTTATGGCGGCATGCCGGCGATTTATAAAAAGGCGCAAACCCTGACCAGTCTGTTCATCCAGCTGGTCGAAAAAGAATGTGCCGGGTATGACCTGTCGCTTGTATCGCCACGCGACCCTGAAAAACGCGCCAGTCAAGTCAGCCTGGCCCACCCCGTGGGCGCCTACGCCATGATTCAGGCGCTGATCGCGCAAGGTGTGGTCGGCGATTATCGCGAACCCGGCGTGCTGCGCTTCGGGTTCACGCCGCTTTATTTGCGTTATACCGACGTGTGGGATGCAGCAAGGCAATTGCAATCGGTATTGCAAAGCGAGGCCTGGCGATCCGACACATTCGCGGCCAGACAGGCGGTTACCTAAGCGCCAGCATACACCCGCCTTATAAAATTCACTGTCGTGCTTGCCGCGCGCACAGAATCGGCATCGCCGGCACCCGGCACCGCCTTGACAGGCGGTGGGGTCAGCGGTCTAGCTGATTCACGTAGTTCGACCGATTCGTTAAACTGGACCCCGTAGCCGCAACGCTCCGAACCGACAGCCGCAACAGGCCCCGAACCCGAGTTTGCCGGCCCGCTCAAAGGATTCCCAACATGAATGAACCGACACCTCCCTCCTCTGCTGATGTCATAGCCAATGAAAAGGCCAAGCTGGATTTCTCTGGCGAGATGAGCTACGGCGATTATCTGCACCTGGATGAGCTGCTGGGCGCACAGCATCCGCTCTCTCCCGAGCACAACGAGATGCTGTTTATCATCCAGCACCAGACCAGCGAACTGTGGATCAAGCTGATGCTGCATGAGCTGAATGCGGCCATCGGCAGCCTGCGCAATGACCAGTTGAACCCGGCATTCAAAATGCTGGCCCGGGTCGGACGCATCATGGAGCAACTGGTGCACGCCTGGGATGTGCTGGCCACCATGACGCCGCCGGAATATACGGCACTGCGTCCCTGGCTGGCATCCTCCAGTGGGTTCCAAAGCTTTCAGTATCGACAAATCGAATTTTTACTGGGCAATAAAAATGCCGCCATGCTGGGTCCCCACCAACATCATCCGGATCGCTACGCCCAGGTATTGCAGGCCTATGAGCAGCCGTCGCTCTACGACGAGGCCTTGCAATTGCTGGCGCGTCGAGGCATTGCCGTTCCGCAGGACTACCTGCAACGGGACTGGACCCGGCCTTATACAGCCAGTGACGGGGTCATGCAGGCCTGGCTGCAGGTCTATCAAGACCCCGACCAATACTGGGATCTGTACCAATTGGGCGAAAAGCTGACCGATATCGAAGATGCCTTCCGCTTATGGCGCTTTCGTCATGTGACCACGGTCGAGCGGATTATCGGCTTCAAGCGCGGCACCGGCGGCACATCGGGGGTTCAGTATTTGCGTAAAATGCTGGACATCGTTTTGTTTCCTGAAATCTGGGCGCTACGCACCCATCTATGATTCGTGCCGGCGCACCGGCTTGCCCCTTGCGCCTGGCAGGATGGTTCCCGCGCCATGCGCAACTGCCCGCCATAAGCAACTGCCCTCCATAAGAAACTGCCCCACCATAAGCAATTGCCCCGCCATAAGCAAA
>Ga0079224_100012516_pt1 | contig 11753 bp, 10 predicted proteins | sample Stecom2015_FD_80414 | JGI IMG/M metagenome (GOLD analysis project Ga0079224, IMG submission 80414) | Agricultural soil microbial communities from Utah to study Nitrogen management - Steer compost 2015 | ecosystem: Environmental > Terrestrial > Soil > Agricultural land | place: USA: Utah...
CCAGCGGTGAAAAAGCGTGGACGTGCAGCGTTGGTACGGCCGCTTTTACCGCGGCGAGGATATCGAGATAGGTTTGGCCGGTGAAGGCGGGGTGTATCCCGCCTTGCAGACAAACTTCCGTGGTGCCGGCGCGATGTGCTGCAACGGCGCGCGCGGCGATGTCGTCGAGGTCGAGCCGGTATGCCGCGCCGCGCAATTGTCGCGCCTGCGCGCCCTGTCCTTTGGCAAAGGCGCAGAACTCGCAGTGGTACATGCAGATGTTGGTGTAATTGATATTGCGATTGACGACATACGTGACCGTGTCGCCGGCGACGTGCTTTCGCAATTGGTCCGCCGCTTGCAGCACGCTCCGAATTTCCGCGCCCTGCGCCTGAAAAAGTCGCACGATTTGCTGCTCGGTTAGCGTTTTGCCGTTGCACGCCGCATCGAGAATAAACGCCAGTTCGCGATTGCCGGGGATCGAAACTCCGTCATTGGGCAGCCATGCTCGCGCTGAGTCAGGCACAGGCTGCGCCGTTCCCGCGTGCCAGGCATCGCTGCGGGCGAGACCAGATCCATCACTCAGGCGCAGTACCGCCGGACGCATGGCGGGCTCGACCCACTGCGCAGCGTCGAGCGCAAAGCGGGGACCAATAGCGAGGCGTTCAACGAGGTGGCGACCGGCGGCTCGGGTTTCATCGTTGAGTCTGTCGAGGTTTGGCCACGGGCGCTCGGGATTGACATGATCCGGCGTCACCGGCGAAACACCACCCCAGTCGTTGACGCCGGCCTGCACCAGCGCGGCCAGCACATCCGGTTGCAAATTGGGCGGCGCCTGGATGGTCATCTCTGCGCCGAGAATGATACGGGCGGCGGCAATGCTCCACAGGTGCTCCTCCAGTGATGGCTCGGTTGCAGCGGACATGCCTGTCCCCGGCTTGGAGCGAAAATTCTGCACGATCACTTCCTGCATATGACCGTAGCGTTGCTGAATGTCACGGATCGCGAGCAGTGCTTCGACGCGTTCGCGGCGAGTTTCACCGATGCCGATCAACAGGCCTGTGGTAAACGGGATTTGCAGTTCGCCAGCGCTGCGCAAGGTTTGCAGTCGCACCGACGGCTGTTTGTCGGGCGAGCCCCAGTGCGGGCCACCTTTGGCGGACAGCCGTTCAGATGTCGTTTCCAGCATGAGGCCCATCGATACCGACACCGGGCGCAATGCTGTCAGTTCCGCCGGATTCATCACGCCGGGATTTAAATGCGGCAACAGCCCGGTCTCGTCGTACACCGCTTTCGCGACGGCGCCCAGGTAGGCCAGCGTGCTCGCATAACCCATGCGATCGAGTGCCTCTCGCGCTTCCGGATAACGCAATTCAGGTTTGTCGCCGAGAGTAAGCAGGGCCTCCTTGCAGCCAGCCATGCGCCCGGCGGCCGCGATGGCGACAGCCTCGTCGATGCTCAGGTAGGGCGTGCGCAATTGGCGCGGAGGTTTGGCAAAGGTGCAGTAGTGACAAACATCGCGACACAGTTGCGTCAGCGGGATGAATACTTTGCGCGAGTAGCTGATCCGACGGCCGTGGCCGGTCAGAGTCAGCTGCTCGGCGCGAGCCATCAGGTGGGCGAGGGGACGCTCTAACAGTTCATTTGTGGCGCTTGCATCGGGAGCGCTGCTGCGTTCAATCGAAAACGGAATGCTCATGGCAGTGTTCCCAGAATGTGCGCGCCGTCAGGCGGTGCCGACAGCAGCAGGTGTTCGAAATCCGAGGCTGTATCGAGATCGAAAGCCAACCCGCGTCGCCGAATGATGGTCGGATGCAGACCTTGGCGGCAGGCTTCTGCGAGATGGTGCTTGAAGCTCTCTCGACCAAACCGATATTGCAGAGGTATCGCTATGTACTGGGCCAGCGCGTTGGTACCGCTGCCGTGACGATCGGGCGCCAGCGCGAGGCCGTCATTGCGCATGCCGCCGATCATTGCGTGCAAATCGGCTGGCGTCAGCAAGGCGGTATCGGGCAGCACGATGATGACTTCGGTGGCGCCGCGCAGGCGCGCGATCGCGACGGCTTCGGTCAGTGCGGAGTTGAGTCCGCCGCCACGATCGGGAAGCACTTCGATCGATGACGGCAGGCAATCGCGCTCTGCGCTGACTACAGCAATATGATCAATCGCCGAGCTTTGCTGCAACGCATCAACGACATGCGTAAGCAGTCGACGAACCACAAAGCGTCGCTGTGCGTCCGACAGCTTTTCCGCGAGCCGACTTTTGCACAGCGCGCGCGCCTTGATCGGAACCAGTGCCCACAAGGTCATCGGAGCGTATTCCGGATGCGACAGCAACGGACGGCAGACATGATCCGAGATTTTCCCGTCGAAAAAAATTATGCGAGTCGAAAGGCAGCGCTATGCAACAGGCGCTGACAGATGGCCGGTAAATTCAATGCCGGCGCCATCCACCGAGTAATGTTTGTTGATAAAAATCAGCACGGACGTCAATGCCTCCGCTGCCACCGAATTCGCCAGCGGTCCCGCCTCGACGCCGCGCAACCCGGCAGCATCGGCCAGTTGTGCAACTGACCGGCGTGCCTCCTTGTCATCGCTGAAGACCATGACATCGCAGGCGATGTCCAGATCCGTTGCCAGCTTGTGGGCGGCGACGCTGTGAAATGCTGTCACCAGGCGCGCGTCATTGCCCAGCACTGCCTGCGCGATCATCGCGGCGGAACCCTCTGCGGGCAGTTGCACGCGCATGACTCGCGGCGGCATCAGTGGCACGGTGGTATCGACCACAATCTTGCCGCGCGCCGCATCGCGAATTTCGCGCAGGGTGTCAGCCTGCGCGGCGAACGGAACCGTCACGACCAGCAGCTGTGTACGCATCGCTACGTCGAGGTTGCTACCGCTGCCGATCGTGCGGCCGGTGTCATCCGCAATGCGTGCGGCGATCTCTGCCGCATGCGTGCTGTCACGCGAACCGATATGCACATCGTGGCCCGCGGCCACCCAGCGTCGGGCCAGCGCCGACCCCAGTTTGCCGGTGCCGCCAATGATCCCCAGCGCGGGGAATGTAATAGCTGTCACGATAAATATTTCTCCCGGATGCGCAGCGGAATCGCGGTTGAAAGCGAATCCGCTTGCGGTGTCATTCGAGCCAAATATTAGCACGTGATCTAATATTTGGAATGCTTTCAATCGGGACTGGTTAAAAGGAATTCACCCGACAAGGCTGGATTACGTTCGATTTTCGCATTTGTCGGTACGAGGACACCCGATGCGCTATCGGGATAGTCGCTGCTTTGGCGTGCCCCTAACATCCGGTCGATGTATCCGTTTGCGTGGCCGTGCGGTGACAGCCGGAACGCCGGAATCTCGTGGCGCTTTTTCGAGTCAGTAGAGTGAATAGTTCGAACGATCACAGCCGATTTGTCAGCGAGCGCCTGGAGTATTTGGCCGCATCGCTCGGCGGCACGCAGATTCTCGATCTTCGCCGATTGACCGGCGGGGCAAGCAAGGAAACGTGGTCCTTCGACCTGAAAACCGCAACCGGCAATACGCCGCTAATCCTGCGCCGGTTGCCTGGTCATTCCAGCCAGCACGAAATTCAAATGTCTCTCTCAACCGAGGCAGCGGTTATTTCTGCAGTGGCAAAAGGCGGCGTTAAGGTGCCTGAGGTTCGCCATGTGCTGTGCAGCGTGGATCAATTGGGCGAAGGTTTTGTCATGGCGCGCGTGTCCGGCGAGACCATCCCGCGCAAGATTATTCGCGATCCCGCATTCGCTGCCATACGTCCGCAACTGGCATTTCAATTTGGTGCCGAGCTGGCGCGTATCCATCAACTCGATTGCAGCGCGCTGCCAGCTCTGAGACTTGCGCCGGCCTCACAGGCGCTGACCGACCTGCAGCGCGATCTCGAACGCTGCACGATGCCGCGGCCCGTATTCGCTCTCGCCCTGCAATGGCTGAAACACAACGCGCCGTCCGATCCGGTCACGCCGGCGCTGGTACACGGCGATTTTCGCAACGGCAATATCATTTTCAATTCCGAGGGCATCGCTGCCGTTCTCGATTGGGAACTCGCCCACCTCGGCGATCCGATGGAAGATTTTGGCTGGCTGTTCATGACGCCCTGGCGGTTCGGGCAGATCGATCTGCCGGCGGGTGGATTGGGAACGCGGGAGCAGGCTTTTGCGGGATACAGACAGGCGGGTGGCATTGTTGATATTGCGCGAGTGAAATTCTGGGAAGTCGCAGGCTGCTTGCGCTGGGGCATGACCTGCGATTACGCGCTGTCCCAGTTCGAACAACACGCAGAAATTGCTGATATCGAGCACGCAATGATTGCACGCCGGGCTTCCGAGACCGAGGTGGATTTATTGCGAATGCTTTGCCTCGAGGATTGATGATGCAGGACCGGCCCTTGCCTAAACAGCTGCTCGAATCCGTATCGAGTTGTCTGCGCGAAGAAATATTGCCAGCGCTGGGGCCGCGCCAGTCGTACCGGTTGCGCATCGTCATCAATGCGCTCGCCGTCGTTGCCCGTCAGCTCGACTATGCGGCGGGCGCGGGAGACACCGATGAAATCCAGCGGCTTAAACAGTTGCTCGGCGCTACGGACAATAAATCGCTCGATGAGCTCACCGCGGCGCTCTGTGATCGTATCGGCAGCGACGAAATGAAAGACCACGACGCGCTGATACAGCATCTGTGGCTGACGACGATGGCCAAGATCGAGGTCGATCAACCGGAATACGCGGGATACCGAAAAGCCATCGAGCTGTGGAAGTTGCGCGCAGGTTGATATCAGCCTGCCAGCGGCGCCGCGTGTAGAACAACAGTTTTGGAGACAGAGATGAATTTTGATTTGCCCGTTGAGCTTTCCGAATACCTGCAAGAGCTGGATGTTTTTATCGAGAAGGAAATAAAGCCGCTGGAGGAAGCGGGCGATAACAAACGCTTCTTCGATCATCGGCGGGAATGGGCGCGAACTGATTGGGAGGCAGGCGGTACTCCCGCCCGGGATTGGGAAGATCTGCTGAAAGAAGCCCGTTTAAAAGCCGATCGGGCCGGGCACTTTCGGTTCGCGATGCCGAGCGAGTTCGGCGGCAGGGACGGATCCAATCTGTGGATGGCGGTAATTCGGGAGCATCTGGCGGCCAAGGGGCTGGGCCTGCATAACGATTTGCATAACGAACATTCAATTGTTGGCAACAACCCCTTCGTCGTGATGCTCAGGGATTTCGGCAACGATGAACAGAAGCGAAAATTTATTGCTGGTGTCCTCGATGGCGAGCTGGCGATTTGTTTCGGATTGACTGAACCCGGTCATGGTTCCGATGCCACGCATATGGATACGACAGCGGTGCGTGAATCGAAAAATGGCGTTGCCGGTTGGCGTATCAGCGGCGAAAAAATGTGGACCACGGGCATGCATGCGGCCACCCACTGCGCGCTGTTCGCGAGAACCAGTGGCAAGGCTGGCGATGCGAAGGGCATCAGTTGTTTTCTGGTGCCGACGACTAGCGATGGGGTCAAGGTTGAGGAGTACATGTGGACATTCAACATGCCCACCGATCATCCGCGCGTGAGTTTTACCAACGTATGGGTCTCCGAACAGGACCTGTTTGGCCCGCTCGATGGCGGTCTGGCACTGGCGCAATCGTTCGTGCATGAAAACCGTATTCGCCAGGCTGCCAGCTCGCTGGGGGCGACCGTGTTTTGCCTTGAGGAGAGCGTGCGGTATGCGCGTGAGCGCACACCATTCGGCAAGCCGCTCGCCAGTAATCAGGCCATTCAGTGGCCTCTGGTCGAAATCGCGACGCAATGCGAAATGTTGCGACTGTTGATTCGAAAAACAGCTTCCGAAATGGATCAGCTGTCGCCACGCGAAATCGAACAATCGTTATCCGACAAAGTGAGCATGTGCAATTACTGGTCTAACCGTTTGTGCTGCGACACCGCCGATCGCGCGATACAGGTGCATGGTGCGATCGGCTATTCACGCCACAAACCGTTTGAACACATTCTGCGCCATCACCGCCGTTATCGGATCACGGAAGGCTCCGAGGAAATTCAAATGCGCAAGGTGGCGGGTTTTTTGTTCGGCTACATGGGTCCCAGAAAAACATTGTTTGCTGAATAAAAAGTGCTGTGTAGTGGCTGCCGCGGATATCCATATACCGGCGGTTATGTGAGCTAAATGTAGTGGCGTGAACTGGAGAATAATTCGATGGCAATGACAGGCATTCTTCGCCCCGGGCATATCTGCCTGCGTGTGCTCGATCTTGAGGCTGCAAGAAAACACTATGTCGAGAATGTCGGCCTCATCGAATCTTTCGCGGATGAGCGAGCGGTATATCTGAAGGCGTGGGACGAGCATGACGCCTATTCGGTAATCCTGACATTGGACGAACGCGCGGGCATGGCGTTCTACGGTTTTAAAGTGCGGATGGCAAGCGACCTCGATAGTTATCAGGCGCGTCTCGAAAAAGCGGGTGTGGCGATTGAGCGCCTGCCCGCAGGCAGTCTGCCCATGTGTGGTGAGCGCGTCAGTTTTGTCGTGCCGTCAGGCCACCGTATCGAACTTTATGCGGAGAAGGCGCATGTGGGCAACGAACTCCCGCTCGTTAATCCCGATCCCTGGCCGGATGGGTTGCGCGGTATGGCTGTGCGGCGTCTGGATCATGTCGCCCTTTACGGCGATGCCTTCGACGAAACCGTCAGCCTGTTCACGGATGTGCTGGATTTCTCCTTGACCGAACAGATCGTCGACGGTGAGACACGGATAGCGGCGTTTTTGAGTTGCTCGACCAAAGCTCACGATATTGCGCTGATCCGTCAACCGGTCAAAGACAAGCTACATCATGTCTCCTTTCTGGTGGGTAGTTGGGAGGATGTGCTCAGGGCCGCCGATATCGTGGCAAAACGCGATATTCCGATGGCGCTGACACCGACCCGCCACGGATTGACGCGGGGTAAAACCTGCTATTTCTACGATCCATCCGGCAACTGCAATGAAACGTTTGCCGAGGATTCCTACTACTACCCCGATCACCCGACTTTGACGTGGACCGCGGATCAGTCCGGTCGCGCGTTGCTGTTTCATTTACGGGATATTAACGAGCCGTTTATGAGCGCATGTACCTAATAAAATATCAACGTTTGGAGTAGACGATGGACAATCCTGAAATCGGCAAATCGATCAAAGTTGCAGGCATTCAGACCAATTACATCGACATGGGCGAAGGCGCTCCGGTGTTGATGATTCATGGATCGGGTCCGGGTGTGACGGGGTGGGCGAACTGGCGGCTCAATGCGCCGGTGTTATCGCAATCGCTGCGTTTGATTATTCCGGACATGGTCGGTTTTGGTTATACCGAGCCGTCACCGACGGGACAATACAGTCCTGAGCTGTGGGTGAATCACGCGATTGCGCTGCTCGATGCGCTCGGTATTGAGCGCGCGCATATCGTCGGCAACTCGTTCGGCGGCGCACTGGCACTGGCCCTGGCGTCGCGGCATCCCGAGCGTATCAATCGCATGGTGCTGATGGGTTCGGCCGGTCTCAAATTTAACCTGACCTGGGCGCTCGACAAGGTGTGGGGATATCAGCCCTCGATCGAAGCCATGAAAGAGTTGCTTGAGATTTTTGCGTACGACCGGAGCAAGGTGAGCGATGATCTGGCGGAGCTGCGCTACAGGGCAAGCGTGCGACCGGGGATTGCCGAGCAGTTCAGCGACATGTTCCCGGCTCCGCGCCAGCGTTGGCTGGATGCACTGGCGCTGGACGAACAGGTGGTCCGTTCGATCATGCACGACGCGCTGATCATTCATGGTCGCGAAGATATCGTCGTACCCGTCGACAATGCATACAGACTGCACGCGTTGTTGCCGAACAGTCAGTTGCATGTGTTCGGGCGCTGCGGGCACTGGACCCAGATCGAGCGCTGCGCAACCTTCAACAGCCTGCTGTCAAATTACCTTGTGGAATGATTGCGTAGGGATCACGACTTGCGCTTTTTGGGGGCGCGTCCTTTCGTGGAGAGGGATTTTTGGATCTCCATGATCAGCGTGCGGGGGCCGAACAGATCGCTCAGGTATCGCGTAATGTCCTTTTGCGCGCCACCGCGCGTGGCCCCTGCCGCATACACCAGCAACACCTCCAGCTTTTTGAACAAAAAGTCCTCGTCGCTGATATTGCCGAGGCACCATTCCAGCGAAACGCCGAACAGCAGGTGGGCGATGGCATCGGCAAAGGCTTCGGCAGTTACGCCGCGGCGCAGGCTTCCCGCCTGCCGCAAGGCGGCCACCCACGGTTTGATCGTGCTCATCACGTTGTAACTGGCGGCATCGCGCAGATCGCGATCGGCCGTTTGCGAGAAATAAATGGAGACGATGGCGTTCGAGTATTGGCTTACGCTGCGCATGCTTTCGTCGCTCAGCATCAGGTGTTCGATGACGCCCGGCAGGGTTGCCGGATCGTTAGTGAAAACTTGATTGAGTGTATATGAGTGAAAATGCTGGCGGATGGAAATGGCGACGAGCCGTTCCTTGCTCTCGAAGGCTTTGTATACGGTCTGCGGCGCGACATTCGCGCGCTTGCAAAGCTCCCTGATGTTAAAGCCATCGTGCCCCTGTTCGGCAACGAGCAGGCGGGTTTCCTCCATGATTCGCCGCCGGCGCTCGAACATCTTCGAGCTTGAATAAATAAGGTTTTCATTGAGAAGTGTTTCGTCGTGCTGCATCTTTGTTCCTGTTAATAAATTGCCTGCGGCGTCGGCAAGTGATGCCGATAGTACACGCCGCATCGAGGTCGGCAAAAAGAGGCATTGGAGCCGCCTAGTCGGCAGCTCTGAGGATCATGCCGGCATTGACCGGGTTGTTGCCGTTGGTCACCAGGGCCAGTTTTGGGTTGTCGAGCTGTCGTTGTCCCGCCGTTCCGCGCAGTTGGTGTACCGCCTCGATCACGTGCCCAAAACCCTGGACGCGACCCTCACCCAGATTGCCTCCGTGCGTACTCATCGGTATCCGTCCCAGGAAATTCAAAGTATTCAGCTTGGGATCCCAGCTGTCCTCGAGAAAGCCGGGGCCGGCTCCACGCCCGCAAAATGCAGCCTCGATCCAATCCAGCGCCAGGCTTGAAAAGCCATCATAGATGTTCACCAGATCCATGTCGGCGACAGTATAACCAGTCTGATCCCAAAGCTTCTTGAGCAGCACGCGATAAGAGTCGAAGCCGTCGAAAGCCTGAAAAACCAAATCGTTCCGGCCGCTGATGCCATTGGCCACGGCATCGATATAAACAGGTCGCTGCGGCAAATCGGCGGCCAGTTCTGCAGTCGTAATCACTACCGCCATGGCGCCATCGATGGGCATGTCCATGTCGAGTGCGGACAGTGGGGACACGGCGATCGGCGCGTCCAGGTACTCCGCCATGGTCAACGGCTGATTATAAAATATCGCGTCGGGATTGGATTGTGCCCGTGTACGATTGTTTACCACGATCATGCCGAGATGCCGGCGCGTCGTGCCGTATTCGTGCATATGCCTTTGCATCGCGGCAATCATGCCATTGGGTGCGCCAAAGGCTTCGACCAATGCGTGCGAAAGGGCTGGATCGAAACTGGATGCCGCCGCCTTTCGATAGGGGTCCTTTCTGGCGGAGGCAGAGACGCTGTCCCAGCGGTATTTGGCGTGATAACAAACGGCGTAATCGCAGACGCCGGCAGCTACCGCGAGTGCGCCTTCCGTAACGGTATTTGCGGAAGGCGGGCTGGCGCAATTGGACCAGGTAATTCCCGACAGCCCCAACCCTTCAGTGACGTAGCCGGGCCACACCGTGGGTTGGTCTGTACTGTAGATTGCCGACATTCCATCAATTTTTTGCGCGGGAACGCCTGAATCCAGTATGGCAGCCCGAACCGCGTCGCAAGCCAGTGCGCCAACGCTGCGCCCCGAGTCGCGAGCGAGCACCGAGGATCCGACGCCGGCGATTACAACTTTTCGCATTTGTCCTTTCACTGCGCATTCTCCTGACGGAACGTGGGCACGAATGTGTTCTGGAAGGGAAGCCAGTCCAGATGCAGTTTCGCGCCAATTTTTATGGCGTCGGGTGCGATGTCCACGAGCGGTGCCACGAGCAGCAGTCGTTGCTGTTCCACAAGCTCGACCCAGCCGAGGATCAGCGGCCGACCTCCCGGTCCCGCCTGCACGGTATAGCTGTATAGCGTCCCCTGGCCCGACGGCGAGCGGTGCTCGATGTCGTCGGACCAGCATGCCGGGCAGCAGGCGCGCGGCGGATGGATCCAGTGATCGCAGCTTTTGCAGTGCGCCAGCAGCAGGGTTTTTGCAGATACTCCGCGCCAATATGCGGCGGAGTCGTGATTCATTCGCGGTGAATACTCTTCGGGCATGGTGTTTCCTTCGACGGATCAGGTTTTCGGAATGCGGGCCTGATGTGCGCCGCGACGGCGGTGTGGTTTGTTGCCATAAAACAATAACATGATATGAGAATTTGGCTATAAACATCCATGTGTTTGTAGGTTGTCGTGATGAATTTACCTTCAATACAGGGTTTGTGAGATTTATTTTTTTATTAAATAGAGAACATGTTCTGATTTTCGTTGATTTTTCAAATTGCGCGGATCTATCATTGCCGGGTGCGTAGATGCTCCGCGGGCTGCTTTTTTATAGATGCAGTGGCGGTGTGTTGGGGCGTCCTACTTATAACGATTCCATAAAAATGTAGAGGGGTTAGTCATGATAATGAATAAGTCAGTGCTGTTTAGGCGGGTGTTGGCGGCGAGCGGTCTATGTCTGCCGTTGAGTGCTCAAGTGCAGGCGCAGGGTGCTGCTTTGTCGCTTGAAGAAGTGGTGGTTACGGCGCAGCGCCGCGTTGAAATGGTTACGGATGTGCCCATCGCCATCACGGTGGTGTCGGGCGAGGAGCTTGCCCAATCGGGCGTGGACAGCTCTCGTACTCTGGGGCTGGTAGTGCCGGGTTTGAATTTGACTGAGCAGGGCAGTTTTGCTCAACCCAAAATACGTGGTGTCGGTACGTCGATCGTGGGTCCGGGTGCGGATGGCAACGTCGCTATTTATGTCGACGGAGTGTATCAGCCGAGCCAGTCGGCAGCGCTGTTCGATTTTATTGATGTGGCGTCGATCGAAGTGCTTAAAGGTCCCCAGGGGACTTTGTACGGGCGCAATGCCACCGGTGGCGCCATCGTTGTAAGTACAGCGCCGCCTTCGTTTGATGCGAATGGCTCCCTCAATGTCAGTTATGCACGTTTTGATGAAAGTCGTGCGAGCGCCTATTTCACCGGCCCGTTGTCGGAAACGGTGGCGGCCAGCATCGCGTTCATGCGTCGGTCTGATGAAGGCTATACGCGTAACGTGGCCAAGGACAAACCGACCTCGCAGGTCTCGACCACGAGTGTGCGCGGCAAGGTGTTGTTCACGCCGAATGATGATCTGTCGATTACTCTGAGCGGGCGTTATATCGATCAGGATGATAATGCCGCGCTGTCGTATGCACCGCTTAATGGCAACAATATCGCCGGACCGGCTACGAACGCCTCGCGCCTCGGTCTGACTGATAAATCCAAAATTTCTCTCGATTTCGATCCGATTGCGAGAGTGCAGGGCGGTGGTGCAACGCTCAGTGTCGACTACGACACCGACTTCGGCACGATCACTTCCATCACCAGCTTCAGCTCGTTAAGTCAGCCTTTCAGCACCGATGTCGACGGCACGGAAGTACCGATCGTGGGAATTCGCAG
>Ga0079224_100012517_pt1 | contig 11753 bp, 10 predicted proteins | sample Stecom2015_FD_80414 | JGI IMG/M metagenome (GOLD analysis project Ga0079224, IMG submission 80414) | Agricultural soil microbial communities from Utah to study Nitrogen management - Steer compost 2015 | ecosystem: Environmental > Terrestrial > Soil > Agricultural land | place: USA: Utah...
CCGGTAGTGGCGCCGATCAGATAGTCGGCATGACAGATGTCACGGGCGGTCGACCGTGACCGAGCCTTCGGGGAGGACGCTGAGCGTGGAGCGGTCGACGACCTCCCGCCCGAACGGCCACAGGGCGAGCCCGGCCAGCCGGAACGCCGCCACGCCGATCGGGATCCCGACAAGACTGCGTTCATTTGGGCCAAGAACGAACCCGGCGAATACGAATACATCTCGTTCCGCGAGCTCAAGCATCGCGTGGGTCGCATGGGAAACCTGCTGCGCTCGCTCGGGGTGGGCCGAGGCGATCGCGTCATCCTCTATCTCCCGATGATCCCCGAGCTCCCGATCGCCATGCTGGCCTGCGCGCGCATCGGAGCGATCCACTCGGTCGTCTTCGCCGGGTTCTCCGCCGATGCGCTGCGCGATCGCATCGTCGACGCCGACGCGAAGATCGTCATCACCTCGGACGTCGGCCTCCGCGGCAGCAAGATCGTTCCGCTCAAGGCGACGGTCGATCAAGCGGTCTCCGGCCTCGATCAGGTCGAGCACGTCCTCGTCGCCCGGCGCCGCCCCGACATCGAGGTCTCGTTCGACGAGGAGCGCGATCTCTGGCTCGACGAGCAACTCGCACGGCACCGTATGGCCTGCCCCGCCGAGTGGATGGCCGCCGAAGATCCATTGTTCATTCTCTATACTTCGGGTTCCACGGGAAAACCCAAGGGGCTCCTCCACACGACCGCGGGTTACCTCCTCTACGCCGCGCTGACGCACCGTTACGTGTTCGACACGCGGCCCGACGACATCCACTTCTGCGCCGCGGACGTCGGCTGGATCACCGGGCACAGCTACATCGTCTACGGGCCGCTGTGCAACGGCGTGACCACGGTGCTGTTCGAATCGCTGCCCACGTGGCCCGACCCGAGTCGCTATTGGCAAGTCATCGACGACATTCGCGCCACGACCCTCTACACCTCGCCCACGGCCCTGCGCGCGCTCATTCGCGAAGGCGACTCCTGGGTGAAGAAGTCGAGCCGCGCCTCGCTGCGCCTCCTCGGCACGGTGGGTGAACCGATCAATCCGCAGGTCTGGCGCTGGTACCACGACGTCGTCGGTGAAGGGCGCTGCCCCGTCGTCGACACGTGGTGGCAGACGGAGACCGGCGGCATCCTCATCACGCCGCTCCCCGGCGCCACGCCGTGCAAACCCGGCTCCGCCACGCTGCCTTTCTTCGGCGTCGAGCCGATCATCGTCGATGCCGAAGGCAAGACGATCGAAGGCCCCGGCGAGGGCTTCTTGTGCGTCAAGAAGCCGTGGCCCGGACAAGCACGGACGATCTGGGGCGATCACCAGCGCTTCCTCGAGACGTACTTCGGCCGCTTCCCCGGGCTCTACTTCACCGGCGACGGCTGCCGGCGCGACGAGGACGGCTACTGGTGGATCACCGGGCGCGTCGACGACGTGATCAACGTATCGGGCCATCGCATCGGCACCGCCGAGGTCGAGAGCGCCCTCGTCGCACACGATGCCGTCGCCGAAGCGGCGGTCGTTCCCTTCCCGCACGACCTCAAAGGTCAAGGGATCATGGCCTGGGTCACCCTGTCGGCCGAGGCCGCCGAAGCCCACGGCTCGAGCGGCGAGCTCGTCGGGGCGCTCAAGGAACAGGTGCGCCACGTGATCGGGCCGATCGCGACGCCCGACCGCATCGTCTTCGTCACGGGCCTGCCGAAGACGCGCTCCGGCAAGATCATGCGCCGCATCCTGCGGAAGCTCGCCGCCGGCGAGCGCGAGGGGTTCGGCGACATCTCCACGCTCGCGGATCCGAGCGTGGTCGACGAACTCCTGCGCGTCAGTGAAAAGTCCTGATCGCTGCGCGCACGCCCATTTCACGCCGAGACGAGAGACGTCATGGAAATACCTCCGAAGCACGAGAACAGCGAACCACGCCATCAACCCACCGAAGCTGGCCGCGCCCGTGAACTCGCCTATTGGCGTGCCAATCTGCGCGTCGTCGGCATCCTCCTCGGCGTGTGGTTCTTCGTGTCCTACGGGGCGGGCATCCTGTGGGTCGATCTGTTCGACAAGGTTCACATCGCCGGCTTCCCGCTCGGCTTCTGGTTCGCACAGCAGGGCGCGATTTATGTATTCGTCGCCCTCATTTTCATCTACGTTGCCATCATGAATCGAATGGATCAGCGGTTTGGCGTAGATTCGAATTAGTTGCCCACGGTTCGGGTCCGGTGCAGAACGCCGCCGCCGGCCCGCCTCCTACCGCATTGCTCGTCGTCCGTCGCTCGTGCCCGTAGAGCTCCATCTTCGGGCCTTTTCCGAGGCGGACGGACGGCGGCGCTCGGCATCGGACTCGAACCGTAGGACTTCGTTTGCGCCTTTTCGCCGGCCTCCCCTCGCCCGGACACAGCATCATGGACGTACAAAGCTGGACATTCATCACCGTGGGCGCTTCGTTCGCGCTCTACATCGCCATCGCGATCGTCTCTCGAGCGAACTCCACGAAGGAATTCTACGTCGCAGGAGGTGGCGTCTCTTCGGTCGCCAACGGCATGGCCACGGCGGCGGACTGGATGAGCGCCGCGAGCTTCATCTCGATGGCCGGGATCATCTCGTTCGCCGGCTACGACGGCTCGGTCTACCTCCTCGGGTGGACGGGCGGTTATGTGCTCCTCGCGCTGCTATTGGCGCCTTATCTGCGCAAATTCGGCAAATTCACCGTCCCCGATTTCGTCGGCGACCGCTACTACTCCAACGCGGCGCGCGTCGTCGCGGTGATCTGTGCGATCTTCGTCAGCTTCACGTACGTCGCCGGGCAGATGCGTGGCGTGGGCGTGGTGTTCTCGCGCTTTCTCGAGGTCGACATCGATACCGGCGTCTACATCGGCATGGCGCTGGTGTTCATCTACGCGACCCTCGGCGGCATGAAAGGCATCACGTACACGCAGGTGGCGCAGTACGTCGTCTTGATCACGGCGTTCATGATCCCGGCGATCTTCATTTCGCTCCTGCTCACGCAGAATCCGATCCCACAGCTCGGTTTCGGGAGCGAGCTCGCCGGGGAGCTCGGTGACCGGATCGCACGCGGCGAATCGATCTCGCTGCTCCAGAAACTCGACAACCTGCACGAAGAGCTCGGGTTCTCCAAATACACCGACGGCAGCAAGGGGATGCTCGACATCTTCTGCATCACGGCAGCCTTGATGGTGGGCACCGCCGGGCTGCCGCACGTCATCGTCCGGTTCTACACCGTACCGCGCGTTCGCGACGCCCGCTCGAGCGCAGGCTGGGCCCTGCTCTTCATCGCAATCCTCTACACGACCGCGCCGGCCCTCGCCGCCTTCGCCCGCACGAACCTCATCGACAGTGTCGAAGGCGCAGCCTATGCCAACGCCCCGGCCCTGCAGGACGGCGCCGAGGTCAAGCAAGTGCCGCAGTGGTTCAAGACCTGGGAATCGACCCGCCTCCTCGCGTGGATGGACAAGAACCAGGACGGGCGCATCCAATATCGCGCCGGTGATGCGTTCACGGGGGCACCTGCGTTCAAGGTGGACGCCGCCGGGAGCCCCGAGCGCGGCCCCTCCGGGGAATGGCTCGTCACGAACCAGCCGACGACGACCGAGAACGAGCTCTACATCGACCGCGACATCATCGTGCTCGCAAATCCCGAGATCGCGCAACTTCCCGATTGGATCGTCGCGCTCGTCGCCGCAGGAGCGCTCGCAGCCGCGCTCTCCACCGCCGCCGGTCTGCTCCTCGTCGTCAGTACGGCCGTGAGCCACGACCTCATCAAACGGGTCATCTCGCCGGGCATCACCGAGAAGAACGAGCTCCTCGCCGCGCGCATCGCCGCAGCCTTCGCCGTGATCGTCGCGGGCTACTTCGGGATCCATCCACCGGGATTCGTCGCCCAGGTCGTCGCGTTGGCCTTCGGACTCGCCGCGTCGACGTTCTTCCCCGCGATCATCCTCGGGATCTTCTCGGTCCGCGCGAATCGTGAGGGCGTCGTCGCGGGCATGCTCGCGGGGCTGTTCTTCACCGCCAGCTACATCGTCTACTTCAAGTTCCTCGGGGGCACGCCGGACCAACTCTGGTGGGGCGTTTCGCCGGAGGGCATCGGCACGTTCGGCATGGTGGTCAACTTCGTCGTCGCCGTCGTCGTCGGTCGTTTCACTCCGCCGCCTCCCGAACACATCCAGCACCTCGTCGAAGACATCCGCGTTCCCAAGCGCGCCTGAACCCTTCCTCCTCTGACTCTGACGGAACGAGACACCCATGAACACTTGGTGGATGGCAACCTGGCTGCTGGCGCAGCCCGTGGCGGAGCCCAGCGCGGAGGATCCGCAAGACGATCCCGTGACCCAATCGGTCTCGGAAGCCCCTCCGGAGCCGCCGGCCGAGGCCGCAGCCGAAGCCGAAGCCTCGGCGGAGGTCGGTCCACCTTCGAGCGGGACGTCGACCTCCGCCTCGGCGAACGTGGGTGCCTCGCCCCAGCCTTCCGCGAAATCGGGCAACGGCTTCTCGTACACGCGGCAGACGGATCCCTCGAAGGTCTACGAAGGCGGCATGAAGTGGACCTTCGGGTCCGAAGGCCAACATTCCGTCCGAATCATCAACTGGCATCAAATCTGGTTGCGCTATACGCAGAACAATCCCGGTTCCCAGGTCCAGGGCGAGGACCGTGAACACCAGTTCGACATCGGCATTCGTCGCTCCCGAGTCCTCTTGGTCGCGTACTTCGGGAGTCGCTTCCAGATCCTCACGCACTTCGGGATCAACAATCAGACGTTCAACAACGCGCGCTAGCCTCAGCTGTTCGTCCACGAGGCGACGGCCCAGGTGCGCGCCTTCAAGGAGTTCCTGTACGTCGGTACGGGTCTGCACTACTGGCACGGCATCTCGCGCATGACGAACGCCAGCACGCTCAACTTCCTCGGGGTCGACGCGCCGATCCTGAACTGGCCGTCGATCGAGCGCACCGACCAGTTCGCGCGCAACCTCGGCGTCTACATCAAGGGCAAGATCAACCTGTTCGATTATCGCCTGGCGTTGAACAAGCCGTTCGCCGTCGGCACGGGCGCCGAGGAAGAGCTCCCGACCACCGCCACCGCCGTCGACAACCCGCGCTCCAACAGCGTCTCCTTGGCGGGTTACTTCATGTTCCAGTTCCTCGAGAAGGAGGGCAACGCGCTGCCGTACACGGTGGGTAGCTACCTCGGAATGAAGAAGGTGGTGAACCTCGGCGTCGGCTTCCAATGGTTGAACGACGCCGTGTGGTGGCTCGAAAACGACGCGCCGCGCGTCCAAGACAGCGGCCAGCTCGGCGTCGACATCTTCGTCGACCTGCCCATGCCCAAAGAGGCCGGCGCGATCACGTTCTACGGAGCCTACTACTATTACAACTTCGGCCCCGATTATCTCCGCATGCTGGGCATCATGAACGTCGCCAGCGGCGGGAGCACGCTCAACGGTCCGGGGAACAACTATCCCATCATCGGCACGGGACACCACGGATTCCTCCAGATCGGCTACGTGCTGCCGTGGCGCGGCATGGGCTTGCAGCGCCTGCAACCCTACTTCTCGAGCCAGATCAGCGGATTCGATGCCCTCGACCAACCTGCGTTCATTCCAGAGGTCGGGCTCAACTGGCACCTCCTCGGGCACAACTTCAAGATTACGGCCGCGTACCGCAATCGCCCGGTCTATACCTCGCAGGACGGCGAGGCACTCGTCGACACGCGGCGCTCGGAGCTGATCGTGCAGACGCACGTCTTCTTCTGAACGCGCGTGCCTTCACTGCACGATCACGTCGGCCGCGCGCCACGTCGCGCCACCGCGATCGTCTCGCACGACGACCCACAGCGTGGTGGACGTGGGCTCGAGCGGCGCAGACCAGACGTTCTCCTCGAACGGCGTCGGGTCGTCGGAAGCGCGACCATTCCGCGATTCCTCGAACGTACCGGCGGTGGCATACCACGCCACCGCGATCGACTCTCGACGCACCTGGAGCTCCAACGTCACCGGATCGAAGAGCAGGTAGGCCTCCGCGCCACCGCACCCGATCGGCTGCCCCTCGCAATCGGCCGGGCACGTCGCCACCGTCTCGCCTTGGGTGCACCACCCGTCCCCGCACGTCGCCACCTCGGGACAAGCCGTCCAATCGATGCGGAGCGCCACGTCGGTCCCCGGCGGGACCTGGATGGGCGGTTCGTGCCAGACGGGATCGCCCGTGCCGGCGACCTGCCACTGCAACGTGCCGAGCTCCGGCGCGTGATTGGCCTGGTATAGGCGGCGATACTCGACCGATTGGCGCTGGGTCGCCCGCGCCAATCCACACGACAGGCGCAAGCCGAACATCGATCGGCCATCGGCGCCGGGAGCCGTGACCCGGAGCGGTTGCTGATAGCCGCCCGTGAGATCCGGATCGACGGGACGCCCCGTGGCTTTCCCCGATTCGCTGGGGGGCACGTCCGGACCAAACAAGCGGCAAGCATCGGAGGGGACGGTCGCCGTCGCCGTCGGACCGACGCCGATCGGCACCAACGCGTCGCTCGCCTCCTCCGCCAGGCAGCGCGAGGCGAACGGGCCGAGCTCGGCCAACGGACGCCGTGCCTTGCAGAACTCCCACACGACCGGGGCTTCGGTGACGGTGCCGCCCGGATCGGCGACGAGCGCATTCAACTGCACCGATTCGCCAGGCCTGGCTTCCGCCGGCGTCGCCGCGACGGCGAGCACGCGAGGCGCATCGACGAGCGAGAGGTCACTGTCCACGTCCGGGAGGCAACCGAAGCTGCCCACCGCGGCGAACGAAACGATGGAGAGCCGCTTCCACATCGTCAGAAATCCCACTGGAGTCCGAGCACCGGGAGAATCGGGAAGCCACGGATCGTTCCGCGACGCGAGAAGTCGGGCGAATACACGATCTCTTCGGCGTTCGATCGGTTCCACAGGTTGAGCACCTCCAAAAAGATCTCCAAGCTGGAGCGACGAATCGTGAACGTCTTGGCCACGCGCAGATCGAGCTGGATGAATTGCGGGATCCGAATGTCGTTGTGACGGCCGAAGATCGGCTGATCACGGTTCCGCGTCACGTCGTGATACACCCCTTGCACGGAGGTGCGCGGAAAGCCGGTGGCGTAACGGAACCGCGCGCTGGCTTCGAACGCCAGCGGCAGGCGGTAAGCGAGCACCGCCGTCAGGATGTGGGTCTGGTCGTAGTCGAAGAGTCGCCACGGCTCGCCTTCGGCGCGGGTCCGTTCGGCGCGCATGAACGTATACGCGACCCACCCGAACAACCCCTTCCAGAGGTCCTGACGCACGAGGGCCTGCATCCCGTAGGCCCGCCCCAACCCCGTCGCTTCGAGGGCTTGGGCGCGCAGCGGGGATTCCGACGCGCTTCGGACGGCCAAGCGATCCGAATGCGTATAGAATCCCGTCACGTCGACCGACAGCGTGTCCGTGATCGACACCATCGTTCCCGCCACGACGTGCACCGCACGCGATGTCGGTAGATTGGGCGTTCCGAACGCGGCCGAAAGATCTTCCGGCGCGGGTCGTTGGTGATAGAGACCGACGGACGCACGCAGCTCCCAGCGCTGGAGCGGGCGCCCCAGAATCGACAATCGTGGCTCGGCAGCGAAGTCGTGCCGATAGGCGCCGACGGCCGGAACCGCCGCTTCGGGCGGGGTACGTCGGCTCACGCTCCGCATGTACGGATCGAGGCGGAGTCCGGGGATGATGCGCAATCGCCCGTTCAGCGGGGAGAACTCCGCCTCGACGTAGGGCGCGAGGCTGACGTCGGTCACCGACCAATCGTCGGCGGCGATCTGCTCCGGCGGAGGTTGTCCGAACACGCGCAGGTCGCCTTCTCGCGCGGGCAAACCAAGCGAACCCACGCGGCGCATCCCGACCACTTCCACTTGGGTGTCCAAGCCGACGTCCATTCGCACCCAAGGCGCGAAGCGAATGCCATAGTTGGACCGCGCGCCGGCCAGGAACGTGGAGGACGAGACCGAGGTCCGGACGGCGCCGAACTGCTGCGCATCGTCGGTGCGTGCGTAGCCGACGAACGGCGTCACGGCGAACTCGCGCCCGTCGCCGACGTCCCGGGTCCAGCGGGCGTAGACCCGCTGGATGTCCATCGCACGGGTCTCCCGGGTCGCGAGCGCGGGGTCGGCATTCGGCACACCGCGCGTAAGACGATCGGAGCTCGCCATCCCGACGACCTCGATGCGGTCGCGCTCGTTCGGCGTGAAGGCGAATCGTATCTGGCCGTCGCCGTACGTCGGGATGGGTACGAACTCGCGTTGCTCGGCGTCGAGGAATCGATTCGCCCACAAGCGGAAATAGGATGCACGTGCCCCGACCGCATAATGCACGCGTTTGCGCTTGCCGATGGGTCCGGTCAGCACCGCCGACGCATCCAAGATGTCGGCGCGGATCTGTCCACCCGTGCGCTCGCGTTCGGGCGTGCGCGTGGAGAATCGCACGAGGCCGCCGAGGGCACGCCCCCACGACGCACCGTAGCCGCCCGGGATGAGCTCGATCGATTCGACGAACAGCGGATGCACCACGGAGCGCATGCCACCTTCGTGGTACAGGCGCGGGAGCGGCACGCCGTCCATGTAGATACGGGTGTCTTGCGGGGACGCGCCCCAGACGACGATCTGGGCCGTTCCCGCCGTGGATCGGGCGACCCCCGGGAGGCTCTCGACGACGCGGAGCACGTCGCCGGAGGTTCCCGGGACACGTCGTCCCTCCTCCGCTTTCACGGTCGTGCTCACGATCTCTCGCCGCAGCGGCGGCGCGACGACGACGAGCTCGAGGTCGTCGGCGTCCTCCTCCTCTTCTTCCTCCTCGGGAATGCTCACGTCGTACGCGACTTGCAGGCTCTTGCCGGCCTCGAGCTGCTCCTCGACGGACACCGGCGCGAGTCCTTCGCCGGAGAGCCGAACCGTCACGACGCCTGCGAGCACGTCGGCGAACACGAAGGTTCCGTTCGCGTCCGTCACCGCCGTCAGCGACTGCTCCGGCGTCTCGAGCGTGACGGTGACGTCGGCCAGCGGTTGCTTGGTCTCGCGGCGACGCACCACGCCGCTGAACTCCGCCGTCGTGACCGGCTCTTCCGGAGGAGAGAACGTATATTCATAGAGAATGCGAATCGCGGACGGCTTGCCGTCGATCTCCGCCGGCGAGAACTCGAACTGCCGCACCGCTTCGAGGGCGGCGGCGTCGAACGCTTCGCCGGCCGATTCGTTGACTTTCGCATCGGCGACCCGTCCCGCGGCATCGATCTCGATTTCGAGGACGACCACCGCAGGCGCGCCCACGGCGTGCTCGCCCTCGGGGAGGACGGCTTCCACGAAACGGAGCAGCTCCGGCGGACGCGTCAGCTGAGGCGTCGCGGCTTCGCTGGGCGGCTCCGGTGCCGCCGCGGCCCGACGAGGCGCGGCGGCGAACGAACCCAACAACAGCAAGCACGTCGCGAAAGCAACGGTCGTTCTTGCGAGACGAGGAGAGGACAACGTCGAAACTTTCGAAGAAAGCGGTGTCACAACGAGAACCGCACGGAAATCGTGAAGGTTGCCGATACGGGTTTTCCGCAGCGCGTGGCCGGCTCGAAGCGAGCTCCCGAAACCGCACGTCGAGCGGCGTCATCGAGGTCGGGGTGCAGCGATTGCAGCACCTTGAGGTTCGTGACGGACCCCGAGGCATCGACGGTGATCTGCACGCGAACCTTGCCTTCGACCCCGGCCGCACGCGCGGCATCGGTGTACTTCGGCTCGGGGACGTCGAGCGGCTTGGGCCGAACTTCGTCTTCGGTGCAAGTATCGGCTTTCTCGCGGGGAGCCGCCGCCAACACGCGCCGTTTCGGTGCCGATTGTGGCGGCGCGGCTTTCCCCGTCCCCGCGACACCGTCGCCTCGTGGAATCGCGAGACCGCTGCCCGCCACGCCGCCTTGGAATTTCAGACCGAACTGCGGCACGTCGGCCACGGGCGCGGCAGCGGGAGACTCGACTGCGGGCGCAGGTTCGGCGGGCGCAGGTTTGGGCGGTGCGGCACGAGCCTTCGGTGGAGGTTCGGGTGGCGGAGCGACCGGCTCCGGCTCGGGAGGCGCCTGCTCGGGCTCCGGTTCCGGCTCGGGTTCGGGTTCGGGCTCCGGCTCCGGTTCGGGGGGCGGCGGTTCTTCCGGCGGTTCGGGGCTCTGCACCTCGATGTACACGGGCTCCGGCGGCGCTTTCGGGGGCGGCTCGAGCGAGCGAACGCCGAACGCGATTCCCACGTGCGCCAGCAGACTCGTGGCATAGACGGTCGGAAGGATGCGCGCGGCGGTATCGTTCTTGGCGAACACGTGGGTACCTCGGTCTAGTTGGCTCGTTCGACATTGACCGCGAACTTCGTCACACCCAGTGAGCGCGCGCGGTCGAGGACGTGCACCACCTGCCCGTGATCCGCCTGGGCGTCGGCACTCACCATCAACGTGGCCGCCTTGTCCGCGGCCGCCAATTCCTTCAAGGCTTGCGTCAACTGCTCGGCGTCGACGGGCTTACGATTGAAATAGATCTCGTGATCCTTCGTGATCGTCACGGCGGCGACGGTCGCCGTGCTCCCATCGGACGTCGCGGCTTTGGGCAGATCGACCTTGATCGTCTGCGACGCGATGTAGTTCGCGGAGACCATCATGATGACCAGGAGAACGAGCATCACGTCGACGAGCGGCGTGATGTTGATGCCGGCGATCGGGGCTCTCGAACGTCCGGACGAGGGTTGCGCGGCGGCAGCCATCTCAGTCTCGCCCCCCGAGCGAGAAGTCGTCGTCCCCGCTCCGCCCGTCGCGCCCGTCGTTGGAGCGCACCTGCAGCCACGCCGACAGCAGCTTCGACAGCGAGACGACCCGCGTCTCGATTTCGCCGCTGTTCTTCTGCGCGAGGTTGAAACCGACCACCGCCGGAATCGCCACGAAGATGCCCACGGCGGTCGCGACCAGCGCTTCGGCGATACCCGCCATGACGCGCGCCATGGCCTCTTCTCCGCCGCTCAAGTACGAAAACGCCTCGATGACGCCGAGCACCGTGCCGAACAGACCGATGAACGGGGCGTTGTTGCCGATCGTACCGAGCAGCGTGGTCCCGTGGTCGAGGCTATGGCGCGCGCGCGCCATTCCGCTGTCCACGGCATCGGCGAATGCCCCGGGTCCGCCGGAGCGGAACGCAAACGCATCGTTCAGGACGCGCCCTTCGATCGTCGTGTTCCCCGACAAGACGCTGAGGATGGCGTCCTCGTCGTCCGCCGCCACCGCACGGTGCAACCCGAACCCGAGCGCTTGTGCGCCCTTGCGGTTGCGACGGAAGAAGATCCAGCGCTCCAGCATCGTCGCTATCGACGCCAGGGAGAGGACGAACAACAAATACAGCACCCACGTTGCTCCGAGCAACGCGACATTCACGAGATGATCGACGATGGTCATGATGGATGTCTCCTTCCGTTACGGCAGACGAATGGTCGCCACATAGATCGGCGTTCGGGCACCGCCCGAAGCCTGCAAATTGAGGAGCGCGCCGGCGTGGCGCTCCCGCTCGATCAAATCGTAAGTGCCGTCAGCGCGCGCCTCTCGAACGTAGACTCGCGCGACGAACGACACCGACGGAGCGCCGCACGAATCGAAGAGATCGGCGTAGATTCGATACTCTCCCGGGACGGGGGGGTCGCTCCAAGCCAACGCCTCACCATTGCGACCGTCGACCACGCAACTCGCA
>Ga0079224_100012518_pt1 | contig 11753 bp, 11 predicted proteins | sample Stecom2015_FD_80414 | JGI IMG/M metagenome (GOLD analysis project Ga0079224, IMG submission 80414) | Agricultural soil microbial communities from Utah to study Nitrogen management - Steer compost 2015 | ecosystem: Environmental > Terrestrial > Soil > Agricultural land | place: USA: Utah...
GACATCACCCATCAGGATACCGACGCCATTGTCAACGCAGCCAATTCATCGCTGCTGGGTGGTGGCGGTGTCGATGGGGCAATTCACCGCGCCGCCGGGCCGCGCCTTCTCGAAGAAACACGCACGCTCGGCGGCTGCAATACTGGTGATGCCAAAATCACACGAGGCTACAATCTCAAGGCGCGCTACGTTATCCACGCCGTTGGCCCGATCTATCGTCCGAATGACCCCAAAATCCCCGAGCTGCTCGCCAGCGCCTATCGCCGCAGCCTTGAAGTCGCCGCAGAAAATGGCCTCAGAACGGTTGCTTTTCCATCGATCAGCACCGGGGCTTACCGTTATCCACTGGAGGAAGCCGCAGCCATCGCCTTGTCAACCGTGTGCGAGTTTGCGCTCAACAACGACCAGATCGAACACATCCGCTTTGTGTTGTTCGACACGAATACCCTGCGCGCCTATGCCAATGCCCTGGCGCACCTGGTTCAGACACGCCCGGATATAGTCGGAATCGATTAATCCAACCTCAGTGTCTGCAAGGCTGCCAGCACGCTCTGGAAGGCCTCGTATTCTTTCGTCGTGAACAGATCAGCCAGGCGCGAGTCGATGCTCTCCGCACTCTGAAGCACAGCTTCGCGGCACTTCTGCCCGGATTCAGTCAGGTAAATGCGCACGGCACGCCGGTCTGCCGGGTCTGCGCGACGCTCGATCAGCCCTTTGTTCTGGAGTTTGTCCAGATTGGGCGTAAAGGACGTGGCAGCACGACCTACCGCGCGGGCCAGTTCGGACGCATGTTGGCCGTCCTGTTCATAGAGAGCGCGCAGAATGTACCATTCGATCACCGTCAGACCCAGCGGCTGCACCACCTGTCCAAAAACCTGATCGAGGTTGCGCAGTGCGATGTCCAGATTACACCAGACTGATCCGTCGAAACGGAGTGATTTCGTGTGCTTACTGATAGTCATGAGTTCAGACTGTCTCTCTTTTACGCTCAATTCAGTTCACCTCAACTACAAACTACACAAATATAAAATATTGATACAACCAATCTTACTTTATTTTGATGAGAGATAAATTAAGCGTACCTAATTGGACTACATCGCCTGCCTGAAGCGAATAAGGCTGATCCGGCTGAAGCCGTCCACCGTTTAGAAACGTGCCGTTTACTGAACCCAGATCAACAATCTGTATCAGATTACGAAACCGTACCAGCGCCGCGTGGCGACGCGATACGCCGCTTTCCAACGCGCCATAATCTGCCAGATCAACGTCGGGCACATACGGGCTGCCCGCATCGGACCGACCAAGCACATACCCTTCGACACCCGGAGCAGCCAATCGTGCGATCAGGCGCTCATTGGTATACAATTCGTAGATACCGGATGCCTCAAATGCCATTTCTGTCATAGCTCTATTTTTCCATAAAAAATGGAAAAAAACAGTCCGAGTTCAGACTACACTAACCCGACTCTAAACAGCCACTCATGCAGTCAGCCTTCCTCCCGCATAATCCAATCCTCCAAAAACGTAACGTGATGCGGTACGAGAATACTGCTGATCGGGTGATCGGGCAAATTTACGTAATACTTATGCTATTGACAGGATTTTCACAAAGCGACAAGCAAAGTCACAGGGCGCTGCAGTACAATAATAGTGCTTGACACTGAATCAGGTGCTAAACATGAATGACATTCTGTCACTTGCCCCATACTTTCGTAATGGTCTGCTGTACTTCCCGGAACGAACCATCCAGGCGCTGATCGAAGTGGGTCTGGACCCGTACACTGCTCGCCGCGCCATGCAGGGCCTGTCATTGGATGATACATCCAGCCTGAACACACTCAATCAGACCGTCGACGCCCTTCTGGCTCAGGTCGATAGCAGCAGCCCGTTCTTCAGCGCCTTGGCCTCAGATGAAGCCTACTTTGTGCTGACCGGCAAGCCCCTGTCGGCATAATCAGGCTGAACGACCTGTGCGCCGCGCAAAGCGTTCGTAAAATGTCGGGCTGGGCTGCCACTGTTCGGCCTCCGGGTGATCTGCCGGGGCCATACTCAACAGCACATACTGGCCGGCATCGCGCAGATAATAGACGTAATAAGCGCGGTTGGGGCGCAGCTGCGTGATCGGGGCCAGCCGCCGGCGGAACCGTATCTCGGTCCCATTTTCGGTATAGAGCACCTGGGGCCGCCAGAACAGCACCGCCGAAGTGGGGTTATCGCCTGCATAGAGCCGCTCAAAATGAACCGGTGCGCGTGCATAGCGCCAGGCGCGGAAAGCCAGCGGAACAACCAGCATCAGCAGCACGGCCAGCACCAAAAACACCATCCCCCGCGCTGTCAGCACAAGCAAGCGCGGGCCAAACACCAGCACCGCCGCAATGGTGAGCAGCAGCAAAATGAGGATCGGCTCCGTCACCATATCTTTCCATTGATCGACCGTCAGCCTGCCGTGCCGGTTGTTCGCCAGGCGGTCGCGCATTTCCGGAGATACTTCGTCCCGAAGAGCCATCGTCTCCACCAATAAATCCTCAATCACCACCCGCCAGAGCCGGCGCTTCAGCCGGCCGGCGCAAGGGCACTTGCAGCAGCACCACGCTGGTTAGAATCAACGCGCCGCCAAATAGCTGGATCGCCTGGAGAGTTTCCCCCAGCAGCAAAGTCGCCAGAGTCAGGGTGGCAATCGGCTCCATCGTACTCAGGATCGCCGCTTTGGAGGAACCCAGCCGCTGGATGCCAACCATGAACATGAAGATTGGCATCACCGTACTGACACTCGCCATCAGCAGCAGCAGCGCCCATGTTTTCGTATCCGGCGGCACAGCCACCCCGCCCCGAACCACCATGATAACCAGCATGGTCACAAACCCGCCGGTGATGGCCCATGCGCTGGCCCGCCCCATCGCCGAATGACCCCGCATCAGGCGGCTGTTCAGGATAAAGTACACAGCTACTGCCAGCGCATTGACGAAGGCAATCAACACCGCCGCCAGCGCCTCACCACCGAGTCCGACACCAAAATCCGGTACGGTCAGGGCCACCCCCGTCAGGGTGATCGCCAATGCCAGCCAGCTTTGCAGCGGCATCCGTTCGCCCAGGGCAAAGTTGATGAGCGCCACCATCGCCGGATAGGTATAAAACAGCAGGACGTAAGTGCTGGCCGGGACGCGCTCAAGTCCAAAAAACATCGACAGAGCCGCTAGTACCAGCAGCACACCCAGACCCAGCAGTCCGCGCCGGGGCAGCGGCTTGTCCGGCAGCGGCGTTCGTAGTGCCGCCAACAGCAGCCACATGATGGGCATGGCGAACAGGAAGCGCCAGGTCGCAATATCCAGCGGCGCAAGCCCCGACGGTTGAATATTCTTCGTCCAGACGGGCGTCAGCGCATACCCCATGATGCCAATCAAAACGAAGATCGCGCCGCCGGGTTTATTCAACATAATCTTTCCCCTCTCCGTTTGGGTACGGTTATTATAACAGGCACTGGCAGCAACCGTACAGAATGGGGCCAGCACAGATAAAAAAGGACACGCCCGCGCGTGTCCTTCACAATCTACCCGGCCATAACCGTGTTACGGCAGCAGCGCGATTGCAATCGGCTCCGCCAGATCGGTCATCAGGAAGGGAAAGATACCCAGCAGCAATGTTCCGGCAAAGGTCAGGTAAATGGCCCAGTTGACGTAAGGTGTCGCGCCGGCGACCGGGTCGCCTTCGCCGTCATGCAGATACATCCGAACGATGATACCCACATAGTAGAATGCGCTGACCACACTCGTCAGCACCCCGATGATCGCCAGCCAGACCAGACCGGACTCGATAGTTGCCTGAAACACCAGCCACTTGCCCATAAACCCGGATGTAAGCGGAATACCCGTGAGGCTGAGCATAAACACCGCCATGATCGCCGCCAGCACCGGTTTGCTGCGCCCCAGGCCGACAAAGCGATCAAGTTCTGTCCCTGTCCCGTCGTCGCGCTCAATCGCCAGCGCAATAGCGAATGCGCCCAGGTTGGTAAACATATAGGCCATCAGGTAAACAACCGCCGCCCGCGCTGACTGATCGGCCATGCCAGCCGAACCTGCGGCTGCGACAGCCATCATGACGTAACCAGCGTGCGCAATCGACGAGTAGGCCAGCAGTCGTTTGATGTTGGTCTGTACAATGGCGACCACATTACCCAGAATGAGGGTGGCCGCCGCAATAAGCGCAACCGTAAGCTGCCAGGCGGTAGCATCCGAACCTGCCAGTGTCATCGTTGGCAGCGCCACAATCAGGATGCGCAGGAGCGCCGCAAATCCGCCTACCTTAGCGCCAACACTCATAAAGGCCGTAACCGGCGTAGGGGCACCTTCGTAGACATCCGGCGTCCACATATGGAACGGAACCGCCGCCACCTTGAACCCCAGCCCCACCAGCACCAGCCCCGCGCCCGTCAGCAGCAGGATTTCCGACGAATTGGTGGCAACAATGCCACTTTCGACCGCCCTAAAAATCGCCGGCAGGCTGGTCGTCCCCGTCGCGCCGTAGATCAACGCTGCACCGAACACGAAAAACGCGCTGGAAAACGCCCCCAGGATCAGGTACTTCATGCCGCTTTCGCCCGATTTCGGATCGGAATAACGCAGCGCCGCCATGACATACAGCGGGATACTAAGCAGTTCCAGCGCAACGAACACCACCACCAGATCGTTGGCGTGTCCCATCAGCATAATGCCGCTGGTCGTAAACAGGATCAACGCATAGAATTCGCCACGTTCCAGCCCCGTGCGCTTGATGTAATCCACGCTGATGAGGATGCTGATAAACGCCCCCAGCAGCGCGACGATATTCAGAAATGCGCTGAAAGGATCAATTCGGAACATGCCGAAGAACGCATCATCGACCACGTTGTATGCCCCCAGATTGAGGGCGAAACTCACGGCTATGCCGGCCACCGCCAGCCAGGCTATGATATTTTTCCGGTCCTTGGGCACAAACAGATCAACGATGAGCAGAATCGCCGCGCCCAGCGCCAGGCTCAGGACCGGCCAGGTATAAGCCAGATTGAGGTCTGCGAGAGTTGGTGCTTCAAACAGCATTCAGCCCCCCTTATTGGCCTGTATTAAGGACAACCGAAGCATCCGGCTGCTCGAAAACCACCGTCTCTGTCTGTTCCGGGAGATAAACCTGCACGCTCTCCACCAGATCATCAACCGTCGCATTCATCGTGTCAAAGAATGGCGCGGGCTGCAAACCGATCAGGATGATGACGATGACAATGGGAACCAGCACCGCGACCTCCTGCCAGTGAAGCTGCGGCAGATTGCGATTCTCCTCTTTGTCAACCTCGCCCATAAAGACCTTCTGGAACATGTAGAGCATGTACACAGCGGCCAGAATGACACCCAGGGTGGCGAACAGCGTGAAGAAGAAGCCCAGCACCTGGCTGCCCATCGAACCGAGCAGGATGGTGAATTCACCGACGAAGCCGTTCAGCCCCGGCAGGCCCATACTGCTGAGGACGATAATCAGGCTGAGACCCCCGAACAGCGGCATCACCTTCCAGATACCACCAAAAGCATCGAGAGCTTTGGTATGGCGGCGTTCGTACAGCATGCCGACGAGGAGGAAGAGGCCGCCCGTGCTGATGCCATGATTGATCATTTGCAGAATACCGCCCTCGATACCCTGCGCATTCAGCGCAAAGATGCCGAGCACCACAAAACCGAGATGGCTCACGGACGAATACGCAACCAGCTTCTTGACATCTCTTTGCGAGTAACTCACCCATGCGCCGTAGATAATGCCGATGACCGCCAGCACCGCGACCACCGGCGCCCAGGCCACACTCGCTTCCGGGAACAGCGGCAGATTGAAGCGCACCAGACCATACGTCCCCATCTTCAGCAGTATACCCGCCAGAATGACGGAACCGGCGGTCGGGGCCTGCACGTGCGCATCCGGCAGCCAGCTATGCAGCGGCCACACCGGCACTTTGATGGCGAAAGCGATGAAAAAGCCAAGGAACAGGAACGACTGCACGCTGTCTCCGGTCAGCAGGCCGCTGAACGGCAAAATCAGTTCACCGCTGTTGATCTGTGCGATGATATCCGGCAGCGCGAATGTCCCGGCGGCGTTGCCCAGGAACAGGATTGCCAGCAGCATCAGAATCGATCCGGCCATCGTATACAGGAAGAACTTGACTGCTGCGTAAACCCGCTGCTCCGCGCCCCAGATGCCGATCAGGAAATACATGGGCACAAGCGTCACTTCCCAGAAGATGTAGAACAGGAACAGGTCCTGCGCCACAAACACACCGATCATCGCCCATTCGAGCAGCAGCATAAAGATGTAGTACAGCTTTTGCCGCCCGCGCTCTTCAAAAATGTGCGCCTGGAACGAACTGAGAATAGCCAGCGGCATGATGAAGCCAGTCAGCACCACCAGCAGCAGACTCAGCCCGTCGATGCCGACGTAGTAGCTGATGTTGTACTGCGGCAGCCAGTTCAGCCGCTGCACCATTTGCAGGGCCGGATTGTTGTTATCAAACGCCGCCCACAGCACCAGCGTCCCCACAAATGTCGCCAGACTGAAGCCAAACGCTGTCCACTTGATTCTTTCGTGCTGTTCTTCTTTCATAAACAGCAGCAAAAACATCCCGATCAACGGCAGGAACAGCACCACCGTGATGAGTGAAAGGGCACTCGATTCCATAAGATTCCGTTCTCCCCTCGGATTTACCCGGCCTGAATCATCGGCAGCAGGATAATCACAATCACAAACACCACGCCAATCAACACCGTGATGGCGTACATCCGCACATACCCGGTCTGCACCCGGCGCAGCCGGCCGCTCGCCCAACGAGTCAGCCGGCCAATGCCGTTCACCGCCCCATCGATCAGACCGAGGTCAACCGGCTGGCTGAGGAATGTGCCCAGTGCATTGAATCCGCGCACCAGAATACTGTCGTGGACATAATCGTGCCAGAAACTCCAGTCCAGTTGATCGGCCAGAAATGCGCCAGCACGGTTAAAAGGATTTTCGAACACGCGGAAGTAAAATTCATCCCAGTACAGCCGCGCATTCGCCAGACTCCAGATCACGCCTGTCGATGGATTCACGGCCAGTGGATCGCGGCGGTTCGCGGTGAGCGCCTTGCCATTGCCGTAAATCGAGCGAGCCAGAAAGATACCGCCCAGCCCAATTGCCAGCGCCGGAATGGCGATCACCGGATTGAATACGCCACCCTGCGGCGCGTAAGGATGCACATGCACCAGCGACCATTCCAGAAAATGGATCAGTTCGCCTTCGCCAAAAATATTCGACAGGCCCAGGAACGCTTTGGGTGTGTTCACAAAACCGATGAAAATGCTGAAAATCGCCAGAACGATCAGCGGAATGGTCATGGAGGGCACGCTTTCGGACGCGTGCCGCGCTGCCTCAGTCCGCGGTTCGCCGTAGAAAACCATTTCCATCTGCCGCCACATATAAAACGCGGTGAATCCCGCCGCGGCCAGCAGCACCCCCAGCGCGATATAGCCGCTGAACTGCTGCAACACCGTATTACCGAACACCCCCGCCAGCCACGAATCCGCCAGAATTTCGTCTTTTGACCAGAACCCGGCGAACGGGATAATTCCTGCGAGCGCCAGCGTACCGATCAGGTACGTCCAGTACGTAATCGGCATGTTTCGCCGCAGCCCGCCCATGTTGCGCATATCCTGCGGGTCAAATTCCTCGTCATGACCTTCGTCGTGGTGATCACCGCCATTTCCGTGATGGGCCGCGTGATGATGCCCGTGTTCGACGCCGTGAATCACCGAGCCGCTACCCAGAAACAGCAACGCCTTGAAAAAGGCGTGCGTGACCATGTGGAAGATTGCCGCACCAAACGCGCCGACGCCGACTGCCGCCACCATAAACCCAAGCTGGCTGATGGTGCTGTAGGCCAGCACGCGCTTGATGTCCCACTGGCCGATGGCGATAAACCCGGCCACAATGGCTGTCGAAACCCCGATGATTGTGACAATAAACGAAGTCAGATCGGCGTTGGCATACAGCACATTCGAGCGCACCATCATGTAAACGCCCGCCGTGACCATAGTGGCCGCATGGATCAGCGCACTGACCGGCGTGGGGCCAGCCATCGCATCTGGCAGCCAGACAAACAGGGGAATCTGGGCCGATTTGCCCGTTGCGCCCAGCAGCAGGAACAGAGTAATGAGAACGATCACCGTCTCAATCGGCAGCGAGATAGAGCCAAAACTGACCTGCGCCCCTTCTGCCAGCATCCGCTCCGCCTGTCCGAACACGCCCAGGCGTTCCGTCGGGATGTGATCGTTATTGGTGAACGGCGGCGGCCAGCTCGTCAAGCCGTGTTCGGCTTCCGCGCCACCGGCTGCCGTTTCCTCGGCTGCATGTTCAGCCTCTTCTAGTTCGTGGATTGTTTCTTCCAGAAAATGCACATTGGCAATCTCGCCGGGCCGGAAATAATCCAGCGTGCCAAAGGTCCAGAAAATGAGGAAAATGCCCATCAACATGCCAAAATCGCCTATACGATTGACGATCATGGCCTTTTTGGCCGCGTTGCTGTTCTGCCACCCAACACCATGCGGTTTATCGAACCAGAAACCGATGAGCAGGAACGAACACAGGCCCACGCCTTCCCAGCCGACGAACATCATCAGGAAGTTATTGCCGGCCACCAGAATAAACATGAAGGCCAGGAACATATTGATGTAGGCGAAGAAGCGCGAAAAACGCGGATCGCCGTGCATGTATCCGCGCGCATAGATGTGAATGAGCGTACCCACCAGCGAAACAAAGAGCATCATCGTAACGCTGAGCGTATCCACCCGCATCTGCCAGGGAATTTCGACGCTGTCGCCAATACGGATCCAGCTATCAAAAAAGGGTGGATCAACAATGGCCGCCTGACCATGACTGTAGTTCAGGTAAGAAAACAGCAGCAGGGCGACCACAAATGTAAGAGCCGAAGCGGTAATGGCAATACGGCTCGACCACGCCTCACCCAGTTTCGCGCCCCAGAAAAAGTTGATGAACGCCCCGATAGCCGGGATCAGGATCATCAACGGTACGAGCTGCGCATAGCTTTCCATAGAACCTCTTTCAGAATTACAGCCTGCCGCTAGCCTTCAAGCTGGTTCAACTCGTCGATATTAATGCTTCGTTTCGTGCGGAAAATGGCGACGATCAATGCCAGCCCGACCGCAACCTCTGCCGCCGCGACGGTAATCACGAAAAAGACAAACAGATGGCCGTCGGAACTGCCCCACTGCCGGGCGAAGGCCACCAGCGCCAGATTAGCGGCGTTCAGCATCAACTCAACTGACATAAAGACCAGGATCGCGTTGCGGCGCAGCAAAACACCCATCGCGCCCAGAATAAACAGCACCATGCTCAACATGACATAGGCGTCAGTCTGTACCATTGTGGTCGCCTCCTGATCTCAGTTACCTGCGGCTTCGTCAGCGGGTTCCGGCAGTTCAGGCCGGCTGCCGGGGCCGGTGACCTCCTGCCCGACCTGCGCAGCAATCACGCTGGTCAGCGGGCGACTGACCCGGCGGCGGCCCATGCGCGCGCGCACCAGCGCAGCCGATGGTTTGGGGCGATGTGTCAGGACAATCGCGCCGACCATCGCGACCAGCAGCAGAATCGCGACTGCCTGCATCGGCAGCATGTAGCGGCTGAACAACAGCTTGCCTACGTCTGCCGGGCTGCCGAACGAGGGCGCAGCCGGCGCCACCAGCGGCAGTGCCACCGCCCGGCTGACTCCTGCCAGGCGTGGTTCCTGACCCAGCACCACCAGCGTCGATTCACCACGCCGGACACGGAAAACTTCCTCGTTGTTCAGGCGCACCAGCACGTTGTTCTCGTTGCCCGCCTCGATAAAAGCCCACGTCCGCAGATCGGTTCCCTCGGCAAATTCTGCGGTTTCAGAAGCTGTGCCAAGAGCAATATCGCCAATAATTACCTGTGTGTCGTTCGGATCAAACTCGGAACCAAAATCGACAAGGCTGACCGCCAGAGCATCGCCGTAGGCGTTGAATACCGTCAGGCGACCGCTGCGCTCATCCGTCGCCTCCAGGCTCTCAGGCACAATCGCCAGCAGCGGCTGGTCACCTTCTGCATAGGCAATCGCTGTCCCCACAAAACCGGGTTCCAGAGTCACATTCTGCGCGATTACGACAGCCTCGGTTTCAGGGTCGACAAGCGCAAATTCGTAATCGCCCGCCGGAAAACTCAGGTAACCAACCGCGTCGCCAAACTCCAGCCCTTCTTCGATCACCACGCCGCTCACGCGAAGATCAACCGCCCCGGCCTCAGCAGCAAAATGCGCAACTCGCACCTGCGGATTCGGCGGGGGTGGCGAAAACTCGGCAATCGGCCCGGCGCCTAATCCCAGACCAACCACGACCAGGAACAACAGTGCCAGCACCATCGCACCCGGGGTCATCCAGCGGAAGGGCGTCTTGCCGCCTAATCGTTCTGCCCCCAGCAGCATAATGACGAACAAAAACAGCACCATGATCGCCCCGGCATAGACCGCAATCTGCACCATCGCCAGAAACGGGGCGTTGAGCATCAGAAACAGAAAAGCGATACAGCCCATCACCACAATCAGGAACAAGGCGCTGTGGACAGCATTTTCGCTCAAAAGCATCATCACGGCAGATACAACAGCGACCACACCGACGATGACAAATAACCAAAACTCTGTTGTCATGGGTCATTATCCTAGCTGGAAAGTGACTTTGTGGATTTTATCGCAAATAGCGCCAGAGTCAAACGCCCTGGCGCTCAAAATCCCCCTGGGTAAGCGACATCCCCGGTCTATTTCGGATCCTCCATATCGGGGATTGATCGCGTGAATTTGCCCGGCTCCACCTGCTGCGGTGTCGGTTTGCCCCCTTCAGGTACAGGCTCGATCAGCATGTCCTTCGTATAAATGGCATCACGCCGGTCGGTAAAGCTCAGGCGATGCTCCTGAGTCAGCACAATGGCCTCTGTTGGGCAGGCGTCCTCGCAGTAGCCGCAGAAGATACAGCGCAGCATATTGATCTCATACGTTTTGGCGTAACGCTCGCCGGGGCTGTAACGCTCGTCATCGGTATTTTCTGCCGCTTCTACCCAGATTGCGTCTGCCGGGCAGGCGGCGGCACACAGCGCACAGCCAATACATTTCTCCAGGCCATTATCATAACGTTTCAGTTCGTGCCGGCCCTTGAAACGTTCCTTGAATGGCTTCATCTCTTCCGGGTACTGAATCGTCACCGGTTCTTCGAGCACGTGTTTGAACGTCGTCTGAAATCCGCGAATCAAATTCATTCCGCTAATATCCCTTCGTCAACCTAATCGCCGCCAGATGACCGGGCCGTTTGTTATTCCCTGTCGGTAGGCTCAATCGCCAGTTCCTCTACCGCTTCAGGGTTGATGGATGCCAGCTTGTCCAGCGCGGACAGCAGGAAGTTATAGAGGATAAACAGCCCGGCCAACAGCGCGCCCACCACATTCAGGGCTGCGTATCCAATGCCCCGGCGCTCCCCGCTAATCATCTGGTCCAGTTCCTCAGTTTCGTCCTCTTCCGCCCGGCCATTGCGCCCGAACATCAGGTACGTACCACCGATCACCAGCACAAAGAAGATAGCGGCGGCGATACCATAAGCCATCACGTTGCCGATCAGATCACCAATTACCACCGCTACCGCCGTCCACACCACCGCCAGCAGCGCCAGCGGCAGCATGATCTTCCAGCCAAA
>Ga0079224_100012519_pt1 | contig 11753 bp, 12 predicted proteins | sample Stecom2015_FD_80414 | JGI IMG/M metagenome (GOLD analysis project Ga0079224, IMG submission 80414) | Agricultural soil microbial communities from Utah to study Nitrogen management - Steer compost 2015 | ecosystem: Environmental > Terrestrial > Soil > Agricultural land | place: USA: Utah...
TGAGATTCGCGTGCGGCACAGCGCGCTAAAAGGCATCGAAATTGGTGGCGAGATGGTGGTGCGCATGATCGATGAATTCCCGGCGCTGATGGTGGCTTCTCTGTGTGCCGAAGGCCGTACCCTGGTGCGCGATGCGCAGGAACTGCGGGTGAAAGAGACGGATCGACTGGCGGTGATGACGACAGAACTGCGCAAGCTGGGAGCAGAAATTACCGAAACGGAAGACGGCTTCATCATTGACGGGCCGCAGCAACTGTATGGTGCGCGGGTGGATGGGCATGACGATCATCGTATCGCTATGAGCCTAACCATTGCCGGGCTGGCAGCCCAGGGGCAGACGATTGTTGACGATGCGAAATGTGCGGGTGATTCCTTCCCAGGTTTTGCCGAGGTTGTAGCAGGTCTGGGCGGGCGGCTGGTGGAAGCTGTTTGATAGAAGCGTAGGGCCGGGGTATGATCTTCTAACGGATTTCGGGGTACTGCGCTCAGGACAGCTATGGCAGTAATTATACGGCATAAGGTTGGCGTCATTGGCTGGCCGGTTGAACACAGCATCAGCCCGCAGATGCACAACGCTGCGTTTCAGGCGCTCGGCCTGACCGACTGGTTTTATGATCGGATTGCTATCCCGCCGGATATTGTCGGTCACAGTCTGCGCACCCTGCGCGATGAGGGCGGCTATGTGGGCCTGAATGTAACTGTGCCGCACAAACAGGCGGTTATGCGTTATGTCAGACCGGATGAACGAGCGCAGGCGCTGGGAGCTGCCAACACCATTGACTTCCGCGATAATACAGCAACCAACACTGATGTTGCTGGCCTCATTGATGATCTGACTGCCAACGATGTGCTGCTCGTCAACACGCATGTGGTTGTGATCGGCGCGGGTGGCGCGGCGCGGGCGGCAGTCTACGGGCTGGTTCATGCGGGAGCGAAAGTCACGGTAGTGAATCGCACGCCGCAGAAGGCGCAGGTCATGCTGGCCGATCTCGCGGTATCAGCGGGTATTCAGGGTGTGGCGGTCAGGTCGCTGGAAGAGGTGGCGCAGGACGAAATCGGGTTGATCGTCAACTGCACACCGGTGGGCATGTGGCCGAACGAGGACGCCTGTCCCTGGCCGGACGATTTGCCTTTTCCGCAGGGCATCACCATCTACGACATGATCTACAGGCCGCGTCGCACCCGCCTGATGGAAAAAGCTGAAGCGAACGGTGGGCGAGCGATTGGCGGACTGGGGATGCTGGTGCGGCAGGGGGCGGCGTCATTTGCCATATGGACGGGCATTCAGCCGCCGGTTGAAGTGATGTTCGAGGCGGCGGAAGCGGCCCTCACCGAAAAGACATAAGGAGACGGTGATGGAAACGCAGATGATCGAGTTTCGTGGCAATGGGGACCTGGTTCCGGGCTATCTGGCAAAGCCGGATGGCGATGGTCCATTTCCGGGGGTCGTTGTTATTCAGGAATGGTGGGGGCTGAACGATCATATCAAGGATGTGGCCGAACGTTTCGCACGGGAGGGTTTCGCCGCGCTGGCCCCTGATCTGTACCGGGGTGCGGTGGCTGCCGAACCGGATGACGCTCGTAAACTGGCGATGGAACTGGATCGCCCCAAAGCCATCAAGGATATTCAGGGTGCGGTTAACTACCTGATCGCGCAGCGTTTTATCGCGCCGAAGAAAGCTGGCGTCGTCGGCTTTTGCATGGGCGGGGGCCTGGCCGCAACCATGTCGCATCTGGGGATGGATGTTGGCGCAGCGGTGGTCTTCTATGGCAATGTGCGCGATCTCGCCAACGATGAAGTGGCGCGTGAGGTGTCCGCGCCGCTGATGGGAAATTTTGGCGAGGCCGATGCGGGAATCCCGGTTGATTTGGTGCGTGCTGTCGAACAGAAGCTCAAACAACATGGAAAAACCTGCGATTTTAAGATATTCCCCGACGCGCCTCATGCTTTTTTCAATGATGAGCGCGAAGCTTACCGGGAAGCTGCCGCTAAAGATGCCTGGAATCGCACTGTTGGCTGGTTCCGCCAATACCTTACCTGACAGAGGACAGAACATTCCATGATTCGAATTCTGACCGCCGGAGAAAGTCACGGGCCACAGCTAACCGCGATTCTGGAAGGAATGCCGGCAGGTCTGCCGCTGACTGTGGATGATATTAACGGCGAACTGGCCCGCCGCCAGCAGGGTTACGGCGCGGGCGGGCGCATGAGTATCGAGCGCGATCATGTGCAGATTACTGCCGGGGTGATGAATGGCAAAACGACTGGCGCGCCGATTGCCCTGACGGTGTTTAACCGGGACTGGCGCAACTGGCAGGAAAAAGACATCCAGCCGATTACAACACCGCGCCCCGGCCACGCCGATCTGACCGGTGCGATCAAGTACGGCTACCGCGAACTGAGGCTGTCCTTAGAACGCGCCAGCGCGCGCGAAACAACCATGCGCGTGGCTGCCGGGGCCATTTGCCGAAAATTTCTGGCCGAGTTTGGCATTGTCATTGGTGGTTATGTGGTGCAGATTGGCAGCGTGAAGGCGCAGCTACCGGATGATCTGCCTTTTGAGGAACGGTTCGCCAGAAGCGAGGAAAACGATGTGCGCTGCCCCGATCCTGACTATGCCGAGCAGATGCATCAGGCCATCCGTCAGGCGATCATTGACAAGGACACGTTGGGCGGAGTCATGGAAATCGTAGCTCTCAATGTGCCGCCAGGGCTGGGGACTTATGTGCATTTTGACCGACGGTTGGACGCTCGCATCATCGCGGCGATGGTCAGTATTCAGGCAATGAAAGGCGCGGAGATTGGTCCGGCGTTTGAAAACGCAGGCAAACGCGGCAGTGAAGTACATGACGAAATCATCCTGCTGGATGAAAACGGCAGCCTGGGACGCAGGACGAACCGGGCCGGTGGGATCGAGGGGGGTATTTCGACAGGTGACCCGATTATTGCGCGGGTGGCGATGAAGCCGATTTCGACGGTGCTCAAGGCGCTGCAATCGGTGAATCTGGCGACTGGCGAGCCGGAGCCGACCACCTACGAACGCAGTGATTTTTGCGCGCTGCCCCGCGCCGTGCCCATTGGCGAAGCGATGATGGCGCTGGTTATCGCGGATGAGTTGATGATGAAACTGGGCGGGGACAGCATCGAGGAAATGAAGCCCCGTTTTGCCAGCCTGCGCCGCGCCCGGCTGGATGACCTGCCAATGGATAATGTGGAGTGGCGTTTTGGCTACGAAGCCTGATCGCAATATCGTCCTGACGGGGTTCATGGGCACTGGCAAAACCACCATTGGCATGAAGGTGGCCGCGTGTCTGGGCCGGCCCTTTGTCGATACGGACGATGTGATTGTTGAACAGGCCGGCAAAACGATTCCAGAAATTTTTGAGCAGGAGGGCGAAGCGGTATTCCGCCACTATGAACGCCGGGTATGCCGATTTTACGCAGGGCAGTGTGGTTATGTCATTGCAACGGGCGGCGGAATGCTGGTTGACCCTGACAACCGCCGGGTGATGCTGGCTTCCGGGTTGGTGATCTGTTTGCTGGCATCAAAGGAAACGATTCGCGAACGGCTTGCCGGGCAGACTGGCAGGCCGTTATTTTCGGGCGACTGGGAATCGCTGTATGATCGTCGTATGGAAGCTTACGCCGCCATCCCGCACCAGATCGATACCACAGACCGCCAGCCAGACGACATCGTACAGGAAATTATCGCGCTATGGCAGAATCAATCACAGTAAACACGCCGGATGGCTGTTATTCGATCGTCATCGAACCCGGCCTGCTTCAACGGGCGGACAGGCTGGTTAGTGAGTTTGCGCTGGATAAACAGGTCGCGGTGGTGACGAATACGACCCTTGCCCCGCTGTACGGCGAAAAACTGACGGCAATGCTGCCTCAGGCTGCGCTGGTGACGATGCCTGATGGCGAGCAGTTTAAGACGCTGGCAACGGTTGCCACCGTGTACGGTGATCTGGTACGAGCGCGGCTGGATCGCGGCAGCACCGTGATTGCGCTGGGCGGCGGGGTGGTGGGTGATACAGCAGGTTTCGCGGCAGCCACCTATATGCGCGGGGTGCGTCTGGTACAGATTCCAACCAGTCTGCTGGCGATGGTGGATTCGAGCGTGGGCGGCAAAGTGGGTGTTGATCTGCCAGACGGGAAGAATCTGGTCGGGGCGTTCAAGCAGCCGGACGCGGTGATAATTGACCCGGAAATACTGGAGACGCTGCCACAGCCGGAGTGGCGCAACGGTATGGCAGAGGTTATCAAGCATGGTCTGCTGGCTGACCCGGTGCTGCTGGATACCAGCCTTCACAATCGGGAACGCGCTGCCGAACTGGTACGCCGAGCAGTGCAGGTAAAGGTCGATGTTGTGCAGCAGGACCCCTATGAGAAAGGCATCCGCGCGCATCTGAATCTGGGTCATACCTTCGCCCATGCTATCGAGCAGGTGACTCAGTATCGATGGCCGCATGGCGAAGCAGTCGGTGTTGGGCTGCTGGCAGCAGCGCAGCTTTCATCTGTGCTTTCCATGTGTGATTCTGGCCTGCCAGAAATGGTCGAAGATATACTGGCGACTACCGGCCTGCCGCGCCGGCTGAATGGCCTGGATGCCGATGCTATCTATGCGGCTATGGCGACCGATAAGAAGTGGCAGAATGGTCGCTCACGCTTTGTTTTGCTGCGGGGCATTGCACAGCCCGAAATTGTCGAGGATGTTCCGAAAGCGGCGGTGATCGACGTGCTGAGGCGGCTGAAATAGAATGCTGTTCATTGTTTTTGGCACCAAAGTGAAAACCGAGATCGTCGGCGAAGGGGAGTTTTTCTGCCCATCCTGCCAGACACAGCGGAAGTATGTCCGCAAGCGCGGGAAAAACTACTTTTCCTTATACTTCATCCCGCTGTTTCCGCTTGGTGACGTGGGTGAGTTCATTGAATGCCAGCACTGCGGACGCAGCTACAATCCTGACGTACTCAAGCAGAAGCTCTCAAAACCGCAGCCGGATGTAGCGCGCCTGCTCAACAACGTCAAATCGAGATTGGAAAACGGCTATCCGGTAGAATACATGATCCGTGATTTGACGGATGATGGAATTGATCTGGAAGTAGCGCGTAACATTGTCCATATGGCGATTGGCGACAAGCGCAAGATTTGTCCCCAGTGCGAGCTAACTTACGCCTCAAATGTACTCGGCTGTACCGATTGTGACCGGACACTGCGGAGTGTGCAGGAGTAAATCAGGATGGCAGCGAAAATCTTATTGCTACATGGCCCCAATCTAAACTTGCTTGGCACGCGCCAGCCCGAGATTTATGGCAACGTAACGCTGGAACAAATCAACACTATGGCTGAACGTTACGCGCGACAGTACGGCGTCGAACTGCGCGGTGAGCAATCGAATCATGAGGGCGATCTTGTGGATATTCTGCATGTGGCCCGCAACTGGGCTGACGGTGTGGTCCTCAACGCCGGGGCCTACACTCATACCTCGGTGGCACTGCGTGACGCCATCAGCGCGGTGGGCCTGCCGGTGGTCGAAGTGCATCTGTCAAATATCCACGCCCGCGAGGAATTTCGCCATCATTCTTATCTCGCGCCGGTGTGCATCGGCCAGATAAGCGGCTTTGGCTGGCGCAGCTATGTGCTGGGTATCGACGCGCTGCTTGGTCATCTGGGGATTAAAACGGAGCCAACCTTATAAGTGTTCAGCAGATTGTGGTTTTTAACCAACACCTGAAGGTGTGCTTTTGTGCGAGTATACCGGGTACACTACAGACACCGCAGCTTATACTTAAACTCCTGCAAAACATCATGAGTGCTGCACAATGATGAGCAAAGAAATCATACTGAGCCGGCTGGAAGAAGAGCGGATTCAGTTTATCAACCTGTGGTTCGTCGATATTGCCGGTGGGGTGAAAAGCATCATTATTCCCAGCAGCCGGGCGGAAACCGTGCTTGATAGGGGTATGCTGTTCGATGGCTCCTCTATCGAAGGCGGTACGCGCGCTGTCGAAAGTGATATGCTGCTTTTACCTGATCTGGATACGTTCACCATCCTCCCCTGGGATGTGCAGCAAGAACGGGTTGCGCGCCTGATCTGCACGGTGCATACCCCGCAGGGCGAACCCTTTCTGGGTGATCCGCGTACGGTACTCAAGCAGGCGCTTGACAAAGCGCGGCAGATGGGTTTTATCTACAAAACCGGTGTTGAACTGGAGTTTTTCCTGTTCCAGCGTCCGACACCCGAAAGCAGCCTGACGACGTTGCTGCCGCACGATGAGGTCAGCTACTTCGATCTGTCCACGAACTTCACCCAGTCGATCCGTCGCAAAATGGTGGCGACCCTGACGGAACTGGGTATGTGTGTGGATTCCGCGCATCACGAAATTGGCTCAGGCCAGCACGAAATTGACTTTGATTATAATGACGCGCTGGTCTCTGCCGATCAGATTCTGACAGCCCGCGTTGCCCTAAAATCAGTCGCACAGCGCAACGGCCTGCACTGTACTTTTATGCCCCGTCCGCGCCGCGATCTGCCGGGTTCGGGGATGCATACGCATCAGAGCCTGCACGATGCAGAAACCGGCAAGAATGTCTTTGCCAATACCGAAAACGAATATGGCCTGTCGGAAGTAGGGCGCTATTTTCTGGCGGGTCAGCTTCATCATGCGCGAGGCATGACCGCCGTGCTTGCACCGCTGGTCAATTCCTACAAGCGGCTCGGTACGAGTTTCGAGGCTCCGGTTTACGTTACGTGGGCGCATATCAACCGCTCGGCGCTGATTCGCGTGCCGAGTGTCATGCCAGGCGATGAGGAACATGCGCGTCTGGAACTGCGATGCCCTGATCCCAGCAGCAACCCGTATCTGGCAGCGGCGGTGATGCTGTACGCCGGGCTGGATGGCATCCGTCAGCGGCTGCCACTGCCAGAGCCACTTGAAGAAACGCTGCTGGGGCAGGATCGTATCCGACTGCGTCACGCAGAAGTGCTGCCTAACTCGCTTGAGGAGGCGTTGGCTGCGCTGGCAGAAGACGATGTGGTGCTTTCCGCGCTGGGGCCGCATATCAGCGACAGCTTTATGAAAGCCAAGCGGCAGGAAGTTGAAGATTACAATCAGCAGGTGACAAGCTGGGAACTGGATAACTACCTTAATCGCTATTGATAATGACTTCGTGTATCCGGTTCAGGGCAGCTTCGCCATCTTCCAGATTCACGACAAACGATAGATTATGACCGGATGGGCCTTCGCTGAGGGCCAGAATCCGGGTGTGGTCGAGTGCCTGTATAATTGCTGCGATCCGCCCGTCAAACTGATTCAGCCGTTCGCCGACGACGGTAATCACACTCACCGGATTTATCTGCCAGATGGTGTGCAGTTCGACTTCTTGCAGGCACTTGAGCAGGTTATTTTGTGTGGCCCGCAAGGCCTCAGGACCAATTGTGGTCGGGATGATAAAGCAGACAAAGGTCCTGGTCGATGACTGCGAGGAAATCATAACCTCGGTGTGGCTCCCGGTCGTGCTGTAGAGTGCGCGATCAATGAGCGAAGCAATTCCGGTCAGCGGACCGCTGTATTCGGCACCGAGGCTGATGCCCTGAATCATGGTCACGGCCTTAATCGCATGATGGCGATCAGGTGGCAGCGTATGCACGAGTGTGCCGGGGTCGCGCGGCTTAAAAATATTTTTCACACGCAGGCTGATGCGATGTTCGCGCAGCGGACCGATCATCCGGGCGTGCAGGAGCCGTGCGCCGAAGTAAGCCAGCTCAGCGACTTCCTCATACGACAGCTCAGCAATGTTGCGGGCCGACGGCACTTCCTGTGGGTCCGTGGTCATGATGCCATCCACATCGGTCCACATCCAGACTTCCTGCGCATCGGCGCACACGGCGATGATCGAGGCGGTATAATCGCTGCCGCCCCGGCCCAGCGTGGTGGGGTGTCCGGTTTCAGTCGCACCGATAAAGCCGGTCACCACCGGGATAATATCGCGCGACAGCATCGGCAGCAGGTTTGCCTGGATACGCTGGCGGGTGCGGTCGAAGTCGGGTTTGGCATGGCCGTACTGCGCATCGGTGACGATCAGGTCAGTTGCATCAATGGCGACACCGCGCAGTTGATTCTGCCGCAGGAGTGTGGCAACGATGCGCGCGGACAGGCGTTCGCCCACGCCAATGATCTCATCGTAGGCGGCGGATACAGGTTCGTCGGCGGGCTGGCTGGCAAGTTCCTGGCAGACTCCCAGCATATCGAACAGCAAACGGTCAATGTCTGCCTGAAGGGCCTGACGTTCATTGATGCCAAGGGGAAGCTGGTCAACGAGGGCAAGATGCCGCGTGCGCAGGGTGGCGACAATGCGCCGGTAGCCGCGCCGGTTATTGAGGTGGGCCAGTTGGGCGGCTTCGATCAGGGCGTCTGTGACTCCATCGAGTGCAGAAACGACCAACAGCAGGTGATCCCAGCGTTCATGCTCTTGCAGCACGATGCTCAAAACCTGCGTCAGCGCGGTGGCTGTGCCAACAGACGCTCCGCCAAACTTCATGACCAGGATTGCCATGTGAACCTCGATGAAAACAAGGCCGCGCGCATTACGCCGCGCGTTGTGGTGGTGCTGCTATATGTCAGCGTTGATGTGAGAAACTTAGCATCATGTCATATATTTGTCAATGTATTGGGAATTGACTGTCTGTGGTATAAAATAGGTGGGCATCATCAATATTGTCTGACAATCTGGAAGTCACATCCAATATGGTACAAACAGCAATCCTGAATACAGTTGCCGGTGTGCGCTTCACGAAGATCGGCAAATTGTATCATTTCGATTACAGCAATTACCCGGAATTACAGGCGGGTGATTACGTCATTGTGGAGACGGCTCGCGGACGGCAAATGGGGCAGGTGATGGGATTTGTCGAGCCGGAGAAGGATGTACAGCGAAACTATGCTCCCATCCTGCGGCCGGCGACCCCGCGCGATCTGGCTCTCAAACAATACTGGGAAGCACAGCAGGACGAGGCGCTGAGGATATGTCAGCAGAAGGCTAATGAGCTGGGCGGCTACAAAGAGGTTAAGTTTGTGGCCGCGCAGTACAATTACGATGGCAGTATGCTGACTTTTATCTATACAGCCGAAGATCGAGTCAATACGGGCAAGCTGTGGTCGGAACTCAGCCGCATCTTTGGGGCGAAGATTGAGATGCGGCAGGTTGGTCCGCGCGATGTCGCCAAACTCCTGGGTGGGTATGGCGCGTGCGGGGAACTGCGCTGTTGCAGCACCTTCCTGACTGATTTCAGCCCGATTTCGATCAAAATGGCGAAGGCACAGGGAATCTCGCTCAACCCATCTGAAATCACCGGGATGTGTGGGCGGCTGCGCTGCTGTCTGGTATACGAGTATGAACAGTACGTGGCGGCGCGCCAGCAGCTCCCCCGCAAAAACAAACGTGTGGGGACACCCTACGGTGAGGGCAAAGTCATCGACATCCATCCATTGCAGGATGCGGTGACGGTGCTGTTTGAGGAGGGGCGGCGGCTGGTGCAGCGGGAGGAACTGATTCCGCTGGAAGAAATGAAGGCTTTGGAGCAAAAGGCGAAAGCTCCCTGTGACCGGCATGGCGATGAACCGTGTGAATGCGGGCAGAAACCCGGTAAGCGACGCAGCGACCAAAACACGGAGGATTAGCACGATGAACGACACAAACAACGCCAATGGTTTCAAGCGGGTGCTGGGAGTCTTTGCGCACCCTGATGACCCGGAGTTCTTTGCTGGCGCGACTTTTGCTCGCTGGGCGGCGCAGGGCGCTGAGATTACGTTTCTGATGGCGACCAGCGGTGATAAAGGTAGCGCCGAGCCGGATATGACCCGTGAGCGGCTGATGGAGATTCGGGAAGAGGAAGAACGGCGCGCAGCTACGGCGCTGGGTGTCAAGGAGGTGATTTTCCTGCGCTATCCTGATGGTGAACTGGAACCGTCGCTCGACCTGCGGCGTGACATTGTGCGGGTGATTCGTCAGAAAAAGCCGGATGTGGTCGTAACCACTGACCCCACCGCCTGGTACAGCGAAACATCGGTTAATCATCCCGATCACCGGGCGATTGGTGAAGCAACACTGGCAGCAGTGTACCCGACGGCCCGCGACCGGCTCAATTTTCTGGAACTGGAGCGAGATGAAGGGCTGGAGGTTCACAAAACCAGCCAGCTATACATCGCGGGAACACCCCGGCCCAACAAGAAGATTGATGTTACGGACTACATCGATATTCAAATCAATGCGCTGCGAGAACACAAGAGCCAGATCAAGGATATTGACGATCTGGCGGCCCGACTGCGCGAACGCAAACGCGACCCTGAGTCGCCGGATGATGCGCCCCGGCACATTGAGTCGTTCCACGTTGTGACGCTGCGATGAGTAGGATCGATTTCAAGGCCGAAGCAGCAGCACTGCGCGATGAGATGGTCGCGCGCCGCCGTGATCTGCACCGGCATCCTGAACTGGCCTTTGAGGAAGTCCGCACCGCCGCGCTGATTGCGGATGAACTGCGCAATCTGGGATTGGAGGTGCAAACTGGCGTCGGCAGGACCGGTGTGGTTGGTATCCTTGAAGGCGATCAGGATGGCCCTACGATACTCTACCGGGCGGATATGGATGCTCTGCCCATTCAGGAAGAAAACGATGTGGATTATGCCTCGCAGACGCCGGGCGTGATGCACGCCTGTGGTCATGATGGGCATGTCACGATTGCGCTGGGCGTAGCGAAACTGCTGGTTCGCCAGCGCAGGCAAATGGCAGGTCGGGTGAAGTTCGTCTTTCAGCCGGCCGAAGAGACCGGCGCGGGCGCGCGGGCGATGATTGATGACGGCGTGTTGATCGACCCTGCCCCTGATGTGACGATTGGGCTGCATCTCTGGAATCCACTGTCGATTGGGCAGGTGGGTATCGCTGAGGGTGCGGTGATGGCCGGCTCGTCGATTTTTCAGATTATCATTCAGGGCAGGGGTGGACACGCGGCGATGCCCTATACCACCATCGATCCGGTTGTATGTGCCAGCCAGGTGGTCATGGCGCTGCACGCGCTGGTAGGCCGCAGGTTCAATGCGATGGAAGGGGCAGTGGTTTTGTCTGTCACCAGCCTGGAAACGAGCAGCAAAGCCTACAATGTGATCCCTGAGCAGGTTGAGATTCGCGGAACTTTTCGCACGTTTGATGCCGAGGCCAGCAGACAGCTTGAACAGTACATCTGCGAAACGACGGAGTCGCTTTGCCGGTCGATGAACTGTTCGGTTAAGGTGCGGGTCGATCACCAGACCTTCCCGGTAGTCAATCACCCGGAGATGGTGGCGCGGCTGCGTCGCCTGTTCGGACGAATGATTGGTGAAGATCGACTGGACACGAATGCCCGGACTATGGCAGCCGAGGATGTGTCCTTCCTGATGAACGACAGGCCCGGCGTATATTTCTTTCTTGGTTCGTCAAATAAGGATCGGGGCCTGAACTACGATCACCATCATCCGCGTTTCGATTTTGATGAAGATGCGCTGCCGCTGGGCGTGGCGCTGATGTCAGCGGCGCTGGCAGATTTTGTGTTGAACGATGGCGAGTAAGGCTGCCCTTCAATGGCTCGATGGGCGCGGCTGGCTGGTGCTGGCGGGTCGCACGCCCGGGACCGATGCGATTCGAGCGCGTGTCCTAAGTATAGCCGCGGCTGATGGCGGTGTCGCATATGTGGCGACACAGGGTGGGGGCGCGGCA
>Ga0079224_100012520_pt1 | contig 11753 bp, 15 predicted proteins | sample Stecom2015_FD_80414 | JGI IMG/M metagenome (GOLD analysis project Ga0079224, IMG submission 80414) | Agricultural soil microbial communities from Utah to study Nitrogen management - Steer compost 2015 | ecosystem: Environmental > Terrestrial > Soil > Agricultural land | place: USA: Utah...
GTGTTGGTGTATGGGCAATTCTGTACAGATTACCGGATAATCCGTTTTGGAACAGAGAGTAGAAACGACTGCCGAATCACTACCACCTCTGATGCCCACCACAAATCCTATGGTTTTTGCTTTTTGAGTATAATCGCTAAGACAGTTTACAATGTGGGTTACTACTTTTTGGGGGTGTAACATAATTGAGAATTTTATGAGTAAATTTGTCACAAATATAAAATTATAAAAAAGTATATTCGTTTATCAAGCTAGGTTTTATAAGATTTTTATGAGGAAAGTACTCTTATTTTTCACAATCGTTTTGTTGTTGTTTTCGTGTGAAAAACAAAAAAAAATAAACAAAGAGGTGGAGGCACTAAAGGTTTCGGTTACTATCGAACGTTTTGATCAAAAGTTTGCGGAAGCTACGCCAGAAAACTGGAAAAGCCTTCGGGAGGAGTATCCTTTTTTCTTTCCCGGATTTTATCCCGATAGTGTTTGGGTGGCTAAAACTACGGATACTTTACAAAAAGAATTGGAATTTGAAACCGATAAAATCTTTAGAGATTTTACGAAGTACGAGAAAGAAATAGAACTGCTTTTTAAACATATCAAATACTATTTTTCGGAGTTTACAGAACCGGTGGTTTATACCGTAATTTCGGATGTGGATTATCAAAACAGCGTGGTGTTGACCGAGGACAAATTGGTTATTGGTTTGGATAATTTTTTGGGAACCGATCACAAATTTTATTCGGGTATATCGCGATATATTGCTAAAAACTTGAAACCTGAGCAACTCATTCCGACCATTACTACTCGTTTTGCGCAACAGCGAGTGCCTTTTCCGGCCAATAATACTTTTATGGAAAAAATGGTGTATTACGGTAAGATTCTTTATTTAAAACAACTTTTCCTTCCGTTGTATAATGATGAAGATATTATCGGTTATACCTATGAAGAAATAGATTGGGCACGAGCCAACGAATCCGAAATTTGGAGGTATTTTGTAGAAAAAGAATTGCTGTACAATACCCATCAAAATATGGATTCACGCTTTTTGAACGATGCTCCGTTTTCTAAATTTTATTTGGAATTAGACAACGAATCTCCCGGAAGATTGGGTCAGTATATAGGTTGGCAAATCGTAATGGCTTATATGAAGAACAATGCGGTAGAACTAAGGCAAATGCTTCAAACCAATGGTGAGGATATTTTTAAAAATTCAAAATTCAAACCCCGAAAATAATGGCTATAAAACATACTTCTAATATTACCATCCAAGTAGGTTTGGATGAAAACAAAATTCCCGAAAGCTTAAGTTGGAGTGCCGAAGATGGCGGTATCGTTAACGAAGAGACTAAATCTGTTATGCTTTCGGTATGGGATCATAGCAGTCAAGAAGCTTTGCGAATCGATCTTTGGACTAAGGATATGCCGATGGATGCGATGAAAGTATTTTTTTATCAAACCCTTCGGGCTATGGCCGATACTTTTGAAAGAGCTACCGGAGATGAAAAAATGAGCGCTACTATGCGGGATTTCACCGACTATTTTGCCGAAAAAATGGAATTGGATAAATTAAAAGATTAGGAAATATTTTAGTAACCGGCAAAATTAAAATTCAACATTACTTTCATATCCTTGTATAATTGAGGGAATTCCAATTTTAGTTCCTGTGGAGATTCAAAAAAGTACTCAGCCAATACAGCCGTAAATTCGTATTGATTTGTAAACGCATAACTTCTGAAAAATCGCGTATTTTCGAGTCGTTCTTTAGTGTCCGCCTCCCGAAGTTGTAAAATTATTTTCTTGAAAAATTTATTAAATCGTGCCGCATCGCTGTCTTTTACCACTTTTGCTTCCATCTGCATGGCGTGAATAAACTCGTGAATTCCCAGGTTGAGGTTGTCGTTTGTAATTTCATAGCCCATTTCAAAATGTTTCTGCGAAAGGGCCATCACTTTAAGACGAGGGTTAAATTCACCCTGGTGGTAATTTTCGTTTCCGGCACTGTAAAACTCTTTCGGATATATCAAAATGTTTTGTACTAAGTGATAGATGTAATTTTTTCTGCCAAAACTCAACATACAACCGATAGCAGCTACCAAAACTTTTAGTTTTTCTGAAACAACCAAGCCTTCTCTACCGTGAAATTGTTTTTTGGATAAAAAATGAGACACTCGGTGTTCAAACTGTCTTTGATGTTTGGGTGACAGTTGGTTGTAAAAAGAAAAATCGCTTTTTAATACCTGAATTTGCGACGGTTCCAATTTTTTGTACACCCATATATGTCGCCACAACGGCCGATTGAGTTGGGATGCTAAATAGCCTTCGATGAGATTATAGAAAATATATAAAAACCACAAGGCTAGAAAAACCAAGACAAAATGCACTATCCATGGTATGGGAATCTCCTGTTCCCGAATTAGGATGAGAAATAAATGGTGCATGGCATATTTTTTCTATACAACGCCAGAAAGATAAAAATGTTTTAGATTATTTCTTAGAGGACTCACCCACAAAATTGTGAGTTGGCAACTTAAACAGTATATTAAAGGTGGTTAAGCTTCCATAACAACGGGTGATATATTGCTGTAACTCTATTTTTTCGTCTTCCTGCAGGGAGTCAGAAGCATTTATTTTTTGTTCCATAACTCGAAGTCGGTCGCGAAGCATCACAATTTTGTGAAAAAAAGTGTCAATAGGGATTTCTTTGGATTGTAAACTTTTGTCTTTGGGTTCGATAATAAGGTTTCCGCCACGCCATCTTTCTGCCAATGGCACTACCTCACTCACATCACTCCAACGCTTTAAAATTTCTACTAAAGAAGATTCAACCTCCGCAAAACTTACCGTATCTACTTCTCCTTCAACGGCCTCAATTACTTCAAAATCATCATTGACGGGGATGGTTTCCAAACCGTTTTCCAAAAAAGTAACCCAATACATTTTAGAAGATACGTTGGTTATTACTCCTTTCCCATATTGCGGGTGATTTATTCTTGATCCAATTCCTAAAATTTGTTTCATGGTCATGTTATTCTTTGAGTATTTATGCCTTTATTTTTTTGCGAAGAAAAGGTTTTTTAAAAAATTAAACAAACCGGAAGCCAATTTACAAGTTAATGAAACCCCTAAAAATGAAAAAACCTGCTACATTTCTGCAGCAGGCCTTCAGGATACCTTCATCCGGCTCCCATCGGATGTGAGGTATTTCTTTTAAAGTTTTATATTTTATAGTACAAAATTTTCAAAAATCAATAAAGAAATTTTGTGGTTCTCCAAAATGAGCTACAAACCAAAACGTCATAAAAACACACACAAATCTGTTGGGAGCAGAAAAAAAGCAATGAATCACCCTGCGTAAAACGACAATAATCGCAGGATATTATTTAGGGGAGATAAATCAATGTATTCATTGACAGAGCAAACATACAATTTTTTTCTTGAATTTCAAAAAATTATATTAAAATCCCTTAAAAAAACCTGTCACATTACTGTAACAGGTTTTTCACAATCCCGCATCCGGCTCCCACTGGCTGCAAGATAACCGATTATTTTCGCTCATAAAAAAAAAACAATTTTTTTTAAAACATACTGTCATTATTTGTGTAAAACAACTAAAATGACAATCCTAAACATGGAAAAAATCGAAAAAATAAATCTTCAAAATCTACACAAACTTTTAGTAGGTGCTTTTAAAAACGTAACGGCAAAAAAAGTTTTTAATTATTGAATTGCAGAATTTTAACTTTTACTTAATTTTCGGAACAGAGTCAAACAAATTATTCAAAAGAGGTTTCATTTGTCAAAAATAATTTGTCTGCAACTGTAATTCTTTAATCAATCCGTATCTTTGCCTACTTAAAAAAAGTAAGCTTTCTATGCTCAATAAATTAAACATTGCCAAGCAGCGTTTTGACGAGGTAAGTGACTTGATTATTCAACCCGATGTGATTGCGGACCAAAAAAGGTACATCCAATTAAATAAAGAGTATAAAGAACTCCAGAAATTGGTCGAAAAAAGGGCAGAATATATTGCTGTGACCAATGCTATTACCGAAGCGCAAGAAATACTCAACGACGGCAGTGATTCGGAAATGGTGGAAATGGCTCAGGCAGAACTTACCCATGCCAAAGAGCGAATTCCCAAATTGGAAGAAGAGATCAAATTTTTGTTGATTCCTAAAGATCCGGAAGATGCCAAAAATGTGGTGATGGAAATCAGAGCCGGAACCGGAGGCGATGAAGCCAGTATTTTTGCGGGCGATTTGTACCGTATGTACACTAAATATATTGAGAGCCGTGGTTGGAGTTACAGCGTTCTTGATTTTAGTGAAGGAACCAATGGTGGATATAAAGAAATTCAGTTTGAAGTAAACGGTGAAGACGTTTACGGTACCCTTAAATTTGAGGCCGGAGTACACCGGGTACAGCGGGTTCCTCAAACCGAAACCCAAGGCAGGGTACATACCAGTGCCGCAACGGTGATGGTGCTACCCGAAGCTGAAGAGTTTGATATTCACATAGATCCTAAAGATGTCCGCATCGATTTTTTTTGTTCGTCGGGTCCCGGAGGTCAGTCGGTGAATACTACGTATTCGGCCGTTCGTCTGACGCACATACCTACGGGTATTGTGGCTCAGTGTCAGGATGAAAAATCCCAACACAAAAACAAAGACAAGGCATTTAAAGTGCTTCGCTCGCGTTTGTACGATATTGAATTAGCCAAAAGGCAGGAAGAGGACGCTGCCAAACGAAATTCCCAGGTAAGCAGCGGCGACCGTAGTGCCAAAATACGCACCTATAACTATCCGCAAGGCCGGGTAACCGATCATCGTATCGGATTGACGCTGTATGATTTAGGAAATATTATGAACGGGGATATTCAGCGTATCATTGACGAATTGCAATTAGTAAATAATACCGAGAAGTTAAAAGAAAATAGTGAGGTATTTTAATATGTTATAACAAAATGACCAAAGAACTTCTTATCGAACAAATCCGTCTCAAACAATCGTTTTTGTGTGTGGGACTGGACGTGGATATTAACAAAATCCCCAAGCATTTGTTAGGAGAAGAAGATCCGATTTTCGCTTTTAACAAAGCTATTATTGATGCTACGCATCCTTATACGGTGGCTTATAAACCCAATACGGCTTTTTACGAAGCACAGGGAGTTAAGGGGTGGCAATCATTACAAAAAACAATTGATTATCTGAATAAAAATTTCCCCGATATTTTTACCATTGCTGATGCCAAACGGGGCGATATTGGCAATACTTCTTCTATGTATGCCAAAGCTTTTTTTGAAAATTTACATTTTGATTCCGTAACAGTAGCGCCCTATATGGGAAAAGATTCGGTAGAACCTTTTTTGCAGTTTGAAAATAAATTTGCAATTCTTCTGGGACTGACATCTAACCAAGGTGCGTTTGATTTTCAAACGTTGGATACCGAAGGTGAAGAATTGTATAAAAAAGTGATTAAAATTTCTAAATCCTGGGTAGGTTCTGACCGATTGATGTATGTGGTAGGCGCTACTAAAGCCGAATTTCTTGCGGATATCAGAAATATTATTCCGGAAAGTTTTTTATTAATACCCGGGGTAGGTGCCCAAGGAGGTTCGTTGGAAGAAGTTTGTAATTATGGTTTGACAGAAGAAATCGGACTACTGATAAATTCTTCACGGGCAATTATTTACGCTTCTCAAGAAACTGATTTAGCTGAAAAAGCCGCTGGAGAAGCACAGAAACTCCAACAGCAAATGGCGGAAATTCTTTCGAATTAATCTTTTACCATAATATTTTCAGCTATTTATAAAAAATGTTTGTCTCAGACCAACTTCACCGGCAATTATCCTTGGAAAAGACACCCCGGCGAATCGTTTCGTTAGTACCGTCTCAAACCGAGTTTTTGGTGGATTTGGGTTTAGAAAAACAATTGGTGGGCATAACCAAATTTTGTGTACATCCTGCTCATTTGCGTAAGCAAATAGAGGTAGTAGGAGGTACTAAAAATGTACATTTTAACAAAATTAAGACCTTAGCTCCCGAAATTATTATTTGTAATAAGGAAGAAAATTCCAAAGAAATTGTTGAAGCTTGCGAAAAAATAGCCCCAACTTGGGTTAGCGATATTAAGACAATAGCCGATTGTTTTAAAATGATGAGAGGTTTGGCAACTATTTTTGGAAAAGAAACTGAAGCCGAAAAAATCATTCAGGATATTTCTGAAAAGCAAAGCCAATTTACCAAAAACATTTCATACCGAAAACAACGCAAGACATTATATCTGATTTGGAAAAACCCCTATATGGCAGCCGGAAGGGATAGTTTTATCAATAGTTTGCTTTTGCTCAATCATTTGGATAATGTAATGCCGCTTGAAAGTCGCTATCCCGAAATTGAAGAAAAGCAATGGCAAGAAGCCGAGGTGATTTTACTTTCTTCCGAACCGTATCCTTTTAAAACTAATGATGTAGATGAACTTCAAGAAAAATTTCCCCAAAAAAAAATACTCCTCGCAGACGGGGAGTATTTCAGTTGGTATGGCTCTCGATTACAAAAAGCTTTTGATTATTTCCAAACACTTGATTTTTAATCCTGTAAAGCAAATACCCTTCGGAGTAAATCAGTAGTTCGAGAATTGAGATTGGTGCGGATGTTTTTTTCTTCAATTTCAATCATTTTAAAAACCCCGCTCAGTGCTTCCTGAGTTACGTAGTCAGTTAAATCGGGGTTAACTTTTTGAACCAGCGGAATGGAATTGTACTTGGTAATAATATTTGTCCAGATTTGATTCGCACCCACTTTGTCAAAAGAATTTTTAATCACAGGGTTAAATTTTTGGTATAAATCCCGAGTAGTTTTGGACGACAGGTAATTGGTAGCCGCATTGTCAGATCCCAAAAGTATATTTTTTGCGTCATCAAAAGTAATTTGTTTTACGGCGTTCACAAAAATGGGAGTGGCTTCTTTCACGGCATCTTCGGCGGCTCGGTTGAACATTAAAATTCCTTCGTCAGCCAAATTCCCCAATCCGATGTCTCTCAATGTTTTATCCACTTTTTGAAGTTCTTTAGGCATCAATATTTTGACCAATTCATTTTTATAAAAACCATCCTTTAGAGTAAGTTTACTCACTTGTTTATCAATACCGTTATTCAGAGCCTGACGCAGTCCGGTAGCTATGTCAGCGTTGGTAAGTACGGTTCCTTCTTGGGGCAGGGTATCTATCACTTGTTGTAATTCGGCACAGGATAGTACGCTCAGTAAAAGAGGTAACAATAATAACTTTTTCATGAGATTTAATTTTTGTGTAATTTATAAAAAATCGCTGAGGGTGAAGTAAAAATAAAAAACATCCGCTGTTTTGGCGGATGTTTATCTTTATAATTTCAGCAAAAATTATACTTTATTTGCTTCAACAGACACTTGCAAACCAATCTCGTCATTGATGAATTTGTCACCTAAGTTGGTGAAAATACTTTTAGATTGGTAGTTGATACCCCATTGCGTACGGTCGATGTTGAATTTCTCACTTTGGAGAATTAATTTATCTCCTTCCAAAGAAACATTTACCGGGAATTCGATGTTTTTAGTAGTCTCTTTTAAAGTCAAATTACCCTGTAAGTAAGTTTTTCCGTCAGCTACACGAACACCGGTAACTGAAAAGTTTCCTCTGGGATATTTTGTAGTATTGAAGAAATCTTCAGCACCTTCTTCGGCAGTACCTTTCAAGTGAGCCTCCAAATTTTCTTTATATTGACCTTCTAATTCAGTTACAGTAATTGAAGTCAAATCCAAAATAAAATCACCGCTTTCTATCATATTGTCCGCACCTAAATTCATTCTTCCTTCAGTCAATTTCAAATATCCGGTGTGCGTTCCGGTAGGTTTAGAAGCTTCCCACTCTATCTTAGTAGTTTCAGCATTGATTGCATAAGTTACTGCTTCTTCAGAATGTTCAACTACTTCTTGAGCATCAGTGCCTTTTACTGTATTTTCGTTTTTACATGAAGTAAGAAAAACGAAAGTCATCGAAAGTAATCCTAATTTTAACAGGTTAATCTTCATAATTTTTTTTCTTTTTTGGTTCTACGTGCAAAGTTAATGGATAGGGTGCGAATTAATCTTAAAACCATATTAAAATTTTATTGTGACATTATGGCATTATTTGTATCATTGGCAATAATTTTGAAATAGCCTTTGGGAGAAAAAATAATTGTTATGAGTAAAATGGAAAAAGATACTGTTTCTAAATCTAACCCAACGAAAGAAACAAAAAAAGAGATGAAGTCAAAAAAAGAACTCGAAGAGCTGAAACAGCAAGTAAACCAACTACAAGAAGAAATTGATACCGAAAAAGATCGGAATCTTCGCTTGTTTGCCGAGTTCGAAAATTACAAGAAAAGAACCACCAAAGAACGTATAGAACTTTTTAAAACAGCCGGACAGGAGGTCCTGCAGGCTTTGTTGCCGGTAATGGACGATTTTGAAAGGGCTTTGCCACAACTTCAAAAATCGGAGGATCAAAACTTGTTTAAAGGTGTGGAATTGATTTATTCCAAACTCCAAAACACCCTAAAAAGCAAAGGACTCGAAACTATAGAGGTACAACAAGGCGATGCTTTTGATGCTGAAATTCACGATGCTATCACCCAGATTCCTGCACCTTCTGACGATTTAAAAGGAAAAATTGTAGATGTGGTTGAAAGAGGATACCAATTGGGAGACAAGATTATACGACACCCCAAAGTGGTAGTTGGTCAATAATTTAATACGATGAAACAAGATTATTACGAAATATTAGGCGTTAGCAAAAATGCAAGTGCGGAGGAAATTAAAAAAGCCTACCGCAAAAAAGCTATTCAGTACCATCCCGATAAAAATCCCGGGGATAAAGAAGCCGAAGAAATGTTTAAAAAAGCTGCCGAGGCCTATGAAGTCCTGAGCGACCCTGATAAACGAGCCAAGTACGATCGCTTTGGTCATCAGGCCTTTGAAGGAGGCGGTTTTGGCGGAGGCGGTATGAATATGGATGACATATTCAGTCAGTTTGGAGATATTTTTGGAAGTGCTTTTGGTGGTGGTTTCAGCGGGTTTGGTGGATTTGGTGGCGGTTCACAACGAACTGCCAAAGGAAGTGCCCTTCGGGTCAAAGTAGCTTTGAGTTTGGAGGAAATTGCCAATGGAGTAGAAAAGAAAATAAAAGTAAAACGCAAAAAACTCGCCGAAGGCACCACCTATAAAACTTGTGGAACCTGTCACGGCAGCGGCCATGTTACCCGTATTCAGAATACCATACTCGGTCGTATGCAAACTTCCAGTCCGTGTTCTGCTTGTGGTGGTCTTGGGCAAATAGTGGATAAAAAACCTTTCAATGCCGATGCTGAAGGGATGATTGTTTCTGAAGATACCGTAAGCATTAAAATACCCGCCGGCGTGGTGGACGGTATGCAACTTAAAGTTTCCGGTAAAGGAAATGACGCCCCCGGTAACGGAATCTCCGGAGATTTATTGGTTTTAATTGAAGAAAAACCTCATCCTACATTGCAGCGAGAGGGTGATAACTTGCATTACGATTTGTATATAAGTATTTCGGAAGCTGTCTTAGGAACTTCCAAAGAAATTGATACCGTTTCCGGAAAGGTGCGAATTAAAATCGAAGAAGGTACCCAAAGCGGAAAAATTCTTCGGTTACGCAACAAAGGAATGCCGTCCTTAAACAGCTACGGGAATGGCGATTTGTTGGTGCATGTAAATGTGTGGACTCCAAAAACTCTGACTAAAGAACAACGGGAGTTTTTTGAAAAAATGGCAACCGATAGCAATTTTCAACCTAAACCCGAAAAAAGCGATAAATCGTTTTTTGAAAAAGTAAAAGATATGTTTTCTTAGAAAAAAGAACCGAAGTGAAAACTTCGGTTTTTTTTTGAAAGTTTTTTGGGAAATTATCGAAACACCTTTTCCTTAATAATTTTGATATTAAACAAAATAATTCCCGCCAATATCAGCCCAAATCCCAATCCCTGTACAAAAGACAATTTTTCGTTGAAATAAAAAATAGCCAGTAAAAAGGTGAAAATGGGATTTAAATACATGAAAATTCCCACTACCGAAGAGTTTAAACCCTTTAATGCATAAATGGTGAGATACATGGGTATAATGGTAAAAAGTATCGCAATCAAAGTGACTATTTCGTAGAAAACAGCGGTTTTTTCCATCGAAGTGATGTGATACGGAAAAAAGGGTAATAAGAGTATCACGGCAAACAGTACTTGAAAAGTGAGTATGACGAATCGGTCTAATTGGTGATTTCTCCGTTGTAAAATAGGATAAAAAGCATACGAAAGAGCCACCACACTACTGTACATAAGTTCTTCGAAATGCCCGATAGACATCATACCGCAACTTACCACACAAATAAGAACGGCTATCCATTGGATTTGAGATAATTTTTCTTTTAGAATAAAAACCGCCAGCACCACCGTCATAATCGGGCAAATGAGGTAAGCGAGGGAAGTGGCGTTCACACTCACGTGATTCATTACGTAGATGAATACAAACCAGTTTACCGCAAAAATAAGTCCGCTGAGGAAGTTGACGGTAAGCAGGTGTTTTTTTTCAGAGGATTTTAATTTCTTATAGGTATCCCAACTACTTTTTAATGTTTTTCTTCGAAAAAGCAGAAGTGTTAAAATCATTAAACTTAATGTGAACATGATGCGATAGCCCAATATATCGAATGAAGAATATGCTTGTAGAGCGCGCAACGGCAGACTGAAAAATCCCCAGATGGTGTAAGCGACGATAGCAGCCAGATAGTATTTCAGATACATAAAAAAGAGTCGGAAATGCAGTACAAAGGTATCTTAAAAAAAGGAGAATTTTTCTTACAAAAATTTTTCTTTTAACTCAGGTGTGGGAATCATACAACTGTCTTTTTTACCAAACCATTTATATCGGTTTTTGGCAATGATGTCATACACAAAATCACGTATAAAAGGAGGAATTATCAAAAAACCGTAAAGTAAGGGATACCCTCCCGAAAGATGCCGTGCAATCCGCAGTGCCGCACCGGATTTATAGTAGTAATTTTTATCAGTTAACAAAAGAATGGAATCAATTTTTGTAGTATCGACTCCATATTCTTGAGTGAGTTTTTCACCTACATCCGACTGTAAGGCAGCAAACCGGAAGAGGTCTTTTTTGTCCCTTTTCAGAATAAAAGTAACCGTATTGTTGCACAAGTTACAGACCCCGTCGAAGAGGATGATTTTTTTGTCTGCAACCGTTGTGTTCATCACTTTATTTTTTATAAAAAGGAGGTTTTACTACCGTAGCCGGAATCAAATTTTTACGAATTTGAATATAAATCGTGCTTCCCGGTTCGGAGTAGGCGACAGGTACATAGCCCAAACCAATACCTTTATTGAGCGAGGGCGCCATTGTTCCGCTGGTTACTTTTCCGATTACGTTCCCGTTGGCGTCAGTAATCTCGTAGTCGTGTCGAGGGATGCCTCGCTCGTTGAGTTCAAAACCAACTAATTTTCGAGAAACTCCTTCTTCTTTTTGTTTTTTCAGGTTTTCGGAATTGATAAAATCTTTGGTGAATTTAGTAATCCACCCCAATCCTGCTTCTAAAGGTGAAGTAGTATCGTCTATATCGTTTCCGTAAAGACAGAAACCCATTTCCAAACGTAGCGTGTCACGAGCAGCCAAACCGATTGGTTTAATGCCAAAGCTTTTTCCGGCTTCAAAAAC
>Ga0079224_100012521_pt1 | contig 11752 bp, 9 predicted proteins | sample Stecom2015_FD_80414 | JGI IMG/M metagenome (GOLD analysis project Ga0079224, IMG submission 80414) | Agricultural soil microbial communities from Utah to study Nitrogen management - Steer compost 2015 | ecosystem: Environmental > Terrestrial > Soil > Agricultural land | place: USA: Utah...
GGCGTTGCGGTGAGCGTGAGCAGGTGGACGTTGGCGCGCAGCGCCTTCAGCGCCTCCTTCTGGCGCACGCCGAAGCGCTGCTCCTCGTCCACGATCACGAGCCCGAGGTCCTTGAAGCGCACGTCCTTCTGCAGCAGGCGGTGGGTGCCGACGATGACGTCGATCGTGCCCTCGGCGACCTTCTCCAGCTCGGCCTTGATCTCCTTGGTGCTCTTGAAGCGCGACAGCACTTCCACCCGGATCGGCCAGTCGGCGAAGCGGTCGGTGAAGTTGCGGTAGTGCTGCTCGGCCAGCAGCGTGGTCGGCACCAGCACCGCGACCTGCTTGCCGGCGGCGGCGGTGGCGAAAGCCGCGCGCACCGCGACCTCGGTCTTGCCGAAGCCGACGTCGCCGCAGACCACGCGGTCCATCGGCTGCGAGGACTGCAGGTCGCGCAGCACGGCCTCGATGGCGGCGTGCTGGTCGGGCGTTTCCTCGAACGGGAAGGTCGCCGCGAAGGGTTCGTACATGCCGCGGTCGACGTCGATCGCGAGTCCGGCGCGGGCCTGGCGTTTGGCCTGGATTTCCAGCAGCTCGGCTGCCACGTCGCGCACCTTTTCGGCGGCCTTGCGCTTGGCCTTGGTCCACTGCTCGCCACCCAGCGAATGCAGCGGCGCGGTCTCCGGCGAGGCGCCGGAGTAACGGCTGATCAGGTGCAGCTGCGCGACCGGCACGTAAAGGCGGTCGCCCTTGGCGTATTCGATTTCGAGGTATTCGGCCGGCATGCCGCCGGCCTCCAGCGTCACCAGCCCGCGATAGCGGCCGACGCCGTGGTCCTCGTGCACGATCGGCGAACCGTCGGACAGCTCGCCGAGGTCGCGGATGATCGCCTCGGGCTCGCGCCCGACGCGCTTGCGCCGACGGGGCTGCGCGGCGCGCTCGGGGAACAGCTGGCGTTCGGTGAGCACCACCATCGGCTCGCTGCCGGCCGCCGCGTCGCCATCAAGGGCGAAGCCATCCTCCAGCGGCGCCACCGCGATCGCGAAGCGCGCATCGCCGGTGGCGAAGCTGCGGAAGTCGGGCAGCACCTGCGGCCGCAGCGCGGCGGCGTCCAACACTTCAAGCAGCGCCTCGCGGCGGCCGGCACTGTCGGCCGAGACCAGCACGCGGCCCGGATAGCTGCCGAGGAAATCCTTCAGCGGCGCGGCGGCGGCGTCGTGGCGGGCGGCCACCGGAAGTTCCGGTGCCGGCTGCTCGCCCAGGCGCGCGGCCTCCGCATGGCGCGGGTGGTCGGCGCCAGCAAGCTCGATCCGCGGCGCGTCGTTGAAGCGCGCGCGCAGCTCGTCCGGCGCCAGCCACAGCGCGCCCGGCGGCAGCACCGGGTGTTCGACATCGTGCCGGCGCTGCTCGTGGCGCTGCCCGGCCTGGGCCCAGAAGTGGTCGGCCGCAGCAGGGGCGCCCTCGTCAACCAGCGGCAGGGCATCCTCGCCGAGGTAGTCGAACAGGGTCGCGGTGGCGCCGTCGGGGAAGAACAGCGGCAGGTAGTACTCGATGCCCGCCGGTGCGGCACCGGCCTTGAGGTCCTGGAACAGCGCGCTGCGCCGGGTATCGATGTCGAAGCGTTCGCGCAGCGCGTCCAGCGCCCGCTCGCGCGAGGCCTCGTCCAGCGGGACCTCGCGGCCGGGCATCAGCTGGATCGCCTGGACCTTGTCCAGCGAGCGCTGGCTCTCGGGGTCGAACACGCGGATGGTGTCGATCTCGTCGTCGAGCAGCTCGACCCGGAACGGCGCCGCTTCGCCCATCGGATAGACGTCGAGCAGGGCGCCGCGCACGGCGAAATCGCCGGGATCGTAGACCTGCGGCACGTTGCGGTAGCCGGCGGCATGCAGGCGGCGCTTCTCGGCGTCGAGGTCCAGGCGCTGGCCCACGCGCAGGTCGAAGCTGTTGCCGATGACGTAGGACAGCGGCGGCAGGCGCTGCATCAGCGTCTGCACCGGCACCACCAGCACGCCGCGCTTCATCGTCGGCAGGCGGCGCAGGGTGGCCAGGCGCTGCGAGACGATCTCGGGGTGCGGGCTGAAACGGTCGTAGGGCAGGGTCTCCCAGTCGGGGAAGCCCAGCACCGGCAGCGCGGGGTCGGCGCCGAGGAGCGTCTGCAGGTCGGCCTCGATCTGGGTCGCCGCGTGGTTGTCGCGCGCCACCGCCAGCAGCACGCCGTCGTGGGCACGCGCGGCGGCCGCCACGAACCAGGCCAGCGCCGAGCGCGAGGCCGGCGCGCGCCACCACGCCCGCGGGCGCCCGGGACCGGGCAGCGGGGGAACGGGAAGCGGAAGGGGAGCGGGGCTGCCTGGGGGAGTCTTGTCGGTCATCAACGCGCGTAAAAGCGGCGGCGCCGGCAGCATGGTGCAGCCGGTGCGAGGGCGCGCAGTTTAACCCGCGGCCCCGTCGACGCCGGCGACGGGCGTGGTTGCGGCCAGGGGCAGGCGCACGCGCACGAAGCCGGGGTCGGCGCCATCGACAAGCTCGAAGCCCATGGAGCGCGCCAGGTCCAGCAGCGGGCCGTTGTCCTCGAGCACGTCGCCGTGCACGGCGTCGAGCCGCTTGCCGCGGGCCCAGCGCGCGACCCGACGCATGAGGTGGCGGCCCAGTCCCATGCCGGCGACGTTGCGCCCGACGAGGATCGCGAACCGCGCCTCGCGCGTGCCCGGGACCACGGCGGCGTGGGCCAGGCCGGAGAGCATGGCCTCGCCCGGCGGCAGCGGCTCGGCCACGACCAGGGTGAAGGCGTTGCGGGCATCGGGCTGGGCGAGGCGCACGGCCTGGTCGGTGCCCATGGCGTCGGCGCCGGCCAGCAGGTGGCGGCCGAGTTCCTCGGGCTCCATGAGTTCGAAGCCTGCCCGGAGCACGGGGGCATCCTCGGAGCGGATGGGGCGGATCAGGACATCACGGCCGTTGCCGAGGCGGATCTCCTCGTGCCACGGCGGAAGGCGGTTTCTGGCGACCATGTGCCGGATGCTGTCACGGTCGAAGTGAAGCCCGCCTCTACATCCCGCGGTGGTGGCCGGGCGGCGATCGCATTCCGGCGGCCCCCGGGCGGCGACCTCAGGGCGGGCTGCGCAGCCAGTGCAGGCGCGAGCTTGCGCCGCGTTCGCCCAGGGCCGCGGCCAGGCCGGTCAGCGCCGGCTTCAGCGCCGCGTCGAACTGCCACGGCGGGTTGACCACCAGCAGGCCGCTGCCGTTCATCCGCAGCGGCGAGTCGTCCGGGCGCACCATCAGCTCGGCCAACAGCACGGATTTCGCCGGCAGGTCGGCGGCGCGGCGCTGGAACGGCCCCAGCGTGCGCCGGAGCTTGATCGGGTACCAGAGCGCGAACACGCCCTGCGGGAAGCGCCGCAGGCCCTCGCGGATCGCGGCCAGGGAGTCGTCGAACTCGGCCAGCTGGCTTTCATAGGGCGGGTCGACCAGCACCAGGCCGCGGCCGATGCGGGTCTCGCCGTCGCGCGGCGGCAGCAGGGCGCGCATGGCGGCATAGCCGTCGCCACGCTGCACGCGCACGCGGCGGTCGTCGGCGAAGGTGGCGTCCAGGACCTTGGATTCTTCCGGCTGCAGCTCGCAGCAGACGATGCGGTCGTCGGCGCGCAGCGCGTGCGCGAGCAGCCACGGCGAGCCCGGATAGGCGTCGGCGCCGTGCTCCTTGCGGCAGGCGCGGACGGCGTCCAGGTAGCGGCGCAGCAGCGGATCCTTCGGCGTTTCGGCGAACAGTCGGGCGATGCCGTCATCGGCCTCGCCGGTGCGCTTGGCGCTGGCGCCGGCCAGGTGGTAAAGGCCGCGGCCGGCGTGGGTGTCGAGAGCGAACAGCGGCGCCGGCTTGGCCACCAGTGCATCGCACAGGGCCAGCAGGACGACGTGCTTGAGGACGTCGGCGTGGTTGCCGGCGTGGAAGGCGTGGCGGTAGTTCATCGGCGAAGGATACCGGTCCTGCGCCGGCCCGCGGCCCCGGTATGCTGCGCGCCATGCCCGCGCACGCGCCGCCGCCCCCATCCACCCTGCTGCTGGTCGAGGACGATCCGGCGATCGCGGAGGCCGTGCTCTACGCCCTGCGCGCGGAGGGCCACGTGGTCGAGCACCTGCTGTTGGGCGGCGGCGTCGCCGCGCGGGTGCGTGCCGGCGGCGTCGACCTGGTGCTGCTCGACGTCGGCCTGCCGGACATCGGCGGCTTCGAGGTCTGCCGGCAGCTGCGCGCCTTCAGCGCGGTGCCGGTGGTGTTCCTGAGCGCGCGCGGCGACGAGGTGGACCGGGTGCTGGGGCTGGAGCTGGGCGCGGACGACTACATCGCCAAGCCGTTCTCCCTGCGCGAGCTGGCGGCGCGCGTGCGCGCGCGGCTGCGCCGGCATCCGGCCGCAGCGGGCGAGCCTGGCGTCCATGCCGGATCCGCGCCCGCGGACTGCGCTCCCCTCAGGCACGGCCGCTTCGAACACGACGCTGCCGCGCGCCGGGTCCGTTTCGACGGCGTACTGCTGGACCTGACCCGCTACGAATACGCCCTGCTTGCCGAACTGCTGCGTCGCCCCGGGGCCATCCTCAGCCGCGCGCAGCTGCTCGATCGCGCCTGGGAAGACGCCCTCGACAGCGGCGAACGCACCGTCGATACCCACGTCAAGACGCTGCGCGGCAAGCTGCGCGCGGTCGACGCAGGCGCCGACCCGGTGCGCACGCACCGCGGCATCGGCTATTCGCTGGACGTGGACTGAGGCCGGTGCGCATCGGCCTGCGCATCCTGCTGGGCTATTTCCTGATCGTGGCGCTGGCGGCGCTGCTGCTGGGGCAGGTGTTCCTGCGCGAAGTGAAGCCCGGCGTCCGCCAGGCGATGGAGGACACGCTGGTGGATACCGCCAACGTGCTGGCCGAGCTCGCCACCGACGACCTGCTGTCCGGGCGCATCGATGACGGCCGCTTCGCGACCCGCATCCGGGCGCTGGCAGGGCGCGACATCGGCGCCGGCATCTGGGGCTTCGAGAAGCGCGAAGTGAACTACCGGGTGACGGTGACCGACGACCGCGGCATCGTGGTGTTCGACTCCGCCGGCCGCGATCTGGGCGCCGACTACTCGCGCTGGAACGATGTCCACCGGACGCTGCGCGGCCGCTATGGCGCGCGCTCCACGCGCAGCGATCCGGAGGACGACAGCAGCTCGGTGATGCACGTCGCCGCGCCGATCCGCGACGGCGCGCGCATCGCCGGCGTGCTCACCGTGTCCAAGCCCAACCGCGCGATGGCGCCGTTCATCGCGCGCAGCGAAGCGGTGATCCTGCGCTGGGGCCTGGTGCTGCTGGGCAGCGCGCTGCTGGTGGGCCTGTCCGCGGCCTGGTGGCTCTCGCGCCAGCTCGGTGGTCTGCGCGGCTATGCCGACGCGGTCACCGCCGGCCGGCGCGCGGTGCTGCCGCGCTCGGCGGGGGAGTTCGCCGACCTCGGGCGCGCGCTGCAGACCATGCGCGAACGCCTGGAAGACCGCGGCTACGTCGAACGCTATGTGCACACGCTCACCCACGAGCTGAAGTCGCCGCTGGCGGCGATCCGCGGCTCGGCCGAGCTGCTTGAATCAGCGCTGCCCGAAGCCGACCGCCGGCGCTTCGCCGCCAACATCGGCGCGCAGAGCGAACGCATGGCCGCGATGATCGACAAGCTGCTGGCGCTGGCCGCGGTTGAGCACCGCCAGCGCATCGAGGATCCGGCGCCGGTGGACCTGGCGTCGATCGCGCGCGATGTCGCTGAAGCGGTCGCGCCCCGGCTGCGGGCCGATGACGTCGCGCTGGGACTCGAGGCCGATCAACCGCTGCCGTCACCGGTGGGCGACGCGTTCCTGCTGCGCCAGGCGCTGGAGAACCTGGTCGACAACGCGATCGCGTTCTCGCCGCACGGCGGCAGGGTGTCGGTGACGCTGCGCGCGCGCGACGGCGGCGTGGCGCTGGAAGTTTCCGACGACGGTCCCGGCGTGCCCGACTATGCGCTTGACCAGGTCTTCGAGCGCTTCTATTCGCTGTCGCGCCCCGGCGACGCCGGCCGCAGCAGCGGCATCGGCCTGACCTTCGTCGCCGAGGTCGCCAAGCTGCATGGTGGCCGGGCATGGCTGCGCAATCGCGATGGCGGCGGGGCGCTTGCCGGCATCGAACTGCCCGCTGGCTGATCACCGGGGGTCCTGCGCCGGCGCCTGGCATCACCGCGCTTTGCACCTGGCCCGGCCCGTGGGCTGCCGCCGCTTCACACTCGCCTCACCGCCACGCCGCGCTCCACACACGCGGCCCCGCCAGGCTGCCCGCATTTCCCGGGAGGACTGGACATGAGACTGTGGTTGAAGATCCTGATGGTGGCGGCGATGACGCTCGCGATCCTGGTGCCGCTGGCGATGGTGGGTGGCGTGGTCGAGGAGCGCCAGTCGCGGCGCGCGGAGGCGGTGGCGAGCATCGCGGCCAGCTTTGGCGGGCGCCAGGTGGTCTCGGGCCCGGTGCTGGTGGTGCCCTATACCGAGAACGTGCGCGAGCAGGTGGCCGACGCCGCCGGCGTCATGCGCACCTCGCTGCGGCGGCGCACGCGGCACTGGACCTTCTTCCCCGACACCCTGGTGGTGGACGGCGAGCTGGTGCCCGAGACCCGCAGGCGCGGCCTGCACGAGGTCCGGGTCTACCAGTGGCAGGGCACGGTGCAGGCGCGCTTCGACGCACGCGTTCCCGATGACGGGCCCGAGGGCGCCGAGCGCAGCATCGGCGAACCGTGGCTGGCCTTCGGCATCGCCGACGTGCGCGGCCTGCGCGAACTGCCGCGCATGCAGCTCGCGGGCCGGGCGCTGCCGCTGGCGCAGGGCATCGGCCACGAGGACGGCCCCGGCGTGCATGCGCGGCTGCCGGCGCCGGCAGCCGGCGAAAGGCTCGCCTTCGACACTCGGCTGGAGCTTGAACTGCGCGGCACTGAGTCCTTTGCGATGATGCCGCTGGCGCGTGACAACGACCTGCGCCTGCGCTCGGACTGGCCGCATCCGCGCTTCGAAGGGCTGTCGCCGGTGCACGACCGCGACGGCGCCGGCTTCAGCGCGCAGTGGAAGGTGGCCTCGCTCGCCACCGATGCCCAGCGCCGCTATCGCCGGCACGCGTCATTGGGCGACGCCGGTCCGTCGCTGCGGTGGAGCCCGGACCCCGACGCCGCCGGCATCACCCTGGTCGACCCGGTGAACGGCTACCTGCAGGCCGAGCGGGCGACGAAGTACGGCGTGCTGTTCGTGCTGCTGACCTTCGTGGCCTTCTTCATGTTCGAGCTGATCCGCCAGCAGCCGATCCACCCGATCCAGTACGGACTGGTGGGCCTGGCGATCGCGATCTTCTTCCTGCTGCTGGTCAGCCTGGGCGAACACATCCCGTTCGGACTCGCCTACCTGGCGGCGGCGACGGCGTGCATCGGGCTGATCGGCTTCTACCTCGCGGCGGTGCTGGGCGGTGCGCTGCGCGGCGCCGGCTTCGCGGCGATGCTGGCCACGCTCTACGCGGCGCTCTATGGCCTGCTGGTGTCCGAGGACAATGCGCTGGTGCTCGGCGCCGGCCTGCTGTTCGTGGTGCTGGCGGCGATCATGATCCTGACCCGCAGGATCGACTGGTACCGCGTGGGCGCGGCGCTGCCCTCGGCGGGTCGCTGAGTGACTGGACCCTCAGGACAGGCCCGGCACGTGCGAGCCCAGCCACAGCGCGCCGCCGCCGAGCAGCGAGCCGATCACGGTGGCGGCGAGCACGTCGCTGGGCCAGTGCAGGCCCAGCACCACGCGCGACAGGGCGATCATCGCGGTGAAGGGCAGCAGCAGCCAGGCCAGCTGCGGGTAATAGGCCAGGGCGACGATGGTGAACGAGACCGCGTGCAGGGTATGGCCGGAGGGGAAGCTGAACTCGTCCAGGGGCGCGATCCAGGCGCGGATGCGGACGTCGGCGGCAAAGGGCCGCGGCCGCCGAGTCCAGCGCTTGAGCATCTTGTAGAGCAGCAGCGCGATGGCGCCGGTGGCGGCCATGTGCGCCGAGGCGCGCAGGCCGTCGAGGCCGTCCACCAGCACCATCGCCGTCATCAGCAGGTACCAGGCCGCTCCGTCGCCGGCACGGCTGAGCGCGGAAAAGACGCGCAGCACGCCGCCGCGCGCGCACCAGCCGTTGGTGCGCAGGCAGAGGAAGCTGTCGGCCGTGATCCGGCGGTCAGGCGAGGGCAGGGTGGGCATCGGCGTGGCTCGGGTCGCGGGCGATCCCCCGCAGGATGGCGTCGAAATCGGCGGCGACCTGCGCCGGCCGCAGCGGCTGCACGGCCAGGCGCGCGCCGTGGCCCATGTCGCGGCGCGAGCCGTCTTCCAGCGAAAGGCGGCAGGCGGCATCGATGAAGCCGGCTTCGTCGTGCGGCTCGATCGCTGCGCCGTGGAGGCCGTGGCGCAGGTGTTCGGCGGCGGCGCCGTAGCGGAAGGCGACGGTCGCCACGCCGCTGGCCATGGCTTCGATGGTGACGTTGCCGAAGGTCTCGGACAGGCTCGGGAACAGGAACAGGTCGGCGCTGGCGAAGTGGCGGGCAAGCTCGTCGCCGCGCTGCAGGCCGCAGTAGATGAAGTCCGGGTTGGCCTCGCGGATCCGCGCCAGCTCCGGGCCTTCGCCCACCCAGACGAAGCGTGCGTCCGGCCGCAGCTCCTGCAGCCTGCGGAAGGCACGGACCGCGAGGTCGAGGTTCTTTTCCGCGGCCACGCGGCCGACGTAGGCCACGGCGAGGTCGTCCGGCCCCAGGCCCCAGCGGGCGCGCAGCGCGCCGTCCCGGTGCGCCGGGTCGAAGCGCCGGGTATCGACCGCGCGCGGCAGGTGCACCACGTGGTCGAAATCCAGGCGGCCAAGCCCGGCGCACAGCTCCCTGGTCGGCACCAGGGTGGCGGCGGAGCCGTTGTGGAAGCGCCGCATCCAGGCCAGCGCGACCGGCTGCATGAACGCCGCGCCGTAGTCGCGCATGTAGTGGTCGAAGCGGGTGTGGAAGCCCGAGGCCACCGGGATGCCGAGCGCCCTGGCCGCGCGCATCGCCGACCAGCCCAGCGGACCCTCGGTGGCGATGTACACCGCGTCGGGCCGCTGCCGGCGCCAGCGGCGGCGAAGCTTCGCGACCGACGGCAGGCCGACGCGCAGGCCGGCATAGAACGGCACCCGGACGCCGCGGGCCAGGACGTGGCCGGTGGCCCCGGCCTCACCGCGATGCTGCCGCGGGCGCACCACCTCGACCTCGTGGCCGCGGGCGCGCAGACCGCGCTCCAGCTCCTGCACGGTGAGCGCTACGCCGTTGACTTCCGGCGGATAGGTCTCGGTGACGATGGCGTAGTGCATGCGGGGCTCCGGTTTGACCGAAGCCTGGCGCCTGGCGGTGTCGCCCCTGTTGCAGCAATGTGACCGCCGTGTGACCCGGTTCGCTGCCTGTCCGGGACCTGCGTGCGAATGGCGCCTACCAGTGCAGCTGCATCCGCGCTTCGACAATCGACGGATCGTCGCTGACCACGGCGCCGCTGGCGGCGTCGGTCCGGCGGCTGGCCACGTCGACGTAGTTCAGCGCCAGCTTGGCGTTGCTGCGCCAGTACCAGTTGACGCCCACGGTCCAGGCCTCCATGCGGCCGCCGCGGACGGCGCCGTCGTCGAGGTCGAGCTGGTCGTAGCGAAGCCCGAGCTGCCAGAGCCCGTTCTCGCCCACCTGCGTGCGCGGCAGGCCGCCCCGGTAGTCCCAGGTGCTGCCGCCCGGCGTCCACACCGCGCTGGCGTAGCCGCCGCTGGTGTCGTAACCGGAGGCGTCGATGCGGTCGCCGCGGGCGAGGAAGTACTCGCCCTGCAGCTTCAGCGGGCCGCGGATCCACAGCGCCTCGAGTCCGGTGGTCGCCAGGCGGTCGACGTCGGCCATCGGACCGCTGTCGACCAGGCGTTGGGCGAAGTCGGCGTTGGGGCGCGCGCGCAGCTGCAGCTGGTCGCTGTCGGTATCGCGGTCGACATGGCTCAGGCCGAGATGCAGGACCTGGCCGTCGTCGCGGATCGGCGCCCACCAGGTGCGAAGGCCGTAGCCCGCGCCGTGCGCGTCATGGTCGAGGTTGCGTCCGAACCAGCCCAGCGTGGCGCCGTGGCCACCGGCGTCGTAGCTCCAGCTTGCGCCCAGGCGGCGGCCGGTGGCGAAGGTGCCGGTGGCGGCCGACTTGGCGATGAAGTCGTTGTTCCTGGCCGAGGACAGCTCTTCCAGGCCGTTGAGCTGCTTGGACTGGCCGAGCAGCAGGGTATGGCTGGGGCCCTCGTCGCCGCCGAAGCGCCAGGACAGGTTGTTGTCGAGGTAGTTCTCGCCCTCGACGTCGTAGCCCAGCACCCACGACAGGTTGCCGGGGCCGCTGCCCTTGAGCACCAGTTCGAAGCGGCGCACGCCGGTGGCGCGGTCGCGGCCGTCGTCGCGTCCGTCGAGGTCCATCACGTCGTTGTCGAACCAGTAACCGTCGACCTGGAACATGCCTTCGAAGGCGACGTCGGAGCCGGCGACGGTGCCCAGCGGGATCTCGGCGTGGGCGGGAAGGCAGCAGGCGGCGGTCAAAGCGATCGGCAACAGCAGGAGTTTCATCGGGACGTCATGATCCGGTCATGGGAGCGCGGCGGAGTTTAGCGCGCGTGCCGTGAGCAGCCCTGGAACGCAGCGTGTGGCGTCGGCGGGGCCGGTCGCACCCGGAGACAACCGCCCAGCGCCAGGCCGCTCAGCCGCCCAGTCGGCCCGTGTCCACGCGGCTCAGGCCGCCCGGGGCCTCCTGGAAGCCGGCGGCCTCCAGCGCCAGGCGCAGCGCGGGCTCGTCGCTCCGGGCCAGCGTCTGCAGGGTGTAGCGTCCGTCGGCTTCGATGGCGAGGGTCGCCTCGAGTTGCAGGGGGCCGCCGGTAGCCTCCGGGAGCAGCGTGAGCGAACCGGTGCGGCCTTCGCAGGCCGGACTGCCGCTCAGCAGCATCGGAGAGGGCGCCTGCCCTCCGGAACCGGTTCCGGGCAGCGTCGCCTCGATCCGTACGCGGCCGCCGGCCTCGCGGCAGGCTTCGCCGTCGAACAGCAGGCGTACATCCTCGAGCGATGCCCGCAGGCCCAGCCCCGGCGGCGCCGGCAGGGGCAGCAGGCCGTTGCCGCCGTCGATGCCGCGCAGGCGCCCGCCGTTGAGCGCCAGCCGCGCCTCCGGCAGGTGCAGCCACAGGCGCTGGCGGCCGGTCAGCAGGGGCAGCGGCGCCAAGCGCGTGCGCACGTCGCCGAACGCCGCGCCGTTCCAGCGCAGCTCGCGCAGTTCGCCGCGCCACAGGCTGCCACCGGCGTCCACCGCCGTCAGCCCCGGGGGCAGCGGCAGGCGCGGCAGCAGCAGCTGCAGCGGCACCGCCAGCAGCAGGGCGACCGCGAAGGCGCCGGCAAACCATGCCGCCAGGCGACGGCCGCTCACGGCGCCGCCCCGCCGAAGCCCACTTCGGCGCGCAGGCCGCCGTCGGCGCGCTCGACGTGGAGCGCCGAGGGGGCGATGCCATCGCGCCCGGCCAACTGGCCCAGCCAGCCATGCAGCGCAGGCGCGGCCACGCGTTCGAAATCGAGCACGAAGGCGCCGTCGGCGGCGCTGCGCCGGCGGCTCGGGCTGAGGCCTGCCTCGCGCACGCTGTCGAGGATCCGCCGCTGCAGGGCGTCGCCGCCCACAGGTGGCGACGGGCCTCCGGAACCGGCCAGCACCGCGACTTCGGCCTCGACC
>Ga0079224_100012522_pt1 | contig 11751 bp, 9 predicted proteins | sample Stecom2015_FD_80414 | JGI IMG/M metagenome (GOLD analysis project Ga0079224, IMG submission 80414) | Agricultural soil microbial communities from Utah to study Nitrogen management - Steer compost 2015 | ecosystem: Environmental > Terrestrial > Soil > Agricultural land | place: USA: Utah...
CACCTCGTGGACCGCGACGCTCCGTGCACGATTTCGTGAAGGGAAAGGGAACGCACATTCGAACACCGATGGAGCGCCTCCCGCACGCTTGCGCGCGGCGGAAGGGCCGTCAGGGACCCGCGCGCACCGCTTCCGCCGAAAGGTGGACCGGCACGCGAGAGTCGAGTCTCACGCCAGAAAACGCCTGAAAAAGTGGAGATCAGGCGGGCGGCGCGAGCTTCGGTGCGAACGCGAGGACTGGGAGGCTCGAACGCGCGCGCTCGGCCCCGGGAGGCAATGGACGCTGCAGCGACGCGTGCGGTGCGCGCGTCGGCGCGGGCGCGGCGATTTCCGTCGCGCGTTCCGACGGCGCGGCGAGCACGGAGCAATGCTCGTCGAGGTGAGCCGCATGCGACTCGGAGACGGCGGGGAATGCGTCGCGCTCACGGCTCGGCGACGCGGCCTCCGCCTCGTCAGCGTGCTGAAGGTCCCCGTGAACGGCACAAACGACGTGCCGAACCGTGGCGTGGTGCACGGCCGGCAGGACGTGCGCGCCCGCGAACAACGCAAACAGCGCGAGCGCTACCGCACGGCCGAGCACGCGCAAACTCGCGCGATAGGCGGACGTGCGGACAGACCTTCGCATTGGCTCGCGGCTACTGAAGCACACTCACCGCCTCGCGCAAAGGCCGAGTGCCCACCGCTGCCGATTCGATCCGTTCTCGTTGCATGGGCGCCATCCCAATGGACGGACGCTCAGGCGCCTTTCGCAGGGGCGGCGCGGGGCGCCCCTCCCCGCCGAAGTGAATTTAAGTGAATTCGGCGGGGCCCCTCCCCACGCGGGCACTCTGCCCGACACTGTTATCCGCATATTCCGGCGCTTCCCAACCGTTTGTCGCTCTAGCTGTTCGCCGAGGGCTTCACGCGGCGGCGTTTCACGAGCTGGTCGGCCTCGGTCTCCACGATGTCGTCCGTTTCGAGGCTGCGATACCGCGCCTGGCGATACAAGCGATGGTTCGATTCGTCGTAGTAGAACCGAACCTCACGCACGAGGCCGCGGTCTTTCGCCGAGCGGGCTTCGGGAGAGTCCTCGTCTCGCTTCCAAACGCCGACGTCGGGCGGGAGCGGCTCGAGCGTGCCGAGTCGCTCCTCGGACATGCCGGGAACGCTCTGGAGCATGAACCAGAAGTAGATGACCCCGCCAATGGCGGCGACGAGGAGCAAGAAAAAGTAGAACACGGTTCGACGATGAGGCGTGTCTGCCGCTCCAACCTCATTCCGGCGGGGGCGCGGCAGGGGCCCCGACGCCGGCCGCTTCGTTCACGCCGCCGAAATCGGCAGGGAGCGCCTCGGCGCGCGCCACGATCTTCGGAACGGCCTCCGCCGGCACACCCCGGAAGTACACGTCCCAGCCGGGGCGCCGCAGCATGCCGTCGCAGACGGACTGATACCAAGGAGTGATCGGGTTGTTCGGGCGGGATCGCCAGAACAACTTCGGGAAATCGCGTTGCATCGCGTGCCACAAGTCGGCGCCGATGCCTTCGCCTTGCGCCTCGGGCAACACGGCGAACTTGCTGAGATACGGGGCCTCGGGCTCGTCGTAGACGATGGCAGCGCCGCGATAGGCGGCCTCGTAGTACACGGCGAGCGGTGCCCTGTCGAAGAACTCGGCGACGAGGGGGCGCCCGAAGCTCACCTCGAGCAAGTGCTTGAGGCGCGCGACGTCGAGCTCGGCGTACGCCCCGCGGCGCTCGATCGCCGTCCCGGGTTTGATCAGCGTCCCGGCCCCCTTCACGGTGAAGAGCTCTCGCAAGAGGGTCAGCGGCGAGGTGACGCTCACGAGCAGGGAGCTCGAGCCGAGCGCTCCGATCAACGTGTTCGCGCTCTCGACGAGCTCGGTGTCGCGCTTGCCGATGCGCCGTGAAGCGAGCAGCGCCGCGCGATCGGTGCGCAGGTTGATCACCGAGATCCATCCCCCCGAGGTGGCGAGCGTGTGCCCCGAGCCGAGCTCGATGGGACGATCGCCCCGCGCGCGGAGACCGCCCCGGCGCCGAAGCAAGACGACCTTGCGCGTGTCGAGAGCGCGGGCCAGCTCGGCGAGCTCGCGCAGCCGTTCGTCGAGCGTCGAGCCATTCGCGGAGAACGCCAGGATCGGCACCCGCTCGGCGCGGAGCTCCTTGCGGATCGTCTCGGCGAGGCCCTCCTCCCCGATGGCGTGCACGGTCGTCACGAGCCCCACCGACGGCAGCGCGCGCCCGAGCCGCTCGAGGCTCGCGGCCACCGACTCCGGGTCGAACAGCCCGAGGACGAGCGGCGCGAAGAGGTCGAGCTCCGCGAGCAAACGGAGCTGCTCCACGAGGGCACCGGCGCCGTAGCGGACCACGGGGCCGCCGGGAGCAATCAGCGCGAAGCTCTCTTTGGGGAGCTGGTGAAAGAGGCGGAGGTAGAGCTCGGCTTCGGAGCGACGCCCCACGCTCTCGAGAAAAGTGAGCACCACCTCGGCGGCGCTCGGTGGCCCGGCCTGTGCTGCCACGTTCGTTTACTGGATCGTCTCGGCGACGAAGTCTGCGAGCGCCTGGCTCGGTGCCCGCGTCACCCCGTCCGGCAAGCGGCGCAGGTACCAGCGTACGGTCCAGGTCGAGCTGCCTTGCGCGGGGATCGACAGGTACGCCCCCTGATTTTCCACCTCGATGTACGGAGAGCCTTCGGACGGCGTCGCCGAGGTCGAATAGATCTCGAGCTCGGCCTCGCTCGGCGCGAACTGCCCGATCGCGACATCCGGAAACGTCTTCACGAGCAAGAGATCGTCGGGGGTGACGTGGGCAATCCACCCCTTTCCGTCGCTGAACGACTTGCCCTCCGGCGTGCTCGCCGTGTGCTGGAACCAGTAGCAGCCGGCCATGCTCGTCACGGTCACCGGCGGCAGCCCGCCCTCCGCACCGAACGGCGCCGTATCCGAGGCGAAGAACGTGAGCCCACCCGGCGCGACGCGCGTGATCTCCCACGGTGCGAGCTGCTTCGCCGAGCTCCCGCCGTTGTTGATCGTGTACTCGACGACGATCGCGTTCTTCTCGAAGTCCGGCGAGAACTTCTTCGTGACGCTCACCTGATCGATCACCGTCCCGGTTCCGGTCACGGCGGGCCCGATGACGGAGAAGCTCGTGTCCTCCGCCATGAGCGTGTGGGCGTCCGAGTCGATGGCCGTGGGCGGCGGCCAACCCCAGTCGCTCTGCGGGCTCGTCCAGAACGTGGAGCCGTAGTTGTTGGGGTGAACGTTCGACCCGGCGAGCACTTCGGTCGTCCCGAGCCGCACCGAGGTGATACGCCCGGCGACCGCCGGCGTGACCTCGAAGAACACCTCGCCGAACTCGAGGACGGCCTTGCCGCCGCGCTCGATGGGCCCGCTCAGCATCGTCGTCCCGCTTCCCGAGGATCCCGCGTCACCGGAGCCACCTTGACCTGCCGTTCCGCCGTCGCCCGCCGTGCCTCCATCACCGGAGCCACCTTGACCTGCCGTTCCGCCGTCGCCCGCGGTGCCTCCAACACCGGCGCCACCGCCCGTCGAACCGCCTGTGCCGACTCCGGAAGCGCCCGCTCCGCCGCTCACGCCACCCGAAGCCGCGCCGCCGCTTCCCGAGCTGCCACCGCTCGACGCACCGCCGCTCGGGCTGCCGCCGCTCGGGGCCGTTCCCCCGGAAGCGCCACCGCTCGCTGCGGGAGCTCCACCGCTCGAACGGCCGTTCCTCCCCGAGCCGTCGTCGGAGCCCTGGCCACCACAAGCAAGCACCGCGAGCGCGATCGACACGAGTCCAGCCGACACGAAGACCTGTCGCATCCGCGGGCTCTGCATGCGCCCCCGAGTACCATCCAGCTTTCCGGGCCGCAAGCCGGCAATTGCCGTCGTTCCCCGGTCGGAGTCGGGCTAAAGATGCGACACGATGATGCCTTTGCCCAAGCCCACCCGCATCGGCTCGTTCCGCCGCCCGCGTGCTCCGCTGCCGGCGGCTCTCCTTCTCCTCACCGCGTCGGCCGCCGCGCAGAGCGCCGATGATCCGGAGTCGCTCCTCCGCCGCTACCCGTTCGACCCCGCTTGCCCCTGGGGTCGGATCAGCGACGGCAAAGGAATGGTCGTGCGGTGCATCAGCGAAGGAGAGGCGCGCACGCTCGCGGGTGCGGCGCTCATGGAAAAGGGCAGCCCCGCTGCCACGACGGAGACCCCAGGGCGTGCTCCCGAGCCTCCCGGCAAGGACGCCGCGCGCGAGGCCGGCATCGAGGTGACCGTGGGCCCCGTGGTGCCGGACGAAGGCGGCCAGGGAGACTTCAGCAACGAGCGGCTCGCGCAGCCGAAGGCCCGCTACGTGCAGTGCGTCCTCGATCACGGCGGCATGCAACGCCCGACGGGCGAGGTACAGGTCCGTTTCCTGGTGCGCCCCAAGGGTGTCGCCGAGGGCGTCAGCGTGAGCAAACGCGTCGGCGTGAGCCAGGAAGCAGCGCACTGCGTGGCCCAGATCGTCGATCGGCGGCGGGTGGGCCTGCCCGATGCACCGCTCGTGGGCGCGACGGTCACCGTCCGCTTCGACAGGGCGGCCAAGTGACGCTCGAGGCCGGCGTCGCCCCGCGCACCGCTCCGTCCCGGCCGACCTACGCCGAGCGGGCGCAGACGTGGGAGTCGGAGGCGGCGCGCCAGGCCGCGCGCTCGCGCCTGGTCTCGAACTTGCGCGGGCTCTCCTTCGCCGTCGCGACGATCTCCCTCGTCGCGCTGCTCGCGGGAGGGCCCGCGAGCCTCTGCGTGCCGCTCGCGCTCGTGGGGCTCGGGGCGTTCGTCGGGCTCGTCGTGATGCACGCGCGCGTGCTCGATGCGCAGGACCTCGCCGAGCGCTGGGTAGACGTGAACCGTGCGGCGCTCGCGCGATCGAGCCACGATTTCGCGAGCGTGCCCGACACCGGCGAGGGGCTCGCGCCGCCGGATCATCCGTACGCGCTCGATCTCGACCTGTTCGGGCGGGCGTCGCTCTTCCAGCGGCTCAACGTCGCGCGCACGCGCGTGGGCCGCGAGCGGCTCGCCGAGCTGTTGCTCGAGCCAGCATCCGCCGAAGAGGTCCGCGTGCGGCAGCGGACCGTCCGCGCGCTCGCCGCCGACCTCGACCTGCGCCAACGCTTCGAGGCCCATGCGCTCGGCGTCACCGGAGCGAAGCCCGGAACCACACGCGTGCGGAGCGCCCCCAACCCGGAGCTGCTCTTCAAATGGGCCGAGTCCGAGCCGGCGCTCATCCACGACGCGGTGAGCGTTTGGTGCTCGCGCATCCTTCCCCCGTTCACCCTCGCCTCCCTCGTCGGCTACTTCGCGTTCGGTACGACCGGCATCGCGCCGCTCGTCGGGCTCGCCGCGCAGGCCATCGTGCTCGTGCGCACGGCGCGCGAGACGTCGCTCACCTTCTCCGCCGTGTCGGCGAGCGAGGGCGCGTTCCTTCGGTACGGAACGCTGCTCGAGCTCATCGAGACCCTCGACACGACCGATCCGCTCCTCGCCGGCCTGAGGGAGCGCCTCCGCACGTCCCAGGGCATGCCGTCGGCGACCATGCAGCGCTTCCGCACGCTCGTGGGCTGGTTCGATCTCCGCCACAACGGCCTCGTTCACCCGTTCGCGAACCTGCTCTTGCTCTGGGACATCCACTGCACGCTCGCGCTCGAGCGGTGGCAGCTCCGCGCGGGCAAGCGCCTGCGCGAGTGGTTCGACGTCATCGGCTGGTTCGAAGCGCTCTCCTCGCTCGCGAGCTTCGCGGGAGACGAGCCGGGCGCGACCTTCCCCGAGCTCGTCACGGAGACGTCGTTTCACGCCGAAGGGCTCGCTCATCCGCTGCTCGATCCGCAGAAGCGGGTCGCGAACGACGTCGTGCTGCCGACCGAGGGCTCGGCGCTGCTCGTGACGGGCTCCAACATGTCCGGCAAGAGCACCCTGCTCCGCGCGATCGGGATCTCGACGGTGCTCGCGCTCGCCGGCGCGCCGGTCGTCGCGCGACGCCTTCGCCTCTCGCAGCTCTCCGTGCAGACGAGCATCCTCGTCGCCGACTCGCTCGAGCGCGGCGTGAGCCACTTCTTCGCGGAGATCACGAAGCTCAAGCGCGTCGTCGACGCCAGCGCACGGGGTCAACCGGTGCTCTTCCTCCTCGACGAGATCCTGCACGGGACGAACTCGCGGGAGCGGCAGATCGGAGCGCGCTGGGTGCTCGCGGAGCTCCTGCGGCGCGGCGCCCTCGGCGCCGTGTCCACGCACGACGAGGAGCTCTGCCGCCTCCCGCCCGAGCTCATGGCGCACGTGCGGCTCGTCCACCTGCGCGAGAGCGTGACGGACGGGAAGATGAGCTTCGACTACAAGGTGTATCCAGGTCCGGTCACGTCGGGGAACGCCCTCCGCCTCATGCGGAGCGTCGGGCTGGACGTGCCGGTCGACTGACGAAACGTCACTCCCGGAGGCCGAGGAGCCTCCCCCGCGGGGCTGGCGGCTCGGGGGCCTCATTGCCCGGCTCGGCAAAGGGCTTGTCGGAGCCGGCGTTGCGCGTGGAGACCACCCCGAAGGGAGCGCACCCACACCCGGAGGGAGGGGACCACCGCCAAAAAACCCGAGATTTTCGGGACGTTAGGTTCCAGGCTAGGTTAAAGTATTTCGGTCGGAGGAATTTGAGAACCTGAGCCCCGGATCCGTTTTCGAATGCATTGCTCCGTGTTAGGGGCTCCCGTTCCTTCACGGTCGTCCCGCACGTCTGGGCAGTCGCTTCGTCAAGGCGACTGCGACACCAAGGCCCGGTGAGGCCCGTCCGGGTGGGCTCCCTCCCGGGCCGTTCCCAGAATGACAGGGACCAGGTCAGGGCTTCTTGAGCGAACAGGACGAGAAAACCCGAGTCACGCAAGTGGTTCAGGCGCCACCGCCCGAGACCGGGCGAGGCACTGACTGCCTGGTCGTGATCTACGCGCTGCCGGAGAGCGCCATGCTCGGCAAGCGCTTCGTCCTCGACAGGAGCCCGCTGCGCGTCGGTCGCGGCGCGGACAACCACATCGTCCTCGAAGGCGACAGCGTTTCGCGCCGCCACGCGCACTTCGAGCTCCGCGACGACGCCTGGTACGTGGTCGACGACGGCTCGACGAACGGCACCTACCTGAACGAAGAGCAGATTCAGAACGAGAGCGTCCTCTCCAACAACGATCGCATCAAGATCGGCCCCACGATCCTCAAGTTCCTCTCCGGGCTCGACGCGGAGGCCAAGTACCACGAGGAAATCTATCGGATGACCATCGTGGACGGCCTGACGCAGATCCACAACAAGCGCTACCTGTTCGAGGCGCTCGAGAAGGAGCTGATCCGCGCCCGGCGCTACGAGCGCGAGCTCAGCCTGATCATCTTCGACATCGACTTCTTCAAGCGCATCAACGACCAGTACGGACACCTCGCCGGGGATCACGTGCTCCGCGAGCTCGCCCGGGTGGTGCAGGACCGCATCCGCCGCGACGAGGTGTTCGCGCGCTACGGCGGGGAAGAGTTCGTGATCGTGGTGCCCGAGACGGGGCTCGGGGGCGCGCGGGCGCTCGCCGACGATCTGCGCGAGCGCGTCGCGACGCACGCCTTCGTCTTCCAGGGCGAGCGCATCCCGGTCACGATCAGCATCGGGTGCGCGCAGCTCTCCAAGGAGGATCGGGCGGCGACCGAGCTCATCCAGCGCGCGGACGAGAAGCTCTACGAGGCCAAGCGCGGGGGCAGAAACCGGGTCTCGTCCTGACGCGACGGGGCGCCGTCCCGCCAGGTTGACCCGGCGAAAACTTCGCCAAAGCTTCCCGCCGTGACCCCGTCCTCTCCGACTCCGGCGTTCGGCATGCCGGGCCAGGAGGTGCCGCTGCTCCGCTCGCGCCCCCCCGGCCCGAACTCGCGCACGTTCCTCCTCCGTCATGCCGAGGTGGCGGCGCCGATGGGCCCCATGCCGAATCCCGAGCACTCGCCCGCTCGTGCCGCGGCCGAGGCGGGCACGATCGTGTACGCCCGCGGCGAGGGCGTGAACGTGATCGACGTGGACGAGAACCGCTACGTCGACCTCGCCGGCACGTTCGGCGGCCTCCTGCTCGGGCACCGGCACCCCGCGGTGGTCCGCGCGCTCACGCTGCAGGCGGAGCGGCTCTTCTCGGCGCTCGGCGACGTGCACCCGAGCGACGCGAAGATCGCCCTCACCGAGCGCCTGGCGCGGCTCTATCCCGGCGGCGCTGCGCAGGTCATCCTCGCCCAGTCCGGCTCGGACGCGGTGAGCGCCGCGCTGAAGACGGCCGTGCTCGCCACCGGTCGCCCCGGCGTGCTCGCGTTCGGCGGCGCCTATCACGGCCTCGGCTACGGCCCGCTCGCGGCGTGCGGATTGCGCGCGAGCTATCGGGAGCCCTTCGCGGCGCAGCTCGGCGGCCACGTCCGCTTCATCGACTACCCGGGCGATCCGGTCGCGGAGGAGCGCGCGCTCGACGCCGTTCGGCGTGAGCTCGCTCAGGGCACGGTGGGCGCCGTTTTGGTCGAGCCGATCCTCGGACGCGGGGGCGTCGTCGTTCCACCCCCCGGGTTTCTCCCGGAGCTCGCGCGCGCCACGCGCGAAGCGGGCGCCCTGCTTGTCGCCGACGAGATTTGGACGGGCCTCGGTCGAGCAGGGGCCCTGCTCCGCTCGGCCTCCGTGCTCCCGGATCTCGTCTGTCTGGGGAAGGGACTCGGCGGCGGGCTCCCCGTGAGCGCCGTGCTCGGAAAGAAGGACGTGATGGCGAGCTGGCGGCGCCCCGCCGAGGTCGTTCACACGTCGACGTTCGCGGGCGCGCCGCTCGCGGACGCAACGGCGCTCGCGACGCTCGACGTGCTGTCGCGCGAGCGGCTCCCCGAGCGGGCCGCCGTCGTCGGCGCGCGCTTCGTCGAACGGCTCGAGCGCGCGCTCGCCCACCATCCCTCGGGGACGACCGTGCGCGGCGCCGGCCTCATGGTGGGCCTCGACCTCGGAGGGAAAGCGGGCGCCGGAGCCCGCCTGATGCGCGCCCTGCTCGCGCGCGGCTACATCACCTCGACGGGCGGCGGGCGGCGCGAGGTGCTCGTGCTCACGCCGCCGCTGGTCATCGCCGAGGAGCTGCTCGACGCGTTCGTGGGCGCCCTCGTTCCCGCTCTCGACGAGGCGCTCTCGTGAGCGCGCTCTCGGCTTCCGACGCGCTGCACGCGCGTGTGCGCGCTTTCGCCCGGAGCGGCGGCGCTTCCGAAGCGTTCGCGGATCTCGCGCTCGCCATCGCGCGCTTTCAGGCCGAGCACGTGCCGGGGTTCGCGCGGCTCGTGGCGCTCGATGGGAGCACCCTCGACACCGTGGCCTCGATCCCCGCGGTGCCGACGGACGCGTTCCGACTGACGCGCGTCGCCGCGCATCCGCCAGAGCTCGACACCGTGCGCTTCGAAACGAGCGGCACCACCGCGAGCGAGCGCGGCGTGCACGTGATGCGCACGACCGAGACGTACGCGGAGCTCGCCCTCTTGGGTGGCGAAGCGGCGCTGCTCGCGGGGCGGTCGCGCACCATCGTTGCTCTCGCGCCCGAGCCCGCCGAGCCCCCAACCTCCTCCCTCGGCTTCATGATGCGCCTCTTCATGGAGCGCTTCGACGGCCGGGCGCTCTCCGGAGGTTCGTTCGAACCGGCTGAACGCGGGCGCTGGCTCGCGAGCACCGCGGGCATCGACGTGGACGGCCTCCGTCGAGCCGCGCGCATCGCCGCCGATCGGGGCGAGCCGCTCCTTCTGCTCGCGACGTCGTTCGCGCTCTCGGCGTTGCTCGACGCGCTCGCTGGCGACACCATTCCGCTCCCCGAGGGCAGCGTGGTGATGCAGACCGGCGGCTTCAAGGGACGCACGCGCGAGATCCCGAAGGCGGAGCTTCGCAGCGCGGTCGCCCGGGCCTTTGCCGTCCCGGAAGCGGCGGTGGTCGCCGAGTACGGCATGACGGAGCTCTCGAGCCAGCTTTACGAAGGCACCGTGCCCGGTGTTCGACGCGCGGGCCCTCCGGACGTGTTGCTCGAGCCCCCCTGGCTCTCCGTGGTGCCCGTGGACCCGGAGACCCTCGCGCCCGTTCCGGACGGCGAGGTGGGCCTCGCCCGCTGTGTCGATCTCGGCAACGTCGACTCCGCGATCGCGATCCTCACGCGCGACCGGGTGCGCCGTCGACACGGCGGGATCGAGCTCTTGGGACGGGCTCCCGGCGCTCCGCCTCGCGGCTGTTCCCTCGCCCTCGAGGCTCTGCTCGAGGCGCGCCCATGAGTCCGGCGGCGCGCGCGCGGCTCGAGCGGCTCCTCGAAGCGGCGCGCGGCATCCGAGATCCCGAGACACCCCTCGGCAGAGAAGCGCGCGCCCGTCTCTCGGTGTCCACCGGGCTCTCTGCCGCTGGCATCGAGCTCGCGATTTCCAAGTGTCTCGAGACACACCCGACGGAAGCGGAGCTCGAGCGCCTGGCGGCGTCCGTAGAGTCGGCACCCCGCGCTCACGTGCTCCTCAGCGCCAACGTGTTCACGGCGGCGCACCGGGCCATCGCGCTCGCGCTCGCCGCCTCGGAGCAGGTCTTCGTGCGCCCGTCACGGCGTGAGCCCGAGATGGCGCGCCTGCTCTTGCGCGGCGCTCCCGGGCTCTTCACCCTCGTGGACCCTCTGGAGCCGGAGCCCGGCGACGCTTTGTTCGCTTACGGCAGCGACGTCACCCTGAACGAGCTCCGAGCGGCGCTCGCGCCCGGAGTGCGCCTGCACGGGCACGGCTCTGGATTCGGCATTCTCGCGGCGGACGCGCAGGCCGTCGCGGACCGGGCTCGGCGCGAGGAGCTCGCGCAGGCTATCGCGCTCGACGTCGCGCTCTTCGACCAGCGCGGCTGCCTCAGCCCGCGCGGGCTGTTGCTCGAAGGCAACGCGGAGCTCGCGCACGCGCTCCTCGACGCGCTCGCCCGATCCTTCGCGGAGCTCGAGGCGCGTGTGCCCGTGGGCGCGCTCGCGCCCGAGGAACGCGCCGAGCAGCGACGACAACGCGCGGCGCTCGCCTTCGCCGGCACCGCGCTCGCCGCGGGCAGCGGCTTCGTCGCCATCGTTCCCGAGGCGCGCGCGCTCGCGTCGCTCCCCGTGGGACGCTGTTTCGGACTCGTCTGCACCGAAAATGCGACGGAGGCCGCGCGCGCGCTCGCGCCGGCGATCACCACGTACGGCGTTGCGGGCTCGCCCGAGCTCCGAGCTCGGTTTGCCAACGCTTTGCCCCATGCGCGCGCCAGCGCGCCGGGCCGCCTTCAATGCCCGCCCCTCGACGGCCCTGCCGACCCGAGGCCGAAGGCGTCGCGCAGCGCGGCCTAACGCTCCGAGCGCGCTCCGTGCAAACGCTCGCTCGACCGGTCGACGTGACCGCGTCCATGCGTGCGCAATCCCTGTAGAGGACACAGCAAGTCGTTGGCACTCCAGAAAATGCGGGAACGAAACGCGGGCACGCCGCACACACCGCGCTTGGCTTGCCCTCGACTCCTACCTTTTTTCACCGCACACCACGTTACCAGGCGCGAACCGGTTTTCGGAATTCGTGCTACGAATAACGACCTTGGACCGGGAGGCCGCAACGGCCCGGGAGGAGATTCGTGTCCTACGCTCTTGGCACCCGGCGCAGAGATCGCCTTCGGCAGCGGATCCGGATTTGCCTATACCGGTGCGTTCTATGCGCGCGCGCTCCTAGTGCGCGAGAGCAGCGCGCTCGTCTGTGATTCGAGC
>Ga0079224_100012523_pt1 | contig 11751 bp, 7 predicted proteins | sample Stecom2015_FD_80414 | JGI IMG/M metagenome (GOLD analysis project Ga0079224, IMG submission 80414) | Agricultural soil microbial communities from Utah to study Nitrogen management - Steer compost 2015 | ecosystem: Environmental > Terrestrial > Soil > Agricultural land | place: USA: Utah...
CTGGTATTGTTTTTCCAGTTCAAAAACGGTTTTTGTTTTTTCCTGTTCGAACAGTGAATCACGACCCAATGCATAGACTTCCATTTGGGCATAAGCTTCACCGAAATTCTTTGTATGGGCATAAGCTTTGGCGAGAATTCTTCTTATTTCGACTTCGAGCAGGACGGCATTGGATCTTTTGGCGTATCCGAGTGCTTCCTGTAATTTTTCGAGGCTTTCTTCATTTTTATTTTGATGCAACAATAAAGCAGCATAGGATTTCAGCGAATTGGCAATTTCATAAGAATTCTGGTATTTTTTGTGTAAATCAATTGCTTGCCGATAATATTGTTCCGATTTCGGATAATTCTGAAGACCTTCGTAGGCAGAAGCAATGTTGATCAGCGGATAAGCTGCAAATCGTTCGTAGTCTATCTTTTCATAGCGTTTTTTGGCTTTTTCCGAATATTCGATGGCCTCATCATATCTTTTAAGCAAAAGCAGAACACTGCCTATGTTGCCTTCCGAGACTGCTATCCCAAAATCGGAATCCAAATCGGAATAGATTCTATGTGCTTTTTTATAGTATTGGAGGGTTTTTTCGTATTCCTTTTGGGCTTTATAGACGATTCCGATGTTGGAAAAGACCATGGCTTGTTTTTCGGCATCGTTTTCTTTTTCATAGTGCCGCAAAGCCCGGAAGTAATGGTCAAGCGATTGGGGGAAATTTCCCAATTTGTCATAAGCGATCCCAATGTTGTTGTAGGAATCCCCGATTTTGACATAGTCATCTAATTTCAACCTTAAGGCAAGGGCTTTTTGATGATAAATCAGGGAAGAATCTGTTTGGCTTTTGTATTCGTAAACATTGGCCAGATTATTATAAGCTTCTGAAAGCGTATGAGGCGTTTTCTTTTTTTCGGCTTCTTTGAGTGCTTTTCTTGCGAACTCATAGGACTTTTCCAAATCCGTAGCATCATACAAAATGGAAAGTTGGATAAGGGTTGCAGTTTTCGAATCCGAATCTTTGGCCTTGTGGAGGGCGGCGAGCAAACTGTCTTTTTTGGGAAGAGATTGCCCCAATACAGCTGCAGGCATCATCCAAAAGACCAACAAGAAATAGGATAAAAACCGTTTCATGTGTATCGTTTTATGTGAGAGTAAGTTGAGGCAAGCTATTTCAGCAAATCAAAAATGGCAGCCGAAATCCAAATTTAAACAATTTGCGCATAAATTTGAATTTCAGATTTCTACCATTTTGAGTTTTCAGATAGGTTCATAGTGTTCAAGCTGATCAGGATAGCTGTAGAGAAATTTTAGGACAGGTTTAGTTCAGACCCACATTAAATGAGCCTTCAGTGATATTCTTGATGTTTCCGTCTGCATTTTTTGCATGGAAACTGAAAGTTCCTTTTACATGCGAATCGGAAAGTTCGGAAATATTGATTTCTCCCACTTGGGTATCGTCATAGGGCGCTTGCCAAATCTGAGCATTCATGGGATCTGAAACATTTGTTTCGACATAAGATGCCACGTTGAATACATTGGCTCCGCCACCGATCGGATAAGTTCCCGTTCCATCCAGACTGGTTATGGATAAGGAAAAAGCTTTGTTGGTAGAACTTCCTCCGTCATTTCCCGTAATCATCAGAGCCCCGCCGCTTATTTGGGCTGCTGTGGTCAATTCGATTGTCGTCACGGTTGTTCCGTCTACTTTTGCCGTGATAGTCCCGGACGAAGCACCACCTCCGCCTCCGCCATCGTCATCGCTTTTACAGGAAAAAGTAAGAACTCCGGTCAGGAGGATGGTCAGGGCAATCAGGTAAGATTTTTTCATTGTTTTCATAAAGAGATTTTAAATTGATTTTATGAAGACAAAATTAGATAGATGTGCTTTAGGACTCAATAAGGCAATTGACGTATTTTGGATTTACGATGTACGAAGTTTCAGGTTTTTCCGCCACAGCAGACTGCTGTCGCAGAGTTTCAGGTTCTTCTAAATCAATTTATTCCGTTCGGCTTTTTGGATGGCTTCCAGTTTATTGTGCACCTGCAGTTTTTTATAGATGTTTTCGATGTGCTTGCGAACGGTGCTGGGCGAAAGAAACAAATTTTCTGCAATCAAAGTATAACTCAATCCTTTGCTCAATTGCTCCAAAACATCAATTTCGCGGGCGGAAAGTTTGATTTCTTCTTCTTTTTCCAAATGGGAAAATGCCATGGGATTTCGCAGTAGTTTCAAAGTTTTGAGCGCAATGGACGGCGTCATGGCAGCGCCTCCGTTCAGGGTTTCGATGATGCCTTTGTACAGCGTTTTGGGATCGACTTCTTTTAGTAAATATCCGTCGGCACCTGCTTTGATGGAATTGAAAATATTTTCATCGTTATCGAAAACGGTCAGCATCACGATTTTGATCTGCGGATAGCGTTTTTTGATTTCGGCTGTGGCATCGATTCCGTTCATTTCGGGCATTTCTATGTCCATCAAAATCAAATCCACGACGGAATCTTCTTCTAATTTTTTCATTAAATCTTTTCCGTCATGTGCCGTAAATTTGAGTTTAAAATCTTTGAAAAAAGAAAGTTTTTCCTGAATGACTTTGGTTAGGAAAAAATTATCTTCAACGATGGCGATACGGATGTTCATCGTTTAAATTTAAGAAAAAATCCATAAGGCAAAACCCCATTTTCGAATATTCGGTTTACCTATTGATTTTAACACGGTTAAATTTTATTCCACACTAAAATGGTGTATTTTCGCACACCTTTAAATTTTTGTTTAATAATCCCGATGCCATTTCGGATTTTATAAAATCACACAATGAAAATTACCGCTTTATTTTTTTCTTTTTTGTTTTTTAACTCATTCCTTTTTGCCCAATTAGGGACTTTGGATGAAAGTTTTGATGTTGGAACGGGCGCAAACGCTGAAGTCAAAATAATCGCTGTCCAACCCGACGGTAAAATCCTGATGGGAGGCGGGTTTACGGAATACAACGGCTTTTCTCAAAACCGGCTGATCCGGCTTTTTCCCGACGGAAGTGTTGATGAATCTTTCAATATCGGCTCCGGGCCTTCGGGAATAGTTAATCAAATAAAAGTTTTAGAAGACGGAAAAATTTTGATTGCGGGAGCATTTTCGGCTTATAACGGAACTCCGCGAAAATTTATGGCGAAACTGAATCCAAACGGCTCAATCGACAATTCTTTTAATACGCAGGATAATACAAATATCTCCAGCACGGTTGAAGATTTCCATGTTTTGCCCGACGGGAAAATCCTGATGGTAGGGAATATTGCAAACTTCAATGATACAGGAATCAATTATTTGGTCAAACTAAATCCAGACGGTTCTCTGGATACTTCATTTCAACAAGGGGAAGGATTTAATTATCCTATTCAAACGGTCGATGTTCAGTCGGACGGAAAAATCATTGTAGGCGGAAATTTCACCACTTACAATAACCAGGAAGTGCGGTACATTGCGCGGCTCTTGAATGACGGAAGTTTGGATGCAACGTTTAATCCCGGCGGGACCGGGCCGGGCAATAAAGTCACATCGGTAAAGATTTTGGATGACGATAAGATTTTAATAGGCGGCGGATTTGTTTCCTATAACAACCAATCCTTTCAGGGTTTTATCCGGTTAAATCCGGACGGGACACGCGATATGGATTTTGAAGAAGCGGGAGGCGTAGTTTCTTCCGCCCATCAGATTCTGATTCAACCGGATAATAAAATTATCATCGCCGGTTCTTATACTTATCTCAGTTCCGGTTACCCGCGAAGTTTGATGCGGCTTAACGAAAACGGCAGTAAGGATATTGAATTTGATACGGGAATTGGCGAAGGGCCAAACACCATTCTTTATACCTGCGCATTACAAAACGACGGTAAAATCCTGATTGGCGGGAATTTTACCAAATATGACGGAACGAACATCAAAAGAGTTGCAAGAATCAACGGTGATTTTACAATGAATGTTTCAGATGAAATGAACCACGACGTGAAGGTTTATCCCAATCCTACAAATCAATCCATACAAATTTCCTCAACTCAAAATTGGGAAGAATATGCCATTTTTTCACTTGCCGGAAAATTGTTGGAAAAAGGAGACTATGAAAAAAACAAAAATATTTCCGTTGCGCATCTGCCAAAAGGCGTTTATATCATCCGGCTTTCCGGAGAAAACTTCTTGGAAAGCAGTTCGTTTATAAAAAATTAAAACAAGACAATCCCGCTCGAATGGTTTTTCGTTGCGCCAGTTACTGAAGCTAAAACGTTGATTTGATTTTCAATTTTCAACAAACCCATAAAAGCAAACACCAAAGCTTCTTTAAAATCAATTAAATCTTTTTCCGGGACGATGACCCGGGAATCTGTTTTGGATTGTAATCTTTCCATTAAATATTGATTATAAGCACCACCGCCTGTTACCAGAATATTTTGAATCGCATTTTCATTTAAAACCTTTGCGATTTGGTCAGCGAAATGTTCGGTAAACGTTGACAAAAAATCGGGAATGGAAGCTGAATGGTTTTTGATCAGAGGAAAGATATTTTCCATACACCATTCGATGCCAAGGGATTTGGGTGGCGGATTTTGATAAAACTCCAATGAATTGAGTTCGGTGAGCAATTCGGGAAGCAGATTGCCGGAACGCGCAATTTCGCCATTCTCATCATAGGATTTTCCCAATTCTTCACTTAATTGATTTAAAACCACATTGACCGGACAAATGTCAAAAGCCATTCTTTTATCGAAACGATGAAAGGAAATATTGGAAAATCCGCCGAGATTCAAACAAGCATCATAATTTTTAAACAGAATCTCATCACCAATTGGAACTAGCGGTGCGCCTTGACCTCCCAATAATACATCCTGAGAACGGAAATCAAAGACTGTCTGAATGCCGGTTTCGGTAAAAATTCCTTGTCCTTTTCCGATTTGGAGGGTATAATTTTTAGTTGGATTATGGAAAACCGTATGCCCGTGTGAAGCGATAAAATCGAGTTGATGGATTTGGTGTTTTTGAATGAATGCCCGGGTCGTTTTTCCTAAATAAATCCCGTAATCAAAATCGAGTCGGGTTAATTCTTCCGCTGAGAGATCCATTGAATTTTTCAATTTCGATTTCCAATTCTCATCGTAAGGAATCGTTTCCGCTTTCAGGATTTCGAAATTTTCTATTTCCGGAATCGGAAATTTCACATAACATATATCCAATCCGTCCAAAGAAGTTCCCGACATCAACCCAATGGTAAAATACGATTTCATCTTCTAAAAGTAAGATAAAATCCCTACTTTTGGACAACTAAAATTTGGACAATGGCACAGGATATAATTTTTGATTTAATCGAAGACGAAAGAGAAAGACAAACGATTGGTTTAGAGTTGATTGCGTCTGAAAACTATGTGAGTGAAAACGTGATGAAAGCAATGGGTTCCATTCTGACAAACAAATATGCGGAAGGATATCCCGGAAAAAGATATTATGGCGGATGTGAGGTCGTGGACCAAATCGAAACGCTCGCCATCGAAAGGCTGAAACATTTGTTCAATGCCGAATACGCAAACGTGCAGCCGCATAGTGGTTCTCAAGCCAATGCTTCTGTTTATCTGGCTTGTTTGAAACCGGGCGATAAAATTATGGGATTGGATTTGTCACATGGTGGACATTTGACCCATGGTTCGCCGGTAAGTTCTTCCGGAATGCTTTATCAGACCTGTTTTTACGGTGTGGACAAAGAATCGGGAAGAATTGATTATGAAGCCATGCGCCAAACGGCTTTGGCCGAAAAACCGAAGATGATCATTTGTGGGGCATCTGCTTATTCGCGTGACATTGACTTCGCCAAATTCCGCGAAGTAGCCGACGAGGTGGGTGCTTTATTGCTGGCCGATATTGCGCATCCGGCAGGTTTAATTGCAAGGGGTGTTCTGAATGATCCTATGCCGCATTGTCATTTTGTGACTTCCACTACGCATAAAACCTTACGCGGTCCGAGAGGCGGTGTGATCATGATGGGAAAAGATTTTGAAAATCCATGGGGAGAAACGACGCCAAAAGGGGAAATCAAAATGATGTCCCAGCTTTTGAACATGGCGGTTTTCCCGGGAACACAAGGAGGTCCGTTGGAACACGTTATTGCAGCAAAAGCCGTTGCTTTTGAAGAAGCACTTTCTGACGGATACATGGACTATATCATACAAGTAACCAAAAACGCACAGGCATTGGCCAAAGCGATGATTGGAAACGGATACAACATCGTTTCGGGGGGAACTGATAATCACCTGATGTTGATTGACTTACGAAATAAAAACATCAATGGTCGTGAGGCCGAAAATACATTGGTAAAAGCCGACATCACTTGTAACAAAAATATGGTTCCGTTTGATGATAAATCACCGTTTACCACTTCGGGAATCCGTTTGGGAACAGCAGCGATTACAACCCGAGGTTTAAAAGAAGCAGATATGCAAACCATTGCTGATCTGATCGACGAAGCTTTGATGAACAAAGAAAATGATGATGTTCTGGAAGCAGTGGGTGAGAAAGTAATTGAAATGATGGAAGAAAGACCGCTTTTTCAGTGGTAAAAATATCCGATGAAAAATTAAACCTGCAGGAGAACTGCAGGTTTTTTTATGTGATGAAATCGAGGTAGTTTTTAGGATGAATTAACTCATAAGAAGCATCGGGGTAAGCTTTTGCAAAAGCAGTGGGAATTTTCGGTTTTCGATTTTCGTTCCATTTGAACTCAAATCCCACAATGGAATCATTTTCGGTTTCTACCCAATCCAACTCCTGCTGGTCATAAGTTCGCCAGAAATAATTTTCTTTTTTAAGCTTCTGATAATTTTGCTTTTTAATTCGTTCGGAAGCCAAATAATTTTCCCATAATTCGCCCGTATCATTTCGCAAATCCAATCGGTTGAAATTATTGATCAATGCATTCCGAATGCCATTATCATAAAAATACCATCGGCTCGATTTGGTGATTTCCTTGCTTAAATTTCGGCTGAAACCATTTATTTTATACAAAACAAAAACTTTGGAAAGCAAATCCAAATAGCGTTCTACGGTATTTTTTGAAATTTGTAACTGATTGCCCAATTCTTGCAAGGAAACTTCTTTTCCAACTTGAAAAGCAATCATTTTAAGCAAATCGTAAATTTTAGCTGAGTTTTTGATTCCTTCGTAAATCAAAATATCTTTCAGCAAATAAGAACTGATGATCTCGTTCAGATATTCCTGTTTTTCTTGCCAGTCCGGATATTGTTCCAGCTCCGGATATCCGCCAAATAAAAGTCTTTGTTCCAGACTTTCAGTGGTTTCTTTGTGGTTTTCAAATTGAGAAAATTCGATTTGAGACAGAGGAAAAAGATAAAGGGTATTTTTTCTTCCGACCAAAGGTTCCCCCAGATTATTGGCCATATCAAACATAGATGATCCTGTGGCGATAATCTTGATGCCATCGACGGAGTCCACGATTAATTTCAAAATCCATCCGATCTCCGGAATATGTTGAGCCTCATCAATCGCCAGAATTTCAATTCCGTCCAAAAGGCGTTTGTAATTAGCTATTGAACGTTCGCGCAATAATTCTGCATCGTTCACATCTTCACCATTTAGAGATAAGTATTTTTCTTTGGGAATGGTTTTCAAATAATCCTGAATGAGTTTGGTTTTACCGACACGGCGTGCGCCTAATAAAATCAATACTTTATTGGGTCTGACTTTCTTTTCAAACTCATTTAATAATGCTCTTTTGTAGCGATTGGCCATTTTCTGACGTTCTATTTCTCTACAAAATTACATAAATTTTGTTAATTCCGTCAATTCATTGACTGAATTTACATTAATTGCGTCAGTTGACTGACTGAATTTACATTAATTGAGTCAGTTGGAATGGCCGATTTTCCCTAAATGTGTGTCTTTGAAACCTGAAAAATATTTAAATCCGTATCCGAAAATCCGATCCATCGCGGAATGTGCCAATAAAATGATTCCGCTGAATTGGATCCATTCTTCTCCCAAATAAATCCCCAATAAATAAGCAATTACGGCAAGGAGTTGATGATGGAAAAAATTATAAAGGATGGCACCAATTTTATTTCCAAACAGATAGCCGAGCATGCTCAAATCAGGAGCCAAAAGCAAAACGGGCAACCACCACCATTTGAAATCCAACAAAGAAAACAAATAAATGGAAAGAAGAAACAGGCCTAAGTTTTCCAAACGAATGAGTGTTTTCATAAAAGAGAATTTCTTAATAAGTTGTGAGAATTCGGTTTTGTTACACGACAAGTGTACGACACGCATTAATTTTCCGTTATTTGTACTATAAAACCTGAATTTGGGCGGTAAGTTTTACATATTTTTTTTAATCGGGCTATTGGGTGCAATTTCCGGTTTTGCGCAGGTTCCGGCTTGGCAAAATGATAATTTGCGTCAGGATTCGATCATCGTTGCGGATACCGTTCAGCTCGATGCCCGTGTGATTCTTCCTGAAAAATTATTGGTTACGGACGAAGAAGGAAAACCCGTTTCGGAGTTGTTTTATCAAATTGATTATGCCAAAGGCGAAATTATTTTTGATGAGAGTCTGAAAGGGCAGAAGGTTTTTGTGTCCTATTATATCCATCCCGATTTGCAAGCGACTTCCGTTTTCTCAAAAGACACGGCACTCATCATTGAGCCTACGCAGGAAAATAAATATTATGCATTGGGAGAAGAATTCAAAGCGCAAAAAAAACCATTTGACGGGCTGAACAGTAGAGGATCGCTCGTTCGGGGAATTCGTTTCGGGAACAACCAGAGTGCTTCGGTTCAATCTTCGCTGGATTTACAATTGACCGGAAATCTGACTGAAGAAATCGGGATCAATGCCGTGATTTCAGACAATAATGTCCCGATTCAGGCAGACGGATATACCCAGCAATTGCAGGAATTTGATAAAGTTTATGTGGAATTGTTCAATAAAAATTCGAAAGTCCGGGCAGGGCATATTGACCTGATTCAGGAAAAGGATTTCTTTGGAAATTTCACCCAAAAAGTTACCGGACTTCAAGTAGCAACGGAATTGACCCATAACAACGATTCCAAAACCCGTGTTTCGGTTGCCGGAAGTGTCACCCGTGGAGAATTTGCTACGAAAAAATTCATCGGACAAAACGGAAACCAAGGTCCTTACCGGCTTTCCGGAAATAATAACGAATTGTACATCATCATCGTTTCGGGGAGTGAACGGATTTACCTAGACGGTGTATTGTTGACGCGTGGCGAGAATCAGGATTATGTCATCAATTACAATACGGGTGAGTTGACTTTTACCAGTAATCGTCTGATTACGGATAATTCTCGTATTACCGTCGAATATTTATACGCCAATCGCAGCTATTCGCAATTTTTGATGTATGCGGGCGTGGAACACGAATCGGAAAAATTCAGCATCGCCGGACATTTTTATTCAAATGGAGATTCCAAAAACAATCCGCTGAACGAAAACCTCAGCGATGCCGATAAACAAATCCTGGCCGAAGCCGGAAATAATCCCGAGGAAATGTACAATACGACAGCCGTTCCGGCGGATTATGATCCGGATAAGAATTTGTACAGAAAAATATTGGTGGATGGCGTGGAGGCTTTTGAATATTCGGAAGATCCGAATGAGGAATTGTATCAGGTAACTTTCACTTATACAGGAAATAACAACGGAAATTATGTGCAATCGGACATCGAAGTGAACGGAAAAATTTTCCAATATATTTCGCCCATCAATGGAGTTCCGCAAGGAAATTATGAGCCGATTCGCCAATTGGTTCCACCCAAACGTTTACAGGTTTATACTTTGAACTCCTCTTATAAATTGAAAAAGGGGATTTTGGGAATTGATCTGGGGATGAGCAATGAAGATTTGAATTTGTTTTCTGATCGAGACGATGGTGAAAATCTGGGTTTTGCCGGTAGGATTTATGGAAATCAGAATTTTGAATTCAATGATTGGAAATTGCAACCACAATTAGAATTCTCCTATATTCAGAAAAATTTCAGTTCGATTCAGCGGTTGAGATCGGTTGAATTTACCCGTGATTTTAATTTGCAAAATGAAGTTTCCGAAGCCAATCAAACCTATCTGAGACTGGGTTTGATGACGAGTTATCAGGATTCGCTTCAATTGAAATACAATTTGCATTATCTGCAAAATGAAGGACAATATAACGGTATCAAAAACGATTTGAATCTGAATTATCAGTCCGATAAAAATTTCGCGGAAGCCAATTTTTCGCTCTTAAATGCTGAAAATCAAAACATTTTAAATCCGGATCTGGAGGCAGATAATTCTCAATTTTTACGTTACCGCGCTCTGGCCAAACGGAAAATTTGGAAAACGGTTTGGGTGGGAGCGCAATATGCCGGTGAATCCAACAAAATTGAAGATCATCTGAATGCTGAGGAAGGAAATAATTTATCGGATTTATCATTCCGTTGGGATGAAATTCAGGGAATGGCGGGAATCGGTGATACGGCCAAAATCTATGCACAGTTGACGTATTATAACCGGCGGGATGATTCGGTAAGGCTTGGCGTAATGGAGCGATTGACCAAATCCAATGGTTTGATTTTACAATCCAAATTGATCAGCAAACAAAACCAACGACTGGAGATGACCGCGCATTATCGGTCTGTCAACTATGTTTTGGAGGATAATCCAAGAGAGGATTATGTAACGGGAAACATCCGCTGGCACCGAAGCTTTTTCCGTGGCGGAATGGTGGTCAATGCTTTTTATGAATTGGGAAGTGGCGTGGAACCGCAGCGTGAATTTGAATATGTGAAAGTAACCGATGGCACCGGAATTTATAAATGGACGGATTACAATGGCGACGAAATTGAACAATTGGACGAATTTGAAGTGGCTGAATATCAGGATCAAGCCAATTATATCCGCGTTTATACCAATACCGTGGAATATGTGAAAACCAATAAAAACAATTTCAATTTTTCCCTCCGTTTGAAACCCAAAGAATTATTGAATTCTGAAAATAAATTTTTAGGACGCTGGATGGTTCAGGCATCGCTTCAATCCAGCAATTCTCTTTTGAAAGAAGGAAAAACCCTCGAATGGAATCCTTTTGTGAGCTCGGATAATCTTTTGAGCAAATCTCAAAGTTTGCGCAGCAGTCTGAATTTCAATCAGGGAGGACAATATAAATGGTCGTCGGGCTATACTTATTCGGAGCAGGAATCTCAAAGCTATATCTTTACCGGAGCGGAATCCCGTGATTCGAAAAGTCATTTGCTGAATGCGAAATACGAGCCCTGGGACAATTTCTTTTTTCTGGCAGAAGGTGAAAATGTTCGGACACAAAGCAAATCCGATGTTTTTGAAAGCCGCCGTTTCATTATCGAATCCTGGCGTTTGAAACCCCAATTTTCCTATCAGATCGAGAGTAAATTTAGTGCAGCGATCAATTATACTTACCAAAACAAAACCAATAGAACGGGATTGGAAAAACTGAACCAATCCAATCTGGGAACGGAAATCCAATGGAATGACGGTTCCAAATCTTCTCTTTTGGCGACTTTTAATTACATCAAAAATGATTTCATCGGAAATGGTCAATCGGTGGTTGGAAATCAGATGATGGAAGGATTAAAGCCGGGGAATAATTTTGTCTGGCAACTCATGGTGCAACGACAATTGAACTCTTATCTGAGTGTGAACATCAGTTACGACGGTCGCAAAACGGAAGAAAATAAAACCA
>Ga0079224_100012524_pt1 | contig 11751 bp, 14 predicted proteins | sample Stecom2015_FD_80414 | JGI IMG/M metagenome (GOLD analysis project Ga0079224, IMG submission 80414) | Agricultural soil microbial communities from Utah to study Nitrogen management - Steer compost 2015 | ecosystem: Environmental > Terrestrial > Soil > Agricultural land | place: USA: Utah...
AAGGCTTTGATAAGCCTGAATTCCCTTTCCTGGCTATGACCATAAGCGGAGGACACACACAAATCGTTAAGGTAACCGATTATTTTACTATGGAAGTAATTGGCGAAACTACCGATGATGCCGTGGGTGAGGCTTTTGATAAAAGTGCTAAAATATTAGGGCTGCCTTATCCGGGCGGACCATTAATTGATAAATATGCGCAGGAAGGTAACCCAAAAGCATTTCAGTTTACTAAACCAAAGGTACCGGGACTTAATTTCAGTTTTAGCGGATTAAAAACCCAAATCCTGTATTTTGTACAGAAACAAACTGCGGAAAACCCCAACTTTATTGAGGAAAACCTACAGGATATTTGCGCATCTATACAGTATACCATTATAAATATCCTTATGGATAAGATAAAACTTGCCGTTAAGGAAACCGGAATTAAAAGTGTTGCTATTGGCGGAGGAGTTTCGGCAAACAGCGGTATACGAAAAACCCTAAAGGATGCCGAAAAGAAATACGGATGGAAAACCTTTATTCCTAAATTTGAATATACTACCGATAACGCTGCCATGATAGGCATTGTAGGTTACCATAAATATCTTAAAAACCAGTTTAACGATGCCACTGTGGTATCTAAAGCAAGGATAGAACTTTAATATGCAGTTATTTTATACCCCACAGCTTACAGCAGAAGATACTTCTTTCTCTTTTGATAAGGACGAAAGCCGTCATATTGTTAAAGTATTACGCAAAAAAGAAGGCGATACCATTAACATTACCAATGGAGAAGGTATTTTATTTATTGCCGAAGTTGCTTTTGCCAACGAAAAAAAATGTGAGGTTAAAATAACCAAAAGGGAGTTTTTTGAACCTATACCCTATTACCTGCATCTTGCCGTAGCGCCTACCAAGATGAACGACCGCTATGAGTGGTTTTTGGAAAAGGCAACCGAAATTGGTATCAACGAGATTACCCCTATTATTTGTGAGCACAGCGAGCGTACCAATGTAAAGACCGACAGGTTTGAAAAAATACTGCACAGTGCCATGAAACAGTCGGTGCAGTTTTATATGCCGAAACTAAATGATCCCATATCGTTTAACGATTTTGTGGAAGCTACCGAAAAGGACTGTAAGCTATACATAGCCCAGTGTGAGGAAACCGAAAAGAAACTCCTTAAAAACGAGCTTTCCCCAAAGGAAAAGATTACCATACTTATAGGCCCCGAAGGCCATTTCTCTCCAAAGGAAATTCAGCTTGCCTTAAGCCGTGGTTTTATACCCGTATCGTTGGGTAATACCCGCCTGCGTACCGAAACTGCTGCTGTAGTAGCCGCACACAGTGTAGCATTTGTAAATGAGTAGTTAAGTTTTTATATCTTAGCTTAAACAAGAAAACACATTCCAAATGAACGATAAAAACTACCAAAAGATACTTAAAATGTCGTTTGCCAGTGTGTATCCGCACTATATAACCAAAGCCAAGAAAAAAGGACATACTACACAAGAGGTTAACCAGATTATACACTGGCTAACAGGCTACGATGAAAAAACACTGCAACAACACCTTGACAATAAAACCAATTTTGAGGATTTTTTCACTCAGGCAACCATTAACCCAAACGCATCAAAAATTACAGGCGTAATTTGCGGTTACCGTGTTGAGGATATTGAAGTACCCCTAATGCAACAAATACGCTACCTTGACAAACTGATAGACGAACTGGCTAAGGGTAAGGCTATGGAAAAGATTTTGAGAGAGTAAACTATCTAATCGGTATCTGTTATATCAATAAACAGTAATTCATAATTTATTCTGTCAAACAATACCATTGAGTAATCCCATATAATATTATAGAACCACTCAGCCCTCGGGATTACGTTTACAGAGTCAAGCGTCACATCCTGAAACCTGTTTTGAAACTCACCCTCAATAAAGTTTAGTGTAGTTTGCCAGGCGGTGTGTTGGTCAATATTGTTATATGCTCCTCCCTGCCCCATAATTCTGGAAAGCATTCCCGGTAAATCATAAATATCATCCCAACTATTATAACAACTTATTCTTGGTTTATCTTCGGTTATCTCTAAGTCTTCCCTGTAATTTTTCAAATCAGGATGCTTGATAACATTCTTCAAAAATTTAATTTGATGCAACTTGTTGTTTTGCACAAACCATTTAAAATCATCATTACCTATTACTTTATACTTGTGCAGTTGTACTCCGCCATTACAGTGGGTATAGTTTAAGGTCTCCTCAAGCTTCTTTGCTTCTGCACTCCATTGGTCACTAGGTTCAAAACGAATGGTTTTCCATATTTTTGAGATCCTATCGTCGTCAGGCATTTCATCATTATTATTTACAGGTGGGTTGCTCATTTATTTACCATTTTACAGTATGCAATATACTATAAACGTTAATAAGAACTTATGGAGATTACTTCGTCGTACCTCCTCGTAATGACAATCTCATAATACGAAACAATATAACAATCAAGTGAAGCTACGGCATTAGGCTCTGTGGCGTATAGAAAATTATGAATGAAGCGTTAAGAAGCATCCGCTGTTTGAGCGCAGTGAGTTCGGATGGTTTAGCTGAATGAAATAATTTTTAGCCTAAGGAGTCATTGCCTTGACTTTTTGGTTCTTTTGTGTCAAGACAAAAGAACACTTAAACCAACTTTCCTTATATTTACATCATGAAAAAACTCCTTACACTACTATTGCTGTCCCCTGCCCTGTTACTGGCGCAGGATATTGCGGTATTAAAATATTCGGGTGGTGGCGACTGGTATGGTAACCCAACATCGGTTCCTAACCTTGCTAAGTTTTGTAACCAGAACATCAATACCAAAATAAACACCAAAATAGCAACGGTAGAACCGGGAAGCCCTGATTTGTTTTCCTATCCCTTTATACACATGACGGGACACGGTAACGTGGTGTTTAGCGATAACGATATTACCAACCTTCGCAATTACCTTACTTCGGGCGGTTTTTTACACATTGACGACAACTATGGCATGGATCAGTACATACACCGCGAAATAAAACGTATTTTCCCTGATAAGGAACTGGTTAACGTACCCATAACACACGAAATATTTAAAGGTCCGTTTAACTTCCCTAACGGAATGCCTAAAATACACGAACACGATAACAAGCAACCCGATGCTTTTGGTATTTTTATAGAAGGCAGGCTGGTATTACTGTACACTCATGAAACCGACCTTGGTGACGGATGGGAAGACCCCGAAGTGCACAACGACCCTAAGGAAGTAAGGGAAAAAGCGCTTAAAATGGGTGCAAACATTGTTAACTACGCTTTTAATAATTGATGTCGCAGCAGCTTACCCACAACGAATCTATTTTCAGTAAAAAAACATTTCCCGTAACACTGGTTTGCGATAATATCGTATTTCAGCCCAATATCGGTTCGCTGTTCCGTATTGCAGAGGCTTTCGGCGTAAGCGAAATTATTTTTGTAGGTGAAGATATTGCTCTTACTCCGCGCAAAATAAACCGTACTTCGCGTAGTACGCATAATATGGTTAAGCATCAGGTTATTGAAAAAACCGAAGATGCCATTAACCTCATAAAAAAAACCGACAGCCACATTGTAGCACTGGAAATTACTGATAAGAGCATACCTCTTACCAAAGCACATTTTAGTACTGATAAACCAATTGTACTTATTGCCGGTAGTGAAATATCGGGTATTAGTGAAAGCTTCTTAAAGGTGGCGCATCAGGCAGTTCATATAGAGATGTTTGGCGATAACAGCAGTATGAATGTAGTACAGGCTGTAGGCATAGCGCTATATGACATAACCTCAAAAATTGGTTAAACAACATCGGCATTAGGCTTTTTTTTCTTACATTCACGCTAACAAATCAATCATCAAACAATGATCACATCAAAAACTATAGCTAACGGTATTGTAAGGGCGGTACTTATACTGTCTGTAATCTTTTTAGCCCTGCTGTTTGTATACAAGATAAAACTGTTGTTTGTTTATCTCTTTATAGCTCTTATTGTAAGCCTTATAGCATCGCCGGTGATACACTTTTTGGAAAGGAGGCTCAAGTTTAAGCACACACTTGCCGTGATAACCACACTTGCCTTTTTCCTGCTGTTACTAATCGGTTTTATAATGCTTTTTGTTCCGCTTATCATTACACAAAGCCACAACCTTTCCCTGCTTGATACAGCACAGCTGCAACAGGACCTCAACAGTGTGGTGATGCAGGTTAAAAGCTATTTTTCTGATTATAATATAGACACCAGTAAACTGATGAAAGAGGCAGACATTACATCAAGTATCAACTTTAAGTTTATACCTGATTTTATTAATTCACTGGTGGGAATACTTAGCGGATTTGGTGTCGGGCTGGCATCGGTACTGTTTATCACCTTTTTCTTTTTAAAGGACACCGAACTGTTTACTAAAAGTTTTAGGAAAATACTTCCGGACGAACACGAAGAAAAAATATTACATTCAATAGGTAAGGTAAATCATCTATTAAGCCGTTATTTTATTGGACTTATACTACAAATGAGCATATTGTTTGTAATGTATCTTATTGTACTGCTTATTTTTGGCGTTGAAAATGCCTTTATTATCGCCTTTATTACGGCATTGCTAAATATTATACCATACATTGGCCCGTTAATCGCTACCGTACTGGTTATAGTACTTACCATGCTGGGACACATAGGTCCCGAAACTCAGGGAGAAATGCTTTCTACAACCATTTATGTACTTATAGGGTATAGCATTGCTCAGGTAATAGATAACAATGTGAGCACGCCTCTTATATTTTCTAACAGCGTAAACTCGCATCCGTTGGAAATATTTATAGTAATTTTGGGCAGTGGTTTTGTTTTCGGGATACTGGGTATGATTATCGCCGTACCTATGTACACCATCATTAAAGTGGTTGCAAAAGAGTTTTTTCCGCAAAACCCGATAGTAAAAATACTAACGAAAGATTTATAGTTTGCCTCTTACCATTTTAAGTCCGCAGGTTCAGGAGTTTATTTTAGAGAATACCAATACCGATGTGACCAAACTCGCATTGCAGAAAAACCCGTTCCCCGATGTAGAATGGACCGAGGTATTAAACCAAATCGCTGCACGCCAAAAAGCAAAAGACAAACTACCTACATGGTTTGAGAGCAGTAACATTATTTACCCTTCAAAAGTATCGGTAGAGCAAACCTCATCAGAAATCACGGCACAATACAAAGCTTCCCTTGTATCGGGCGAAAGCCTTATTGACCTTACCGGAGGTTTTGGTGTGGACGATTATTATTTTGCTAAAACCGTTAGCAAAATAGCCCATTGCGAAATGAATGAACAACTTTCCCAAATTGTTGCTCATAATATTAGCAACATGGGAGTTAGTAATATACAATGCTATACGGGCGACAGCCTTGACACCCTAACCAGACTAAAACAACAATGGGACTGGATGTACATAGACCCATCTCGCCGTAGTGATGTTAAGGGAAAGGTTTTTATGCTAAAGGATTGCCTGCCTAATGTACCCGAACTTTTAGACACTTACTTTAACTACAGTAGTAACATACTCGTTAAAACGGCTCCGTTACTGGATATAGCTGCCGGATTAAGTGAACTGCATTCGGTTAAGGAAATATACATTACAGCCCTTAATAACGAGGTTAAGGAGTTGATTTGGTACCTTGAAAAAGGATTTACAGGAATACCTGCCATACACGCAGTAAACCTTAGTAAAGACGGTGAACCGGAAGTATTCACCACCACGGTAGAAGACGAAGCTGACACCTCCTATTCTCTACCTCAACAGTACCTGTATGAGCCCAATAGTGCCATAATGAAATCGGGCGCGTTTAATGATGTTGCAAAACAGTTTAACCTGTACAAACTACACAGGCATACGCAACTTTATACAAACGATACATTGATTGATTTTCCGGGGCGCAGATTCGTTATTAATGAAATTGTGCCTTATGGTAAGACCGAGATGAAAAAATACGCTACAGGGCAAAAAATGAACATTACCATACGTAACTTCCCTATATCGGTAGAAGAGATTCGTAAAAAATGGAAAATAAAGGATGGCGGAGATACCTACGCCTTTTTCACTACCGATAAAGACAACAACAAATTTATGCTTATTTGCAGTAAAGCCTGATTATTGTACAGGTATGAGCCTTAGTACACTGGCATCGGTATCTTCAACAGCTACATAAATATAACCGTCAGGTCCCTGTCTTACATCTCTAAGTCGGCCTATGTTTTTAAGCAATTTCTCCTCGTGGGTAACCTTAGCTCCGTCAAGGTAGCAAAGGTTAAGGTACTTAAAGCGTAACGACCCTACAAGCAAGGCACCCTTCCAGGGCTTATACACATCAGAAGTTACAAATGCCATTCCGCTTGGTGCGATAGAAGGTATCCAGTAATGCAACGGATCCTGTATACCCGGCGCTTCTGTTTTATCGGTTATTACCTCTCCGTTATAATTAATACCGTAGCTTACCAGTGGCCAACCGTAATTGGTGCCGGGAGTGATTATATTAATCTCATCACCTCCGCGCGGACCGTGTTCGGTTTCCCATAATTCGTTCGTAAACGGATTAATAGCCAAACTCTGCGAGTTACGGTTACCGTAGCAGTAAAGAGTTGTAGGATTGCCTTTATCATCCTTAAACGGATTGTCCGCCGGAATACTTCCGTCGTCCTTTATACGATGTATTTTACCCAACTGGTTATCACCAAGTGTTTGCGGGTTTCCATTTTCGTTACCCCTTTCCCCTACCGATATGAACAGGTAACCCTTATCGTCAAACACAAGCCTGCTACCATAGTGATGGCGTGTAGGTGCATACGGATTGGCTTCAAAAATTATTCTCTGCTGCTTTAATTTATTGCCCTCAAGTATAGCAGTCATAACTGCTGTGGTAGCCAGTTTTCGTCCGTTAACCTTTTTCCCTTTGGAATACGAAAAATAAATACGATGATTGTTTGCATAATCAGGATGCAAAATAACATCCAGTAATCCGCCCTGACCTTCGGCAACCACTTCCGGTACACCGCTAACTTCGGTATTCTTCCTGTTCTTTACCCTGTAAAGCTGCCCACCTCTATTGGTCACCAGTAGTTCATTATCAGGTAAGAAGGCAATACCCCAGGGAACAGCAATTCCGGTTGCTACAGTATCAATCCTTACGGTAAGTTTTTCGCTTTCAAAAATGTTAGACTCGACAGAGTTGTCAAAATAATATTGTTCAACATTCTTAATTCCGGCAAGTATATATTGGGCAAGTTCTTCGATTTCCTTATCAGTAAAGGTTGCCGCAAAAGCCGGCATACCATCGTTACTGTAACCGTTTTTTATACCGAAAACCAAATCTTTCAGCTCACTGCCATGTTTCCACTGCCTGTCAACAAACATATCCATTTTCTCGCCGTGGCAGCCACTACAATAATTTTGGTAGTTTTGTGCAGCCCTCTCCTGATTACCTGTAGCAGTTACCTCCTGAGCCACGGTATAAGTTTCCTTTTTATCCTTACAGGAAAACAATATAACAGAAGCTGCTACCATTACCGGAAATATAAATGTTCTAAAAGTCATTATGCAGATTTTTAATCTGTCAAAGTACAAAAACATAGTGGCTCCTGCAATGCAAAACCTAAACGCTGTTATTAAATTAAACCTAAAATTTAAAAGCTCGGCTATATCATTTTAATTATATTTGGCTCTTATCTCATTAATTTAAAGCACACCGCATACATGAAAAAATACTTACTGATGCTATTGTTGGCTTCAGGCCTTACAGCAAAGGCTCAGCAGGACGACTGCAATTTTACCGTTGTAACTACCGAAAACGGAGAAACAAAATCGACTCCCGAATATTTAATGCACGAAAAGGTATTTGGCGGAACATCAAGCTTTGTATTCTTTTCAATGACACTACATGACGACATACCCGTGCTTAATTTCCAGTTATTGGCAAAAAGTGATGATTTCCCTAAAGCCTATTGCTTTACCAAAAAATCACGCATACACCTGCAGCTTACCAACGGAAAGGTTATAACACTTTTTTGTATAGATGAAGATGCCTGCTCACAACTGTTGTATGACGAAGCCGAAAAGAAAAACCTGAGAATGCTTAACGGACATTTCCTATTCACCAAAGGATCAATTGAAGATTTAGAGGCATCTCCCATACTTTTTATGAGAGTACTTTACTCGGCTGAAACCGTAGATTACCCTTTAAGAAGCAACCTTGAATCAGAAACTATGGGTAAAAATTACAAGCCCGACAGCTATTTTATACAATACCTGAAATGTATTAAGTAAAAAACTACAATTTTTTAATATTGCTATAATGCTGACTGTTAAATACTTTAAATTAAAGTTTCAAAAAAATTAAAAAAACCTTTAAAAATAGTTGCAGAAACCAGAATCATCATCTACATTTGCAACCGCAAAAAAGGCTTAACGCCTTGAGCAAAGAGGAGAGGTGCCGGAGTGGTAACGGAGCAGATTGCTAATCTGTCGGCGGGTAACCGTCGCCAGGGTTCGAATCCCTGTCTCTCCGCTTCTTTTCGGGGTGTAGCGTAGCCCGGTCATCGCGCCTGGTTTGGGACCAGGAGGTCGCAGGTTCGAATCCTGCCACCCCGACAAAAAGACTAACACAAACTTCGGTCGCGTAGCTCAGCTGGATAGAGCACCTGCCTTCTAAGCAGGCGGTCACAGGTTCGAATCCTGTCGCGATCACAAAAAGCCTTTGAGAAATCAAAGGCTTTTTTGGTTTATATACTTTTCGTATTTATTATTTACTACATTTATCCATACAAAAAAATCAATTTTAAGCCTTTTTGTTGAATGAAACGATATTGTGATTAGCAACAAACTTCTTAATCAGGTTCATTTAATTTTTGATGAATTAAATATTGTAATTTTATTATATCTTTAACTTGTTCACGTGCTTCTGAATCTTCCTTAAATTCCCTATAATAATCTGTAACATCAAGTACAATAATCCTATAATAAAGATTGCTTAACTGGTTTTTAATAAAAATAGCTTCATCTAAGTATTCCTTTTCCTTATCTAACCTATCAACTAAATCATACACTGTGATAAGTAAGTAGATAACTGATCTAAAAAATGTCGAATCAAACTGTCTACCTATTGCACTTTTAAATGCATTAGAACCATAATAAACCGTTCGCATTAAATCTGGCGAATAATTAAATTCTTCTGCTTCAATATTTTTATAAAACAATCTTATATCATTAAACAACTCATAATGTTTATTATACCAATCATTTCTTTGATTACGTTTTTTTTCCTCATCAAATTGTTCTTTTTGAAGTTTTAATAAATCAATATTAGAAATATTAGCTTTACGTTGTTCTTCAAATGATATATAAACAAGATAAGCAGCCAGAAGACCAATTATTGGTGCTGTTAATCCTCCAATAGTATCACCTATTTCACCAAGTCCATTATATTTTGTAGCATTATCGCATGTAGCCATATGTGATACCCACAAAACTAGAAATATTATAAAAGTAACAAAAGCTACAATTTTTAGGATCATTTTTGATTCTTTGTTTGAAGATTTAATTTCTTTATTCATGTAATTATTTAATAAGTTTTATCAAATTAAAAATTTCAATACAAGAAATACAATACAGGAAAACACATAATTATCTTAAAAAAAACACGTAATTATAAGCTATTAAAACTTCACAACAATATTTTCATATCCCAATTACAATAAGTAAATATTTGTAAAAGAATACAATCATAACCCCAAAAAGCCTTTGAGAAATCAAAGGCTTTTTGGGGTTATACAAGTATATTAAAAATTAACTCGTTATTTCCAGTGAATAAATTTCCTCCTCCTTAATATTAAGATGATATTGTAATACAAGAGGACTCCCGGGAAAAGAACCGGAAATTTCTGCACTTAAAATACTGGTATCAGTATCTGTTTCGGTATAAGCAATAGGACTCATGGTAACCTGATATCTTTTATTCGCATCTTCTATCCATGCTTTAATCTCATCTTTTCCTTTATACGTTTTTCCTTCATCCAAGACCTCTGCGTTTTCAGAAAAACAGTCTGCATACGCTACAGCATCAAAATCATTTTGAGCTCTTACTAAACCTAATACTACTTTTGGTAAATCTATTGTATCCATAATATAAATTTTTTAAACGGTAGGTATAGTACCTCCATCAATTATAAACTCTGTTCCTGTTAAATAATTCGCTCTATACGAAACTAAAAAACCTATTAGTTCTGCCACTTCTTCAGGCTTAGCAGGTCTTCCGTAAGGTATCCCTCCCAGGCTATCCATTACTGTTTGTACTGCCTCGTTAAAAGTAACACCTGTCCTTTCGGCAATTTCATTCATCATGGATGTAGCACCATCTGTTTGAATCCAGCCGGGAGAAACCGTTAATACACGAACACCCTTTGGCGAAACCTCATTAGACAGGTTTTTACTGTAATTAATCAATCCTGCTTTTGCAGCCGCATAAGGCAAGGTAGAATCATACAAGGGTAATTTCCCCTGAATAGAAGCTATATGGATAATAACACCTTTCTTTCTTTCTTGCTATCATTTGAGGAAGGAAAGCCCTATCCAAACGGACAGGTGCAAGTAAGTTGGTTTGAATAGTTCTTTCCCAATCCGTGTCGTTAAGTGAAATAAATCCACCTCCTTTAGTATCAGATCCACCCAGATTATTAATTAAAATATCAAGCCTGCCAAACTTTGCCATAACCTCATCAACAACTTTTTGGGTTCCCTCAGCCTTACTTAAATCAGCCGCAATGAAATATAAACCTTCTTTAGCCTCGGCAGGATTATTTCTGGCAGTAATAACTACTGTAGCACCAGCAGCATACAACCTTTCTGATATTGCCTTCCCGGCTCCCTTAGTACCTCCTGTTACTAAAGCCACTTTGCCTGTAAGCTCCTCATTAAAATTTAATTGCTGTGTCATCATTTATTATTTTTATACAAAGTTCAGGAGTATGTATTGTTTGTACAAGTACGGAAAACCGAATTGCATAGGGATAAATTATTCCCCTATTGTGCACTTTGGAACATTAGGGTAACTTTGTAATATGTATGAAAGAAAAATACCTTTAAACCTAAATTGCGGACTCGATTTAATTGGAGAAGTCCTTTATGGTAAATGGAAAATACGTTTACTGTGGTTTATTAACGAAGGAAATAAACATCCGAGTGAGTTACAACGTAAAATCCCCGATGCTTCACGCAGGGTTTTAAATATGCAGTTAAAGGAATTGGAAAAACATGAGTTGATTACCCGAAAAGTATATGCCGTTGTTCCTCCAAAAGTTGAATACTCCCTAACTGATTTTGGAAAAACTTTAATTCCTGTTATTAGCCTTATGGGAGAATGGGGGGATAAAAATGAAGAACGGTTACGAAATGTGATTACTAAATAATCTAAAACCTCACTACAACACTACCACCAAACTGCTCTCCGTTATAAAACGGCATTGCCATAGCGGTTACGTTACTTTCTTTATCACCTCCTTTAAACACCTTGTTCTTTAAAAAAGGATACACCCAGTAGGCTATTTTGGTACTCAGTATACCAATACCTGCTCCTGCAGCTACATCGGTAAGCCAGTGTCTGTTATTGTAAACACGCATCAGTCCGGTTCCGGTAGCCACTACATAGCCCGATATACCATACCAAATTGATTTGTGTTTATATTCCTGT
>Ga0079224_100012525_pt1 | contig 11751 bp, 9 predicted proteins | sample Stecom2015_FD_80414 | JGI IMG/M metagenome (GOLD analysis project Ga0079224, IMG submission 80414) | Agricultural soil microbial communities from Utah to study Nitrogen management - Steer compost 2015 | ecosystem: Environmental > Terrestrial > Soil > Agricultural land | place: USA: Utah...
ATGTCGCGCGTCACCGGGTTCTGCTTGAGGCGGCGGCACGTCTCGTAGCCATCCATGACGGGCATCTGCACGTCGAGCATGATCAGCGCGGGCGCTTCCTTCGCCACCTGTTCGAGCGCCTGCTCGCCGCTGTTCGCTTCTTCGACCTGATAGCCCGCCCGCTTGAGGTAGGCGCGCAGCATTTCGCGGTTGGTCCACTCGTCGTCCACGATCAGGATGCGTCCGGGCGCGGCAGGCGATGGGGCGGGCGCTGCCTCGTCCGCGCGCTGATCGGGCGCAGCAGCGAGCAACTGCTGCAAGACCTCATCGGGCGACCACGCGCGCTCGCCATCCAGCCGGATCACCGGCGCTTCGGGCGCGGGGCCGAGCAGCCAGGCGTCGTGCTGCGCCTCAAGCTGCCGCAGGTAATCCAGCGAGACGGTTGCTTCTTCGGCGCGGGCGCGGGCCTGCAACCGCCGGTAGCACTCCTCGGCGGGCGTGCGCAGGTAGATGATCGCGTCCGGGCGCGGCACCGCCGCCGAGGCGTACTCCCAGAACTGCACGTAGACGCCCCACTCGGTCTCGTCGAGCAGGCCCTGCTCGTACAGGTTCTTGGCGAACACGTGCCGGTCGCAGTAAATCGACCGCTCAAAGACGGCGTGCGCGCCCGGTTGCCGCTGCGCCAGGGCGTTGGCGCGCGTGACAAAAGCGCCGATCTGCATGGTGAACGCCCAGCGTGGCGTGTCGGCGTAGAAGCGTTGCAGCAAGTTCCCCGCGTAACCCGTCTGCCACTGCGCCAGCGGCTCCGGGTGAAAGGCGAAGTGCTCGCTGGCCACCAGCCGCTCGCCGAGTGTCGTCTTCCCGGCGGCGATATTTCCTTCGAGAAGCACGAGCATCGGTGGATCGTCTCCTGAATGAATAAACCGGCGAGACAGAAGCCTTCCCGCCGGTAGCAGGGCATAGAATACTTCCGGGGCGAATTGTACGAAACACAGCGGGCGATGGCCAGTCCTACGAGCTTAGTGCCCTGGCAGGTGCTCCGCTTCGTCCGTCCCTTCGGTCCGCTCGACCGGGCGCACGCCACGAATCGTCGCCAGCTTGACCTCGCCAATCGCACGCGTGACCTCGATCCCGCGCGGGCAGGCGGTCGTGCAATTGAAGATCGTACGGCAGCGCCACACGCCGTCGGCATCGGCCATGATCTTCAGGCGCTCGTCGGTCGCCTGATCGCGGTCGTCGAAGATGAAACGATGCGCCTGGACGATCGCCGCCGGGCCGACATACACATCGTTCGCCCAGAAGCTGGGGCATGCCGCCGTGCAGCACGCGCACAGGATGCATTTGGTCGTGTCGTCGAAGCGCGCGCGCTCCTCGGGGCTTTGCAGCCGCTCGCGGCCATCCGCTGGCGGCGGCGTGTCGTTGATCAGGTAGGGCATCACCTGGCGATAGTGCGCGAAGAACGGGTCCATATCGACCACCAGGTCTTTGAGCACCTTCAAGCCCGCAATCGGCTCGACCTGAATCTTGACGTGATCGCCTTCACCGAGGCGCATCACCAGCTCTTTGCACGCGAGCCGGTTGACGCCATTGATCCGCATCGCGTCCGAGCCGCAGATGCCATGCGCGCACGAGCGGCGGAAGGCCAGCGTGCCGTCCTGCTCCCACTTGACGCGGTGCAGCAGCTCCAGCACGCGGTCGTTCGGCTCGCAGTTGTCGAGGGTGTATTCGCCCCAGTAGGGCTTTGCGTCTGTTTCCGGGTTATATCGCCGGATGCGCAGCGTGACCTGCATGATTTCCTCTCCGTTCCTACGGCCCTAGTAGACGCGCTCTTTTGGCTTGAAGCGGTCATCTTTTTCGGCGAGTGAGAGATCGACTGCTTTGCTGTGATCGAGCCGGATTCCGCCATCCGCTTCTGGATAGGCCAGGGTGTGAACCAGCCAGCTCTCGTCGTCACGCTTGGGGAAGTCCTCGCGCGAGTGCGCGCCACGACTCTCCTGCCGGGCCAGCGCGCTGGCCGCGGTCACTTCCGCGATGTCGAGCAGGCAGCCCAGCTCCCACGCTTCGAGCATATCCGTGTTGAAGCGCTTGCCCCGGTCGTCGATCGCGAGATCGGTCGCGAATTGATGCTTCAACTCGCGCACGCCGTCGATCGCCTTCTGGACGCCTTCAGCCGTGCGGAACACGCTCACATGGTCCATCATCAGGTGCTGCAACTCATTTCGAATTTCGTACGCCTTGCGCTTGCCGCTTGCTGTGCGGATACGCTCAATCTCTGCGGCGACTTCCCCAGCGGGGTCATCGGGAAGCGGCAGCCAGTCCGCGCCCTTGCAATACTCCGCCATATCCATCCCAGACAGCCGCCCGAACACGATCAGGTCGGTCAGGCTGTTGGTGCCAAGACGGTTCGCGCCGTGCACGCTGACGCACGCGCACTCGCCCGCCGCGTACAGACCGGGCATCGGCGTGCGTTGCGCGTCCATGATCACGCGCGCTTGCAGGTCCGTCGGGATGCCGCCCATGCCATAATGCGCGGTCGGCTGGACCGGCATCGGCTCTTTGACCGGGTCCACCCCCAGGTACGTCCGGCACAGTTCCAGAATTTCCGGCAGCTTCGATTCGAGGTATTCCGCCGTGATGCGCCGGTCCTCGCCTGCCTCGGCCAGATAGCGGTTGACCGTCTCAGGCGTCACGTCGAGATGCACATAGCGGCGGCCCTTGATGCCGCGCCCGGCCTGGACTTCCAGGTAAATCGCGCGGGAGACGACGTCGCGGCTGGCGAGGTCTTTGATGCTAGGCGCGTAACGCTCCATAAACCGCTCGCCGCGGTCGTTGATCAGCACGCCGCCTTCACCGCGAATCCCTTCCGTCAGCAGGATGCCCATCCGGAAAATGCCGGTCGGGTGGAACTGGAAGAACTCCATGTCTTCCATCGGAATACCGCGCCGGTAGGTGATCGCGTTTCCGTCTCCGGTGAGCGTGTGCGCGTTGCTGGTGACTTCCCACACGCGCCCCCAGCCGCCGGTCGCAAACAACACCGCTTTGCTGTGGAAGACGTGCAATTCGCCGCTGTCGATGTTGACCGCGACCACGCCCGCGATGCCATCCCCGCTGCGGATCAAGTCCACCACGTGGTACTCGTCAAAGAAGGTGACGTCATTCTTGATGCACTGCTGGTACAGCGTCTGCAGAATCATGTGGCCGGTGCGGTCAGCGGCGTGGCACGCGCGGCGGACCAACTTCTCGCCGAAGCCGCTGGTGTGCCCCCCAAAGCGCCGCTGCGAGATGCGCCCGTCCGGCGTGCGGTCGAACGGCAGGCCGAGATGCTCAAGCTCGATCACCGCCTCGACGGCATGCTCAGCCAGCAGCAGCGCCGCGTCCTGATCGGCCAGATAGTCACCGCCTTTGACCGTGTCGAAAGCGTGGAAAAGCGGGCTGTCGTCGTCCAGATTGCCAAGCGCCGCGCCGATGCCCCCTTGCGCGGTGCCGGTGTGCGAGCGAGTCGGGTACAGCTTGCTGATCACGGCGGTCTTGACCCCACGTGACGCGTACAGCGCGGCCATCAAGCCTGCCCCGCCCGCCCCCACGATCACTGCGTCATACTGATGTATTTGCATGGTTGCCCTCAAAGCCTGCGTGCGTATGCGCGTCAGAACGCGCGCCGCTCAGTTCACTGATCCCCGAATGTCACTTCTTCTGCGATGCGGTACGCGGTCTCGTCTACCCCGGCCAGCAGCGCCGCCGCGCCCAGCACGATCAACGCCACCATGCCGAACAAGGTCGCCCAGTTCAGCGCGCGGTTCACAATCGGACGGCGCGCGTAATCGTTGATCACGTAGCGCAGCCCGTTGAATCCGTGAATGAGCGCCAGCGCCAGCAGCAAGCCGTCATACACGCGCCAGACCGCCACGCCCGCGACCAGGTAATCCCACCGCTGGCCGACAAACTCGACCGCCCGGCCTGATTCGTTGACGACATCCGTCCCGACGACCGTCAGCCCGCCGCCGGTAATGTCAAACACGCCCTGAATCACGTGCATGATCGCCAGATGCCCGAAGACGAGCGGCAGAATCAGCACGCCGGAGAGACGCATGAAGCTCCACAGCGACGCCTCTAACCGGCCCGGCAGGCGCGTCCCCTTGCCGCTACGGACGACCAGCCCGTACAGCGCGGAAAGCAGCAGCGCCACACCAACGATCACGACAAAGCCAAGGACAAACTTGGACATCGTGCTGGCGATCTCGTCCAGCCCGGCAATATCCTCGCTGTCCTGATAGAAGTTGAGCACATGCCGCATCATCAGGATGAAGGTGGGGATCAGCACAATCGTAGTCGCGATCACGACGTAGAGCATCGCGCGCGCCTGGTGCACCCACCACGCCGGTTTCCAGTCGAGCAGCGCCACGCGCAACCCGTTAAAGGCGTGGTACACCACACACGCGACCAGCGCGAACTCGCCGATCGTGAACAGTGGGGACTGGTACTCGCGGATCGCCTGCGCGTACAGTTCCGGATAGAAGGCTGCCCAGGATGTGTCGATCACGTGCAGAACCAAGAACAGCAACGTGCCGAGGCCCGCGATGCGATGCAGCACCCAGGCCCATTGTCCGGTTTTCCCCCGGTACCGCAGGGTTTCGGACACAGTGTAGACCAGTGATGTCATGTCGGTCTTGCCTCCACGCAGCGGGAAATAAATCTTTCAACCTTTGTGTGCTCAGCAGCCATTGGGAAGTGGCTGCCTTAATGATACGCTGAACTACCTGATTCCGCCGAAATCCACCGGCGCCACCGTGCACGCGTGCCAGGACGTGCGTGCGCTTAACGATTGCGACATCTTGCACAAATCGTTTGTTCCCAAAATACCACAGTGCTATACTGTAGCAGCAGAATTTGCTATGTTCAAGCTTGCCGGCCCGGCCCTGCTGTCATACGCGGCGGCGTGTCGCACTTCCCCAGCCCATCACATAGCGGGTTCTGAGCAACCCCAGCGCGATACCCAACACAGCAACCAGGGGGAGCGTTTATTTGGACTGGCTTCCCGTATCATTTGTTAGGAGTTCCAACCATAATGGCAGAAGAACAGAAGAAGGGTCTTGAAGGCGTCGTTATCGCCGATACGCGCCTCAGCAAAGTCTATGGAGATATCGGCAAGCTGATTTACTGCGGGTACGACATCCGCGACCTCGCCCATCACGCGTCATTCGAAGAAGTCGTTTTCATGCTGTGGTACGGCGAGCTGCCGACCGCAACCCAGCTTGAGCGGCTGCAGCATCGCCTGCACGACGAGATGAACCTGCATCCGTCAGTGCTGCAAACGATGCGCCTCTATCCTCCGAGTGCGCACCCGATGGCCGTGCTGCGCACTGCGGTGTCGCACATTGGCCTGAACGACCCTGCCGCCGAAGACAACAGCCAGGACGCAAACTATCGCAAAGCGCTGCGCCTGACCGCGAAGATTCCGACCATTATCGCGGCGTGGGCGCGCATTCGCGAAGGCAAAGAGCCGATCGCCCCGCGTGACGACCTGGGGCTAGCGGCGAACTTCCTGTGGATGCTGCACGGTGAGGAGCCGGTCCAGGCTGAGGTTGACGCGCTGAACGTGTATCTGGTGTTGCTGGCCGACCACGGCATGAACGCCAGCACCTTCACCAGCCGCGTCGTCACCAGCACCGACGGCGATATGTACAGCGCCGTTGTCGCGGCGATTGGCTCGCTCAAGGGGCCGAAGCATGGCGGCGCGAACGAAGCGGCGATGCGGATGTTCCGCGAGGTGGCCGAGGCGCCCACCCCGGGCGAGTGGTTCGAGCAGGAAGTGAAGGGCAAGGGCCGCCGCATTATGGGGATGGGCCACCGCGTCTACAAGGCGCCCGATCCCCGCGCCGCGATCCTCAAAAATCACGCGAACACCATCTGCGGGCAGAAGGAAAAATGCGTCCTGCTCGATGTGGCAGAGCAGCTTGAGGACCTGGCGCTGGCGGATCCATATTTTGTCGAGCGCAACCTTTACGCCAACGTCGATTATTACAGCGCGATCGTGCTCGACGCGATCGGCATCGAGACCGACATGATGACGCCGCTGTTCGCCATGTCCCGGATCGCCGGATGGTCCGCGCACATCATCGAGCAGTGGAACGACAACCGCCTGATCCGCCCGCGCGGGAACTACGTCGGCCCGAATGATCTGACCTGGAAGCCGATCGAGGACCGTCAAAGCGACTGATTCGGCGCGCTGACCCGTTTACTCTCGCCAGGTTACAGGCCGCTCTGTAGCCTGGCTCTTTTTCCCGCCCCAGACACCGGACACGACGCTATGACTAAGCCCGCCCACGCACATCGCCTGACCTCGCTGGACGAGGCCGCCGCGCTGGTTCGCCCTGGCGATACGCTGGCGCTCGGCGGCAATATGCTCTACCGGCGCCCGGTCGCGTTTGTCCGTGCGCTACTACGCCGCTCCGATCTGCCGCGCGAGCTGACGCTGCTCGCTATCACCGCGGGCTACGAGTCCGATCTGCTGGTCGGCGCGGGGTTGGTCCGCCAGACGCGCACCTGCTATTTCGGGCTGGAAGCGTTCGGCTTCGCGCCGATGTTCACCGAAGCGGTTCACGCGGGGCGCTGCACCGTGATCGAGGAAACCGAAGCGAGCCTCGCGTTTGGCATCCGCGCCACGATGGCAGGCGTGGATTTCATGCCGTCACGCGCCTGGCTGGGCACAGACCTGCTTGCCTTGCGCCCGGACGTGCAAACCCTCGCCAGCCCGTACAGCGGCGAGGAAGTCGTCGCCTTCCCGGCGATTGACTGCGATGTAGCGGTGATCCACGCGCTGGCCGCCGACCCGCAAGGCAATGTTCGCCTCAACAAGAACCTGGGGATCGACCTGGAGCTAGCGGTCATCGCGCGTACGGTGATTGTGACAACTGAAGCGGTTGTCGACCGGCTGGACGAGGCCGACTTGCCCGGCGCGCTGGTCGATCATGTGGTCGAGGCGCCGCGCGGCGCGTGGCCGACCTCGTGCTACCCTCACTATTCCATTAACGGGGACGAGCTGCTGCGCTACCTGGATGCGTGCGGGGCGGGCGCGTTCGACGCCTACTGCGCCACGCTAACGCAAGAAAATTAATGCATTGCTTATCGAAACCCGCCCGAACGTGAGTATAATCTTTAAAATCACCGTGGCTTGAACGGAGTCCTCCCCATGAGGCGTGCACGATTTGCTCGGAATATGATCGCGCTCAGCACCGGAGTGGCGCTGCTGGTGACCCTGTTTCTCGCGGGGTACGCGTTCGGCGCAGCGGACCGCCGCCCGGCGAGCGCGCAAGGCAGCGACCAGCCCGAAGACACCGGGACGCTCTTTGAGCCGTTCTGGGAGACATGGACGCTGCTGCACGAAAACTATGTCGATCCCCTCGACGACCAGGCGCTGATGGAAGGCGCGCTGCGCGGAATGCTCGGCACGCTTGGCGACGAGCATACGGACTACATGGACCCTGAGACGTTCGACCGCGTCAACGAGTCGATGAGCGGCGCATATGAAGGCATTGGCGCGACCGTCCGCCTCGACGAGACGGCAGGCGGGCTGGAACTGGTGTCAATCATGCCCGGCTCTCCGGCGGAGATCGCAGGGCTGCTCCCTGGCGACACGATCATTGAAGTCGATGGCGAAGACGTCACCGGCATGGGGCAAAACGAGATCATCGCGCTGGTGCGCGGCCCCGCCGGGACGGTGGTGCAGCTTCGCGTGCGGCGCCCTGGCGTGCCAGACCCGCTGACCTTCGACGTCACGCGTGACCAGATCAAGATCGCCAGCGTGACCTGGGAAGTTCTGGATGGCGGGATCGGGTATCTGCGGCTCAACCAGTTTGAATTCAGCACCGGGCAAACGATGCGCGACGCGATTGAGAACATGGACGCGGAGTCGCTCAACGGCCTGGTCCTCGACGTGCGCGCCAACCCCGGCGGCTATCTGACCACTGCGATCGACGTCGCCAGCGCGTTCATTGAGAACGGCCCAATCGTGATCGAGCGCGGCCCGGACCGCGAGTTCACGCACGAAGCGCTCGGCAACGCCGTCGCGGTCGAGGTGCCGATGGTCGTGCTGGTCGATGAGGGCAGCGCAAGCGCGTCCGAGTTGATCGCCGGGGCGCTGCAAGATCGCGGGCGCGCGGCGGTGGTCGGGATGCCGACCTTCGGCAAAGGCTCGGTGCAGGTCTGGCGCGAGCTATCGAATGGCGGCGGCGTCCGCATCACGATCTCGCGCTGGTACACGCCCAACGGGCGCTCCGTCAGCGACGTGGGGATCACGCCGGACCTGGAAGTTGCGTTCGATCCGCTGCGCAGCCAGGAAGAGGACAACCAGCTTCAGGCGGCGATCGAGCTGCTGACAGTGGGCGATGACGCGCGGGTGGACGCGCCCGCTGCCGCGCTCCCGGTGACGCCGACGCCCGTTCCGTAGCGCTTTTGTGATGGTTCCCCCGCTTGCCGCGGGCGCGCGGGGATAGCGAGTACTCGTATTTCAGCGAGAGCGTCCTCGCGCATCACCGCGAGGGTTTTCGCGCCGGTTGACCGGCAAGGAGACGTGCATGTTCTTCGATCCGAATTACATTCTGCTTGTGATGCTGCCGACGCTGGTGATCACAGGGCTGGCGCAAGCCGCCGTGCGCAACGCCTACCAGAAGTGGGGCAACATTCGCAACAGCCAGGGTTTGAACGGCCAGCAAACCGCCCAGCTTCTGATGCGCAGCGGCAGCGTGCAGCCCGTCGGGCTGGAAGTGACGGGCGGGCAGCTCACCGACCACTACGACCCGACGAAGGGCGTCGTGCGGCTGTCGCAGGGCGTCGCGATGCAGCCGTCGGTTGCGTCAATGGCCGTGGCCGCGCACGAGTTCGGGCACGTGCAGCAGCATCAGCAGAATAGCGCGCTGATGAGCATCCGCTCGATGCTGGTCCCTAGCGCGCAGTTTGGGCCATCCATCGGGATCGCGCTGATCATCATGGGGCTGATCTTTAACGCGACCGGCCTGGCGACCATCGGCCTGGTGCTATTCGCCGCCGCGACCCTGTTCACGATCGTTACGCTGCCGGTGGAGTTGGACGCCAGCCGCCGCGCAATGCGAATGCTCGAACAAAGCGGGCTGATCGCCACCGAGCAGGACCGAGACGGCGCCAACGCCGTGCTGCGCGCCGCCGCGCTGACATATGTCGCCGCGGTCGCCACCTCAATCCTGACGCTGCTCTATTACGCGATGCTGGTCTTCGGCGGCCGCCGCCGCAACTGATCGCGACCTCATGCCGGATGACACAACGCACGCCGCCTACACCGTCGATGAGCTGATCGCGGTCTGTATCGCGCGGCAGGTCGAAGACGGCGAGCTTCTCGCGCACGGGCTGGCGACGCCGCTGGTCGCCGCCGGATATATCCTCGCCAAGCGGACGCACGCGCCGCACGCGCTGTTTGCCTCGGCGATCGGGCAGGGCGTGGTGCAAGACTGGGCGCCGCTCGGTCTGGCGGCGGCAGAAGCGCTGTGGCTGGGCAAGGCGCTCGCGCACGCCAGCTTCGTGACAATCGCGGCAGACCTGCTGCACACCTACGCGCCGAAGGAGTTTTTTCGCCCGGCGCAGATCGACGCCGCGGGGAACACCAACAACCTCGCGATCGGGCGCCAGTACGAGCGCCCGCGCCTGCGCCTGCCCGGTTCCGGCGGCATCCCGGACGTGAGCGTGAACTCCACGCGGGTATATCTCTACGTGCCCCGGCACTCGCGGGCGGTGTTCGTGCCGCGCGTGGACCGGGTAAGCGGTCTGGGGCACAGCGCGCAGCGCCAGCGCGGGCAGGGGCCGCGCTATCTCGTCAGCGACCTGGGGCAGTTCGACTGGGTGGACGGGCAGATGCGCTTGATCACGCTGCACCCTGGCGCGACGGTTGAGCGCGTGCAAGCCAAGACCGGCTTCATCCTGCTGATCGCGCCTGATCTGCACGAAACGCCGCCGCCCACCGCCGAAGACCTGCGCCTGCTGCGCGAGGAGATCGACCCGCTCGGCGTGCGGCGGCTGGAAACGCTCGCCGGGGCCGCGCGGCGCGAGCATCTGCGCGCAATCCTCGCCGCCGAGAGCGCGTTGGGCTCGGACTAAGCTCCACCCGTTAGGTGAAAAACACAACGGGCCGAGCAAGCTCGGCCTCTACAGGTTCCCGCATGGGTCAGCATCTGGGCGCAGCCAACCACTCGTAGCGTCGCCACTGCGTCTAGCTGTCTTCAGCGTCTCCCAACACCGTGAACAGCGTGAGTTGCATCCCGTCCGGCGCGCGCAGGCGGATGTTGCGATGCCGCCAAGGCGTGACCACTGGCCCGCCAACGTGCTCCGCGCCTGCGCCGGTCAACCGCTGCGACATCTCGACTGAATCCTCGACTTCCAGCGCGAGCCGCACCGGCCCGGAGACGCCTTCTTCGCCCACCTCAACCCGGTCGACCAGATCGGTCTGATCGGTGGACAGCAGTTCCAGCGTCGCGTGTCCCGCGTCGAGGATGATCCCGCGCCCGGTGGGGTTGTCCCACGACTGGATCTCCGGCAAGCCAAACACATCACGATAGAAACGGACCAGTTCGTCGTAGTTCTCGACGGTCAGCGCGAGGCGCAACTCGCGGACAGGGCTTTCGTGCGACATAGCTGGCTCCTTTCCAGGGCCCGACCGGGCGGGCATCCGTCAACGGCCAGTTGATAGGCAAACACGCCCGCCGCGCCCACAAAAAAAGCAACGCGGGACCGCAATCGATCCCGCGCCGTGCTTCTCCATATTCCCCCCATCCTTCCGACCTTCGGTCGGTTCCTTCCCCCACCAGGAGGGAAGGAAAACAGGCTTGCTATGCTTCCCCTGCCCTCATTGTGCGGCCGCGGGATGGGGACATTTTCACCAAGCTAGACGCGCTCGACGAGAGCCAGCGCGCGCTCCGCGATCGCGGCAGGCGTCAGACCCAACTCCTCGTAGATCGTCTGGTACGGGGCCGACGCGCCAAAGCGATCCACGCCGATCACCGCGCCCTGTTGCCCGACCCACTTCTCCCAGCCGGGCGTCACACCGGCCTCGACCGCAACGCGCGCCGTGATGTCGGGCGGCAGCACGCTGTCGCGGTAGTCCTGCGGCTGGCGCGCGAAGCGCTCCCACGAGGGCATGCTGACCACCCGCGCGCGGACGCCCTTCTCCGCCAGCAGCTTCTGCGCGTCTACCGCCAGATGCACCTCGGAGCCGGTCCCGATCAAGATCACTGCCGGGTCGCCGCCTTCTGCATCAGAGATCACGTACGCGCCGCGCTCCACACCATCCCAGATCGCGTGCGCGTCGCCTTGCAGCACCGGCACGTTCTGCCGCGTGAACAGCAAGACGGTCGGACGCTCGCGGTTGCGGATCGCGCAGCGCCACGCCCCGGCGGTCTCGTTGGCGTCCGCCGGGCGGATCACGTCGAGATGCGGGATTAGGCGCAGCGACATAATGTGCTCGATGGGCTGGTGCGTGGGGCCGTCTTCGCCCAGACCGATGCTATCGTGCGAGAAAACAAACACCGTCGGGAACTCGCTCAGCGCCGCGAGGCGGATCGCCGGGCGCATGTAGTCTGAGAAGACCAGGAAGGTTGCGGTGTATGGGATCAGCTTGGCATAAACGGCCATGCCGTTGGCGATGCCGCCCATCGCGTGCTCGCGCACGCCAAAGTGAATATTGCGCCCGGCGTAATTCCCCGGCTTGATCGCCTCGTACTCCTTGAGCGACGTCTTGGTCGAAGGTTCGAG
>Ga0079224_100012526_pt1 | contig 11751 bp, 12 predicted proteins | sample Stecom2015_FD_80414 | JGI IMG/M metagenome (GOLD analysis project Ga0079224, IMG submission 80414) | Agricultural soil microbial communities from Utah to study Nitrogen management - Steer compost 2015 | ecosystem: Environmental > Terrestrial > Soil > Agricultural land | place: USA: Utah...
GGGTTGGACATCGTCCGTCGTGACTTCGCTTGTCGTTTCAATACTCAACTCTCTAGCCGGCTCGGTGAAGGCGACGCTCGCAGGTAGGTTGTCAAAGTCGTCGCGCATCCAGCTCACCTTTCCTCCCGGAAGAAGGGTCAGGTCAAACTTGTGCACCGTCAGATGCGGGTTCTCTCTGGGGCGCAGGTAGAGCAGGTGAGGGTGTAGATGGACGACCCTATCGTATCGATAACGAGTCCGATGGCAGATCCTGAGGCGCATATTCATCCGGCAGCGCCAGGAAGGCCGGTCGCTCCACGCCGCAGCCTAGGCGCGCACTGAAGGCATGTCCTGACTATTTGGTCCCCAGGAGCGGAGTGAGTACGAAAAATCTCGCTACGGGAGAGCTCTTCCTATGACCTGAGATGCGCCAACGGAAACATTGGAGCGGCTCGAGCAGGGCGCCACAAAAGGCTCCACCGCCGCTGGTCTCCTCGCCCTACGGTGAGCGGCGGTAGGGCCTTTTCGGGGTTTTGCTCGTATCCGGTCAGCTGACAACATCACTCGTCTTCGACGAAACCAACCACAACAGTCACATTGTCAGCCCCACCCGATTCATTCGCAAAGTTCACAAGGCGCTCCGCCACCTGGTCAGGACTGCCCTTTTGCGTCGCGGCGACAAGAGGGCGTCCATCTCCGAGGTAGTCGCTCAAGCCATCCGTGCAAATCACGAACCGGTCCCCGGCGTTGAGCTTTAACGGAAAAACATCCGCACGAACCGTCTCAGCAGTTCCAATCGAACGGCTCAAGAGTCGAGTGTAGCGCGTGCCGGCCATAGCATCGGGTACTGGAAGACCAGAACGCTGAAATTCGGCCCCGATGGTATGGTCCAGCGTCAGCTGACGTACCTCATGGCCGCGGACTAGGTAAAACCTAGAATCCCCCACACTTGCTAACACCGCGCTGTCGCCAAGGTGCAACAGAAGGGTCATCGTGCAACCCATCTGGTGGTAGGCGCGATTCTCCAAGCTTAGATCGAAGACCTCCGCATTGGCGACCCGGACGGCCCGGTCGAGTAGATTCATGACAGGCTCGATCGAGCCTCCCTCCTTGAGAAACTTCTGACCCACCCACGGTCGGTGCCGCACGATCCGTTCGGCTGCTTCCAACGCGACGCTCGCGGCGATCTCGCCGGCGGCGTGTCCTCCCATCCCATCACAGACACCATAAAACCCCGAGGCCTCTACGATCTGGAATCGGTCTTCGTTGTCCTTCCTTCTCTTCCCGACGTCACTGCGCGCGGCTGCCAAGATACGCATATCGATTCTCCTTCTCGTGACTCGACGCCATTTGGACGAGCGTTTCCTCATCCTAGAAGAACCGAACGCCTTCACTCAAGCCAGAGTCCAGGACTCAGTCTACTAGCCTCCGCGCTCCTCTTCCGGACCCGGGCGGCTCAGATGGAGTCGGCGCAAACAACCACTTTGATGCGTTGTTCGCGCTAGAACGAAGGACTATCCTCACACCGTGAGCGCGAACAGCAAAGGGGATGAGGGCCGCCAGGACACGACTGAGGCCAAGGCCGATTTAAGATTGTACGGCGGTCTGATCCTTCTTGCCCTTTTGCTCGCGATGATAGGCCTCGTTTTTGCTACTGAAGCACCTGTCGAGCGTGACCCGGCGACGACACCGACGAAGAGCGTTGATCCCCTCAGTGATCCAGCAACTCTCTCCATCATTGCCGCCGACGACGAACAAAAGACACCGACAGGCAGTAAGCAAGGGACGGCTCGCAAGCAGGACAATAAGAATTTGCCAGCAAAGCGCCCAGAGACGAGTGCCGGCCCTTCAGACCAGAAGCGGTCAAACCCTCAATCAGAGGCGGGCAAAGGCGACCGACGGGACAGTTCCCATTTTAGTCATCCCCACGCTGCAGAATGAGGACGAACTGCACTTCCTCTCCAGCTGTCTTGGGTGAGAGCGTTAGACAATCTCAGGCTCGGTCGAGTACGACGACACCTCAAACTCCTCCCGGAAGAGGCTCACCTCTTCTTCGACGGCGTCCGAGTCATCGCGGAAGTGGGCGATATGGTACACGGCGTCCCCTTCATGCACGAGCGGACACTGAGCCCGGCCAATGACGACCCCTGCGACCCGCGCAGTCACGGAAGTCTGCTCGCCCCCGTAAGGATTGTCTACGTGGGCGAGAAGCTCCCCTTCGGCGACGCTCGTTCCGAGGGGCACAAGGGCCCGGAGCATGCCCGTTACTGGGGCGCGCACCCAGGTGGTTTGATTGGCGACAAAGGGATCTACTTTCTTGGGTTTCGGTGGCTGAGAGGGCAACATGCCCAGCTCTCGCATCACACCCAGAACACCCTGGACTCCGGCACGAATCGCGACCTCGTCATAGCGGAGAGCTTCCCCCGCCTCGTATAAAAGAATCGGAATGCCCAACTCTGCCGCGCATTGGCGCAGGGATCCATCCCGCACCAGCGAGTTAACAACAACGGGAACGCCAAAGGCCCGTGCCAAGCGCTCTGTCTCCGGATCAGTCAAATTCGCTCGAATCTGCGGAAGATTGGCTCGATGAATCGCGCCCGTGTGCAAGTCCACTCCATGCGTGCATCGACGAACAATCTCATGGGTGAAGACGTATGCCAATCGAGCCGCAAGCGAGCCGCGTTCCGAACCCGGAAAATTCCTGTTGAGGTCACGCCTGTCAGGCAAGTAGCGCGACGCGCGCACGATCCCATAGACATTGACCACCGGAACAGCCACCAGAGTTCCTTTGAGTCTCTTCCACCGCCCCCTACCGAGGACCCTGCGCACGATTTCAACACCGTTGAGTTCGTCTCCGTGAACGGCGGCGCTAATAAAGAGCGTCGGCCCTTCGTGCTTCGAGTGCAGCACATGCACTGGAAGCGTAGCCGGTTCACCCAAGTTGAATCCCGCGATGGGAAGCTGAACCAGCGAGCGTTCTCCGGCCGGAACCCTGGTGTTTCCCACAATAAAATCAGCGCGCATCAGATCTCGCTCAATTCGTCACCGAGGACCGGGACAACGAAGAATTTTCTCAGCCCGGCGTATAGCCTTAGAGGAAAAATTCGCCAACTGTAGTGGTCAAACACCGTGACAAGGAGCAAGGGGTGAGTTTCAACTGCTGAAGCAGAGACAATGCGTGGCCTTTTCCTGAAATGAGAGGTCTTGGTGATTGCCCTCAGAAAAGACTCGCCTTGAAGACGCAAACACCTCGCCACGACCGAATACCGACACTAGCTTCAAGTAGATGAAGCCTTCAGTCATTGCCAGACATTCCCTCACCATCTCATGTGTTGCAGGAGCGCTCCTGTTGCCGGCATGTTCGAGCGATGATCCCATCACGATCGATACCGGTCGAAGCGGAGGCGGTTCGAGCGTAGGAGGCACCTCCTCAGGAGGCGGAATAGGTTCTGGCGCCGAAGGCGGGGCCGCTGGAGGACCAGGTAGCTCGAAAGCACCCGTCCGAAGGCACGGCAATTTGCGCGTCTCTGGCACCCAACTTGTAGGCGAACACGGAAACGCAGTTCAGCTCAAGGGGATCAGTAGTCAATGGCTCAACTGGGAAGGAGATGGTTACGCGCTGAACCTCGACGCGCTCGTCTGGATGCGCGACCATTGGAACTTGAACCTCATCCGTGCTGCGATGGGCGCCGAACCCGATGCCCCCGGGAGCTATCTGGACGAGAACAACCCAGAAGCGGGCAAGGCGGACATGTTGCGCCAAGTTTCCATCATTGTTGAGAACGCGATTGAAGCTGACGTCTACGTGATCATCGATTTTCATAGCCACTCGGCTCAACTTCACGAAGAGGAAGCGGCTGACTTCTTCAAACAGATGGTCGAAGAATACGGCGATGTACCCAACGTGCTTTTTGAACCCTTCAACGAGCCGACGGATCTCTCGCCAAGCGAACCCCTGGATTGGCCAGAGCTCAAGCTCTATCACGAGAGCATTGTCAAAACGATCCGGGACAACGACCCCGACGACCACAAGAACGTGGTGATTCTTGGTACCCCTAGGTGGTCACAAAATGTGGGAGACGCGGCCGAGTCGCCTCTTGAAGGCGAGAATCTGATGTACACGATCCACTTCTACTCATGCACCCACGGAGCTTGGCTCCTGAACGCGGCGAAGAGCGCGCTTTCAGGTGGACTTCCCTTGTTCGCGACCGAGTGGGGGGCCACGGCTGCAGACGGCGGCGTGGGGGCCACCCCCGTTTGCGCGACCGAAGCCGATCAATGGCATGTCTGGATGAACGAAAACGCCGTCAGTTGGGCCGCATGGAAGCTAGACGACTGTGATGGGCAATCCACCCCCGATACCAGCTGCATCCTGGCCAATAACGCACCCTTGAGCGGAGGCTGGACAGACGAATACCTGAACGGCCACGGTTCCTACATCGTCAGCAAACTCAAGAACTAGAGCTCACCTCATAGTGCCGAAGGAACACGGCCAAACAGTAGGAAAGCTGAGCCCCGTGACCTAGGATCGAGTCGTGGCACAAAGCGCAACGCTGTATCGCGTCAGAATGGAGCTTTCCGACGTCGAACGCAGCGTCTACAAAACCCTTGAATTTCGAGTGGCTCAACATCCGTCTGAGGGCGAAGAGAGACTGCTCGCGCGAGTTCTTGCATACGGATTGTTCTACGAAGAAGGCTTAGAGTTCGGAAAAGGGATCTCCGACGCCGACGAGCCCGCCTTGCTCTTGCGTGACCTCACTGGACAGCTTCTACATTGGATTGATGTGGGCGCACCCAGCGCCGACCGCATCCACCTCGCCACCAAAAAGTCACCCCGAGTGACGATCATCGCGCACAAGGGCGAAGATGCTCTGTCGCGCGAGATGGTCAAACGCAAGTTACATCGAGCTGAGGAAGTGTGTGTTTACCTCTTCGCAGACAACTTCATTCGAGATGTTACAACTGCCATGACGCGCAACAGCGACTGGACTTTGGTGCGAACAGAGGGGGAGCTCAGTCTCACGATTGACGAACAGAGCTTCGCCACTGATATCAGAAAAATCGCACTTCCTCAGCCAAGTGAGCACCGCAAGTCCAGAGGCGGGTGATAGCGCATGATTTGCGCGGCCAAGAAAAGCATCACTCGATTCCTTCCATCTCGTCGCAATCGGCTGTAGGCGTGAAAGAACATCGATCCTGTAGCCCTTAGCATCCTGACTGGGTAAGCGGACAAAGAAGCTAGCGATGAACGACTTTCAGAACTTGTCCCTCTTTCGGCAGCACCAAGAACTCCTCGCAGACATGGTCCGCGTCGACGTCGTCTTGGAAGCATTGGCGCAAACAACCGACTTGCGAAGTCGTTGGACACTGAACGACGAAGCCGTAGAACTCATCAAAGAGCTGATGCAGAAGCTCAAAGCACATTTCGAAACCGAGACAGCCATCCTCCGGAGCGAATTCTTTGAGGAGGAACGTCCCCTGCTTCGAGACGCGCTACGGGAAATCGCTGAGGAACACCCGGACCTTCTGGGTCTTTTTGGTCAAGCATTGAGAGCCTTCGAAGTCGACTCTCCTGACGGTACCATTGAACTTGAGCGAGCTATTTTAACCTTCCGCGACCATGAGGCGAGGGAGGAAGTGCTCTTCGTTGAGGACTAAAGCTGCAACCGATATGCTCGCAGCACTAGAAGGAAATGGCTTACACTTACGAGTATCCGCGCGGCGCCCTCACGGTGGATTGCGCCGTCTTCGGGCTGGACGACGAAGAGCTGAAGGTCATGCTCATCCAACGTGCCCTCGCCCCTTTTGAGGGAAAGTGGGCGCTCCCTGGCGGCTTCGTCCGCCTGGATGAGACAATCGAAGAAGCCGCGCGACGTGAGCTGGAGGAGGAAACCGGACTACACAAGCTGTTCCTGGAGCAGCTCTACACATTTGGTGCCGTCCATCGCGACCCGCGAGAACGCGTCGTCTCCGTCGCTTACTACGCCTTAGTAAAAATGAGCGACCACAAAGTTCGGGCCGCGACTGATGCCCGCGACGCTGCCTGGTTCGGCGTGCACGAGGTACCCAGTCTGGCCTTCGACCACACGGAGATCCTCGGGATGGCTCTTGCGCGACTGCGCGGCAAACTGCGCTACCAGCCCATTGGCTTCGAACTTCTACCAAAGAAGTTTTCCTTGTCGCAACTGCAACGTCTCTACGAGCTTGTACTGGAGCGTGACTTGGACAAACGCAACTTTCGAAAAAGAGTGCTTGCGATGGGCCTTCTGATTGAAACCGACGAGGTGCAACAGGATGTCGCGCACCGCGCGGCACGCCTCTATCGTTTCGACGAGCGACGCTACAAACGTCTGACCAAAGCCGGCTTCCATTTTGAGATCTAACTCAATCGATCGCTCTCACCCCTTGCGACAACGACGCCATCTCTTGAGTCATCCGACACAGCTCAACAAGGGGGGCGAAGGCCAACTGTTGCACCGAAATTTTGCTCACCCTACTTGGTGCCGGCTTGAACGGTTGAGTTGCAGGCAAGGAAGATCTCCACCTCGGAATGCAGGTTACCCTGCCGCCGCTCGCACGTTTCAGAACACAGCTGGATCCTCGCTTGATCTGCGTCAAGGTACCAACCATCGCTGCACCCTGAGTCATTCGAACGTACAAGTACTTCGGCGCCATTGCTCTGCAGCAAGGCAACATTCATCGCTTCCAAGTCCAAATTCATGTCGGGCGGAGCTTCGGGCAAAGAGAACGAACACGACTTCACCCGGCCCAGGATGTCTTCGAGCACGTCGAACAAGTCCTGTTCGTACTGGCGAGACTCTGAGAGGTCGTAGTGACAGTAGTCCTTCCCTTCATTCGAACACTGCGACGCCGCACTTCCTCCCTCGATGGCCGCCTCGGAAAGCCATTCACGGGCGTCTTCTCCCGTGGAAACGTTCTCCTCGCTGCCAGGTGAACCGACCAGATATGAACGAATTCCTTGGTCGAAGGCTGCGCCAATTGCCCGCACGACAGGATCTTCGTCCACAGGTTCTTCGGCCTTGCCCGATCCGCGACATCCGGACAAGAAGGTGGGCTGACCGTCGGTGATGAGGAGCAACGATCGTTCCCCCTCCGGCTCCACGTCATCAAGTCGGGAAATCGCGAGATCAATTGCATCATGGGTGGGCGTTCCCCCCGCGGGGTTGACCTGCTCCAAAGCCAACTCGATATTCTTCCGATGCATTGATCCACTGGGACCGAGCGGAGCAGGAGGAACCATGGCCTCAAGATTGATGCACGCCGAAAGGTCCAAACTCTCGCCGACAACACACGGCCCCTCCTGATCGACGCAATTGCGAGTGGTCGCTTGATTGGGAAAAAACACAACTCCCAAACTTACCCCCTCTGGAAGTCGAGCAATGGCGCTATTCAAGGCCGAGCGAGTGACCTCCCATTTACTCTCACCACCGCTCTGCGGTGCCAGCGACATCGAACCGCTCACATCGACCACCAACGAAAGCACAGGCGCGGCCAAAAAGCGCTGAGTGCGTTCATGGACGCAACTTTCCTCTCGCATTTGGTGAACGCCATTGTCAGAGATCACACCCGCGTTTCGCACAAACGCGGCATTGGGAGATCGCACTACGATCTCGGAATCGTCGGTATCGGAGTCGCGTGCGCACCCAGCGATCATGACCGCCAAGCCAACGACAAGCGGAGTGTTGCGCACCAATCTTGCTTTCAAGGCGGACCTTCTATGTAAATCGCTAAAGGTTATCACGGAGCCCGAGCTTCGTCATCCTAGGCAATCCGAGAGCGAAAAACGAGCGGACGGTGGGTCGGCCTGCCATTTGACGGAAGCCCCTGAGTCGCGGCAAAGTTCGCCTGCGTGCGTCTCAGCGTCCTTTCACTTTGGCTCTTCGCCGTACTTTTACCTCGCCTCGCGCAAGCAGAAGCTACGATCAAAATCCAAGACGGGGGAGACTGCTTGGTACCTGACCGATTGACTCAACTGGTGGACGCTCACCTCGACGGCGAAGCAATTTCAGCCACGCTTGTCGCCGAAGTGCGCCTCGACGCGCAGCCTGGTTTCGATCTCTTGAGCAATGGACACTTGCTTGCTGAACGGCGCTTTAGCTCGCTGCCCCGCGACTGCGACTCCATCCACTCGACCTTTGCCGTCGCGATAGCCATTGCGTTTGAGCACGCCAACTCAATCCCCTCCCCCTCAACTTCGCCCACGACGGAGCAGGAAGGCCCTCCGGAACCTGACAGGAAGCCGGCTCCCAGAAGCGGACCCACGCCAGAGGCCCCCCCTGCAAAGGCTCGAACAGCTTCCAGCTCGACGGCACCGAAACAAAAGTTTCAGCTCGTGCTGAGCGCAGCGGGCGCCCTTCTCCTGGAAGTACTTCCAAAGCCGGCTGCTTCCGGCACCTTTTCGCTCAAACTTGTCACCCCCAGTCGTTTCAGCCTGAGCGGGACCTTTCTCTACTCGTCCAGAATTGTCGTGCCGTTTCAGGTGGGTAGCGCAAGAGCTCGGCTGCTTGGCGGGCAAGTGCATGGTTGTTTCGAGGGTGCATCTGGACGCTGGCGCCCGGCCGGGTGCCTCGGTTTCAGCTGGGGTTCGCTGCACGCTGCGGGACAAGCCATCTGGGATGCCGGGGAAGACAATTCGTATTGGTTGGCAACCAGCGCCAAAGGAAATCTTCGCAGACTGCTGGGTAAACACTGGGGCTTTGAAGGCTCAAGCGAATTTTTCATCAATCTCCTTCGCCCAGGAGTTCAGGATAGGGCTTCCGGCGGTCAGGTTGAGAACGCGGCGCCAGTGGGGGGGGCCATTTCTTTGGGCGCCTTTGTTGTCCTAGGCTGAAGGATCGTCATGGCTGCGGACATCAACGAACATGACCCATCGGCCACTATCGACCATTGGGATGCTGAAAGACTGTTCACCGCGCATGCAGGCTTCGTTGCCAGTTTTCTCCACCGTTTGGGGTCCCACAAGAACGATATCGACGACCTGGTGCAGGACGTGTTTTTGACCGCCCACAGAAAGGGTGGATTCACCGCTGGGACGGCCAAGCCTCGTACGTGGTTGGCCGCCATCGCAGTTCACCTCCTGCAAAATCGTCGTCGTGGATTGAAGCGCCGCCGCGAAGACGAACAATTTGAGGTCCTTGAAAACTCGGCCTCCACAAGCCAAAATCCGGAGGAGTCTTTGGAGCTCGTTGAGTCGCTGCGTCGTGTGCAAAGGGCCCTTGACACCCTTGACGTCGATCACAGAGCCGCCTTCCTCCTTTTTGAACTCGAATCGGAATCCTGTCTGACGATCGCCGAATACTTCGATGTTCCCGTCGGTACCATCTACTCGCGACTGCACAAGGCACGAAAAATGTTCCTCAAGGCGTATCAAGAATCGGACCACCAGGCGGCCGTTGGACTCAGCGCCCTCGCCAGCGTCTGGGGGCTTGTATGAACGCCCCTGAGCGCTTGTTGGACGATGTGACCATAGGCGACGGGCTCAAGATGGATCTCTGTCGCGCACGCGACACTTTGGAGGGGGGGTACGATGTTGAAGCCGGTGCCGACCTCTTTCGCGAGACCCTGAAGAGGGAGATCGGAGCGGATCCTAATACGCGACTCACCGCGCCCCTAGTCGGCAAGCCTGCTTTCATCGGATTCCTCATCTTGGGATTTTCGTCCGCTGGTCTGTATTATCTCTTCGATAGTCCATCTGAAGTCGCGACCACCCCGCCCCTCACGCAGCTCAGGTCTGAGCCGTCGACCGAGCAAGCGACTTCACCGAACCCAACGGTGGTTCGCACGGAAGCACCCTCGAGCGCTCCTCTCCCCGAGCCAGCAAGTCGCCCCGCCCCTCGTTCGTCTGTCCCTTCTGGCACGGCTTCAGTTAAGGCAAGTCCAACGTTGATGGATGAAGTCGAGCAACTGAAACGCGTGCGGCTCGCCCTAAAGTCGGACGCCGAAGACGCGTTGCGACTTGCGAAAGAAGGTCACCGGACCTTCCCTGGCGGTTTGCTTCACGAGGAACGCGAGGGACTCCTTATCCTCTCCCTACAAAAATTGAAGCGAGTCGAAGAGGCGAGCAAGCGCGCTGTCATCTTCCAATCCCGCTATCCCAAGAGCGCGCTTCTTCCGCAAATCGCGAGCAGCCTGAACCGGGCTTCCCCTTGATCCCGCGATGGACGGTTTCGCTGGGGTGGGTCCTTCTTTCGACCGCTTGCATCAACCCGGCAACGGTCGGTGAGGGACGCGACCCGTGCGAGGTTGATGCCGACTGCACGCCTGTTTCGCCATACTGCGACGCTGAAGTCCTTGTGTGCTTTCAATGCCTGGACGCGTCGCACTGCACCGGCGCTTCACCGCGTTGCGACGAGGGGCAGTGCGTCTGCGAAAGCAGCAACGAATGTTCGCCTCCCTTGATCTGTTCCAACGAACGTTGCGAAGAGGGCTGAGTTTCCCAGGAGCCGCATCCCGCTTGAACTATCCAGGGTACCTGTAGCTCCGCAGTCAGATCGCGATCGTGGCTCGTCTGCTGGTGGATAAAATCCGTTGGCACGGCATTCTATGACAATGTCAAGACTGGAAATCCAAAAGATTGACGCTGACGGATTGCCGCTGGGGAAATCGAGGAGTATTTCAAGGTACTGAAAGCGCGCACATTTTGGAGAGATATGATGCCACCGCCCACATATGCCCTTCACAGGTTTTCCGATGATGAAGAAGAAGTCACGGCACAGCACTCGCCCGAACCATCGCTCATTGCACGCGCACGGATGAAATCAGTCACGATGTACCCTCCTGCCAGCGACAGCGGACTACATTCGGTGGATTCAGAGCCCGAGCCTGAAACGCTCACCCGAACAGATCCGCCGCTCAACCACAGCTCGCTGCCACCGCCTCGCTATTCAATGCGTGTGCCCATTGGAACCACTGTCTACTCAGAAGTCGCACCACGCGGCTACAGTGCTCCGCCGCCTTCATTGGCGCCGCCCCCACTCCCTCAGCAGCGCATCGAACATGGCTACCTTCCCGTAAGCGCTTTGAGGGTTCTTTTGGCGCGGCTTACCGAGTGTGCCGGACCCGCCGCTCGGCCCATGATGCTGGTGGAGATTGAGGCGCTCGGCGCACAGCCCGACGCGTTTCCGCGCGTGCTGGCCGGCGAACTCTTGACTCGCCTTGCCGAGCGACTCGACGTCACCGACACGCGGCGCCACTTCATCGTTGATGGGCGACAAATTCTCGATAAGGAATTGTATGTTCAAATCCCTCGCGGCTAAGTTGGTCTTGGTTCACCTTTGCTATTTGGGCCTGCTGGGCCTTCTGGTGGGAAGTACCGTGTTGCTCCTCAAAGGTGAAAACGAGCAACAATTGGCCCTCAGCTTGTCCGAACGCCAAGGGATGCTGACTCAGCGCATGAGTCAGCAGCTTCTGGGCTATGCCGCTGTTGTCGAACAAGGGCAGGACGCACTCGCCCAACGGGAGGCGGCGGTTTCGTCCATGCAGGTCTTTGAAAATACGCTCCACGCTCTGGAGAAAGGCGGCCTCGCTCCCCTCGACCTGCACTTGGTTCACCTGGAAGACATCGATCCCGCTTCACAGCAAGTAGGGACCCAACTTCGTCAAATCCGCGAAGTGTACGAACCCTTCAGGGATCAAGGCCGCATCGTCCTGAAGGGCAACAAAGTGGACCGAGATGAAGCCGTTCAAGAAGTCCTCAAAACCAACACAGAGCTACTCACTGAAGTGCAATCAGCGGCTGCAATGATCCGGTCA
>Ga0079224_100012528_pt1 | contig 11751 bp, 10 predicted proteins | sample Stecom2015_FD_80414 | JGI IMG/M metagenome (GOLD analysis project Ga0079224, IMG submission 80414) | Agricultural soil microbial communities from Utah to study Nitrogen management - Steer compost 2015 | ecosystem: Environmental > Terrestrial > Soil > Agricultural land | place: USA: Utah...
CATTCGCCGGTCAGACGCTCCCATCTGGCGGTTTTCCTTAAAGAAAGCGGTCAAAAAACGAGCTAGAGGCTCTTTGGCAGCGTAGGCGCGGAGCGCCTTCTGGAAGTTTCTGATCTGCTGTTCGACTCTGCGCGGACTAACTTCCTTCATTAATTTAGTTGAAAAGATGAACCTCTGTAAGTTTTGAAACTTAGGGCACTGTTCACGAATCCGGAAGCCTGATTGTAAGAGAACTCATACGCGCTAAACAGGCCGTTAAAGCGCTCCTTGGTAAGATGATCACGATAGTTCTCGCCGTATTTTGCTAAAAGAGTTCCGAAATACCGCGCTGCATCATACCCTTTATATGAATGATCAGAAGGATGTACTCCATACAGTGTGTAATAGGAGTCTCTGAACTTCTTTACCTCCCCTGTCCAGCTTTTGAGGTGGCTTTCCGTGGTGATTACAGGGTTGAAGCTGGCAAAATCTTCATAACTGCTGAAATCTATGCGGTCCCAAAGTGGATGTCCGTATAGGTTAAATAAGTAGAAGCTTTCGGTAGCCTTCTTGCCTAAGTTGTTCAACAATGTGCGCAGTTGGAATTTATCGGTCGTACCAGCCACAATCATATTTGTGCCTGTCGTCGTAAGGACTTCATTAAGCTGGTTAACCGACGAAACAGATGTTACCTGTATGTTTGGCTTGGCCCGTTTTAATTCTGACACAAAACCACTTAAAAACTGCCGTCCATCGTTGTCGGCCGTGTTGTAAATAACGACCACGTCACCGGTGCTATAATCGTGGGCTACCTTGCCCGCCATAACTTTTGTGTGAATGTCTATGGATGGGGTTAAAGAAACAAGGTTGGGCAAATTGAATTCGCTGGCCTTGGATGCTGCCAAAGGATTGATCTGTAACACACCTTTTTGCGGCACACTTGCACCAAACGCCCGTATCTCTTTTGGATACACCGGTCCGACAACCAATGCTGCGTTAGCCACGTCTTCCGACTTCGCTATTGCGACGTTCGCCATTTCGTTGTCTCTTGAATCCAATACATTTAACGAGAACGAACTGCCATTTTTGGCCAATTCGTCGAGTCCGAGCTGAAAGCCTTGATAAAAATCGAGAGCTATGGCCGATCTCTTAACGTCCTCCGTCGAAAGTGCGTTGGGCGTTAACCTGTCTAACTGGAACGGCAACACGAGCGCAATGCTATTCTCAAGCACCCGTTTCCCCTTTAAGCCTGCTTCAGACTTATCGTTGGTCTCCTGTGCGCCTGGCGACTTATCGTCTTTTGGCGAAGTCGTTCCCCCGAGGTTGCCGCCTTTGTGATCAGGCGAACGTAACACCCCGACACGGGGCGTACAAGCGCCTAATGACAGTGCCAGCCCTATAGCTAACAAAAGCTTATTCCCACTCAATAGTTGCAGGCGGTTTAGAACTGATATCATAAACGACTCTGTTGATCCCTTTAACATGATTGATGATTTCGTTTGAAATTTTTGCTAACAAATCATAAGGCAAGTGAATCCAATCAGCCGTCATACCGTCTAGCGAGCCCACTGCACGCAGGGCCACGACATGTTCATATGTACGTTCGTCTCCCATTACGCCAACAGACTGAACGGGAAGGAAAATCGTTCCAGCTTGCCATACTTTATCATACCATCCCGCTTCCTTTAGGTTACGGATGTAGATGTCATCTGCTTCCTGCAAAATCCGTACCTTTTCTTCCGTAATATCGCCGAGAACGCGAATCGCTAAACCAGGTCCCGGAAATGGGTGGCGTCCCAAGATATTTGGATCCACCTGAAGGGTCTTACCTACGCGACGGACTTCGTCCTTGAAAAGTGTCTTTAACGGCTCGACCACGCGAAGCTTCATAAAGTCCGGCAGCCCGCCGACATTGTGATGCGATTTTATCGTAGCCGATGGACCTTTAACGGAAATAGACTCTATAACATCCGGATAGATTGTTCCCTGTCCCAACCATTTTGCTTCTGCTCCCTCAGGAAGTTCCTGCTGGATATCTTTCGCAGCTTGGTCAAAAACATCGATAAATGCTGCACCGATTATTTTTCTCTTTTGTTCTGGTTCCGAAACGCCTTTCAGCCGGCCATAAAATAATTCCTTTGCATTTACGCCTTTGATATTGAGGCCCATGTTTTTATAGGAATCCAACACCTGCTCATACTCGTTTTTGCGCAACAGTCCATGATCTACAAAGATACAGTGGAGGTTTTGTCCGATTGCCTGGTGTAATAAGACAGCCGCGACCGTCGAGTCCACACCGCCAGACAGAGCCATGATTACATGGTCATCGCCCAGCTGCTGCTTTAGTTCTGCCACGGTGGTGTCCACAAATGCATCCGCTGTCCAATCCTGTGTGCACCCGCAGATATCGACAACAAAGTTTTTGAGCAGAACCTGGCCGTCTGTGCTGTGCGTTACCTCCGGATGAAACTGTATACCGTAAGTACGTGTTCCTTCCACCTGATATGCTGCAACCCGGACTTTATCTGTACTGGCAATAATTCTGAAGTCAGACGGAACATCCTTGATCGTGTCGCCGTGGGACATCCACACCTGTGATTGCACGGGCACACCTTTTAATAAGTCGTTTTCCTGATCAACAAATTGAAGGTTAGCGCGCCCATACTCCCTAATTTCAGAAGGTAACACGTCGCCTCCCGACTTCTGCGCTAAGTATTGAGCGCCGTAACACACGCCCAGCAACGGAAAACGTGTCTGAATCGTGCTGTAGTCTATTTGGGGGGCGTCTGCCTGTCTCACGGAGTACGGACTTCCTGAAAAGATAACGCCTTTCACGGAGTCGTCAAAATCGGGCAGGTTATTGAAAGGATGGATTTCGCAATACACATTAAGCTCACGAACACGGCGGGCTATCAACTGTGTATACTGTGAACCAAAATCAAGGATGATAATTTTTTCCGACATGGCGCAAAGTTACGTATTCGTGTCGTAATTTTTAAGGAAATTTTACTTCCGACGTGCCGGCTATTCGGAAGCCGTTCTAATGATTGCTATATCCTGTCGGACAGCGATACGCTGCAAGCGCCACCACGGAGATAGATCCCACAGCGACAATCAGTCAATAAAGAGGATCTTACCTCCGGCAAATCGCCGTTGTTTCCTTTCTGAGGGATTGCCATATACTTTTATCGCGCCGCCGGCTCTCGTCTGTGCGTCCACGGATACAGAACTCCGCATCTCGCACTGGCCGCCGCCATTGACCCTGGCTATGCTCCTTTTAGCTTGAAGCCCTTCTCCATAATAATTTCCGCCAAAAGTCAGATTAACGCTTTGCGTTTCGCTGGTGCCGCGGAGCGCTACAATGCCTCCGGTGGTACTGTTGACATCCACATGCCCGGCTTCTATTTCTACGTCGATTTTCCCGCCCTCGTTTACCCAGATAGTGAGCGAGTCGGCTTGCACCTTATGTCCCTCCGTCTGCACGATCGCCCCTTTTTGAACGGTGAAACGCTTGATGTGGGGTGCATATATGCTGATAAAGGTGTTTGCCCCTTTCAGCGGGTAGCCGCCGGCCATCTTGATACGCAGCTTGTCGGATTTTTGAATTACTTCTACTTTGTCCGCCAGCTCCCCCTCGATAGCAACATAATTATCCTGGCTAGGTATAAAGGTTACATTCAGCTTGTCTGTAACATCAAGTTCGGTAAACGGGCCAATCTGTACGGTGGTTTGTGCCCGAAGGTTGACGGCCATAAAGATGAGCAAGAAAAAGATACTAGATACTGCATTCATACGTTTATGATAACGTACAAAGATAGCTAAAGATTGTATCTACCGTCGGAGAAGTGCCAGTTCCTGTTGGGAATACATATTTGCGCCCTTCAGATACGTATACAAAAGATCTTTTGTGTTCTTATCGTTTAACTTGTAGAGATTATTCACCAAAAAATCTTTATCTTCTTCTATATTAGATTTGTACCCCAGGTACGAAGGAATGTAATATTGGATACACAAGCGTATATAACGTAATTCAACATTTTCTGGATTTTCGGCGATTTCTTTTTCCAGCATCTTTTTCCCGCTTTTGAAATACGTCATTTTCTTCAGCGGGTTGCCGGTGTGCTTAGCCATAAACATGTGATAAGCTGCCTCATACCCCCGTTCCACTGGAGAGTCTGCATGCTTTTCCAACGCTTCGAGGTGTTTTTTACATACCACTTCGTCTTTATGCCCCACTTTAAAATCCTTTCGGATATCTTTCAGGGACAGTGTTTGGGCGAACAATACCACAGTCGTGGCCAGCAGTTGCAGCAGTGTGATATAAAGACTTTTTTCAATCATAATTTTATCCGTTGGTTAATAGGGGAAGTTACAAAAAATAAGCCAATCTATTGGATAAAATTACGGTATAAGAAGTTAATAATACGCGTGGTAATTAACGGGTAGTCATTTTTATAGGTCGGGATACACCCGTTTGTAACAAGTACAAATCCGTAGTGTTCTTTTGGATGGAAGAACATGGCGCTATGTAAGCCGTACGCGGATCCCGTGTGTCCGACCAGGTCGATACCGTCCAGAATCTGATCTGTTTTTTCCAACGCGAGGCCGTAGTTCCGCCCCTGCGCCACGGGCGTCTGCATGGTTGCCGAGCTCTGCGGTTTTATCAGACGTACCCCCTTGTACTCGCCACCGTTCATATGCATGATCATATAGGCAGCTAAATCAACAGCAGATATCTTCATGCCTCCTGTAGGCGAAAATACCGGGGTGGATTCCCCCAGTTTATACGTCTGCAGCTCGGCTCTTCGGGGATGGTAGGCTGTGGGCTGGGGGATGAATCGTGAAGAAACGGTGTCATAGTCGTATAACGTGACGAAAGACGAGTGGTCTAGCGAATCAACGCAATAGCCTCCATATAGCTTTAAAGGATCCAGAACACGTCTTTTAATATAGCTATCGAAGCGTTCGCCTGTTTGGCGTTCAAGGACAGCACCGACCATATTGAAGTTTAAATTGCAGTATTGATACCCTTTTCCGGGTTCGTAATCATTGTAGGCGTCTCGCCAGTTTGGATTTTTTTCGGGATTAATGACATCAAGGTTAAAATATCCATTTTTATCGTTGATACTGGAGGTATGCGACAGCACCATCCGGAGCGTGATCGGTGTATCGGGGAATTTGGGATTGCGCACGGGGAAGCCAATAAGTTCTCCGAAGTCAGCATCGAGGCTCAGGCGCCCATCCTCCACCAATTGCATAATGGCAGTAGCGGAAAACGATTTCGATATGGAGGCTATGCGGAAAATGTCCGTTACGGCGAGCGGCTCGCCGGTTTCCAGGTTCTTAGAGCCTACTGCGGTTTGAAAAACAGGCGCACCGTCTTTTACGACAACAACACTTATTCCCACTGCTTTAAATTCGTCTCCAATCGCTTTTAAACTGTCGCTTATCGCCTGTTGCCCAAAGCAAGCCTGTAAAAAGGACAAAAAAAATAATGTCGTTGTGACGCTAATTAGGTTCTTCATCTTTCGGTAGTTTGCTGTGAATTTACGGGTAAAAAGACAAAGTTTGCAAATGTTTTTAATGTTCATGCGTCGGTGCTATATTGTCAGCCCAAAGGATCCGTTCCGGATCCGGTATGGCTAGCTGGGTGTTAGTAGACTGGACGTTGATACTTTAGGCAACATACCTCAGCCCCCATCGAAGGGCGTATCCGATGGCGATTCCAACTACAAAGCTCGCCAGTGTACCCACAAGAATATACTCGGTAAATTTGGTGTCCTTCGCGTTGGTTAGGTCGCCAAACCGGAAGATCGATTTTGCTCCTAGGAGAAATCCTATTCCTGACAGAAAATTGAGCTGTATAAAAAGTACGATAAGGAGGCGCTCCATAATACCTATCAGCAAGCCGGCATCCGCCAAAGAATTTTGATGTTTATGCAAAAAGTCCAGATCCTTTGTCCATTTGCTAAAGAAGACGCGAAGCATGACCGGACTTGCGGCTGTAACCAGAACGAATGCTATGGCGTATAGCATTGCTTTCGGCGATAATAACAGCTGTTGCCATTCGGACGGAATTCCGTATTCGTATAATAGAACTGCCAGCAACGCGGCAATATGTAGCGCTTGATCGGCAATAAACAGCAGGAATGGTTTAAACGGCCAGCGTTTCTCCCCATATATCTTAAGGCTGTCAATCACTAAATGGGTACAGGCAATAAAAATAACCGTCTGCCAGCGCTCGGCAATCTCTGGCAATAAGAATAGAAATAGTAGCCCGCCATGAACAGCTACATGCAGCAGAAGATAAGATACCCGTTCCTTTCTCCTTTGTACCCAGCTTGTAGGCTGCAGGACAAAGTCGCCAAGTAAATGGGCTAAAAGCAGTTTCAGGAACAGGATCATCATAAGGTCAATAGGGCTTCTGTGCAGTACGCGATAGCGCGTTGTATTTTAATAAAGGAAGCTTTTTGCAGTTCGGTACTGATCTGACTTTGATATTTTTTGCCCAGCACGGCGGCGAGATCAATCTGGTTCATCCCCTCATTCCGTAAAGCAGCCTTTACTGTTTCAGCCATATTGGGAGTCCAGTGCCCACATAGCTCGGCCGCCAGTGTTAAAATAACATTGCACAGATCGTCCACCTTTTTATTAGGAGAACGTAAACATATTGTTTCTTTTTTTAGTTCGTCGAATGCCTCTCCGGAATATGTGAGGGCCGATCCAAAAGAGGTCTTGATAGCACCATCATCGTGGTCCTTTATTCCGATTCCTATACCTATCCGGACGTCTAATTTTAGCGCTATCATAGCAGCTTTGATGTAGAACGTTGCTTTCAGGGCTTCTTCCAGAGACAGTTCCGCCTGGAAGCTGTCGCCCCGAAAAATGTCGAAATTGTCCGTATAAGAAGAAATGGCCTCCTTTAATACGGAAAGCCATATATCCGGATTTTGCGTCCGGGAACGAATAACGTCTCCAGTTAAGATAGCGATTAGCTGTTGCATTTAGTCAAACTTAGAGAAATTTGAGATGATATGCAATTATCTCAAGGGGAATATATGTAAGGGCCGGCTCACGATAGGTTGAAAACAGATCCGCCTATATCATTAAAAATACTGATATAGGCGGATATTATCTAAATTAATGATATTCTAAGTTATCAATCCAAACAGTGATACTTTCTGTATTTATTTAGACGACTATATTAATAATCTTCCCTTTTACGAATATGATCTTCTTCACCGCCTTTCCATCCAGAAAGCGCTGTACGTCATTATTTTCCAAAACAATGGCTTCCACCGCTTTTGCGTCTAAATCGAGCGCTAACGGAAGATTCATTTTCATTTGTCCATTCACCGAAACCGGATAAGCAAATTCCGACTCGACCAGGTGCGCCGGATTAAAGGCTGGATAGCTGGCGTAAGAAATGGTGCCCGCAGGATTTCCCAATAGTGACCACAGCTCCTCCGTAATATGCGGAGCGTACGGGTGCAGTGTAATGATCAGTTCTTGTAATATCTTTCTCTTATTACATTTTAATTCACTGAGCTCGTTGACGCAGATCATAAAAGCAGAGACCGAAGTGTTGAAAGAAAACCGCTCGATATCCTCTTCTACCTTCTTGATAATTTTATGTAATGCTTTATACTCCGCTTTTGTGGGCTCCTCGTCGGAAACAATAAAGTTGCCTGACGCATCGTGAAACAGACGCCACAACTTACGTAAAAATTTATATACGCCTTCTATACCATTGGTGTTCCACGGTTTAGCTTGCTCCAAAGGTCCTAAAAACATCTCGTAAAGTCGCAACGTATCTGCTCCATAGGTAGCAATAATATCGTCCGGGTTCACGACATTAAATTTTGACTTCGACATCTTTTCGACCTCCGTCCCGCAAACATATCTGCCATTTTCCAACACAAATTCCGCATTCGCAAAGTCGGGTCGGAACGCTTTGAACTTTTCGGTATCTAAGATGTCGTTATGGACTATATTTACGTCTACATGCAAAGGAATTGTTTTATACTGATCCTTCAACCCAAGCGAGACAAACGTATTTGTTCCTTTTCCTTCCTCGTCGAGGACGCGATAAACAAAATTTGAACGTCCCTGGATCATTCCCTGATTGATCAATTTCTTAAAGGGTTCCTCTTCGTTATGATAACCGAGATCTTTAAGAACTTTATTCCAAAACCGCGAATACAACAGGTGTCCGGTGGCATGTTCGGATCCTCCGATGTATAAATCCACTGCTTTCCAGTAGTCTACCGCTTCTTTAGAAGCGAAAGCCTCGGTATTTTTAGGATCCATATAACGGAACCAGTACCACGACGATCCTGCCCATCCAGGCATTGTGCTGAGCTCATATTCATATTGCCCCTGATACTTCCAGTCACCAGCCCGCCCTAAAGGCGGCTCTCCTGTCTCCGTCGGAAGATATTTGTCGATCTCCGGCAACATCAAAGGAAGCTCATCTTCCTCGATTAAATACGGCAAGCCATTTTTGAAATATACCGGTACAGGCTCGCCCCAGTAGCGCTGCCGTCCAAATATGGCATCCCTCATGCGGAAATTCACTTTGGCTTTCCCCAGCTTCATCTCTTCCAGGCGTTTAATCACCGCCGCAACGGCCTCGTCATAGGTCAGCCCATTGATAAATCCGGAGTTGATGTACCTCCCGTCTTTATTGGGGTCTGCAGCTTCTTCAATCTGTTGTGTGTCCGAAATCCGAATGATCGGCAGTCCAAAGTGCTTTGCAAAAAGGTAATCCCGTTGATCTCCGGAAGGAACGGCCATTACCGCACCTGTTCCGTATCCGGCAAGTACATAGTCAGCTATCCAGATCTGCACGTCTTCGCCGGTCAGCGGATGTTTGGCGTATGCTCCCGTAAACACGCCTGACACCGTTTTTGCGTCGGCCATTCGGTCCAGCTCAGATTTTTTAGCCGTTTTTTCCCGGTAGGCGTCGACTTCCGCACGCTGTGCGTCGGTGGTCAACAGGTCTACCCACTCGTGTTCCGGCGCCAGCACTATAAAAGACACACCGAAAATCGTGTCCACGCGCGTTGTAAACACCTCTATCTCTTTATCTATCTGAGGCACGGGAAACTTCACGGAGGCCCCAACCGATTTACCAATCCAGTTCCGCTGCATCTCCACCAGGGGCTCTGGCCAATCGATCGTCTCTAAACCGCGGAGCAGGCGGTCTGCATAAGCGGTAATACGCATCGACCATTGCATCATTTTCTTCTGCTCCACCGGGTATCCGCCCCTCTCGGATACGCCGTTGATAACCTCATCGTTTGCCAAGACCGTTCCCAATGCCGCACACCAATTGACCGTGCTTTCCCGCAAATAAGCGAGTCTATATTTCAGTAGCTCCCGCTGCTTATCTTCTTCGGTAAATGCTTTCCACTCGTCAGCCGAAAATGTCAGAATATCCTCATCCGACACGGCCTCAACGCCCTGTGTACCAAAATTATTGAAATGATCAATTAATGTATTTATAGATTCAGCTTTATCCGTCCGATTGTTATACCAGGCATTGAACAGCTGCATGAAAATCCACTGCGTCCATTTGTAATATTGCGGCTCCGACGTTCTCACTTCCCTTGACCAATCGTACGAAAAGCCGATATTATCCAGCTGTTCACGATACCGCTTAATGTTCACCTCTGTTGTTACCGCGGGATGTTGTCCCGTCTGAATAGCATATTGTTCTGCAGGAAGACCGAAGGAGTCGTAACCCATCGGATGTAGTACATTATAGCCTTTTAACCGTTTGTATCTTGAGAAAATATCAGAGGCTATATATCCCAAGGGATGACCAACATGCAATCCTGCCCCAGATGGATAAGGAAACATATCCAGCACATAATATTTTGGTTTATCTGTTGTTTTTTCGGGCATAAATGTGCCGTTGTCCGCCCAAAACTTTTGCCACTTTTTTTCTAAAGATTGATGATTGTATTCCATTTTTTCCCTGTTTCTACTGATCAAGAAGAATGGCGAAATTAGCTATTTTACCTTAAAATAGACACAAAAGTTTCATAATAAACAATAAAATGTGGATATTAGATGTTAAATAATCTGGAGGGCTCCCGAAATTTTGATCGCATATTATTGCAGGAAATATTTCGTAAATGAGCATTATTATTTACTTTCGCATCAAAATACGTTATTAAACACTATATGTCGGTTTACGAAGAAGGTTCACGAAGAAAGAAAACGAAGTCTGTTTATGTATCGACGGTAATCAGTATAGCACTGGTTCTCTTAATGACAGGACTATTGGGATTGATCCTTGTACACGCTAAAAACCTATCAAAATATGTTAAGGAAAACATTGTGTTAAATATTATCGTTAACGACAATGTAAACGAAGGCGACGTATTGGCTATGCAAAAGGATATCGAGAAAGATCCATACGTATTACGTACCGAGTATATCAGTAAGGAACTTGCGGCCAAAAACCTCAAAGAGGACCTGGGCGAAGACTTCGTCGAATATTTAGGGCACAACCCCTTGCTTCCTTCTATAGATGTTTACCTAAAGGAGCAATACGCAAATACCGACAGCATCCAGACGTTTATCCAGAAGGCCTCAAAGAACAGCCGTGTCAAAGAGGTTGTTTATCAGGAATCACTCATTGATATGGTCAATAAAAACATCCGCATTATCGGTATTGTTATCTTGGCCTTTACCGTGGTTCTGCTCATTATCGCTGTAGCGTTGATCAATAATACAATCCGGTTGGCCATCTATTCGCAGCGTTTTCTAATTAAGAGTATGCAACTTATCGGGGCGACTAAGAACTTTATTCGCAAACCCTACCTCTTATACGGCATCTTCCACGGCCTCCTTGGCGCCTTGATCGCTATCCTTCTACTGATTTTCACCTTACAGTTTGCTCAAAAGCAAATTCCGGACCTCGTGTTTTTGCGTAACTGGTACGAGTTCGGTGCGATATTCCTTATCGTTGTCCTTTTAGGCGTCCTCATATCCGGCTTCAGCACCTATTTCGCCGTAACCAAGTACCTTAGAGCAAAGTCACATAGTTTATATCGCTAATCATCTCCATATGTCAGAAAAAAAGCAAAAAAGTATAACAACAAGCAACACGAAAATCGGGTTCGCTTTTGAACGGATTAATTACCAACTTTTTATCGCCAGTGTAATCGTGGTTTTCCTGGGCTTCCTATTAATGACAGGGAAGGAAGACATATATAGCTTTACAAAAATTACCCTTGCTCCTCTCGTAGTTGTCATTGGCTTCGCGCTTGGATTTGTTGCGATTTTATATAAACCCAGAAAGAAAAACACAGAACAGTAATGACCTATTTTCAGGCGATTGTTTTAGCAATCATCGAAGGACTGACAGAATTTTTACCTGTATCATCCACAGGTCATATGATAATCGGAACAGCATTGATGGGAATGGAGCCCTCTCCGTTCGTGAAACTCTTCACTATCGTTATACAGCTCGGTACGATCCTATCCGTTTTGTTTCTATATTTTAAACGTTTTTTTAGGTCGTTGGACTTTTATTATAAACTGGCTGTTGCGGCAATCCCCGCTTCTATATTAGGCTTGCTTCTGAACGACTTTATAGATTCTTTATTGGAAAGCCCGTTAACGGTGGCCGTCATGCTGGTCGTCGGCGGAGTGATCCTGCTTTTCGTCGATAAATGGTTTAACAGACCTCAGCTGGATAATTCAGACGACATCTCGTACAAGCAGTCCTTTATCATAGGGCTGTATCAGTGTTTAGCG
>Ga0079224_100012530_pt1 | contig 11750 bp, 11 predicted proteins | sample Stecom2015_FD_80414 | JGI IMG/M metagenome (GOLD analysis project Ga0079224, IMG submission 80414) | Agricultural soil microbial communities from Utah to study Nitrogen management - Steer compost 2015 | ecosystem: Environmental > Terrestrial > Soil > Agricultural land | place: USA: Utah...
ATAGAGAATATACTTTAAATATTTTTCGACGATTATGATTTCAATGAAATTCGGGGACATATCGAGAAATATCTGACCGATGAACTGTCGTATCTGCAGAAAAATTTTAAGCCTTTCCCACTTTTGTCATTATTAATGAAAAATCGCATCTTAGTATCTATTAAGACTGTATGTTTATGACAACGTTAACAATACATCTGGACAATGAAAAATCCGAACAGGCAATAAAAGCTATCTTGGATGCTTTAGGGGTGAAGCACGATGAAGCAGGCGAACAACCCGCATTCCCAGACCATATAATGGAAGGAGTCCTTAAGTCCCAAGAAGATTTGAAGGCCGGACGTGTGAAAGATTACAAAGGACTCAACGCTATATTGGGGTGACATTGATATGGCATTAAAAATTCAATATACAGAAACCACTGAAATAGCTTTTTCTCGTAGAATTCCGGATTTTGTAGACATTTCAGAGGATTAGTATCATAATGCGTTAAAGAGGCAAGTTCCTCCGCACGTAAATTTGAAGTGCTCTTGTGAAAATTAAATACATTCCGCTTAACATAGCTGAGTGAATGAAAAGCTACAAAATACTCTTTTATGCGAATAATGGAGAATGGAAGGTTAAGGGTTATATTTTTTCAAAATCAATCTCAACAAGGGTTTTTTCAGAATTTTCCTCTTTGTATTCATTTATTATAGCACGTAACGAGTTCTTGTCTATATTCTCTTTACCCATGTTGTTTGACTTTGGATATATAGTTAAGAAAGTAATTTTTTCTTCAACTAGGTTGGCTATATAGTATATTCGGTATCCCCCACTTTTACCTGACTGATTATGGGAGTTCGCAACACGGTGTTTTATTACACGATAGTTTCCTGCGTCCTGAATCCTATAATTTCTATTAAACAGATCAATAAAAGTCTTCCCCTGAAATTCTGACTTGATGTCATCAACGATATTCTTGTACTTCTTTCGTAGCTTAGATAGTTCTTTTGATAAACGAGAAGTACATCTACAACTTGAGGAAATCATAATATGCTAATTTAATCCATCCAACAAGTTACTCTCATCGTCCGAAAGTATAAATTCGTTAACATCCTCGATGTATTCGACAAGCTGACTGTCTTCTATCTTCAGTCTGTTTAGACACTTAGAAAAAGAGTTTTTATAATTGTCCAGTTCCAGGTTCTTGACAGCTAATGAAAGTGCACTATGTAAGATATGTAGTGCCTTTAGCAAAACTTCTCCTGTTTCCTTGTCATGTGGAAATATATTTTCAAACTTATCATTAAATTCCTCTACCTTTACTATGAGTTCGTCGAGCTCTTTCGTCCTTTCAGAAATATAATCTAGGTGCTCATCAGAACCAATTTTAAATCCAGTGTGTTTCTTTCTAAGATTTTCACTTAGATGCATAATGAATTTAAATTCACGGTCGCTATCACGATCTTGAAAATTGATATTATGAAGTGCTGTTATCATAGTTTTAATACTTATATTATTATAAGGATTATCACAAGTATAACCAATTCGTACCATCCGTACAATACCTGCAACACTTTCAAACATTTGTTATGAATAAGAAAAGAAGTGGCACCAAGTTTACATCTAAATGTACATATAGTTACATAAAAATACTTTTTAAACCACCAAATATTTGTTTTAATGATATCATTAGTGGTCGGCGAGGAAAGGGAGCCGTTCAGATGATAAAGTGTTTTAAAAGACCTAAAAATGCTTCGTTACCATTGCAAATAACACTGAAAAATTTTCAAATTTTTTTAAAAAGTTACAAATATGTAACAAGAACTTACAACAAATCCTGCTTAATTATAGTCCTAATAAGCCATTAGTTTAATGAAGGAGTATGAGTAGGAATTAGTTTTCACCAAATTAGAAAGTACTATTTATGATACTATTACTAGAGTGTGATTCGTAGAGTTATTATATAGGGCTCTCGATCTGAGTGGGTATGTGTATGCTTTCGATTCACCCTCTCGGACTACCCATTGAAGAAATCGAAAAACTGAAATAGATTTTACTAAAATGTTGATGTTGACCCCCTCCCGCTGTAATATTTTTCTTTCCGTTTATCTTAGTTAGTTTTATGTTTTTTCCCAACTTCATACCCAATCTTTTTCCTTTCGTTGGGAATAGGTGGTTCTAACTTCTCTTGCAATCGATCTATATACTGAAAAAGGAGGCCGATATTCTTATCCTGATTTTCCTGTTTTTTACTTTGATGCGATATGTAATTTTTTATCTTTTCGACTTCTAATTGAAGTTGTGTATTAGAGGATAGTGCTTTGCGCAGTTGTACAAATGCTTTGACAAGCCGAATGCTCATTTGCGTTGCGATGTCGCTTTTAAGTACATTGGCAAGCATTAGAACCCCGTGTTCTGTAAAAGCATGTGGATTGACGCTTGAATGTTTGAGTTTCTCAAACCGGTCACAATTTGTGACCAGTTCATTTTTTTCTTTGCCGGTGAGCTGAAAACGGAAATCTTCGGGAAATTTATCTATATTTCTTTTTACTGCTTGGTTAAGCACTTTGGTCTCTACAGCATAGAGTTCAGCCAAATCTCTGTCAATCATGACCTGTTGTTCTCGAATGATAAATATTCGGTCTTCAATGATTGTTAGTCCTGTGTTTGCATCTTTACTCATAATTCTCTTGGTTAGTGAGAGGTTAAATTTATAATAATTATTTTTTGCTTTCTTCTAAAAGAGTGTTATATTTCTCTAATAAAGAGTAGTACTTTTCTTTCCATTTATTAAGTTCCTGAACTAATTCATCAAATTCTTTATTCATAGTACCTAATGCAGGTACATTATTCTTTTGCATCCACTTTACAAATTCGGGAAGCTCTCTCGAAAAGTTATAATTCATCGCTCTAGCATACTTATACAGTATTCTAAAAGAAAGGTTTTGCTGAATAATATGTTTGTAATATGTAGATTGAGATGCATATCCCGCCCTTTCAATGATTTCCACCTTAGGAAAAGCATGATTTTCTGCAACAGAATCTAAAATTCGTCCTATATGTTTTCTAGTCATTGTACTGATTTAACCAAACGAGAAGTTTGGCAATCCAATATACTTAACAATACTTTTTAATAAAATACGGAAAAACACGTCATTTTATTTTTTTATTACGTCTATTTATGTATATTTGTATCATTGTACTGAAATTAAACTGAAAAATGTCTTAAATTTTACGTTTTTCATTATTTATTTATGGGTCTCGTCAACAGAAACTAGCACTTTTTGAACCGAAACGAGACGACAGGAGTACGCCATTGCCCAGAAAGAAATTGGCAAATATTGTATATTTGCTTTTCTGCAGGGCTGGTTTCCTGTTGGATGTTGTTTCGGGGTCCGTGCTAGTACCTTGTTGACACTGAAAACAGGTGCCGCCCTGTTGAAGTTTTTAGAGATTCGTTTAACTCAAACAAACGAATATGAACCACAAAAAAAGAATTTACAAAAACATCATCAGAAACCCCGAATAACCGGAGTATCTAAGCCACTGAATGGCGTTAACCAAGGGTGCGATGGTGCAAAACCGTATGCTAACACCAATATGAAAACCGTCAAATTCGCATTCCTATTTCACCTTATTTTTTAATCCGCAATGTGGTGAAAACTACGGGGCGCAAGATAACTGTAGCTTCTTGTTCCATAGTTTCTATCGTTTTGCATAAAAAACAAAAGAATGGAGAAAGAAGAATTTAGAAGGATGATTCATGTTGCAACTAATGAAGAACACAGACAAGAGGTTGATAAATGGCTGGATTATATTGAAAAGGAATTCGAACACATGGCCGAGGTGACAAAATGGCCAATTGAGCGGATACGCAGCATTTATTGCATGTTTGGTATAGGAATGGGTTTGGGACGCGAGTAAACATTTGGTTATAGCAAGATAACTGTAAAATCCTGTACCTATACTCTACCCGATCGCATAAAAACCAAAGGAATGGAAAAAGAAGAATTTAGGAATATACTTCTCGACGCCATCGACGAAGACCATCACCAAGAGGTAGAAGAATGGCTAGAAAATGCCGAAAAGGGATTCGAACGCATAGCAAAAGCCACGAATTGGCCCATAGAGCGAATACGTGACTTTTACAAATTAATTGGTTTCGAAATAAAGGTAGCACAAGCACAGAAAGATATAGGTAAACAACAACCATGAAGCAACTCTTTAAAAATATAATCAAGCCGCCGGTATAGCGCTAACATTTTTTTAAGCGCAGAACTAGCTTATGGTGCAACCCTATAACTAACCTTCCTGCGCCTATCTTTTTATTAACCCTGATCCATTCATTAATGAATTAAAAAAATGACGTTTTTATACGCACTGGCCACGCTTTGGCCTAAAATAAAGCAAAGCATACCAATAATATGCATGTTGTTGCTCCATATATTTTTTGTTTTCATGTTTAGTTACGCCCAAGCGCAGTCTCCCGAAAATGGGGAGACTGCCAGAGGGCAAAAAGGAGTATTGGTAGGAGAGGTGTTATCGCGGAACAAAGCTACACCGGTGGAAAATGTCTCTATACGGACAAAGTCGGGCGTATATATGAGTAGTACAGACAGTAAAGGGCGTTTTGAATTCAATGTTCCAAGCGGAGTAAACATAGTGCTATTTTCAAGGGTAGGATATAAGTCTTTGGAATATAGCATTGATGAAAACGACAATAATTCCATTCAGATTACCTTGGACACACTGGAAAATATACTGGACGAAGCAGTAGTGATCGGATATGGTTCCACAACACGCCGTTTGTCCACGGGATCGGTGACCAAGGTCAGCGCGAGAGAGATAGAACGTCAACCGGTGTCCAATCCGATGCTAGCGCTGCAAGGGTTGGTTCCGGGCCTGGAAGTCTCACCCAGTAGCGGTATCGGTGGCGCGTCGGTGAACCTCAAAATACGGGGAACGGGCTCGCTGGCACAGGGGACTGAACCATTGGTGGTGCTAAATGGTAATCCCATCGCCGTAGACGGTCAGGGAATTTCACAGCTCGCGAATGCCACAGGCTCCGGTGGTGTCAGTCTGTTTAATGGCATCAATCCCGCAGATATCGAAAGTATAGAGGTGCTTAAAGATGCAGATGCAACCGCAATTTATGGCAGCCGTGGAGCTAACGGAGTGATCTTGATTACGACGAAAAGGAATGATACGGGGGAAATAAAGATTGAACTCAATTCAAGGTGGGGAACCGCTATCCCTTCTAATCCTATGCCTATGTTATCTACTTCGGATTACGTGATGATGAGGAAGGAGGCTTTTGCAAATAGCGACGTAGCTATAACAGAACAGAATGCACCGGATCTGCTATTGATGGATACGACTAAACATACGGATTTTCGAAAATTTCTCAGTGGTTCGGGACATCACACGCATGACGTTAACCTCGGCATTTCCGGTGGATCGGATCGCACCTTTTTTAGATTGAACGGGAATTACCAACGTGAAGGTTCACAGGTGATGAAAGATAGAGGGACTAATCGGCTAGCATTGTCAAGCAATCTTAACTATCAATCATCGGACGGGAAGTTTAATGTGGATTTTACGGCTAATTTTTCGGAAAACACGTCTGATCTTCCAGCTTACGACCCTTCCCGCTTTTATTCGTTGCCACCTCATTTGGAACTGCACAATGCGGACGGCTCCTTAAATTGGATGGTCGGAAATACTATTTTTCGAATGCTGGGGCTGGACAATCCGCTGGCGCAATTCGAGAAATCATATGATGCGAGTTTCAATAATCTAATGGCTAATCTATCAATGGGTTATCATTTTCTTGATGGCTGGCAGTTTAAAATTTCCTCCGGTTATACCAATGGGACGAATAAAGAAAAATTACGGTACCCGTCAACAAGTATAGATCCTGGAACTGCGGAGCTACCTTCTGCACAGCAGGCAATGAACAACAGTTTAAGCTGGATTATCGAGCCACAGCTACTCTACACTAAAGCTTTTGGAAATCACCACGTCAATGGCCTTTTGGGGAGCTCAATACAACAAAACAAAGCTTCCGGTTCGGCTCTTTACGGCACAAACTACGTAGATGATAATTTACTCGGAGATATAGCAGCCGCGGGAACTATCCGTACGACTACATCGGAGTCGATGTATAAGTATGCGGCTTTGTTTGGTCGCGTAGGCTATAATTACGATGCCAAATATTTATTTAATTTCTCCATGCGTAGAGACGGTTCCAGCCGATTTGGTCCGGGAAGGCAGTTTGCTACTTTTTTTTCCTTGGCAGGAGCATGGTTGTTTTCGGAAGAACCGTTTATAAAGGCTCTTGTTCCGGGACTAAGCTACGGTAAGCTTCGAGGTAGCATCGGAACGACTGGAAACGACAGAATAGGCAATTACATGTTTATGGATACTTGGAGTAGCGTCGGTATCAACTACGGAGGCGTAGCAGCTTTACAGCCAAGCCGCTTGTATAACCCTGACTATTCTTGGGAAAGGAACAGGAAGATGGAGATCGCCTTGGAACTCGGTGCCTGGCGTGACAGGCTTATCGTCGGTGCTTCTTTCTACCGTGCACTGAGTGACAACCAGCTGATTGCCTATCGGCTTCCTTACATAACGGGCTTTCATAATGTGAACCAAAACTGGGATGCTGAAATTGAAAATAAAGGCTGGGAGTTTTCTTTGGATGGAACAGCGTTGCAATCTGAGCGTTTTTCCTGGACGATAAAAGCAAATTTAGCCGTACCCAAAAACACATTGGTCAGTTTTCCTAATTTGGAAAGTTCTACCTATGCCAATCAATATGTTGTCGGAAAGTCGTTATCCACAAGGCGATTTTATAAGTATACAGGAATCGATATAGAGACCGGTATGTATACGTTCGATGACGTAAACAGCGATGGCGTGTTCAATAATGATGATAAAACTACATGGCATGATCTGGATCCTAAGTTTTACGGAGGGCTATCTAACAGTTTTCAATACAAGAATTGGACCATGAGTTTTTTGCTCGATTTCAGAAGACAGGATGGCCTGTCATACATAGCTTCCCTTTCTTCGCCTATCGGGTATGGCTTAGTAAACCACCCTACCGCTGTTTTGGATAGATGGCAAAAGTGGGGTGATGAGGCGGAGTTTCAACGGTATCTGGCGGTTTTTGAAGATCCGGCATATTCAAAAGGACAGTTACTGATAGGTTCTGATGCTATTATTGTCGATGCTTCTTTTATAAAGCTGCGTAATTGTTATTTAAGCTATGCATGGAGGCCAGGTGAACGGGCAAAAATTAAGCAGTTTGATCTATTTGTTACCGCACAGAACTTGCTGACATTTTCCAGATATGAGGGTGATCCGGAAATACAACGGCCAATTATTACTTCGCCCATGCGCAATATATCCTTAGGCATGAAAATTAATTTGTAAACGATGAAAATACTTATGTTATACAGACTGACCACGGCAACGATATTATCATTTTGGCTGCTCTGTTTCCCTTCATGCAATAGCTTAGTAGAAGTCAGGGCTCCCGGAAACCTGTTTGATGCAGACCGGATATTTTCGAGTAAGACTGGTTTTGAAGCGGTCATGGCAGGTATTTATCAGAACATGCTGGTCAATAACGGAATGACAAACGGCGGTCTTTCGACTTATGTTTCACTTGCTGCCGATGACCTGACCACAAGATCTACCAGCGTAGCTTATCAAGGTTTTTTGACGAATAAGATATTAAGCGATAATAGTGCTATCAGCCAATTTTGGCAGGTATCCTATAGAGGTGTCTACCGAACAAATATGGTGCTGGAACGCTTGCAGGACGCTGATTTCCTAACGGGATCGGAACGTGATAACTTTACGGGACAGGCATTATTTGTCCGCTCGTTTTATTACTTCTATCTCACCCAGCTTTTCGGTGACGTACCTCTTGTTTTGGCAACTGACTATCAACTGTCCGTATCAATGGATAGAACCTCTAGTAAGCTTGTTTGGGCACAGATAACGCGCGATCTGGAACATGCTATAGCGTATCTCTCCAATGCGTCAACAGATAAACAGGGCATTCCTAACGAATTTGCCGCCAGATCGCTATTAGCGCGTATATGTATGTCTGAAGGAAATTACGAAGGGGTGTTGCAACATACAAGGGAAATCCTCGAAAATGGGGCATTTATGCTGGAAGCTAATTTGGATGAGGTATTCCGGAAGAGTAGCAGAGAAGCAATTTGGCAACTAGCCCCGGAAACAGCGAATGTATCTGATGCGACCAGTTTTGTCCCCGCATCTTCTTCGGCCCTTCCCACGTTTGTATTGTCTACCGAGTTGCAACTTGCTTTCGAAGAGGGAGATTTACGAAAAGAAAAGTGGGTAGGCAAACAGACTGTACAGTCCATAGACTATTTTTATCCTTACAAATATAAAGTAAGGACGGGAACTCCTCCACAGGAATATAATGCGGTATTCCGTCTTGCTGAAATATTATTGCTACAGGCAGAAGCGAAAGCGGCATTGAAAGATTTTGACGGTGCATTGGATGATCTGAATAAGATCCGCGAAAGAGCAGGACTGGGATCCTTGTCATTTTCAGACGAAGAGAATCTTAGAGCCGCAATCATACACGAAAAGCGAATGGAGTTTTTCGCAGAATGGGGGCATCGGTGGCTTGATTTAAAGCGTTGGGGAATAGTTGATGAGGTAATGGGAGCCCAGAATGCCGGATGGCAACCCGAGGCTAAATTATTCCCTATTCCTAGCGGCGAAATTGGCGTTAATCCTAATCTAATACAAAATCCAGGTTATGATAACTAAAAAAATTATATTATTCTTCTCTTTGGTAGGGATAAGCTTTGGTTTATTACAGGCGCAGGGACTTCATAAAGGGGAAAGGATACCGAAACTTCCAGACAAAAACAGTACGTATGGTGATGTGGGTTTCGATCGCTATAAGTTGACGATACTCGATTTCTGGAGCCACAGTTGTTCGGCATGTATTGCTTCGTTTCCGAAACTTAATCAGCTACAGGAAGTGCTGGGAGATTCCGTACATATTGTACTCGTGAACGATGAGTCTGCTGATTCTACAGCACGTATGTTTGCCCTGAGACCGTGGATCGAGCAACCAAAGGTTCAAATGATAAGCGGCGATACCTTATTGCACAATCTTTTTAACGTTGTTGGAAAGCCATTTGCCGTATGGATAGATAATACCTCTACTGTTCGGTACATTACTGACGGCGCAGCGATCCAATTAGAATATATTAGAGAATATTTATCAAATAATGAAGTCGATTTATTGGAAAGAAAACCGATTACATATGTTTCCGGTTTATTTAATCCGGTTTATGAGGACAACCTGTTGAGTTATAGTTATCTGGCCAAAAGTCAATACCGTTTAAAGATAGGGAGCGGAAAACGGCCTGCTGCCAGAGAGCGGGATATAACGTTGTCTGGTTACGCGATCCAAGATATGTTTCGATATGCTTACGAGGAGGGTGGAAAAAAAACGTTTGCTCATCCTTGGCAAATTAAATTGCAATGTATCGATCCTAATGTATACCGCAAACCGGTGGATGGATACAATTTGCAGCAATGGAGACTCGGCCACACGTATGATTATGATCTCCGCGTACCCATTGGAAAGGAAACAGAGAAATATCAGTTAATGCGGGAAGATTTACATCGATATTTTCCGTTGAATAGTTATTTAGATACCGATTCCATGACTTCCTATGTATTGATCAAGATAAAAGGAAAAGATCTTCTAAAAACTAGGGGAGGACAGTCCATGAACACATTTAGAAAAAGTTCTCTTTCTGCGCAAGAAGCAGTTTTGGAAGATGATAAACGGGTACTTCGGAATGAGTCATACGAGAAGTTTTCGGACGCAATAGGAAGACTGGTAGAGTATGATTTACAGACACCCTTCTTTGATCTGACGGGCTATAAGGGACATGTTGACGTAGAGTTCGACAGGTTAACTTTTGACTTCTTTACCCTAGAAAGTCTACAGGAGGAATTACGGAGGTATGGTTTACGATTGGAGGAACGTACAATGTCCGTTGAAATATTGAGGTTGGAAGAATATTGAGACAGGGGGGATGCCCCCCTGTCTAGTAATAGTTAATTTTTATTGATTTGATAATCGGAATCTAGGTCCGGTCCGGCGGGAGAGCCGGGAATCTGTGCAGAATCAAAGCCGCGCATACAGACTTCAGATGAGTTGTCGTCACAATCTGTGATCTGTTTATCTCCTCCGGGTAATGACTCGTTCTTTGTTTGCGCAACTCCAGGATCTTCATTTTTGAGTGCTCCTAGTGTTCCATTAGGAAGGACTTCGTGCCAGAATAAGGGGATTTCTCCGTTCACCATTTCTTTTACTGATGTGTCGCTTTTCTCAATCGACGCCAATACCAAACCGATACCGGCAATCGCTACAGTTAATGCAGCTACGACACTTTTTAAATTTAATCTCTTCATTTTCGTAATTTTTAATTTCAATTTTTAGTTAGTGCTATCGATGCTTGTCCGTTGTTGGTGCGATGCCCGGACACCACAATCGTGATAGTCTGAAACGTCTTTTGGCTGACCTGCCCTCAAAACCGGATAACCTGGATCCGGTTCTTCGATGTTCTGTAAACCAAAGGTAACAGGCAATGAGATCCCCTAGGCGGACAGATATGCGCAAAAAGGGGGGCATTTTTGCACATAATGTCGAAGATGTAAGTCAGATGAATATTTTTATAACTGTTGTTGGTACCCGCCAGGTGTTAATCCAACGACCTGTTTAAAAAAGCGACGGAAAGAACGCGTTTCCTGATAGCCGATCATCAAGCCTACTTTCCATACCGGCAGACCTTCCGTGAGAAGTCTCTTTGAACGTTCTACCAAACAATGTTTTCTGTATCTTTCCAAGGTGTGATGGGTGTTGAGCTTAAAGATCCGATCGAAATGTTTTAGGCTCAACGGGATTGTTTCGGACAATGACGCGAGGTCGTAAAGTATACCGTTTTCTTCAACACCTTCCACAATTAAATTTTTAGCGATTTCTACGTAATGATCGTGTTGCCGGGTATTTTGATTTTCTAAAAGCATTTTCCGCTTCGACAACTGGATCAGCTCTTTCAACTGCATAATAATAGCGATCTGGCTATCTACATTAGCCTTTTTCAGTTTCTTGCATAAGGATCGGATATAAATTTCCGTAACCGCGCCGATCATAAAATCTTTGCTCACCATGGGGTTGGGCAATTTATTGCGATGGGCTTCCAATAAGGGCTGAAGAAAATCAAAATCTTCGTCTGCCCCGGCGTCAAAGATACCCACGTCGAAATAACATAGGAATAAGTGATAACTGCCGCGCGGTAACTGAAGATGATAGCGTCCTTTAGGGAGGTAGATATAAAATGCTCTTCGTTTGTTCAAAAAGGCAATCGGTAGATGTTGCTCATCTGTAAATTGGATGCCGTTGCTGGCTTGCATAAGATAGACGATGTACAGATCAGGCTGCGTTATCTTGATGGGAAGGTTTACCGCTTCATCCAATACAAGATCAAATTGCTGCAGGTAGCCTAGGCGTCCTTTAAATTCCTGGGCAATGTAGCTTTTGGATCCTTTTCTCTTGTATACGGTCTTGTCTTCGCGAAAGGGCAACGATGGAAATAAACCCGCAGCTTGCTCGTCCGGTAGAGGCTTACCGAATAGCTGCGTGGTCTGTAGAAAAAAGCTTTTTCTCATCGTTGGGATCAGGTATGCGCCCG
>Ga0079224_100012531_pt1 | contig 11750 bp, 12 predicted proteins | sample Stecom2015_FD_80414 | JGI IMG/M metagenome (GOLD analysis project Ga0079224, IMG submission 80414) | Agricultural soil microbial communities from Utah to study Nitrogen management - Steer compost 2015 | ecosystem: Environmental > Terrestrial > Soil > Agricultural land | place: USA: Utah...
ACGCCGAGCGCGACCACCAGCGTCACCGCGCTGTACGGCCAGCCGCGCTCCGCATGGGTGAAACGCCCCAGGTGCACGCCGAGCAGGTTCAGCACGCCGATCAGCACCGCGATCGCGATCGTCACCGTGACGAGCCGCAGCACCAGCGCGGACAGCGTGCGCGCGCTCGACTCCGCGTCGCCTAGCAGCCCGGCGAGCATGACGATCCCGGCAATCATGGCGGTGGCGGTTGCGAGCAGATTGAGCAGTCGATGGCGTCTCACGCGGTTCCCCCTGCTGCGTGACTTATCCCGGCGACCCGCAGCGGCGCCGGGCGTTGGAAGCGCCCCTTGTCCGGCCTATAGAGCAGCCTGGAGCGCGGTGAACAGAATCGCCATAATCACGGCCCAGCGCAGCACATCCATCGCGACGACCGAGCCCAGGTGCAGCGGGCGGTGCGACAGATACGCCGGACCGGCGTACAACTCCTCACCGAGGAGCGGATAATCGGATTGCACGTACGCGACCGCCTGGCCACCGGGGTTGTCACTGTGCGCCACCAGCACCTGATCGTGCCGCACCGCGCCTTCCCCAAAGAATGCCAGCTCTGTACCGAAGCGACCCAGTAGCACGCTGCTATAGGCGTCTACGTCGGCGGCGTGCGCCGAGGCGCCAGCGGCAAACGCCAGCGATCGCTTGCCGAGCGGATACCACGCGGCCTGCGTCGCGCGGAACGCCTCGGCCCGCAAGCGCCGCTCATACGCACGGCGCAGCGTGTCCTGCGCCAGCGGCAGCGTCGTCGGCTGGCTAAGCGTAATCAGCGGCGGATAGGGGCTAATCGCCAGCCGGTCCGCAAGCTGGTAGACGGCTTCGGATGCGGCGAGCGCGCTGGCGGTGCTGGACTCGCCCAGGGAACTGCTGCCCAGCGAAAAATGCACGCGGTGCGCGCTCTCGACTGCATTCGCCGCGATCTCCGGCAGCGCGTCGTAGGCGGCGATCGGGCGCAGTCGGATGGGCACGCGGCGCGCGATCACCGCGCCGATCAGCGTTGCGGAAAATGCGATCGTGAGCAGAGTGATAATCAACTCGCTGTCACTCATACTGGCTCTTTTCGTCAGCCCCGGCGATCCGGTCTCGCAGCCAAGCCACACCGCCCGGTTCTTCGAGCACGCGCGCCAGGGTCGCGATCTCGTGGCGCGGCGCGATCAGGCCCAGCGCCGGCTGCACGATCCACAATAGCTGCGCACCAAACGGCCCGAGTGGCTCGGCGGCGTCCAGCAGCGCGCCCGCGACACCGTCCAGCCGTCGCGCGCGCAGCCGCACAGCCCAGCGCTCTAAGCGCGCGGTCAGGTGGGTCAGGTCGTCAAGCGGCTCAGCGTGATGCATAGCGTCAGTATAGCACAGCGCTTTATGCATAGAAAATCGTACCAAACAGCTAGAAATCAGCGGAAAGCTGTGAGCGATTCGCAATTATCGAGGGCAGAAACAAGCGCGCTTCAAGGCATCAGTCTCCGTCATTCACCACTGTTGTTGTGTACCATTGATGTCCAATCGCGTTCATAATGAAGGGATTGATAGGCTGGCCAGTTGACGAGGGATGCAAATGCTGCGAGGAAATGTCATCCGCTTGCGGACGGTGCGCGAAAGCGATCTGGATCGGCTGTACGAGTTTCACCAAGACATCGCCAACCGGGGCGATTACTATCCGATCGGCGTTATGGCGGAGCCGGTGTTTCGCCGGAGGTTCGCAGAAACGGGCTTCTGGGAAAATAGAGATGGGATGCTGGTCATCGTCGATCACGCGGGGGAAATACTCGGCCACATTGAGTTTTTTCAGACCGTCAATTATCTTGATGAGCTTGAGCTGGCGTATCACATTTATTCGCGTGACCATGACGGCAAAGGCATCGCAACCGAGGCGCTGCGCCTGATGACCGGCTATCTGTTTGACCGCAAGAAGCACAACCGCATTCGCCTGATCATCCATCCGGGAAACGCGGCGTCAAAACGTGTCGCGGAGAAATGTGGTTACACCTACGAAGGGATCATGCGCGGCGCGTGGTTCCATCGCGGGCGCAGCCACGATGTTGAGGTGTATGCCATCTTGCGCGATGAGTACTACGTCACCAATCCGCGTGAGTGACCGCTTGTGCTGTGGCTGCTCGCCAGCGGCGCGACGCTGATTGCTCCCTCACCCCCTTGACTGTCGGGCGCACTTGCGCTATTCTGAACAATGTTCAATTCATACTGAACAAAGCGATGACCGGGCCGAGTAGCGGCTCGCGCAGGTCTCAGGGAGAGCGGGTCACAGACTGCAAGCCCGCTTGACAGGTCCGCCGCGAAAACCCCCCGGGAGCGCGCTCCGAACGGCGAATTGCCAAGTAGACAGCGCCGGATGCCCCGTTATCGGCAACAATGAGGACAGCGCGCCCGCGTGGCGTGGTGTCGAATTGGGTGGAACCGCGCGGTCATTTGGCCTCGCCCCAAAGTCTGGGGCGGGGTTTTTTATTCGTGGGTGATAAAAATGGGTGTAGTATGGGAATATCTAGCGGCCTGAAGACTACGGTGGTCTGAGGATGTGTGCTGTGTTGGTCAAACGCGTGTGGATCGAACCGGAGCCGGAAATGGCCTTCGATCCGTATACTGATAGCGCTGATGTGTTGGTTGAGATGGAAGATAACCACATCTGGCAGGCGCATTTTGTGACGCTCGAATATCTTCGCCAGGAGATGCAGCTTAGTTTGGATGTAGCACAGGCGCACCGTCGCGCGCTGGCGCCGACGCCGTTCCTGGCGCTCGAAACGCCGCACGTGATCGTCGAGGATCTGTTTCAGGACACGATCGAGGATGTGGTCGATAACCTGATGGTGCTGGGTGTTTTCGAGAGTATCTTCGAGCAGTGCGCCAGCGAGAACGAGCTACCGGCTTCGATAGGCGCATGAGGCTGTGAATATGATGCCGACCGACCGAACGACTGAAACGACGACTGACGGCACTACCGGGCGGCATCGGTAGGGAACGACTGCGCTGGTCCCTGCCGAGCGAGCCGCTTCGTCTCGGCCAGCAGGGACCGGCGCAGAATGCCCCTGTTAGCCACCACGCACGGATATGGTTTATCGCGCTGCGCGCGCTGCTAACAGGAGGCAGAGTTCGATGGCATCCCAGAAAAACGAACAATCGAGCGCTGACCGGCGCAATAAAGCCCGGCTGGCGGACGAATGGGCGAATGTCGGCCTGTGCGGCGGCATGTTTCGCCCTGTGAGGAAAGTTGGCGTGGGCGTTGAGATTGCTGCCGAGCGGCGGCTCGCCGATCTGAGCGATAACCACGCCCCGCGCAACCAACGCTGTTGCCCTTGATCATCGCCTTGAGAAGGGGCAAGCAAGGCCCGGTAATTGATTCGCTGCGACGACGCGCAGCCCAAAGGAGAAAAGCAACCGCACTATGGAACGGTACGTGGATAGCAAGCTCTACCGGATCCGGCATTCTGCTGCGCATGTAATGGCGCAGGCTGTGTTGGAGAAATTCCCCGAGGCCAAGATCGCGATCGGGCCGCCTATTGAGGACGGGTTCTATTACGACTTCGACCTGCCGCGCCCGCTGACCGACGAAGACCTGGCCGAGATCGAGGCGCGGATGCGCGAGATCATCCACGAGGGGCACGAGTTCACCCGGCGCGAGGTCTCCGCCGACGAGGCGCGCGCGCTGTTCGCCGATCAGCCATACAAGATCGAGCTGATCGACGGGCTGGAGCGCGGCGGCGTGGACGAGTATGGCGAGAAGACCAACGAGCCGGTCGTGATCAGCACCTATCGGCAGGATTCGTTCGAGGATCTGTGTCGCGGCCCGCATGTCGACAACACGCGCGAGATCAATCCGGACGCGGTCAGCATCACCTTCAAGGCGCCCGCCGGGGCGTACTGGCGCGGCGACGAAAACCGCGAAATGCTCACGCGCATCTACGGCACGGCCTGGGAGACATCCGCCGAGCTTGAGGAATATCTCGCGCTGCTCGAAGAAGCGAAGAAGCGCGATCACCGCACGCTCGGCGTCAAGCTCGGCCTGTTCGTGATCGATCCGCTCGTCGGCAAGGGGCTTCCGCTGTGGAAGCCGAAAGGCGCGCTGCTGCGCGACACGCTGGAACGCTTCTTGCGGCAGGCTCAGTTGGAACGCGGCTATGAGCCGGTGGTGACGCCGCACATCGGCAAGCTGGATCTGTATCGCACGTCCGGGCACTACCCGTACTATAAGGACAGCCAGTACAGCCCGCTTGACGTGGATGGCGAGGAGTTCCTGCTCAGGCCGATGAACTGCCCGCACCACATCATGATCTACAAAAGTGACCTGCACTCGTATCGCGATCTGCCGGTGCGCTATGCGGAGTTCGGAACGGTCTATCGCTACGAGCAGAGCGGCGAGCTTTCGGGGCTGACGCGCGTGCGCGGCTTCACCATCGACGACTCGCACCTGTTCGTGACGCCCGACCAACTGCTGGACGAATTCATCGAGGTGGTGCGCCTGACGCAGTTCGTCTTCGGCAGCATGGGCATGCATGACTTCCGCGTGCGCGTTGGCACCCGCGATCCGGAGTCGGATAAGTATGTCGGCGATGACGAAGGCTGGGAATTGGCCACTCAGGCGATCATCCAGGCGTGCGAGCAGCTTGGCCTGAACTATGTGGTCGAGGAAGGTGAGGCCGCCTTCTATGGCCCCAAGCTCGACTTCATCTTCCGCGACGTGCTCAAGCGCGAGTGGCAGCTTGGCACGGTCCAGGTGGACTACAACCTGCCGGAGCGTTTCGAGCTGGAGTACATCGGTGAGGACAACGAGCGCCACCGCCCGGTGATGATCCATCGCGCGCCGTTCGGCTCGCTGGAGCGTTTCGTCGGCATCCTGATCGAGCACTTCAACGGCGCGTTCCCGGTCTGGCTGGCGCCGGTTCAGGCGGTGCTGATCCCGGTGGCGGACCGTCACATCGAATACGCGCGTGAGGTGGCGCAGCAACTACGCGACGCCGGGATGCGCGTCGATGTGGACGACTCGAGCAACCGCATGGGCGCGAAGATTCGCAACCAGACGCAGATGCGTGTGCCGTGGCTGCTGATCGTGGGCGACCGCGATATCGAAATGAGCGCGGTCAGCGTGCGGTTGCGGACCGGTGAGGACCTGGGGTCGATGGGCGTCAAGGAGTTCATCAACCACGCGACCTACCTGATCGATGTCAAATCGTTGGAGTTAGACTGACGCTCGCGCCGCCATCAGGCGGTTGATCGGACGGACAAGCCGCTAACGTGCTTCGGTGCGTTAGCGGTCTTGTGTTTCGAGCAGGTCGAGGCAACGCGACCTGAAAGGAGCCTCTGTGGACGGATACCTGGGCGAGCTGGCGGGGTTGGGCACGTCGCTATGCTGGAGCGTCGGCTCGGTGTTTTTCACGCTGTCGGGGCGGCGCGTGGGCTCGGCGGTGGTTAACCGCACCCGCCTGCTGATGGCGCTTGTGCTGGTCAGCCTGTTACATCTGGCGATGGAAGGCCGCCTGCTGCCCATTGACGCGGGCGGCGAGCGCTGGTTCTGGATGGGGCTGTCCGGCCTGATCGGGTTCGTGATCGGCGACGCGATGCTGTTTCAGGCGTTCGTGATGATCGGGCCGCGCCTGTCGATGCTGCTGATGGCGCTCGCGCCGGTGATGGGCGCGGTGCTGGCGTGGCCGCTGCTGGGCGAGCACCTCACCGTACAGGAGATTTTGGGCATCCTGCTGGCGCTCAGCGGCGTGGCGTGGGTTGTGGCGGATCGCGGCAACAGCAAGGCGGGCCTGCCCGATATGCCGCCGCGCTTCTACGCGATGGGCGTGCTGTTCGGGCTGGGCGGCGCGCTGGGGCAGGCAGGCGGGCTGATCGCCTCGAAAGTCGGGCTGGAAGGCGACTATTCCGCGCTGTCCGGCAACGTGATGCGGCTGGTCGTCTCGACGATCGTGATCTGGCTGATCGCGGCGGGGACGGGGCGCGTGCGCAGCAATTTCCAATCGCTGCAAGAGCAGCCGCGCGCGATCGCGATCCTGCTCGGCGGCGCGATCTTTGGCCCGGTGATGGGCGTGTGGCTCTCGCTGGTCGCGGTGCAAAACGCGCCGGTCGGGATCGCCTCGACGCTGATGAGCTTCCCGCCGATCATTCTGCTGCCGATCGCGCACTATGTCTTCAAAGAGCACATTACGTGGCGCGCGGTGGCCGGGACGGCGCTAGCGGTAGCCGGGACAGCGGTGATCTTTCTGGCCGCATAGGGCAATCGGGGTCGCGCCAGGTCGCGGGGCGCGGTAGACTAAGACCCCGGCGCGCAAGCGCCGTGAGAACCCGCCATCTTGAAGGTATTTGATTGATGATGACACACCCATCCGAGACGATTCGCGCCGCCTACAACCTGACTATCGAGCTGGAGCCGGATCGCTGGCGCCTGTTCAACGGCGCCGATGACCCGGCGTCCCCGGAGACGGCGCGCGCCTTGCTCGACGCACGGCCCGAGGGGATCACCTGCTCACCACTGTTCTCGCGGGCGCGCCGCCTGTCTGACGACGGACATCTGGCGTTGGATCGTGTGGCGCGCGTGGTGGTCGGCTGGGCGCCAGAGACGCGCAACTGGCACCTCGGATTGATGCTCTTTCCCGCGCCGGAAGGCGATCGCTTGCGCTGGTGCGGCCTGGCGCATTGGCCGAGCGGCCCGTCCGCTGAGCACGAGCAGACCGCGATCAACGCCGGGCGCGCGCTGTCCGAGGTGATCGGGCGGCCTTTCCACGTGGTGCCGCCCACGACGGTGGCGCCTGCAGCGGCAGCCGAGGTGCCGCGCCCCGCGCCCCACGCCGCTCCTGTGGAAGCGTCTGCTCCTGCGCCGGAGCCACCAGTGCCCGCGCCGCCGGTGATGCAAGCGCCCGTTCCGCCGCCGGTTTCCCCGGCGGCAGCGCCGCCACCTGTCGCGCCGCCTGCTGGCCCGCAGGTGACGCTGCGCACGCCCCCGTTCGCCTTCGAGGAATGGCGCGTGATCGCAACGCGGCGCGGCTTTGCGTTTCAGCGCCCTCTGCGCTGGGTGATTGGCCTGATGCTGCGCGCGGGCGCGTATACCGTGGGCGCGCTGCTGTTCGTGATGCTAGGGATCGGCTCGTTGCAGAGCGGGCTGGCGCAGGTCAACCCCGAGTGGCTGCCGTATGTCGGGATCGGCGTGGGCGTGATCCTCGGCTTGCTGGCGCTGCTGACGTGGTGGCGCGTGCTGACGGTGTCGGATGTCGTGATCGACACGCAGCAGCGCGAGGTCCGCCGCCGCAATCGCTTCACTGGTGTAGTCCGCTGGCGCGTGCCCTTTGACGCGGTGAAATACCTGGTGCTGACGCAGACGCCGGCGCGCGTGCGGGGTCGTAAGCGGCCCGATCGCCCGGTGCCGGTGGGTTGTGACACGTGGCTGCATGTGTACGATGGACAGCGCTTCCTGCCGATTGTGGACCTGCTGCGCGTCGAGGGCAAGAGCCACGTCTGGCCGCTGGTTGAACGACTGCAGGCGCAGCGAGGGCGTCGCGCGCTCGATCTAGCGCATTATGACACTCCGGCGCATCACGCGGCGCAGATGATCGCAGGCGCGCTGGCGACTGATGTCTGGCTTGATATTCGCTAGCGCGATGGGCGCCTGAGTCGCCTATCTGCTTTGACAGCCCCCCGTGAGCATGCTACCATTCGCGCTGTGCTATCCCGGCGGGCAAAAGGTCCTGTATGGGTTTTGATCCCCTCGCGAACATCACCGGCAGCCAGCGCACCATCCGTATCGCGCTGTTAGTGATCATCCTGATGACGCTGCCGTGTTATTGTCTCGGCGCAATCCTGTTGGCGACGGCACCCGAGTCCGAAGCGGCGCGCTCGACGGGCACGCAGCCGCCGACGCTCGGCGGACGGACTGCTTCGCCGACGGTCACGCCGTTCACGTTTGCCTCGCCTACATCGCGCACCGATCCGCTGCGTCCGACCGCGACGCAGTTGTTCTTGTATCCCACGGTGCCGCAGTTTGCAGTTCCGACCGCAACCGTTACGCCGTGGCCGACGTGGACGCCGCTGCCTCAACCGACGGTTGCGCCGACGATCACTGTGCCGCCGACCGCGACGCTGCCGCCGACGGATATCCCGGCGCCCACGGACCCACCCGCGCCGACCGATCCGCCTGCGCCTACTGACCCACCTGCGCCAACCGATCCGCCAGAACCAACGGACGCTCCCGAGCCGACGGATCAACCACCCGCTGAGGAGGAAGCGCCCGAGCCAACGCCAACGCAAGATACGTTATAGCCGCGCTATGCCGGCTGCCAGCGAAAGAAGTCTCGATGCCACTGAACCTCAAAGACCATTTGCAGCAACTGAGTGAGACTCCCGCGCCGTCCGGCCACGAGGCCCCGGCGCGCGAAGTGATCCAGGCCGCGTGGGAGCCGCTGGTCGTCGCGTTCGAGCGGGACGGCCTCGGCAACCTGATCGCGACCAAAGAGGGCAGCGGCTCCGAGCCGCGCCGCCGCATCATGTTGTGCGCTCACATGGACGAGATTGGGCTTGTCGTCGCGGAAGTGCGCGACGGTTTTCTGCGGACTCTGCCGCTCGGCGGGATCGACTATCGCGCGCTGCTGGCTCAGCCGGTGCTGGTGCACGGGCGTGAAGTGCTGCCGGGCGTGTTCGGCGCGGCCCCGCCGCATATGTCGCGCGATCGCCGGAAGTATTCGCCAGCCGATGAATTGTGGGTGGATGTTGGTCTGCCCGCTGACGAGGTTGCCGCGCGGGTGCGCGTGGGCGACCTGATCACATTCGACGCGCCGTTTGTCGCGCTGCGCGGCGAGCGCGTCGCCGGAAAGTCGCTCGACAATCGCGCGTCCGTCGCGGCAGTGACCGTCTGCCTTGACGAGCTCACGCGCCGCTCGCACGCGTGGGATGTGGTCGCCGTTGCCGCAGTGCAGGAAGAAGTGAACCTCGGCGGCGCGGCAGCCGCGGCGTACCAGATTCAACCGGACCTTGCGATCGCGATTGATACCACGTTCGGCGCGCAGAACGGTGTCAGCGACGACGCGGGCTACACGCTTGGCGACGGGCCGACGCTGGGACGCGGGCCGAACTTCCATCCGGGGCTGTTCAAGGCGCTGCGCGACGTGGCGAAGGAGCAGGAGATCAAGCTCCAGATCGAGATCCTGCCCGGCAACAGCGGGACCGATGCCTGGGCGATCCAGGTCAGCCGCGCAGGCGTGCCGACCGCGTTGTTCAGCATCCCGATCCGCAATATGCACACGCCCTCTGAAGTGGTCGACCTGCGCGATATCTCGCGCGTCGGGCGCCTGATGGCGGCGTTTATCGAGACGCTGGCGGACGATACGCTCGACCGGATTGGCTGGCGCTTGCCGGGAAACGGCGCAGAAACGGAAGGGACCGTATGATCCTGCGCGAGCTGAGCGAAGCTATCGGCGTGTCGAGCGCCGAAGACGCGGTGCGCGACCTGATTTACGAGCATATCCGTGACTATGTGGAAGACGCGCGCATCGACGCGCTTGGCAACCTGATCGCCGTCCGGCGCGGGACAGGCGCGGTTGACCTGCGGGTGATGGCTGCCGCGCACATGGACGAAGTCGGCATGATCGTGATCGGCTACGACAGCGACGGATCGCTGCGTTTCCGTGCGGTCGGCGGGCTGGATGCGCGCATTTTGCCGGGGACGCGCGTGCTCGTCGGGCCGGACCGCATCCCCGGCGTGATCATGTGGACGCCCATTCACCTCAATCGTTCAAAGGACACCGTCTCGATTGAGCGCCTGCGGATCGACATCGGCGCGTCCAGCCGGGACTCGGCGCAGAGCGCGGTCGAGCGCGGCGAGTTGGTGGCGTTTGACAGCCGCTTTGTTGAGCTGGGGCCGACCGTGCGTGGCAAAGCCCTCGACGACCGGGCCGGGTGCGCCTCGCTGATCGCGCTGGTGCAGGGCGAGCGGTTTCCGTTCGATTTGCATGTCGCGTTCACCGTGCAGGAAGAACTGGGGCTGCGCGGGGCGCGTGTCGCGGCGCAGAGCATCGAGCCGGATGTCGCGTTCGTGTTGGAGTCTACCGCCTGCCACGACCTGCCCGCCGACCTTGACGAGCCAGATCAGACGACGATCACGCGCCTGGGCGCGGGTCCGGCGATCACAGTGGCGGACCGCTCGATGGTCAGCGATCCGCGTCTGGTGCGCCACCTGGCGCAGACCGGCGAGCGCGAGGGGATCCCGTTCCAGTTCCGCTCGGCGCAGCACGCCGGGGGAACCGACGCGGGCGCGATCCACCTGACGCGGGGCGGCGTGCCAAGCGCGGTCGTGGCGAACCCGTGCCGCTATTTGCACGGCCCCACCAGCGTGATGAACCTGTCCGATTTTGAGAATCAGAGCCGCTTGCTGCGCGCCGCGTGGATGGCGCTGACGCCGGCCATTTTGGAAAGGGATTAACCTGTGGAAGCACTGATCAAGAAGCTGGCTGAAGCGTGGGGGCCGTCCGGGTACGAGCATCAGGTGCGCGACCTGATTCGCGCCGAAGTTGAGCCGCTGGCCGATGAAGTGTGGGTTGATCCTCTCGGCAATCTGATCTGCCGGATCGGGGACGGGCCGCTGCGCGTGATGGTCAGCGCGCACATGGACGAGATCGGAGTCGTGGTATCGCACATCGACCGCCAGGGGTTTGCGCGCTTCGCCAACCTGGGCGGCGTGCTGCCCGCGACACTGCTCGGCGCGCGCGTGCGCTTCGAGAACGGTGCGATCGCGGCAGTAGGCGTCGAAAACCAGTTCAGCAAGCGCACGACGGTCCCTGGCCTGGACGGGTTCTTCCTCGACCTGCCAGACGACAGCGGCGTGCAGGTGGGCGACGCGGGCGCCTTTGTCGCGGAGACCGTGTGGCAGAATGGCCGTGTGATTGGCAAGACGCTCGACAACCGGCTGGGCTGCGCGGTGGTGATCGAAACGCTGCGCCGCCTGAAGGAGCAGGGCACGCCGCATACGGTGTTCGGCGTCTTCACCGTGCAGGAAGAAGTCGGCTCGCGCGGGGCGATGACCGGCGCCTTTGGGGTCGAGCCGAGCCTCGGCATTGCGATCGATGTGACGCCAACGGGCGATGTGCCCAAGCCCTCGCCTTCACCGGTGAAGCTTGGCGCAGGCGCCGCGATCAAAGCGCGGGATACCGGGCATATCGTCCCGGCGTGGATCAAGGAGCTGATGGTCGCGCGCGCCGAGGAAGCAAACATTCCGCATCAATTTGACGTGATGCAGATCGGCACGACCGATGCGGCGACCATGCAGCTTGTGCGCGCCGGGATTCCGTCCGGCGCGGTCAGCATCCCCACGCGGAACGTTCACACCCGCAGCGAAACCGCGCTGCTGAGCGACATTCAGGCAACGGTCGGTCTGCTGGTCGCGGTGCTCTCCAACGCCATCGAGCGCCCCTGAGAGCGCTCTGCATCAAGCGCAATTTAGCCTGGGCGGCCTCTGCGGCCCGGGCTTTTTTGCGTCATCGGCCCGGTTGTCGTAAGATACATCAACATATATTGATTAAACTACCGACGCCAACACTCCGGGAGACTTCGACAATGACGCACTCTCACCGACTCGCGAACCGTGCCTTGGCGGTGGGCGCCGTGATGGCGCCAACGATGCGCTTTCTCAATTTCATGTTCGAGCACGAGAGCCGTCCAGGGCTGGCGAATTTTGCGGTGGGCAACCCGCAAGAAATGCCGCTTGCGGACTATGTCTCCGCGCTAGAGCG
>Ga0079224_100012532_pt1 | contig 11750 bp, 11 predicted proteins | sample Stecom2015_FD_80414 | JGI IMG/M metagenome (GOLD analysis project Ga0079224, IMG submission 80414) | Agricultural soil microbial communities from Utah to study Nitrogen management - Steer compost 2015 | ecosystem: Environmental > Terrestrial > Soil > Agricultural land | place: USA: Utah...
AAAGCCAGCTGCAGGTCATGCTCGGCGCTGGCGTAGGAGCGCTTGGCCGTGTAGAGCTCGTTTTCGGCGTTCAACAGGTCCAGCAGGCTGCGCTGGCCGATGTCGAACTGCTGGCGATAGGCGTCACGGGCCTTTTCGATGGCCAGGACGTTGCGGTCCAGCGCGGCCAGTTGGGCCTTGAGCTTGGCGATGTCGTTGTGCGCGATGGCGGCCGTCTGGCGCACGTCGCGGCAGGCCTTGTCGCGCAGGTCGGCGGCCTGGTTGATCAGGTCGGCGAACTGGCGCACGCGGGCGCGGTGGTCTCCGACCCGCCGCACGGCAAGCGGCTCGGCGACCCGCGCGCGCTGGTCAAGCTCTACCGCGCGCTCGGCGCGTGGCTCGCGGGCGCGCCGGCCGACTGCGCGATCGCGCTGGTCGCGGCCGACCGGCGGCTCGCGCTGCGCACGGGCCTGCCGCTGAAGACCGCCTTCCTCACGCCGCACGGCGGGAGGAAGGTGCGCGCGCTCGTGCGTCCGCTCAGCGGCGGCGCTGCTGCTCCCGCGTGAGCTCCTGCAGGAGCGTGCGCAGCTCGCGGATCTCCTCGCGCAGGGCGCGGATCTCGGTGGCGAGATCGCGGTCGCCGTCCGCGCGCGCGCGCGCCGGCCCGGCGGGGCCGCCCTGCCGCGGCCCGGGCGGCGCTCCGGCCTCGGGCTTCGCGTCGGCCTTGGGCGCGCGCGCCGCGGGACCGGTGGGGCCCGGTCGCGGCGCCTCGGGCTTCGCGGCAGGCTTCGGCTCGCGCGCACGCGCGGCCCGCTCGCCGGAGCGCTGCAGCTCCTTCAGCTTCTCGGCGAGCAGGTCCGCCGGCTGGAAGCCCTCGATCACACCGGCGCGCTTGCCGGCCGCGTCGAGCAGCACCATGTGCGGGATCTGCTGCACGTCGTACTGGTCGGCGATCGCGCCGTGCCGGTCGGTGTCGATCCACAGCACCTCGCGGTCGCCGAGGGCCTCCTTCACCTTCTCGTCCTGCAGGCTCTTCTGCAGCGCCTTCGAGCTGGCGTCCCACGCGGCGCCGAACGCGAGGAGCAGGGGCTTCTTGCCCGCCAGCTCGCGCAGCGCGGCGCGCACGTCGCCCGGGGCGGCGGGCTGCTTCGCCCGAGCAGCCTGCTGGGGCCGAGCGTTCGCCTGGGCCTGGGCGCCCGGCTTCGGCTCGGCGGGCGCCTCCTTGGCCTGCTGGCGCTTGGCCTGCTCGGCGCGCTGGCGCTCGCGCGCCGCGGCACGCTCGACCTCGCGGCGGGTGTCGTCGGCGCGGACACCTTCGTCGCGCGCGGGAGCCGGCGCGGCGGCCTCGCGCTCTTCGCCGCGCGCGGGCACCGCCCCGAGGACCACGTGGAAGGTGTGCGTCGTGCCCCCCGCTTCGATCTCCAGTGCGACACGCTGTCCGGGGCGCAGCGCGGCCATCGCGCGATCGACGTCCTGCAAGCTCGACACCTTCTGCCGCGCGATCGAGCGCAGTCGGCCCTGCGACACCCCGGCCTTCTTCGCCGGCGAGTCGTCCAGGACCTCGGCCACCTGCACGCCGTCGTCACCCGCCTCCAGCGCGACCCCGAGGAAGGGGCGCCCGCGCTCCTGCGCCGGCTGCGCGCGTCCCGTCCGCGCGCGGGCCCCGGCCCGTTCGCCTTCCTCGCGCGGCTCCGCCTTCTGCTCGCGCTGCTCCTGCGGCGCCGGGCGCGCGTCCGGCGGTGCGGCCTCGGTTCCGGGGCGCGTGGTCCGCGCCGCGTCCCGCTCGGCCGGAGCCGGCAGGTCGCTCGGCCGGGCGGCGAGCACGACCTCCAGGACGCGCTCCGCCTCGTCGCGCCGGACCTTGACCTTCACCTTGCTGCCCGCCTCGCGCTTGCCGACCTCGCGCAACAGGTCGTCCACGGTCGGCACCGCCATGTCGTCGATCGCGAGGATGCGGTCGCCCACCCGGATGCCGGCCTTCTCGGCCGGAGAGCCCGGGACGACCTCGATGACGAGCGGCTGTTCGGACTCGGGGTCGAGCATGACGCCGAGCCAGCCGGGAGCGAGCCAACCGACGAGCGCGAGGAACGGAACCAACAGGAAGTGGAGGTTGGACATGGCGGATCCGGGGGTCAGGAAGGGCGAGAGGGCAGCCTGCTTGCGCTGGTCGCGCGCCACTATACGGGCCGTCTGCGGCGGTCGCGGGCACGCCGGGAACCGCGCGCGCCGTCGTCGCCGTCGGAACTTTTGCGCGCCGGCCTTGAAGGCCGGGACGAATCTCGTTACGAAGGCCCGCCCTTTCCGCCCCCTTCGTCTAGCGGCCCAGGATACATGGTTCTCAGCCATGGGACACGGGTTCAAATCCCGTAGGGGGTACCAAAGCGCGGGGCTCGGCGCCGGACGGCGCTGAGCCCCATCGCCGCTGAGGCGGGCGACCCGCGATGCCGTGGCGACGCCGCGAAGACCTGGAAGACTTCGAGCTGCGTGAACTCTCGCGCTTCGCGGCACGCAGCCGGGACGCGGGGCCGCGGCGTGTGCCCGAACCGGAGGACCCGCTGCGCACCGCCTTCCAGCGCGACCGCGACCGCATCATCCACAGCTCGGCGTTCCGCCGGCTGCAGCACAAGACGCAGGTCGTCGCGGCCTACGAGGGCGACCACTTCCGCAGCCGGATGACGCACACCCTCGAAGTCGCGCAGATGGCCCGCAGTGCGGCGGGCGCGCTGCGACTCAACGCCGACCTGTGCGAGGCGGTCGCGCTGGCGCATGACCTCGGCCACCCGCCGTTCGGCCACGTCGGCGAGGACGCACTCGACGCGCTGATGGCCGGGCACGGCGGCTTCAAGCACAACGCGCAGGGCGTGCGCATCGTCGACCTGCTGGAAGACCGCTACGGCCACGGACACGGCCTGAACCTCACGCTCACCACGCGGCGTTGCCTGCTGAAGGGCGCGATCCCCGCGGGCTTCCCGCTGAGCCCCGACCTGCTGCCGCGTGCCGAGCCGGCGCTCGAGGCGAGGCTGGTCGACCTGTGCGACAAGATCGCCTACCTCTGCCACGACCTCGACGACGGCATCCGCGCCGGCGCGTTCGCGGAGGAAGACGCGCGGCGCCTCGAGCTGTGGCGGATGGCGGCGGCGCGCGCGCGGCCGGGACCACACCACCGCATCATCAGCGAGATGATCGCGCTGCTGATCCACGATCTCGTCGAGACGACCGCGGCGGCGCTCGACTGTGGCGCGACGCCGGAGGAGGTGCGGCCGCGGCACTCCGACACGATGGTCGTGCTCGCCCAGGAAGTGCTCGCCTTCCTGCGCGACCGCTTCTACCGCTCGGAGCAGGTGCTCGCGGTGATGCACGGCGGCGGCGAGCGGATCGGGCGCGTGTTCCGCCGCCTGTGCGCGCGGCCCGAGGAGCTGCCGACGCACGTGCGCGCGCGCGTGCCGCGCGACGGGCTCGAGCGCGTGGTGTGCGACTACATCGCGGGCATGACCGACCGCTTCTTGATGTCGCTGCCGGAGTAGGCGGCGCGCGAAGGTCAGCCCGGCGTGCCCGTCGCCGGCGACCGGTGCGCTTGCCCGCCCGCGCGCTCGGCGAGCAGGCGGATCCACAGCGCCTCGGTGCGCTCGGCCATGCGCGTCGCCGGGAACATCTCGGCGGTGCGCGCGGCGCCCGCCGCGCCACACCGCGCACGCAGGTCGGGGTCGGCCAGCATGCGCTCGAGCGCGGCGGCGAGCGCCGCGACGTCGCCCGGCGGGACGACCTCGCCGGTGACTCCGTGCGCGACGATCTCCGGCAGGCCGCCGACCGACGTGACGACGAGCGGCAGGCCCGCCGCGCTCGCCTCGAGGCAGGCGTTGCTCAGACCCTCGTGGAACGAGGGCATGCAGAACACGTCGCTCGCCGCGTACAGCGGCTGCATCGGCGACACCGCGCCGGGCAGACGCACGCGCGCGCCGAGCCCGGCGCGCGCGACGTGCGCCTCCAGCGCGGCGCGGTCGCTGCCTCGCCCGGCGAGGACCAACAGCGCGCGTTCGAAGCGCGGCGCGAGCGCGGCGAACGCGTCGATCAGCACGCGCTGGCCCTTGCGCGGACGCAGGGTCGCCGCGCAGGTCACCACGACCGCATCGGGCGGCAGGCCGAGGGCAGCGCGCGCCGCGTCGCGCCCGGCGCGGATCCCCTGCCACGGCGCGAGGTCGATGCCCTCGTGCACCAGGGTGACCCGTTCCTCGGGCACGCCGGCGGCGAGCACGCGCGCGCGCACCGCGGCGCAGTTCGCGACCACGTGGTCGACGAGCCGGCGGTAGCGCCAGCCGCGCAGGCCGCGGCCGATCGGGTAGTCGATGCGCCGCGTGGTCACCTTGAGGGCCGGCGACCCGCGCGCGGCGAGCCCGCCCCACAGGAGGGAGCGCCCGCAGCCGAAGTGCACGACGTCGGGGCCTTCGCGCAGCGCGGCGCGCACGCCGCGCCACAGGCCGGGATGCCACGGCGCGCGCAGCGGCGCGGTGCGCACGTCGGCGCCGAGCCGGCGCGCCGGCTCGGCGAAGCGCGCCCCGGGCGGGAGGAGCACCGTGTTGCGGTGCCCGCGCGCCTGCAAGTGGCGGATCAGGTACTCGAGCTGCAGCTCGCCGCCGGAGTAGCCGCGTTCGGCCAGGATGTGCAGGACGTGCACGCGCCGCACCGGGACGCAGGAAGCGCTACGGCGTGGACCGCGTCGCCTGCACGCTGCCGTGGCCGTTGAGATGGCCGTTGGCGTGGCCGTTGAGGTGGCCGTCGGCGTGGCCGTTGAGCGGCGCACGCGACGCGAGGCGTTCGGAGAGCGACAGACTCGCGCTCGTCGTCCGACCTTCGACCAGCTCCAGGACGCGGCCGACGCGGTGGTAGTACTGGTGCTTGGCGTGCGCCAGCTCGCACCCCGCGGCGGCGATGCGCTCGCGCGCGGTGGCGTCCTTCAGGTAGTGGTCGATCTTCTCCAGACACTCGTCGGCGTCGTGGTACCACGCGAGGTGCACGCCGTCGCGCAGCACCGTCTCGAGCCCGGGAACGTAGTGCGTCAAGTGGAAGCCGCGGCAGGCGAGCGACAGCCAGGTGCGGTTGCTGAAGTACAGCGCGTCGTCGTTGAACTGGTTCAGGCCGAGCACGATGCGCGAGCTCGCGCACAGATGGCGGAAGCCGCGCGCCTTGACCGGCGGGCGGACGCGCAGCTCGGGGTAGCGCGCCGCCCACTCCTCCCAGCCGACGCCGTAGATCTCGGTGTCGAAGTGCCGGCTGACCCGGGCCAGGAGTTCGACGCGCTGGCCGCGCTGGCCCGGTCCGCCGATGAACACCACGTCGCGCCGGGGGGTCGCCCGTTCGGGATGGTGGAAGCGCGGCGAGAACCCGCTCATCAGGAACTCGACGCGCTCGATGCCCTGCTCCTTCAGCATCGGCATCCGCGTCGGGTTGCTCACGCAGACCAGACTCGCGTGCCGCATGTACTCCACGTGCTCCGGGCAGAGGTCGTGGAGCGCCTCCTCCATCCACAGGACGACCGGAGTCGTCCGGCCGAACTCCTGCAGGAGCGGCAGCGGCAGGTCCCGGCAGAACACCATGACCATGTCCGGCCGGAACCGCTGGAACCGGCGGCGGACCCAGGCGTGCGCCAGTCCGGGCCGCAGCCAGCGGCGGACGGTCGCGTAGTTGATCCAGCGGATGTCGAGGCCGTGACCGGCGAGGCCGTCGACGAGGGCGCCGGTGCACCGGGTCCGGGACATGTTCTTGCCGAAGAACATGACCCGGCGGATCGGTCGACCGCAGACGAGCCGCGGTCGGGCCGCAGCGGGAGCCGTGGCGGGAGGCTGTTCCACGTTCGCTGCGTACATGCGCTCAGACCTCGCGAAGGCCGGACCAAGGCAGGGGCGCCTCCGACGGAAGCGTGGAACCGCGGCGACCGCCACCAGACATCTTCATGAACCGACCGTATGCGTCCAGCCAACGGGCCCGGCGTTCCTCGAACCATGCAACTCCATTGGCGCCGGCAATATAGACCGAGCTCCGTCCGGGAAACCACCAGGACTTGCGGAACAGCGCGCCGAGGGGAGATCTCTGCCCGTCGGCGACCTCGCAGAAGCGCGCACCGATCCAAACGCGGATCAGTTCTCTGCCGCCCGCGCGCCACACGCCGCCGGGCGCGAGGTTCCGGCGCTGGATGAGGACACCCCAGGGACGACGCAGCACGGTGAACTCGGTCGATTCGCGCAGACAGCGCAGGACGCGGCCACGCAAAGCGCGTGCGCGCATCGCCGCCGCGCGGTGCAGCGCGCGCGGCAAGTCCTCTGCCCGGATCAGACCCGCTATCACCGTATCGCCGGGGAGCTCGGGCTCCGGCCAGTCGGACGCGAGCAATCGCGCCGCCATACGCAGTCGGGCCGCGCGGCGCAGCGGGCGCGCGCGCCGGCGCGCGGACTGCAGGTCGAGCACCGCGCAACCACCGTCGCGCAATTGCACGAAGTTCGCCGCGTGCAGATCCGGATGCGCAATCCCCGCGTCCGCGAGCCGCGCCGCGAGGGCCGAACACCCGTATAGCCGCGGAACGACATCCGGTAACACGTCCAATCCCGCAGTGACGAGCATCGACGCGCACGGTGCACCGAAGCGGTCGCGTCGCTGCACGACGGCGAGCACCTCGGGACAGGGAATGCCGGCGGCGCGCGCGGCCGCGAGCATCGCCGCTTCGTGCGGTGCCGGCAGCGGGCGCAACCAGTAGCGCAGCCGGTCGCGCGGGCGCGGGAAGCCCATGACCTTGACGAAGGCCGGCCGGCCGCTCGCGAGCACGCCGCGGCCGACCGCGCGGATCAGGCGGGTCTGCACCGGCTCCACGCCCGGGGGCAGGCGGCCCGGATGCTCGGCGGCCCACGCGATCCACTGCGCGAGCACCGGGTCGTCACTCGCGCTCGTCACGGCCGGTCACCAGCTCGTGGTAGAAGGCGGCGAGGTCGCGCGCGGCGTGGTACGGGTTCATCGCGCGGAGGGCCTTGCCGCGCGCCGCCGCGCCGGCCGCCGCGCGCAGCTCGCGGTCGGTCACGAAGCGCAGCACGGCGGCGGCCAGCTCGTCGGCGTCCTCGGCGCACGCGACGCCGGGCGCCGGCTCGCCCGCGGGCGCGCCCGGGTCGGGTGCGAGGATGTGCGGGAGCATGCCGCGGCGCGTGGCGACGACCGGGAGGCCGAACGCCATCGCCTCGCGCACGGCACGGCAGGTCCCGTCGCTGCCGGGCACGAGGAACAGGAACACGTCGAGGCTCGCGAGCGCGCGCGAGTACGCGGGTTCGTGCAGGTAGCCGGGCAGCACGACGAAGCGCTCGATGCCGAGCCGGCGGATCGGCGCACGCACGAGGTTCTCGGTGTCCTCGGCGTTGCCCCGACCGAGGAGCACGAAGCGCGCCTGCGGCGCCTGCCGCACGACGCGCGCGGCCACCTCCCACAGCAGCTCGAAGCGCCGGTGCGGCTGGATGCGCGCGGTGATGCCCACGAGCACGTGCTCGCGGCCGACGCCCAGCTCGGTACGCAGGTCGCCGTCGACCGCACGCTCGCACTCGGTCGGCGGCTCCTGCACGAGGATGCGTGCCTCGGGGATCGCAAAGCGCGCGACGACCTGCTCCTTCACGGCCTGCGTCGGGACCACCACGCCGTCGGTCGCGCGGAACGACAGGCGCGCGCGCCAGCGCGCCGCGGGCGCGTCCGGATCGTAGAGCGTGCGGACCAGCACGACCCGGCGGCCGGCGCGTGCGGCGGTCCGCTTGGCGAGCGCGGCGACCAGATGGTCGGTCGGCTGGTGCGCGTGCAGCAAATGGAAGTCGCCGCGCAGCAGGCGCGCAGCCAGCACGCGCCGGTCGTGCAGCAGCGGCAGCGCCCGGAAGTGCTTGCTGAGTTGCAGTCCGCCGATCACCGGCAGCCGGGCTTTGGCCAGCTCCTGATCCATGCGGTGCTCGGCACCCGGCAGCGTCCAGCCGGCACGCGCGAACACGACATCGAGACCGAGCCGCCGCAGGTGGACCGCGGCGCGGATCGCCGGGTCGGCGGGTCCGGTCCACTTGTAGTTCGCGAACAGGTGCAGGATGCGCAGGTCGGCGAGCCGCGCGTTCACGCGACGCCCTCCGCGCCGGGCGCCGCAGCGGGCGGCGGGCGGCGCCACTCCCGGCGCAACCGCCAGTACTTCAGCCAGTCGTACCAGAAGGCCATCGCCGCGATCAGTACGCCGCGCCAGCCGTCGCGCACGCCGAGCTTCAGGAACAGGCTCTTGAGGAACACCGCGCTCGGGCGCAGCGCGAGGTCGAGCCACGAGAACCGCCGGCCCTCGGCGCGCAACTCGCGCGCGGCGATCGCGGTGAAGCGGTCGATCGTGCGCAGGTGGTCGCGCAGGTCGCGGTAGCTGAAGTGCTCGATCGGCTCGCTCAGGCGGTGCGGCGGCGCGGGCAGCACGACCTTGTCGTGCGGGTTGCGCCCGCCCCAGTGTGCGACCCGCCGGTCGAACAGGCGCACCTTGCGGTCGGGCACGAAGATCCCGCCGCGCACGACGCGCCCGAGGTAGTGGTTGCGTCGCGGCATCTCGTAACCGGGCGGCACGAGGCCTTCGTGCTTCAGCGCGCGGATGCGCTCCGCCAGCTCCGGGGTCACGCGTTCGTCGGCGTCCAGGCTCAGGACCCAGTCGTGCGCCGCGCACTCGACCGCGTACTGCTTCTGCTCGCGGTGGCCAGGGAACGGGGCGTGCACGATCACGCGCGCGCCCTGTTCCGCGGCGATCTCGCGCGTGCGGTCGGTGCTGCCGCTGTCGACCACGACCACCTCGTCGCAGCACGAAAGCAGGGAGCGCACGCACGCGGCGATGTGCTCCTCCTCCTGGAAGGCGATCACGCAGCCGGAGACGGCGGTCATCGGCGACGGTTCACTCGGCTGCCGGCCGCGCCGCGGCCGCCGGGCGCGCGCCGCGGCGCGGCAGCTCGGCGCGCAGCGCGGTCTCGGCGCGTTCCAGCTCGGCGCGCACCCGCGCGAGCCGCTCACGCCAGCGGGCGCGCTGCGCGTCCTTCTCCACCGCGCGGGTCGCCGCGGCGATGATCTCGTCGCGCTCCGCCGCCGACAGGCCGAGCTTGCGGGTCAGGGCGAACTGGCTCGCGTAGCCGAGCACTTGCAGCCAACGGTGCGCTTCGAGCAGTTCCTCGACCAGCTCGACCAGCTCGAGCTGGGGAACGGTGAGGCCCTGCTTTTGCGCGAGGCGCTTGCGCTTGCGGAGCGAGGTCATCGTCGGGCCATGATACGGGCTCCGTGCCGGCGCCCCGCGTTCCGTCTGCCGGGCGTCGGGCGTGACTGGACCCGCGCGGTGCGGCACATTGGCGCCATGCACGACGTCCTGCGCACGCTCGGCCTCGAAGCCACGAATCCCGGTGCCTACTGCGGGCGGTGGCTCGCGCCCGGCGGCGAAGCCTGGACGGTGCGTGATCCGGCACGCGACCAGCCGATCGCCGACGTGCGCCTCGCGACCGCGGCCGAGTACGAGGAGGTCGTCACCGCCGCGCGCGAGGCCTTCCTGCGCTGGCGCGAGACCCCGGCGCCGGTGCGCGGCGAGTACGTGCGCCGGATGGCGGTCGCGCTGCGCGAGCACAAGGACGCCCTGGGTGCGCTGGTCAGCCTGGAGACCGGCAAGATCCGCGAGGAAGGGCGCGGCGAGGTCCAGGAGTGCATCGACGTCGCCGACTTCGCGGTCGGCCTGTCGCGCCAGCTCTACGGTCTGACGATCCCCTCCGAGCGCCGGCAGCACGCGATGCGCGAGACGTGGCACCCGCTCGGGGTCGTCGGCGTGATCACCGCCTTCAACTTCCCGGTCGCGGTGTGGAGCTGGAACGCGATGCTCGCCCTGGTGTGCGGCGACGCGCTCGTGTGGAAGCCGTCGCTCAAGGCGCCGCTGAGCGCGCTCGCGATGACGCGCATCTGCGCGCGGGTGCTCGAGCCCGACGGGCTCGGCGGCCTGCTCGGGCTGGTGGTCGGCCGCGACGCCGACGTCGGCCACCGCCTGGTCGACGATCGGCGGCTGCCGCTGATCTCGGCGACCGGCTCGACGCGCATGGGGCGCGAGGTCGGCCAGCGCGTCGCCGCGCGCCTCGGCCGCTCGCTGCTCGAGCTCGGCGGCAACAACGCGATCATCGTGCTCGCCGACGCCGACCTCGACATGGCACTGCGCGCGATCCTGTTCGGCGCGGTCGGGACCGCCGGCCAGCGCTGCACGACGACGCGAAGGCTCCTCGTGCAGGAGGCGGTGGTCGAAGAGCTGACCACGCGCCTGGCGCGGGCCTACGCCAACGTGCCGATCGGCGATCCGCTCGTCGCGGGGACGCTGATGGGGCCGCTGATCGACGCGGCCGCGGTCGAGGCGTTCGAGAAGGCGGTCGCGCAGGCGAAGCGCGAGGGCGGCAGGGTGGTGTACGGCGGCGGGCGCCCGAAGCTGTCGGGGGACCTCGCGCGCGGCCACTTCGTCGAGCCGACGATCATCGCGATGCCCGGACAGACGCCGATCGTGCTGGAAGAGACGTTCGCCCCGATCCTCTACGTGATCCCGGTGCGCGACATCGACCACGCGATCGAGCTGCACAACGCCGTGCCGCAGGGCCTGTCGTCGGCGATCTTCACGCTCAACGTGCGGCACGCCGAGCGCTTCCTGTCGGCGACGGGGTCCGACTGCGGCATCGCGAACGTGAACATCGGCACGTCGGGCGCCGAGATCGGCGGCGCGTTCGGCGGCGAGAAGGACACCGGCGGCGGGCGCGAGTCGGGTTCGGACTCGTGGAAGGCCTACATGCGCCGGCAGACGTCGACGGTGAACTGGGGCACCGAGCTGCCGCTCGCGCAGGGCATCAAGTTCGGCGAGTAGCGCGGCGGCCGCGTCAGTGCGCGATCGCGGCGCGTACGCCGAACGCCGCCGCGGGCAGGAACGGGCCCAGCTCGCGTGCCTCGCCGTCGGTCGTGAGGACCAGCGACGTGCGCCCGGGTGGCAGCGTGAGGTCGCGTTCCCACGTGGTGCCCTCCGGCCCCGCCGGCGCTTCGGCGGTGAAGTCCGGCCCCGCGATGCGCACCGTGCAGCGCTCGGGCGCGAGCAGGGTCAGCGCGAGGCGCACGCGCTGCGGTCGGTCCAGCCAGTGCTCCAGCGTCATCGTCCCGCGGCAGCCGCACGGCCGGTAATCCCGGCTCTCCGGCGGAACGCCGCCGACGAAGCCTTCGCCGAAGTCGACCAGCACGGGGTGCAGCGCGCGCTCGCGCCGCTCGGCCGCGTCCGGCAGCGCGGCGAGGCGCGCGCCGAGCGGCAGCAGGGAGACGAACGCCCAGCGCCCGTCGCTGCTCTCCAGCACGGGCCCCTGGACGTGCGCGACGAGCTCCGCCTCGCGCGCGGCGAGCGCGTCGCCGCCGAGGTGCCGGTCGATGCAGACGCCGGCGAACCCGGCGGCGGCGAGCGTGTCGGCCATCTCCGCCGCCGGCATCCCGACCACGTGCTGCTGCCAGCGCTGCGCGCGGCGCCCGCGCAGCGCGCCGTGGCTGAACCGCAGCGCCGACGTGTGCAGTTAGGCGCGCAGGTGGTCGTAGCTCCGGCCCTAGGGGAACTCGTCGCGCGGGAGCTGGAACACCATCGCCCCCACGGGAAGCGCGCGCTCCACCGCAGTGAAGAACTCGCGGTCGCGCGCGTGCTCCGCACGCGTGCGCTCTGGGTCCGGACGCGTCTTCCGCGGGATCTGGTCGAGGAGCCCGAGCCC